>OFHJ01000206.1_pt1 | contig 24731 bp, 29 predicted proteins | sample 1522001 | NCBI WGS metagenome assembly OFHJ01 (sample SAMEA2464838, study PRJEB22497) | soil metagenome | biome: Grassland; feature: Farmland; material: Clay | place: Australia | collected 2013-02-01 | depth 1.2 m | reverse complement strand
GGATGGATGGTATCGTCTGTCTTCATTCTGCTGCACCAGCCGCTGGGCTTTGAACCGAGCCATCTGTTGATCGCCAGTACCGATCTACGCGGACATCTGCGCAACACGAAAATGGCTCCGGCGAAGATTCTTGCCGTGCTCGACCAGACACTTGCGGATGTGCGAGTGCTGCCAGGCGTGGCAAAGGTGGCGGCGGCGAACGACAATGCCGGCCGCGGCCGGCGCGTGGGCGGTCGGGTGGCGGACGCCGTACTCCAGGCCGAGGATGCCCAGGTTCGCAGCGGAAGAGGCGGCGAAGGTCCGGGCCAGGAACCGCGTCACGGGCTCCGGGCTCTGGACCAGCGCCGAGAGCGCGAGGAGCACCCCTGAGCCGGCCTGGACCGACTGGACGAGGAGATGCGGCAGGAGCATCCGCGACTGCCACAGGTCGCCACCCTCCGCCCGGCCCGAGACGAACGCCGCGTACACGGCTGGCGGGGCCCCCGCCAGGACAGGCGGGTATTCCCGCGCCCTTCCCCGCCACGGCAGCGTGCGCGGAGCTTCGCGGATCGCTCATCTGTCGACCCGGCCACCCGAGGGCCGCCGAATCGCAGGAGTTGGCACCTTTCCAGGATGGTTGGCCCTGGCGGTTGCCCCGGCGTCTAAGGGCCTATCCCTCAGCCGGTCTCGATGAGTGCGAACAGTTTAGGCGGCGGCCAGGCGGTCGGTCAAGCGGGCGCCCGATCCGGGCTCATCGCAACCACTCTCCGCGGCCCTCGATGGAGAATCCCGCCCAGTAATACGGCGCGGAATACCGGCGGGACACCACGAATGACAGCTGCGCGGCGAGCAGCGCCGAGGCGGGCGGCGGGTGCGGACGCAGCAGGTTGCGATAGCACCGGCCCATCAGGCGGCTGGTCGGCTCATCCTGCACGCTCCAGAGCGAGCCGAGCACTGTGCGCGCGCCGGCCATGAGGAACGCGCGGTAGAGGCCCACCAAGCCCTCCCCCGGCACGTTGCGGCCGCCGCGGCGCGAGCGCTGGCGCCAGCCGCCGCATTATGCTATTGTAATAGCACGCTATTACATTGACATGCCATGAAGACCCATCGAAGCCTCACTCCCCGCCAGGAGGCGCTCGCCGAGCGCAACCTGTACGCGGCCATCGCCGCCTTGCGCAATGCGGAGGAAGTGCGCGCCTTCTTCCGCGACCTGTGCACGCCCGCCGAGCTTCAGGCCATGGCGGACCGCTGGTCGGTGGTGCACTACCTCGGGCGAGGTATGCCGTACCGGGAGATCCACAGCCTCACGGGCGTCAGCGTCACGACCATCGGACGGGTGGCGCGCTTTCTCGCCGCCGGCAACGGCGGCTATGGACTCGCCGCCCAACGGCTCGGCAAATGGCACTTGCACGCCGCGCGCGCCGCACGCGCCGCCGCGGCGGACAATGCGCTCTCGGGCAACGGGAACGCACAACGGACGCCGCGCCATGGATGAGCTGCGCCTCAAACTCGCCATTCAGAAGTCCGGGCGCCTCACCGATCCCTCGCTCGATCTGCTGATGCGCTGCGGCCTGACGATCTCGCGCGGCAAGGACCAGCTGATGGCCTACGGCGAGAACATGCCGCTCGATGTGCTGTTCGTGCGCGATGATGACATCCCGGACCTCGTGCAGGAGGACGTCTGCGATCTGGGGCTCGTGGGTCTGAACGTGCTCGAGGAGAAGCGTCTGGAGCTCGCCTCCCGCGGCCACCCGGTGCGCTTCCAGCAGGTGCGCAACCTCGATTTCGGCCGCTGCCGGCTCTGCCTCGCCGTGCCCCAGGGCACCTCGTTCGAAGGATCCGCCAGCCTGCGCGGCAAGCGCATCGCCACGACCTATCCGTTCCTCCTCGAGAGCTATCTGCGCGAGCGCGACATCACCGCCGACATCGTCACACTCTCGGGCGCGGTGGAAATCGCACCGCGCCTCGGCAGGGCCGACCTCATCTGCGACCTGGTCTCGACCGGCTCGACGCTGCAGGCGAACCATCTGCGCGAGGTGGAGACCGTGCTCGAGAGCCACGCCGTTCTCATCCAGACGCCGCTGGCGCTGCCGCCGCTGAAGGACGAGTGGGTCGAGCGGCTGCTGATGCGCATCGACGGCGTACAGCAGGTGCGCGAGAGCAAGTACATCATGCTGCACGCCCCCCGGGCCGCCCTGGAGGAGATTCGCAAGCTCCTGCCCGGCAGCGAGTCGCCCACCATCATCCCGCTCGAGGGCTTCCCCGACAAAGTGGCCATCCACGCCGTGTGCCGCGAGAACGTGTTCTGGGAAACGCTCGAGAGCCTGAAGAAGGCCGGCGCCAGCGCGCTGCTGGTGCTGCCCGTTGAGAAAATGCTGGTCTGAGGAGCCCCTCCCGATGCGTATCCTGACGTGGGACTCGCTCTCGGAAGGAGAGCGCAGAGCGGCGCTCGAACGGCCCGTTCAGCACTCGCGCTCGGACATCGACGCGCTCGTACGCGAAGTCATCGCCGAAGTCCGCGCCGGCGGCGATGCGTCCCTGCACGCCTACACCCGCCGGTTCGATCGCGTCGATATCGACACTTTCGCGGTGAGCGCGCGGGAATTCGCGCAGGCACGCCAGGCGCTCGGCGCCGGGCAGGTGGCCGCCCTCGAGCGGGCCATCGAGAACGTCGAGCGGTTCCACCGCGCCCAACCGCTCGAGCCGCTGGGCCTGGAGACCAGCCCCGGCGTGCGCTGCGAGCGCATCTTCCGTCCGATCGGCGCCGTCGGGTTGTATGTGCCCGCCGGATCCGCGCCGCTTCCTTCCGCAGTGGTGATGCTCGCCGTGCCGGCGCGCATCGCCGGCTGCCCCCGGCGCGTGCTGTGCACGCCGCCCGATCGCAGCGCCGCGGCGAACCCGGCGGTGCTGGTGGCCGCCGAGCTCTGCGGGATCGAGTCGGTGTTCAAGGTCGGCGGCGCACAGGCCATCGCCGCCCTCGCCTACGGCACCGAGACCATCCCCAAGGTCGACAAGATCTTCGGCCCGGGCAACGCCTGGGTCACCGCCGCCAAACAGGCTGCGGCGGGCGACCCGGCGGGGGCGGCCTGCGACATGCCCGCCGGACCCTCCGAGGTCCTGGTGATCGCCGACGAGTCCGCCCGGCCGGAGTTCGTCGCCGCCGACCTGCTCGCCCAAGCCGAGCACGACGTGAATGCGCAGGCTCTGCTGCTCACCGACAGCCCCGCACTGGCGCAAGCGGTCAGCGCCGCCGTCAAGAGGCAGCTGACCGCGCTCTCGCGCCGCGCCATCCTGGATAAATCCCTCGCCGCCAGCCGCTGCATCGTCGTGCGCGACCTCGAAGTCGCGATAGAGGTGGCCAACGAGTATGCCGCCGAGCATCTGATCCTGCAGGTGCGCGCCCCGCGCAGCGTCTTGCCGAAGATCGTGAACGCGGGCTCGGTATTTCTCGGCACATGGTCGCCGGAGCCGATGGGCGATTATTGCTCCGGAACCAACCACGTGCTGCCGACCTACGGCTATGCGCGCGCCTACAGCGGCCTGTCGGTACTCGATTACGTCAAGCGCATCACGGTCCAGGAGCTCACACCCGCCGGCCTGCTCGGACTCGGCCCCACGGCCGTGACGCTGGCGCGGATGGAGGGGCTCGATGCGCACGCGGCCGCAGTGACCCGGCGCCTCGATGCGCTGGCGGGCGCGGGCCGGCCCGGGGAGGCGGCGGGCCCATGAGCTCGGTGACCTCGCTCGCGCGCCCGGACATCGTCGCGCTGAAAGTCTACGAGCACGCCGCCTGGCGGCCGCAGCTCGAGCGGCTGCACGCCAACGAGCTGCCCTGGAGCCCCGCGGGCGGCGACCCGCGAACGGGAGTCAACCGCTATCCCGAGCCGCAGCCTCGGGCGCTCATCGAGCGCCTCGCCGAGCTCTATGGCGTCGCGCCGGACTCGGTGCTCGCGGGCCGCGGCAGCGACGAGGCCATCGACCTGCTCTGCCGCGCGTTCTGCCGCGCGGGCCGCGACGCGGTGCTGGTCTGTCCGCCGACCTTCGGCATGTACGCGGTGTCGGCGCGCATCCAGGGCGCGCAGGTGTTGTCCGCACCGCTTGCCCCGGAGCGCGGCTTCGCACTCGATGAGACGCTGTTGCTCGAGCGCTGCACGCGCGAGACCAAGCTCGTCTTTCTCTGCTCGCCCAACAATCCCACGGGAAACCTGCTGTCCGAGCAGGCGATGCTGCGCATCGCGCGCGCGCTCACCGGCCGCGCCATCGTGGTGGTCGACGAGGCCTATCTCGAGTTCGCGCACCGGCCGAGCCTCGCGCGCCACCTCGGGGAGCTGGAGAACCTGGCGGTGCTGCGCACGCTCTCGAAGGCCTACGGGCTCGCCGGGGCGCGCTGCGGAGCGCTGCTCGCCGATCCGGAGCTGATCGCTCTGCTGCGCAAGATCATTCCCCCGTACGCCATTCCGAAACTGACCCTCGATGCCGTCCTCTCCCGGCTGACACCCGAGGCGCTCGCCGCGGGCGGGGAGCCGCTCGCCACGGTGCTCGCCGAGCGCGAGCGCCTGATGCGGGCGCTGCCCGAGCTGCCGCGGATCTCGCGCGTCTGGCCGAGCGACTCCAACTTCATCCTCGCGGAGTTCGACGATGCCGGCGCGGCGCTCGATCGAGGTTGCCAGGCGGGGCTGCTCGTGCGCGACGCCCGCGGCTATCCCGGGCTCGGCCGCGCGCTGCGCATCACCGTCGGCACGCCGGAGCAGAACTCCCGTCTCCTGGAGGCGTGGTCATGACCGTGCCCATGGCGACGCTGTTCGTCGACCGCGACGGCACGCTCGTCGAGGAGCCGCCGGACCACCAAGTCGACACTCTCGACAAGGTGCGCTTCATGCCCGGTGTGTTCGCCGCGCTCGCCGCCCTCAAGCGCCGCGGCTACCGCCTCGTCATGGTCACCAACCAGGACGGGCTGGGCTCGCCCGCGTTCCCGCGCCCGAGTTTCGAGCGCCCGCAGCAGTTCATCCTCGAGGCGTTCCGCTCCCAGGGTGTCGAGTTCGACGAGGTGTTCGTGTGCCCGCACACGCCGCAGGAGGGCTGCGAGTGCCGCAAGCCCGGAACCGCCCTGGTGCGCGAGTATATCCGCTCAGAGGCCGTGGACCTTGCCGCCAGCGCGGTCATCGGAGACCGGGACACCGACCTCGAATTCGCCCGCAGCCTCGGCGTGCGCGGGCTGCGTGTGCGCCGCGACGGCTCCCGGGAAGAGACCTGGCCCGCCATCGTGCAGGCGCTGACGGCCCGCCGCGCCAGGGTGAGCCGCCGGACGAAGGAAACCGACATCGAGGTCGGCGTCGACCTGGATGCCCCCGCGCCGGTGAGCATCGCCACCGGCATCGGATTCTTCGACCACATGCTCGAGCAGTTGGCCAGGCACGGCGGCTTCGCCCTCGAGCTCTCCTGCCGGGGGGACCTTCAGATCGACGAGCACCACACCGTGGAGGACTGCGCCCTGGCGCTTGGGGAGGCGCTCAGGCGCGCGCTCGGCAACAAGGTCGGCATCGCCCGCTACGGCTTTCTCTTGCCGATGGACGAGGCGCTGGCGCAGGTGGCGCTCGACCTCTCGGGCCGCGCCTTCGCCCGGTTCTCCGGCCGCTTCGACCGCGAGACCGTGGGCGGGCTGCCGACCGAGCTGGTGCCGCACTTCTTCCGATCCCTGGCCGATGCCCTGGGAGCGGCGATACACCTCAGCGTGAGCGGAGAGAACAGCCATCACATGATCGAAGGGTGTTTCAAGGGGGTCGGCCGGGCGCTGCGACAGGCGTTTCATCGCGAGAGCGAGGAGCTGCCGAGCACCAAGGGCGTGCTGTGATCGACGCGGCCATCATCGACAGCGGCGGCGCCAACCTCGCCTCCCTGCAGTTCGCCTTCGAGCGCCTCGGCGCGAAGACGCGGGTGACGGCGCAGCCGCGCGAAATCGCCGCCGCCCCCCGCGTCGTGCTGCCCGGCGTCGGTTGCGCCGCGGACGCCATGGAACGGCTGCGCCGCGGGGCAATCGCGCCGCTGCTGGCCTCTCTCACTCAACCGGTGCTCGGGATCTGCCTGGGGATGCAGCTGCTGTTCGAGCGCTCCGAGGAAGGCTCGACGCAGTGCCTGGGGCTCGTGCCCGGCGAGGTGCGCCGCCTCACGGCCGCCCCGGGCCTGCCGGTGCCGCACATGGGCTGGAACCAGCTCGAGCATTGCACGGCCGATCCGCTGCTCGAGGGGCTTGCCCCGGACGCGTATTTCTATTTCGTGCACGGCTACGCCGTGCCGGCCTGCGAGTCGACGGTGGCGCAGGTCGCCTACGGCGGCGCGCTCTCGGCGGTGGTGCGGCAAGGCAACTTCTGGGGCGTGCAGTTTCATCCCGAGCGCTCGGCCGCGAGCGGCGCGCGGCTGCTCGAGAACTTCCTCAACCTGTAATCATGCTGCTCATTCCCGCCATCGATCTGCGCCAGGGCCGTTGCGTGCGCCTCTTCCAGGGCGACTTCGACGCCGAGACGCGCTACCTCTACGAGCCCGTCGAGCTGCTCAACCACTACCGCACTCTCGGGGCCCCGTGGCTGCACGTGGTCGATCTCGACGGCGCGCGCGACGGCGCGCTCGGTAACCGCAAGGTGATCGCACAGCTCGCGGCCGAGGGCGCAGTGCACCTGCAAGTCGGCGGCGGCATCCGCCGCCCCGAGACGATCGAAGAGCTGCTCTCGGCCGGCGTGCGGCGCGTGGTGATCGGCAGCGCCGCGGTGGAGAGGCCCCGGGAGGTGCTCGAGTGGATCGGACGCTTCGGACCGGAGCGGATCTGCCTGGCGCTCGATGTGCGCCTCGATCAGCAGGACGAGCCTCAGGTGCGCACACGCGGCTGGCGCGAGGGCGGTGGACAGAGCCTGTGGGAGGTGCTGGCACTGTATCCACACGGCAGTGTCCGGCACGTGCTGTGCACCGACATCGCGCGCGACGGCGCGCTCGCCGGCCCAAACTTCGGGCTCTACAGCACCGCGGTGGGCCGTTTCCCCCACATCGCCTGGCAGGCCTCCGGCGGGGTGCGCGACGCGCTCGACCTGCGGGGGCTGGCCGATGTCGGAGTCGCCGCGGCCATCAGCGGCAAGGCCCTGCTCGAGCGGCGGATCACTCCGGAGGAGTTGCGAGCATTCTTGCCCGACGCATCATCCCCTGCCTAGACGTCCGCGACGGCCAGGTCGTCAAGGGCGTGCGCTTCCGCGATCACCGGGTCGTGGGCGACATCCTTAAGCTCGCCTGCCGCTACCGCGAGGAGGGAGCCGATGAGCTGGTGTTCTACGACATCACCGCCAGCCCCGAGGGACGCTCGGTCGACCGAGGCTGGGTGGGGCGCGTCGCCCGCGTGCTCGACATTCCCTTCTGCGTGGCCGGCGGCATCCGCTCGGTGAGCGAGGCGGAATCGGTGCTGAATGCCGGCGCGGAGAAGATCTCCATCAACTCCCCCGCCCTGGCCGATCCCTCGCTCATCGACCGCTTGAGCCGGCGATTCGGCTCTCAGTGCGTGGTGGTCGGCATCGACAGCCAGCGCGCGGGCGATGGCTACCGGGCCTACCAGCTCACGGGCGATCCGCAGCGCGCGCGCGAATCGGAACGCGACGTGTTGGAATGGGTGCGGGAGGTGCAGCAGCGCGGCGCGGGCGAGATCGTGCTCAACTGCATGGGCAGCGACGGCGTGCGCCGCGGCTACGACATCGAGCAGCTGCGCGCCGTGCGCGAGATCTGCCAAGTTCCGCTCGTGGCCTCGGGCGGGGCCGGCGAGGTCGGACATTTCGAGGCGGTCTTCCGCGAGGCCGGCGTCGATGCGGCGCTCGCGGCCAGCGTGTTTCACAGCGGCGCCATCGCCATTGCCGATTTGAAGCGCGAGCTGCGCCGCGCAGGCATCGAGGTGCGCCCTTGAGTCACATGCAATCCCCCGCCGACACACTGACCCCGGCGGATGTCGGGCGGCTCGACTTCGAGAAAACGAACGGGCTGCTGCCGGCGATCGTGCAGGATCCCGGCGGCGCGGTGCTGATGCTCGGCTACATGAACCGCGAGGCGCTGCTTGAGACCTTCGCGCGCGGCCGCGTGGTGTTCTTCAGCCGCAGCCGGCGCCGATTGTGGGAAAAAGGCGAAACTTCCGGCAACACGCTGGACCTGGTGTCGGTGCGGCCCGACTGCGACGCCGATGCGCTGCTGGTCACCGCCCGGGCGCGCGGCCCGGTCTGTCACCTCGGCACCGCCACCTGCTTCGGCGAGCAGGCACCGCCCGCGGCGCGCCTGAGGTTTCTCGGCGAGCTGGAATCGGTGATCGCGCAGCGGATCGCGGATCGCCCGGAGGGCAGCTATACCGCGCGCCTGTATGCCCGGGGTGTGAAGCGGATGGCGCAGAAGGTGGGCGAGGAAGGGCTGGAGGTGGCGTTGGCCGCCGTCGCCGAGACGGACGAGAAGCTCATCGGCGAGTCGGCCGACCTCATCTACCACCTGTTGCTGTTGCTCAAGAGCCGAGGTCTGTCGCTCGAGCGCGTGGCCGTGGAACTCGCCTCGCGACATGCGAACAAGGGCTGAGGCCCCAGGGAGGCGCTAGCGCCTGCGAGACTCCATCCATCCGTTCTGGCGGCTGCCCGCCCACTCCGTGGCGCTCTGGGTCCGGCTGCGCTCGATCTGCTCCCGCTGGTCGAACGCTTCGCGCGCCGCGTCCAGCTCTGCGATGTGGCCATGCGCCCACATGGCCAGTTGAGTGACGGGCTCGCGCAAGGACTGGCCGAGGGGTGTGAGCTCGTACTCGACCTTCGGCGGAACGACCGGGTAGACCGTCCGTTTCACCAGCCCGTCACGCTCCAGGCCGCGCAGGCACAGCGTCAGCATTCTCTGCGAGATTCCCCCGATGGCGCGCTTCAGCTCGGAAAAGCGCCGCGGCCGCTCGGCCAGCATGATGATGATGAGCACGCTCCATTTCTCGCCGACCCGCGCCAGCACCTGACTTACCTTCGGACACTCCGCGCTCGGCAGCGCCTGTCCCCCGGCAGTTACATCGGTTTCACTCTGTCGCATCACTGTGCCTTCTTGTATTCCCGTGGCCGGGACTTACATACTTAGCCTCGGTAATCGTTTTATACCACACCGAGGTTCCCCGTGAAACTCCTGCACATCGACGCCAGCATTCTCGGACAGAATTCCGTCAGCCGCCAACTGAGCGCGGCCATCGTCCAGCGTCTGAGCGATGCCCAGCCGGGACTCGAAGTGAGCCATACCGACCTCGGCCCCGAGGGACTCAACATCAGCCCCGAGCGGCGCGAGGCGGCGATCGCCGCCGCGACCGCCGAGGCGGCCCGGCTCGCCGCCTGAGCGCAGCGGCCGGCGGAGGCAACCCACGATAAATCGAGGAGTACCCCATGACCAAGTCATCCACACGAGGCATTGCCCGAATCGTGCGCGGCATGCCGACCTCTGACGGAGCCGGCGTCAAGCTGACACGCGTGATCGGCCAGGGCCAGCTCGCCGACCTCGATCCGTTCCTGATGCTCGATGAGTTCGGCACCGACAACCCCGGCGACTACATCGCCGGCTTCCCCGATCACCCGCACCGCGGCTTCGAGACGGTCACCTACATGCTCGATGGACGGATGCGTCACCGCGACAACCACGGCCACGAGGGCGTGCTCGTGCCGGGCAGCGTGCAGTGGATGACGGCCGGCCGCGGGATCGTGCACTCGGAGATGCCCGAGCAGCAGGAGGGGCGCATGCGCGGCTTCCAGCTGTGGATCAATCTGCCCGCGAAGGACAAGATGACCGCGCCGAAGTACCAGGAGTTCGGACCGGAGAAGATCCCCACGGTAACCGTCAACGGTGCGCGGGTGAAAGTCCTCGCCGGCGAGGTGACCGGTGTCGCCGGACCCATCGCGCAGCCTGCGACCGACCCGACTTACCTCGACATCGAGCTCGACCCCGGTACGCGCTTTGCCCACGCGCTACCGGCCGGACATGCGGCGTTTCTCTTTGTCTACGAGGGCTCAGTGCGTGTTGGAGACGGGGACTCCGCCGCCACGATCGACGCTCATCAGCTCGCGGTGCTCACCGAGGGCGAGAGCGTGCGGCTCGAGGGCGCCGCCCCGTCCAGGAAGGACACGGCGACACAGCCCGCGCGCGCCATTCTGGTCGCAGGGCGGCCGCTGCGCGAGCCGGTGGCCAAGTACGGACCGTTCGTCATGAACACCCGCGAGGAGCTGATACAGGCGTTCGAGGATTTCCAGAGCGGCAGGTTCTGAGCAGGCGATGCCCCGGGGCGGGCACGAGCCGGCCCCGGCGGGCACCGCTTCGAGATTCGTGGCGGGCCCCCAACGTGTGAAGCTGCATGGGAGCACCGCGCGTCACGGCAGGCCTTCGAAGATCCGTCCGAGGGGAATGCTCAGACCGAGCGATTGGAGCTCGAGGGTCTGCGCGGGCTCGCCCAACAGGACCGGCATCCACTGCTGCGGGCGGCGCAGGATCGTGACACGGGCCGCTTTCCGGGACACCAGCACGATTTCCTCGAGTGAGGGGATCTCGCGGTAATACAGCGTCTTCTCGCGCCGGTCGGTGCGCTCCGTTGACGGTGACAGCACCTCGATGACCAGTCGTGGCTCGTCGATGAACTCGCCCTTGGCGTCCCGCTCCTGACCACAGGCCACCCAGATATCCGGCCGGTAGCTGATGTCGTGGCCGTGGGCCTTGAATCGAAGGCTTCGGCTCCCCCGGTAGCTGCGGCACGGCTGGCCGCGCAGGTGCGGGTCGATCTCGGCCCCGAAGTTGAAAACGACGATCTCATGCGCCTGGCGGGGCTCCACCATGGCGTAGACCTCGCCGGCGACGTATTCGTGGTAGATCGGACTGCTCTCCTCGAAGGCGAGAAACTCTTCGATCGTGAGCGGTCGCAGTTTCTCGGCGTTCGAGCCATGGGGAGCCGACGGCTCTGCGACGCCCCACTTCCCGTCGACCTCTTCCGACAACCACTCCGCCAACGCCCTGCGCTCCCCCGTCGGCAGCCTCATGACGAGGCTTTTCACATCGCTCAGCGTGCTCATGCGCGACATCCCGATTGATTCTTCGGACGTTCATCCTGGTCGGCCCCGAGCGCCCTGTACACCCGCAAAAATGCATCATTCGCGGAGTTATTCCTGACTTGATGAAACGTCATGAATGGACGTTTGACTCGACGTACCAACGTATGCGCCACAGGCCGAGAGGCGCACCCCGGACCCTCGGACACCCTCCTCGTCATCGAGGTCAGCCAGGGTTCGCTCGAGCACGAGCGCAACATCAAGCGATCGGGAATTCCCTTTCCGGCCGTTGTCCTATCCGCCGCAATACTTTCTCGAGCGCCCCGCGATCGGCGGACTCGACATAGGTGACATCGAACGGATCACCGGGACCGAAGGGCTCGATCCTGCCGAGCTGCCAATCGAGCACGGACAGATTCGCCTCTGACGGATCGAGCGCGGTCCGGGCCCGCGCGAGCACCCGGGCGCGCAGCACCGGCAGCGGCGCCTGACAGCAGACGAAGTGGACGGGGGAGCCGAGCCCGGTGCTCAACTTGGCGAATCGCGTCCGCTGGTCCCGGCGCAGGAAGGTGGCGTCCACGATGACCGTGTATCCGCCGGCGAGCCCGTCGGTGGCGGCGCGCGCCAACTCCTCATACACGCGTGCATCCATATCGCTCGAATACAGCCCTTCGGCGAGCCCGGATCCGGATCGCTCCAGCGAATCGAGTCCCGCGAGCCGTTTGCGCTCGACATCCGAGCGAAGGTGCAGCGCCGAGAGCCGCGGCGCGAGCAGGCGCGCCAGCCAGGTCTTGCCCGAGCCGGAAAGACCGCACATGAGCAGCAGCGCCGGCCGCCTCGGCGTCAGCGCCATCGCCGCGTGCGCAATCAGGCGCAGGTGCTCCTGGCGCAGGCATTCCCGCTCGGCACCCTGCGCCAGTTGGGCGGCCGAAAGCGCCGCGACTTTCGCGCGCACGAGCGCACGATGGGCCTCGTAGAGCCTGACGAGCCGGCAGGCATGGTAATCGCCGCTGCGCGCGAGGTATCCGCCCAGGAACGCGTGGGCATGGCACCCGCAGTGGCGCGAGATCAGATCGCTCGTGAGAAAGGCGATCTCATCGGCCACGTCGATCCAGCGGAATGCCGGCTCGTACTCCAGGCAGTCGAAGGCGACCAGACGCGAGTCCAGGCGCACGATGTTCCGGCTGTGCAGATCGCCGTGACATTCGCGGATGCGCCCTCTCTCGCGCCTCACGGCCATGTCCGGCATACCCTCCTCGATGCGCTGCTCGAACGCCTGGCGCAGCGCAAGCACCTCCTCGGCGCTGCCCAGATCGCCCGCCGCCTCGGCGCACTCCAGCAGATTGCCAACCAGTTGGGCGTGCACGCCGGCCGGCGTCCCCCACGGCGAGTCCGTCGGCGCCTCGGGGAGCGCGGCATGCACATCGGCGATGCCGTGGCCGAATACCTCGAGCTCGAAAGGCTCGACACGGTGGGTCGCAAGCAGGTGGTCGAGCTCGTCGCGCCGGGAGAACCTGCGCATGCGCACGGCATGCTCGAGCACGCCCTCGTGCTCGCGGCCGCAATCGGCCGCGCCCAGGCGGATCCTCGGCGCTCCGCGGGCGCTCACGATCTCGGCCACTTCGAGGTAGAGCTGTGGCGCGAAGCGCCGATTGAGCCGCAGCTCCTCCTCGCAGAGAAATCTGCGGCGCTCGCTCGAGCGAAGATCGATGAACGGATAGCGCACCGGACGCTTGATCTTGTAGGCGAACGCCCCGGCGAGCAACACCCACGAGATCGGTGTCTCGATGAGCTCGACCGCCTCGGCCGGATGCGGATAGGCCTGCGGCGCCATCAGGCCGGCCAGTGCCGGCGGCAATCCCGGCGGACCCGGACCTGCCTCGTGCTGAGAGTCGCGCATGATCTTCACCCTGGGACTACCGCCCACCCTAAGCGCACGAGCGTGTGCTCAAATCAGTGGATTCCCCTACTCAACCGCCCTCGCCGTCCGCCGTAGGTATTCCCCACACTGCCCGGCCATGCGCAGGCGGGCTAGCGTGTGGGATTGACGCTGACGGCGCGGCGGATGGGAGCGGATCATGTGCGAGCTGTTCGGTATCGCGAGCCGCCTGCCGACTGCGGCGACCTTCACCCTGCGGCGCTTCGCCGAGCGCGGCGGTCTCGAGCTGCGATTGATCGATGGCTGGGGCATTGCGCTCGCCGAGGGAACGGACCTGCGCGTGTACCGCGAGCCCGAGCCGGCCCGCGACAGCGCCTGGCTCAGATTCATTGAGCAACGGCGCATCGGAACCCGATTGCTCATCTCGCACATCCGCCATGCGACGCAGGGCGCCGCGGTGCTCGCCAACACCCAGCCGTTCGCGCGCGAGATCGGCGGCCGCATGCACTGCCTGGCGCACAACGGCCGCCTGGACCGGATCGAGCAGCGCTACGGGCGCACGCCCAGCCGCTTCCTGCCGCTCGGGCAGACCGACTCGGAGCTCGCCGCCTGCCTGCTGTTCGACCGGATGGCCGCGCTGTGGTCGCAATCGCATCCGCCGCCGCTGGCGCGCCGGCTCGAGACCGTCGCGGGCTTCGCCCGGGAAATGCGCGAGCTGGGACCGGCGAACTTCCTCTATTCCGACGGCTTGACACTCTTTGCGCACGGGCACCGCCGCGTTCAGGCCAATGGCCGGATCGAGCCGCCGGGCCTGTGGCGACTGCACCGCCACTGCGAGTGCGATTCAGACGCCCTGCTCGAGGCCGGCATCGCTCTCGAGCCGCGCGGGCCGGCCCAGGAGATCGAGATGTTCGCCAGCACTCCGCTCACGGACGAGGGCTGGCGTCCCCTTGCAGAGGGTGAAGTGATTGCAGTCTGAGCGAGTGCGGCAGCCGCCGAACGGCGCAGGAGCGCTCGCGCCGCGCGGTGTCGATCCGCGTGCGCCGGCCCCACGCCACCGGTCTAACCCGTTGCCGCAGCCCGCTTCAGCGTCGCCGACTTCGAGCCGATACCGCTCATCAGGTCGTCCCAGGACTTGACGAAAGCCGCGGCGCCGTCCTCCTGCAGTTTGGCGCCCAGCGCGCCGAGATCCACCCCCGCTTGGGTGAACTGCGCCAGCACGGCCTCGCTGTCTCCCCCGCCCGGCTCGATCTCCTTGCCCACCTTGCCGTGGTCGGCAAACGCTTTGAGCGTGTTCTCGGGCATGGTGTTGATCGTGAGCGGACCGACGAGTCCCTCGACATAAAGCACGTCCGATGCCTGCGGATCCTTGGTCCCGGTACTGGCGAACAACAGTCGCTGCGGCCGCACACCGGCATTCATGGCGCGAAGCCACCGCGGGGAGGTCAACAGGCCGCAATAGGCTTTGTATGCGCTGCGGCCGATGGCAAGGCCCAGGCGGTTCACGAGCGCGGCGGGCACCCTGGCGGCGACCGCCACATCCCAGCGGCTGAGGAACAGGGACGCCACGGAGGCGACGTTGGGGCTCAATCCCGCTTCGATGCGCCGCTCGATGCCTCGCAGCCAGGCATCAGCCGCCGCGACATACTGCTCGGGCGAGAACAGCAGCGTCACATTGACGGGGACGCCCGAGAAGATGGCCTCTTCGATCGCCGGCAGGCCTTCCGGGGTGCCGGGAATCTTGATGAACAGGTTGGGACGATCGGCTCGCCCGTGCAGCTCCCGGGCCTGCTCAATGGTTGCGCGAGTGTCTCGGGCCAGGTGCGGAGAGACCTCGAGCGACACCCAGCCATCGAAGCCCGCGGTGCGCTCATGCACCGGACGGAACAGATCCGCCGCCCGGGTCAGGTCCTGCAAGGCGATCTCGAAGAACAGTTCCTCGACCGACAGACCCCGCGAGGCGAGCGTGCGAAGGTCCTCGTCGTAGGCCGCGCCGTGCTTCATCGCGTGATCGAAGATCGTCGGGTTCGAGGTCAGACCCGTGACCGACAGCTCCTCGATGTAGCGCCGTAGCGTGCCGCTCGTCAGCAGCTCGCGGGTGATGTTGTCCAGCCACAGGCTCTGGCCTGCGCGGTTGAGCTCGAGAGTCGCTTTGTTCATCAGAGATCTCCTTAAATCTGCTCCAAAAAAATCTGCTCCACATCCCAATCGGCGGACGGCCAGTGGAGCCCACGGGCCGTTATGCAGGGCGATCAGCCTTCAAGCACCGGGCGGCGCGCCACCGTTCCACAAAGGCGTAAGAAGATATTGCTAAGGGAATGATTTCACAGGAATCCACAGCGGCTCTCCGCAGCCGCAACACTGCAGATTTGTGGTGCAATGCTACAGTGTTGCTGCGATCCTGGCTATAGATAGCGCTACCATTTTCTGCGCAGCAAACCCTCACGGGGCGTCTTAAACCTCGCGGAACGCGAGAGCGCGGCGCAAGCCCGGCTCTCCCGCACGACCGACGTACCCCGCAGCCCTATCGCGGCGGCACAGTCATCGTGCCTTTACCTCGGCGCCGACTCGCCGCGCTCGCGCGCACGCTCCTCCATCTGTCTGTGCTGCTCGGCGCGGATGTGCTCCCTCTCCTGCTCCGATCGGGCGGCGCCCATCTGCGCCTGGTAGCGGGCAACCTCCTTCGGCGTCATCATCGAGTAGCCATAGACCTGCTCGCGCACCTGCTGGCGCTCGCGCTCCTGCGTCCTGATCTGCGCCTCGCCCGGTGCCGGGCCGAGCCGCTCGCGGCGCTCCTCGGCGCGCATCGTCATGTCGTGCTGATGCTCCATGCGAAACTGCACGCGCTCCTCTTGCGTAGCCAGAGACCGCAGGCGCTGCTCGTATTGCGTCTGCTCACCCGTGGTCATGAGATTCCCGCCGTAGATCCGGTCCCGGTCCCGCTCACGCAGCAGGTCCCGGTCGTACAACCGGTCGAACGTCCGGTCATGCAACCGATCGCGCGTGCGGTCCAGCGTCCGATCATGCAAGCGATCCATGTCATGCGTCGAGAGCCGATCCCGGTCCATCAAGCGGGTCCCGCTGCCGGCCCCACTCCGACCCTGGGCTCCGGTGCCGGCCCCACCGCCGCGCTGGGCGAATGCCGCCGGCGACGAAAGCAGCAGGCTTGCGAGGACCGCCATCGCTACTGTTGACTTCGATGCGTACATGACAATCTCCCGAATTCTCTATGACTTCAGACGGTCACACTGTCGCACTCGCGGCCGCCGGACGGCATTCGCACCTATGCCTAAGTACTGCATCGCGCCCATTGCCACACTCCCTGCGGATTTTCCGGCGTGCAGTGCGTACATTCCTTGATATCGCCTAGGGGGCGAGCAAGACGCGACGTATTGGCGAATTGCGCTCGCCCCCCGCCGCGCGAGGACGGAACCGGCGCGTGCGGAAAGTCCCCGGTTGCACACGGACCTGAAGCGGGACCCGTCCCACGGCCGGGAGTGTCCCTTTCGCTGGACGGCGCCGCAGCAGGCACTGGAGCAGACCGGTTGCACGCCGCCGCAGCCGTTGCCCCCTCAATTCGCAGGAGAATCCGCCTGACTATGGGAAACTGCCATTTACCGGCCCAATGCAACCGCCCGCAGTGGAGTCTGAGATGAACATGCTCAAGCTATTGCAACATCTCGTTCAACAGATCGCCAATGTCCTGCAGTTCCCCTGGTTCCATGTGGGACAGGTGGCGGTCTCTCTGTCGCTCATCATCGGGCTCGTCCTGATCCTGATGATACCGTGGTACCTCGCCCGCGCAGCCGAGCGGGCGATGCTCAAGGCCGGCCGCAGGCGTCCCTCGATCCGACAGCCGGCCGTCCTCGCCCTGGCAAGGATCACCCGCTACTTCCTGCTTGCGATCGGCGTGCTCCTCGGACTCAATATCATGGGTATCGATCTGACCGCCTTCGCCCTCCTCGGCGGCGCCGTCGGCATCGGCATCGGCCTGGGCCTGCAGAACGTGTTCAGCAACTTCGTCTCCGGAATCATCTTGCTCGTGGAGCAGAGCTTGAAGCCCGGCGATTTCGTCGAGCTGGAATCCGGGACCCGGGGCGCGGTCATCGAAATCGGGATGCGCTACACGTTGATTCGAACGAATGCCTCCGTGGACATCATCGTGCCGAACTCGGAGTTCACATCCGGGCGGGTCATCAGTTGGACGCACGGCAGTGAATACCGCCGCATGAACATACCGTTCAGCGTCGCTTACGGCAGCGATAAAGGCAAAGTGAGCGCGGCGGCGCTCGCCGCCGCCCGCAACGTCGAGGCGACCGTCGAGGATGCCGCGCGTGAAACCGATGTCTGGTTTACCAAATTCGGCGACAGTGCTCTCGAATTCTCCCTGATCGTATGGGTGGGTCCCAACTCGATCACCCGGCCCGGCGCCACCACGTCGAAGTATCTGTGGGCGCTGGATGACGCCCTGCGCGAGCGGAATATCGAAATCCCGTTCCCACAGCGCGACCTGCACGTTCGCTCCGGCGCACTTGCAGTCATGCTCGAGCCGGACCGCGGCGCGCGAGCATGAAAACACTCGATGTCCACTCCTCGCACCCCGGGCTCCCGAAGGGTTTATCGATGCTCTATCCGTGGGGAGTCTTACCCGGCAATCAACGGCATTGACGTCGTTTACCGTTAGGCATATGCTTTGGCCTATGTCATTCACGGATCACCGCCATGATCGAGCCCGAACGCCGTGTGCGCCTGTTTCGCAACGGCCGCAACCAAGCTTTGCGCATTCCTCGCGAATTTGAATTGCAAGGGGATGAAGCCATCTTGCGCAAGGAAGGGGATCGGCTGGTGATCGAACCGGTGCGCAGGGGACACCTGCTCACGCTGCTGGCCACGCTGGATCCGATCGAGATGCACTTTCCGGATGTGGACGAGGATCTCGCCCCACTGGACGACGTGGACCTCTGAGCGTGACGCTCCGTTATCTGTTGGACACCAACATCCTGTCGGACCTGATCCGACATCCGCAAGGCCGGGTGGCGCGGCACATTGCCGCCCGAGGCGAAGACTCCGTCTGCACCAGCATCGTCGTCGCCGGCGAGCTTCGCTACGGAGCCGAGAAGGCACGGTCGAAGAAGCTATCGGACCGCGTAGACCTCCTTCTGTCGGCGCTGCAGGTACTGCCGCTCGAAGCACCGGCCGATCGGCACTATGGGGATATCCGTCACCGGCTCGCCCGACAAGGCGCTCCTATCGGCCCGAATGATCTGCTGATCGCGGCACACGCCCGATCTCTCGATCTCACCGTCGTAAGCGACAACGAGAGTGAGTTCCGCCGAGTCCCGGATCTGCGGGTCGAGAACTGGCTGCCGGGGTAACGAATCAAGCACCCACGGTCGTCATCCGAAACCGGCACTCAAAAGTGTAAACGAATTTTGACATGTTACGCGACCGGCAGATGATTCGACTACCGTCAAGGAAACGCCGCTCTCCCTGTGGGCGTTGATTCCAGGTTCCCATGGCCTTGCAAGTAGAGGTGTGAGCTTTACTCATGCTCAAGGAACTTGGCGCGAGGCTGCACACCGAGCGACGGCGGCGCGGCCTAAAGCAGGCCGACTTGGCCCGCGCCGCCTCAGTAGCGCGCCCGGCGGTGAGTGCCGCCGAAGCGGGCCGCGGAGTGTCTTCGCAAAGCATGGCTGTGCTGGTGGCGGCGCTCGGGCTCGACTTTGCACGCCTGCCCATGCCGGACCGCCCTCTGTTTAAGGATTTGATACGGGAGGAGCGGGAACGGCAGGCCCGGCTACGCTCGCAGCGTAAGTCGGCGTCCTTCGCGAGAACGTCGCGACCAGCTGAGTCGGACGTCCGGACCGGCACAATACGCCTCGGCACCCTCCCTGTGACCGCGCGTCGTGACTCCGGGCACCCGCCGACGCGGCGCCGGACGTGTCTTCAATCTCTCGATCGTCTCGATGTGATCCCGCCCGATGTCATCCACCCCGCCGTCCTCCACGTCGGCGAACGCGCGTGTGCAGAAGCGGAATGGCTCGACGATCGAACGCTCCACGCCCGCCAGGCGCGGAAGCACTGCTCAGGAGCGCCCGAGCACTACCTCCGCAAACTGGTTGCCGCATCTCGTCACAGGACACCTCACCGGGCGTTTTCGGCGCACCGCGGGCCCTTTGTGGCTCGAACCCCCGCGGAGCACACTACCGCCGCGAACCGCACTGTACCCAGTCAATCCGCCAAGGACCCGGCGGGTCGGCGGCGACGGCGCAGGGCGAAGATGCCGACGACCATGATCCCCCCACCAAAGAGAGCGAATGTCGAAGGTTCAGGCAGCCCTGGGATATCAAGTGCCGTCACATAGCCGGCAGAACTCCAAGAGCCAACGAGAATGGAACCGATTGGAGTCGAGGACTCAAAGTTTAGGGTATACGGCGTTGTGGAGCCTATCGGCATAAGTGGCCTGCACGATAGAGACCCAGACATGACCGGTCCTGCGATGAACTTTCCATTGACGTCGAAGGCAAAAAACCAAGCGACATCGGTAGAACAGTTGACGTACCTCACGTTAATATCATGCACAGGATGCGCGAATACCGCGTAGAGTGCCCGCCACCCGGGTTCGTCAGGATAACCTGCAAACGCCTCGGTCGCAGAGCCCAATGTGTTGATAAATACTGGCTGCGCACCCAATATATCGCCGGAGACCGCGTCCACACTCCCGACTATGAGAGGTGACGTGGTGAACGTCGCAGTGGCGAACGTGCCGCCGGTCTGCCCTACGGCATCCTCGAGCGTCGCAAATGGAATGGCATGCGTGAGGTTTGTTCCAACCGGATAGTAGTTTGCGTTGATTACCGTTGCGCGCGAACTCGGCGCGCTGAGAATGGCCCCGACGAGGACGAGGGTATAAACCAGAGCACGATCTGTAACCCGCATGACCGTCTCCCTGTGGGCCTGATGGCCCGGCGTTCTTATGAGCGATCCTCAATAGTCGTACTCGCGAGGCATTCATGCGGCAATACGTACAAGCACCGGCGCGCAAAGGGGAACAGAGTTAGAAAGCGCCTTCTGCGCTGTATCCGCGCCGGCGCTGCACACCCATCGGCTTGAAGCCCGGGCTCGGACGCCCCCCCCTCGCACAGGCCGCGTATTGCCGCCACCGCTCCTACATCTCTTGCAGAATGGCACCGTTGGCCCGCCCCTGTTCGATCATCGCGGTCATCCAGCCCTCTATCACTTCGCGCCAACGCCGATTGCTTTCCCGCTTTTGGCATTACCGCCCCGCGGACCCGCACGATCAGGTCTCGAATCGGCCCGGCGCGTCTTCAATCCCAATGAGGCGGAGTCGCCGATAGACTACTTGCGTAAAAGTCGTCTTTAGTCTACTTTTACAAGAGTCGACGATATCCTACCCGAGGGACCCATGATTGTCCGCAGTCCCGCCGCCCTTGGCGCCGTAATCCGCGACCGGCGCCGCGCGCTCGGACTCGAGCAGCGCGTACTGGCGGAGAAAGTCGGGGTCAGCCGCCATTGGGTCATCGACGTCGAGAAGGGAAGATCCGGCTCGGAGATCGGCCTTGTCATGCGAACCCTGCGCGTTCTGGGAATCGCCCTGGACGCAGGGGTTGTGCCCGAGCAGTCTGAATCTGCCAGCGCAGCAATCGATCTCGACAGCATCATCGAAGCGGCCCGGAAGCCTAGCAAATGAGTGCACGCGATCTGATCGCCCATGTCGAGGATGGGAAAATGGGTCGCGTTTCGCAGAATGCGCAAGGCCGGCTGCAGTTCACCTACACTGAAGAATGGCTGCAATCCCCTGCCGCTTATCCTCTGTCGCTCTCGATGCCCCTGCAGGCCGCACCGCACTCTCATGCGAAGATCGAGGCATTCCTCTGGCGGTTGCTCCCAGACAATGCGTCGATTCTGCGAAGCTGGGGGCAACGATTTCAGGTCTCCGCGCGTAATCCGTTCGCCCTCCTCTCACATGTGGGCGAGGACTGTGCAGGTGCCGTGCAGTTTTTGCGGCCGGAGAGGCTCGAGGAGCTGCAAACTCAGCGCCGCGCCGATGTCGCCTGGTTGAGCGAAAAGGAAGTCGGCGCGCGCTTGCGCGAATTGCGTGCCGATCATGCCGCTTGGCGCACCAATCGAGACACTGGGCAGTTCAGCCTCGCCGGCGCTCAGCCTAAAACAGCCCTCTTGCTCGAGAATGGACGATGGGGCGTTCCGTCCGGCCGCACACCGACGACACACATTCTCAAGCCACCGAGCACACAACTCGATGGCTTTCCGGAAATTGAGCACATCTGCCTGCAGCTCGCACGGGCCGTGGGCCTACCCGCCGCCGAGTCGCGAATCATGCACTTCGACGGCGAGCCCACCATCGTCGTAACGCGATATGACCGCGCATACACGAGGTCGGGATGGACGCGCATACATCAGGAGGACCTCTGCCAGGCCCTCGGCACGCCTCCGGAGAGAAAGTACCAGTGCGAAGGTGGCCCTGGTCCACGCCCGATCGTCGAAATATTGAGGAACTATTCGAGCGCAGCGGATCGGGATGTGGAGACGTTCATCGACGCACTGGCGTTGAGCTGGCTGATCGCCAGCACCGACGGACACGCCAAGAATTACAGCCTGCTGATCGCGGCGAACGGGCAAGTCCGCCTCGCTCCGCTCTATGACATCGCAAGCGTCCTGCCCTATCCCCGGTTCGATATCACCCGGGTCACGCTCGCCATGAAGATCGGCGACACGTACCGGTTGCAGAAAATCGACCTGCGCGAATGGCGCAAGCTCTGCACGGAACTGAAGCTGGATGCGGACGCGCTCGTGTCGCAATTCATCCGCATGGCCCAGACCATTCCCGGCCATCTCGACGAAATCCGTGAACACACCACGGCGACCGGCCTGAAGCACCCAATTATCGACCGCCTGGTGACTCGACTGGCAGCCCGCTCGCGGCTTTGCGCAGCAGCACTGCGACAGCTGTGACAGAGCTGGCGGAGAGGGTGGGATTCGAACCCACGGTCCCCGTGAAGGGACGCCGGTTTTCAAGACCGGTGCAATCAACCGCTCTGCCACCTCTCCGCATCGCAGGCGCTTGCGCGGCCGCAGATGTTACCAAATTGCCCCGTCGGCATGCCCGCCCGGGTTCCCGGCGGGTGTGAGCCGCGTGCCGCGGCCTCCTTGCGCTCGGATGTTCCCGCGGCGCCTGCGCAGTCCCGCGCCGTCAACGGCTTGCCGGCTCGGTGATCAGGCGGCGGCGCTGGGCCGCGAGGAAACGAGCGCGTACCAGCACTGGATGCCGGCGGCACCGGCCGGCGGCTCCAGATGCAGACGGCGTGCGAAATCGACGACCGCCATGGCGTCTATGTCGGCGACACTGAAGTGCTGCCCGCACAGGAAGGGGGCCGCCGACTGCGCCAGGGTCTCCAACAGACCGAGAAACGCCTCCGCCCGCTTCCTGCCCCGCTCGGCGAGCTGCGCAATCTGCGGGTAATCGACGGCGCCGGTGAGCGCGCGATCCTTCATCCCGGGAGCCGAATTGCGCAGCCATTCGGCCACCGCGCCGAAGCCCTCGCTCTCGATCCGCCACTGCAGGTCTGCGATCAGAGCCTTCTGCACCGCGGACCGGCCCATCAGCGGCGGCTCGGGGTAGGCCTCCTCCAGGTAGCGCCAGATCGCGGCCGTCGAGCGCAGCACGGTCCCGTCGTCGAGCTCGAGCGCCGGCACCGTGCAGTAGGGATTGACGGCCCGGAAGCCCGGTTGCAGATGCTCGCGGTTGCGCAGGTCGACCTGCACCGTGGGAATCTCGACCCCCTTCTCCGCGATAAATATCCGAACGCGCCGCGGCGAGGGCGCCGTCTTGCAGTCGTAGAGCCTCATTTCAGCACCCCCGCGCCCAGCCGGTCCGGCTGCCAAAGGCCCTCGCAGGCCCACTGCTCGACCGGCTTGCGCTGCGAAGGGCTTTCGCGCGCCTGCAGCGCCGGTGTCAGAACCTCCTTCGGCGCCGGCACCCCGACCGCGGCCATCGCCTCGATGCGGAAAGCCTCCGGAACGCCCAGCTCGCGGCGCGCGCGCTCGTAATCGAAGCCGGCCATGCCGTGCACCACGAAGCCCTTCAGGCTCCCCTGCAGGGCGAAGTATGCCCAGGCCGCACCGGTATCGTATGAGTGCGTGACCGAAGGGCGCCCGGTGCGTTCGTTGAGCGATTCGGAGACGAACACCACCAGCGCGGCGGCCTTGTGCGTCCAGGCTCGATTGCCTTCGGACAGCAGACCGTAGAACAGCGGCCACTGCGCGCTCTCGCGCCTCGCAAACAGCGCCCGCCACGGCTGTACGTTGCTCGAGGACGGCGCCCAGCGCGCCGCCTCGAACAGGCTCAGCAGCTCCTCGAGGGCGATCTGCTCCCCACTCATCGCGCGCGGCGACCAGCGGTCGAGAAACTGCCCCTCGACCGCATGGTCTGCGCGTCTCACGGAACTGCCCTTGATCATGCTCGAACCCCTTATGGCGCTCGCCCGGCCGCTCTCTCAGCCCGTTTCGGTCTCCGTGGACATCGAGCGGCGCCGCGCCTGCACCACCACCCAGCCCGCGACCGCGGCCACCACCACGGTGACGAGGCTGGCATACAGGTAATTTTCCAGTCCATGCGTGAAGGCCATGGCGATCAGTATGGCGACCATGGCCCCGATCGCGACGTAACTCGCCCACGGGAACAGCCACATGGTCAGCTGAGGCTCGGGCTCGCCGGCGCGCTCACGCTGGCGCCGCAGCCGCACGTGAGCGATCGCGATGATCATGTACACGAACACCATCAGAGCACCCGAGGCGTCCACCAGGAACTCATACACCGTCCGCGTCGCCTTCTCGGCCGCGAAAATGCCGATCACGCCGGCGGCGCTGCACAGCAGCACCGACCGGACCGGCACCCGGCGGCGGTTCAGCCGAATGAGCCCCTTGGGCGCATCGCCGTGCTCGGCGAGCACGAACAGCACGCGCGAGCAGACGTAGAACGCCGAGTTGAGGCAGGACAGCACCGCGGTCAGGATGACGGCGCTCATGGCGAGCCCGGCCCAGCCGAAGTGCATGCGCACCAGCGCCTCGGTGAAGGGGGACTGGCCCACGGTGACGCTCGTCCAGGGCACCACCGCCACGATGAAGAAGATCGACCCGACGTAGAACATCAGGATGCGCACGATGATCGAGCTGGTCAGGCGCGCGATCGCGCGCGAGGGCTCGGACGACTCCGCCGCCGCCACCGTGACGATTTCAGCGCCCGTCAGGGAGAAGAACACCGTCACCGCCCCGGCGAGCACCGAGATCCCCCCGCGGGGGGCAAAGCCGCCGAAGGCCGTCAGGTTGTGCAGAGTCTCTGCGTGCGAGGTCAAGCCGAACGCGAACGCCCCGGCGAGCGCGATGAACACGATGATGGCGGCGACCTTGATCGAGGAGAACCAGAACTCGAACTCCCCGTAGGAGCGGGCCGACATCAGGTTCACGCCCGTCATGGCGGCCATCAGCCCGCAGCCGATCACCCAGGTCGGCAGCGGCAGCCAGGTGTGCAGGATGAGCGCGCCGGGGATCGCCTCGGCCGGCACCACGATGATCCAGAAATACCAGTACAGCCAGCCGGTGACGAAGCCCGCCCAGGGCCCGAGGCCGTGGCGGGCGCCCCCGGGGGGCGAGGCCACCCAGCGCCAACCCCCGGCGCGCACCCCCCCCGCCGGCCGCACCACCTACCCCCCCACAACCCAGCCATGGTAGGTCACCCCCACGGCACTAGCCCCCACGGCCAGCCAGACGCCTCCGCGCCT
>OFHJ01000205.1_pt1 | contig 24783 bp, 22 predicted proteins | sample 1522001 | NCBI WGS metagenome assembly OFHJ01 (sample SAMEA2464838, study PRJEB22497) | soil metagenome | biome: Grassland; feature: Farmland; material: Clay | place: Australia | collected 2013-02-01 | depth 1.2 m | reverse complement strand
CGTCCCCGGCCTGGGCGCCATGCATGCCGCCGGGCAGGCCGGGGTGCTGGGGCCGCTCTCGCCGCTCGCGCGCCGCCTGCCAATGCATGCCATCGGCGCCGCGGGCCTGCCGTTGGCGTTAGGCATGACCGGCTACACCGGCGTGCTGCTGGCCGGCACCAGCGTGCCGGCGTGGAACCAAAGCCCCTGGATGGGCGGCGTCTTCGTTGCTTCCTCCTTCGCCGCCGCTAGCGACGTGCTGCGCCTGCATTTGACCGTGCGCAATCAAGCCTCGCCGCCGCGGATGCGCGCCTTGGATCGTGTTTCCCATGCCGCCAAGGCCGCGGAAACCGGATTGCTAGTGGCCCATTGCGCCCGCGGCGGGCGTGCCGGCCGTCCGCTCTGGACCGGCCGCCGCGGCTGGCAATTGGCCGCGGGGCTGGGATTAAGCTGGGCCGCGGCGGCGCTGGCGCCGGCGCCCAAGAGTCTGGCGGCGCGCGATACTGCCGTGCGTTCCCGCCTGAAGCGCCGCTCGCTGCAAGCGGGATTGCTCGGCTTGGCCGGCGCCTTGCTCACCCGCTGGGCCATCGTCCATGCCGGCCAAGACGCCGCCGACGATACCGTCGCCGCCCGCGCCGCCGCCCAACCCAGCGAATCGGCCCCCGGCTGGCAGCCGCGGCCGGCGCGCTGAGCGGAGGGCGCCGCGTTTTCGCCTGCTGCGCCGAGGGTGCTCCGGCCCAGGTGCGGCCGGCGCCACCGGGCGCGGGGCCCGCGCCAAACATTAACGCTCGCACGGTTATTGCGAGGGCCGTTGCGTCCGGTCCATCAGTTCGGTCAGCGCACGCAGGCGGGCATCGGAGTCGGCCTGGGAACGGGCGAGTTCCGCCATCGCCGTCCGTAGGTCCTCCTCGGACTGCACCCGGCGTGCTCGCAGCCTCTCCTCGGATTTCGCCTGCGAGGCTCGTAACTTTTCCTCGGCCTGAGCTTGGGCCAACCGTAGCTGTTGTTCGGCTTCCTTCCGTTCCCGGGACAGTGCGGCCAGGGCGATGCGCAGCTCGCGCTTAGATTCCGCGTGGGACTCGTTCCGCCTTCGATGGGATTCGGCTTCGGAGATCGCCATTTGCTGCTGCGCCAGGGCCAGGCTGTTCATGGATTCCGCCAGAGTGCTCACCAGCGTCGTCAAGGCCGTCAGCCGGGCGCGCAGCTCGGCGATCTCCTCGTCATGCCGCCCGACATTGGCCTCCAAGCGGGCAAGACCGTCCAAAATGAACTGAATGGCCTGGTCTACATCCCTGGGCAAAGCGTAGCAGCAAGCGGTTACGGCGCCTTTGCGCTCCGCGTGCAACGCGGCGCGGCGCGCGGCACGGCGGAGGTGCCGAGCCTAGCCACTCGGGTTGCGCGCCGCCTGGGCGCTCCGGCCAGCGCATCTCTTTAGGCAATGCCCGAGCTTCCGCTGCCGGATAATCCCGCGCCCACGCCGCCGCAGGAAGAAATCATCGCCGCCTCGGCGGCGGAAGGGCTGGAAAAAAGCACCCAACGCCTGAACGCCCGGGAGATTTTCGAGGCGGTCTGTGACACCGCGCGCGATGAGCTGCACCGCCCGGTGCTGGGCTTGGCCTTTTCCGCCGGAGCGGGTGGCATCACCATCGGCATCAGCGCCTTGGCGATGGCGCTGATCGAGGCTCTGTGGGGCACGGGCCGCGCCGCGAATCTGCTGGGCGCGATGGTGTATCCGATCGGCTTTATCGCCGTCATTATTGGCCGCGCCCAGTTCTTTACTGAGAACACTCTGTATCCCGTGGTGCTGGTGCTCAGCGAGCGGCGGCAAATCAAGCGCGCGCTGTGGTTCGGCTTGCTCATCCTCGGCGGCAATTTGCTCGGGGCGCTGGCCTTCGCATGGCTGGCGATGCGCAGCCATGCGCTCCAACCCGCCACCGCTGGAGCGCTGGCGGCGATGGGGCTCCGCGCCGCCACGTACACCGACCGCCATGTGTTTTGGAGCGCGGTCATCGCCGGCTGGTTGATGGCGCTGGTCGCCTGGATGGTCAGCGCCAGCCGCTGGACCACCGGCCAAATCATGGTGACCTGGATTTTGGTCTTCGTGATCGCGCTCGGCCATTTCGACCACTGCGTCGCCACCAGCGCCGAGATCCTCGCCGCCGTGCTGGCCCATGGGCTGCCCCTGGGCCGCTATTTCCATTGGCTGTGGGCGGCGGTGCTGGGCAATGTTGCCGGCGGCGTGGTGATCGTCAGCTTGCTGAACTACGGCCAAGTGAAGGCCGGAACGCCGGCGGGAACGCCGCCCGGTACAGCGCCCAGCGGCTCGTCTCCGTCGGCATGAGCCACGCTGGCGGCCCAATGCCTAGACGCCGCCGCGCCATGCCACCCGCGTCCCGGCCTTACGCCTGGGCTAACTCAGCAAAGCTCTTGTCCAGCCGCCGCACGAACTCATCCACGTCGTCCTTGGTGACATTCATCGGCGGGGAAATGCGCAGCACGTTGCCGTACAGTCCGCCCTTGCCCAGCAAGACGCGGTTTTCGCGGCAGCGCTCCATCACTGCGTTGGTCTCCGCCGCCGCCGGCTCCTTGCTCTTGCGGTCCTTCACCAGCTCCAGCGCGGCCAGCAGCCCCATGCCGCGGACGTCGCCGATCAGCGCATGCCGGCTCATCAGCCCGCGCAGCTTCTCCAGCAAATAATCGCCCACGACCTGCGTGTTCTCGCGCAGACGGTTCTCCTCGATAAACTCCAGCACCGCGTTGGCCGCCGCCGTGGCCAGCGGGTTGCCGCCGAAGGTCGAGATGGTCATGCCCTTGAACGCGTCGGCCACCTCCGGTTTGGCGAGGGTGACGCCGATCGGCAGGCCGTTGGCCAGGCCCTTGGCGGAGGTGATGATGTCGGGTTCGACATCCCATTGTTCGATGCCGAACCATTTGCCGCCGGTGCGGCCCCAGGCGGTTTGCACCTCGTCGCTGATGATCAAGCCGCCATGGCGGCGGACGATTTCGGCGGCGATGGGGAAATATTCCTTCGGCGGCGTGATGAAGCCGCCCACGCCTTGGATCGGCTCGGCGATCAGCGCGGCGACCCGCCCGCTGGTGCTGGTGCGGATCAGTTCCTCCATATCCGTGGCGCAGCGGACGCCGCATTGGGGATATTCCAGGCCGAAGGGGCAGCGGTAGCAATAGGCGTTGTGGGCGTGGACCACGCCCGGCATGGTGGCCGGTCCCAACTTCCAGGCCGCGTGCCCGGTCATGGCCATGGCGAGGGCGCTGCGCCCGGAATAGCCGTGCCGCAACGCGATCACCTCCGCCGAGCCGGTGTACAGCCGCGCGGCCAGAATGGCGGTCTCATCGGCTTCCGTGCCGCTATTCGTAAAGAAGGTTTTGGTCAGCTTGCCGCCGGGGGTGATCTGCGCCAGCTTCTGCGCCAGGGCCAGCATGGGTTCGGTCAAAAAGCAGGTGGAGACATGCGTCAGCTTCTCCATCTGCGCCCGCACCGCGCCTTCCACCTTGGGGTTGCGGTGACCCACCGAAACCGTCACAATGCCGCCGAAGAAATCCAGGTACTGGTTGCCGGCGTCGTCATAGCAAAATTGCGCCTGCGCGCGCGCCAGCACCAACGGTTGCTGAAAGTAATGGAAGACCGCCGGAAATAAATAGTTCTGCTGCGCCAGCACCAGCTCGTCGTGGGTCATAGGTTCATTGTAGAGGGCGGGCCGTGGCGAGCGGCAGCGCCGCCGTGACAGTCGGCTGCCGCAATGCCGGCGTCAGGCGCCCAGGCCGCGCCGCGCTCTCGCCACAGGCCGCGCGCGGCGGGCCGAGGAGCCCGCGGCCGCGCCGCCTTGCCGGGTGCGGCGGTGCCGCTATACTTGGCGCATGCGCTCACGCTCGATTGCCCTTCCCGTGGCGGCGCTGGCCGCCGCGCTGGCGCTGGCCGGCTGCCACCACGCCGCCGCCCCGGCGCCTTCGTCCCAACCCGCGGCCGCCGTCAAGCTGGGCCCCAAGCCGGCGAATCCGAATCTCCATTACACCGCCCACATCGTCACCAACATGGGCGCCATTGACGCCACGCTGTTTCCGCGGCGCGCGCCGCTGACGGTCGGCAACTTCGTGGGCTTGGCCAACGGCACGCAGGCGTGGCGGGATCCCGCCACCGGCAAGATCGTGCAAAGTCCGCTGTACAACGGCACCATTTTCCACCGCGTCATCGCCGGCTTCATGATTCAGGGCGGCGATCCGCTGGGCACGGGGATGGGCACGCCCGGTTATCAGTTCAAAAACGAAATCGTTCCCAGCCTCACCTACGACCGCCCCGGCCGTTTAGCCATGGCCAATGCCGGGCCGAACACCAACGGCTGCCAGTTCTTCATTACCACCGCGCCGCAGCCGCACCTGAACGGTGGATACACCATCTTCGGCCAGGTGATTCATGGGCAGAAGGTCGTGGACGCAATCTCCAAAGTGCCGACCAACCCAGCGAACAACCGGCCGCTGAAGCCGGTAGTGATCCAGAAGATCACCATCACCACCACTCCGCGCAAATCCTAGGGTGCTATTGCGGCGGCGTGGCGATTGAGCGCTGCCGCGCCGCCGGCCATCCGCCCAAGCCAGGAAACAACGCCGGCGTGCGCTGCCGGTAGGCGGCGTACGCTGCGCCGAAATGCGGCGCCAGCATGGCCTCTTCCCGCCGCAGTTTGATGGCGTACATCAGCAGCACCGCCGCCGCTCCGGGAGCCGCGCGCAGTTCTCCCAGGGCGATCCCCGCGCCCAGCACGGCGACGAACAGACCGGTGTAGATGGGATGGCGGACGAAGCGGTAAGGGCCGCGCTGGACCAGTTGGTGGCCTTCCTTGACGGAAATGCGCCCGCTCCAAAAGCTGCCCAGACAGACCCGGGCCCAAAGGGTGAAGAGAATACCGATCCACGAGAGCGTCGCGCCCACGATATACAGCGTCAGAGTATCGGGATACATCCGCGCTGCCAGCACGCCCCATCCCCACGGCGGCTCCGGCGCAAAGACCAAGACAAACCCCGCCAACCCCGGCGCTAAATACTGCCATCGCTGCGGGAGCGTTTCGCTGGCCACCGTGCGCCGGGTGCGCAGCGATGCCACCAGCCAAACTACGAGGAAAATCTCCCAGGGCAGCAAGACGGCTTCCCCCAGGGAACCGCCGCGGGCGTGATAGAGGCCGAAATGCAGGGCCAGATGGCGGAGCAGGTGGAGCAATAGATGCATGGCGGTCGCCGCTCGCCCCCCGATCATAAACCCGCGGGCGCTGGCCCGCGGCGGCGGCGGCCTACAATGAACGGGAGGTCTGCTGGAGCGAGCAACGTGGAATTGATCACCGAAACGCTGGCGGGCTTGCGCTGCCAGGTGCTGCGTCCGCGGCGCGAGCCGGCCGGCGCGCCGTTGGTGCTGATTCACGGATTGGGCGGCGGCACTTGGAGCTGGGAGAACTTCCAGCGCGCCGCCGCCGCGGCGGGCCGTGCCTCCTACGCCATTGAGTTGCCGCTGCACCAGCCCGGGGCGCGGCCCGATCCCATGCTGGGCCGCTACAGCGTGGAACACTATGCCGTGCACTGCGCCGCGGTGCTGGAGCAGATTGGCGACTGCTTCGTCATGGGGCACAGCATGGGCGGCTTGATCGCGCAGTTGCTGGCGCAGGCCTTCGCCCGCCGCGGGTTTATTTTCTTGGCCAGTGCGCCGCCCTGGCACATGATGCGCGCGCCGTACGGCAAGCTGTGGCGCTATGCGTTCTTGCATCCCCTTGCCGATTTGTTGCGCCCGGTCGGCCGCCGGGCGATGAAGATGGACGGCGGCATGAGCCGCAATCTGGTGAACAATCGTATTCCGCGGGAGCGCCTGGCCGAGGTGGCGGCGCGCGAGGTGCCGGATTCGGGGCGCGCGGCGTTGCAGATGGCGGTGGGCTTGGTGCGCGTGGATCCGCGGCGCGTGGCCAGCCCCTGCCTGGTCATCGGGGGTCTGGCCGACCGTCTGATTCCCCCCCGCGAACAGCGCCGCCTGGCGGCGTATTACAACGCCCGCGTGCGCCTGTTCGACCGGGCCCACATGCTCATCATCGAGCCGGAGTGGGAGGAAGTCGCCGCCTGCGCCCTGGATTGGATGGCCGAGATGGAAACCGCCGGCGAGCCCGCTCCGGAGCTGCAAACGCGCGCCGCCGCCGAGCTTTAGGCCCCGGCGGCGCCGGTAAACCGCGCCTCCACCAATGTGCAATCGTCGTTGAATGGGACGCCGGCGCAGAACGCGCGCGCCGCCGCCACCACCGCTTCCGGACCGGCGCCTTCCGCGGCCAGGCGCAGCAGCCGCTCCTCACCGAAAAACTCGCCGGCCGCGTTCGTCGCGTCGGGCACGCCGTCGCTGCTGGCGAGGACGCGGTCGCCGGGCGCCAATTGCAAGCGCTGCGAGCTGAACTCCGCCACCGGCAGCAAGCCGACAGGCACGCAGGTCTCCACCAGCGTCCGGCATTGGCCGCCGGCGCTGGTCAACACCGGCGGCTGGTGGCCGCAGTTCAGGTATTCCAGCACGCCGTCGGGGGTGATGCGCAGCAGCAGCACCGTGGCGTATTTGTCGTCCACGGGCCGGGCCCGCAAAAATGCGTTCATGGTTTGGGCGATCGTGGTCAGCGGGGCGCCAGCCAGCAATTGCGCATGCGCAATGCCTTGCAAGGATGAGGCCAGCAACGCCGCCGCCGGACCCTTGCCGCTGACGTCGGCCAGGACCACGGTGATGCCCTCCTGGCCTTCCATCGCATGGTGCAGTACGTCGAAAAAGTCGCCGCCGATCTGGCGGCAGGCGACGCTGTGCCCGCAGACTTGCAGGTACGGCGCGTGGGGAATTTCGCCGGACATCAAGCCCTGCTGAATCGCCGCCGCCAGCTCCAATTCCCGCTCCAGCCGCCGCGCTCGTTCCTCCGCCTCGGCCAGGCGCACGTTGGCGACCAGGTTGGCCGCCTCGCCCGCCAGGGCCCGCAGCAGATCTTGGCTGACCATGGAAAGCTGCGGCCGCGCCGCATGGCTGTCCAGGTACAACACGCCGATGGCGCGCGGCAGATGCGAGCTGCTCGTCGTGGGGCTGATGGACTGCGCCGCCGTCAACGCCGCCCGCACCCGCGGATCGTGGAGCGGCAGACAGACAACCGTGCGCAAACCCTGGGTGACGATGCTTTGACCCAACTCCATATCGGCGGTGGCGCCGGCTTCCAGCGGCGTTCCGGTCAGCACGAACTCCGCCGCCGAATCCATCGCCTCCCGCACGACGGAATGGGAGATGGTGGTTTCGTCTACCGGCGGCGCTCCTGGCGTGGTGCGCGCCGCCGCCACTTCTAGCCGGCCCTCAGGGCCGCGCAAGAATACCAGGCCCCGCTCGGCGCCGGTGAGGCGCAAGGCGCAGTCGAGCATCGCGGACAGCACTTCGCTGACGATCCGCGCGGAACGCAGCCGCCGCGCGAAGTCCAAGAACAGCCGCAACATTTCCAGTTCGCCGGTGCCCTCCGCCCGGTCCACCGCCCGCATTTGGGTCAGCAAGACGGAGGCGTCGGGCGCGGGATCGAAGACAATCCCCATTCCGGGACACGCAGGGAACTCAATGCGGTCGCCGGGGGTCAGGCGATGCCGCGCCGCCCGCTGGCCATTCACGGTGCTGCCGCCGCCGGCTAAATCCAGCAGGAAATATCCGTCTTCGTCGGCGCCGATCTGCGCATGATCACGCGAAATATGCGGGTCGGCGATCACCAAGGGGTGCGTCGAACGGCGCCCGATGGTGAAGGGCAGGGGATCGACCGGCAGGCGGCGTTCCTCGCCGCGACCGGAAACGACGACATAGACGGGACTGGCCATGGCGGTGCCGCGCCGATTATATCGTAGTGCCGCCTACGGAAATTTCGGGATTTCCCCCGCGGGCGGCTCCCGCCTCGCGGGTGCCGCTACACTAAGGATTGCCATGGCCGAGACGGAAAGCCGCTATGAGCCGGTGATTGGGCTGGAGGTCCACGTGCAGCTCAATACCGCGTCCAAGATCTTTTGTTCCTGCACCACCCACTTCGGCGATCCGCCCAATACCCATACCTGCCCGGTTTGTCTGGGGCTGCCGGGCGCGCTGCCGGTGCTGAACCGGGCGGTGGTGGATAAGGCCATCCGCGCGGCGCTAGGGCTGAATTGCACGGTGCGGGAGACCTCGATCTTCGCGCGCAAGAATTACTTCTATCCCGATCTGCCCAAGGGCTATCAAATCAGCCAATACGACCGGCCATTGGCTGAAGGCGGGCATCTGGAGCTGGAAATCGACGGCGCCGCTGTGCAACGCGTCGGCATTACCCGCCTGCATTTGGAAGAAGACGCCGGCAAGAGCATGCACGAGGGTTTTCCCGATTCCCTGCACCGCTCCTACGTGGACCTGAACCGGGCCGGCGTCCCGCTGATCGAGATCGTCTCCGAGCCCGACCTGCGCTCGCCCGCCGAGGCGCATGAATACCTGACGCGGCTGAAGGAGATCATGCTCTACCTCGATGTCTCGGACTGCAACATGGAGGAGGGCAGCCTGCGCTGCGACGCCAACGTAAGCCTGCGGCCGCGCGGCCAGGCCGAGTTCGGCGCCAAGGTGGAGATCAAGAACCTCAACTCCTTCCGCTTTCTCCAGCGCGCGCTGGAGCATGAAATCGAGCGCCAGGCGCAGGTGCTGGACTCCGGCGGCCGGGTGTTGCAGGAGACGCGCCTGTATAATTCCGCCGAAGGCGTGACCCGCAGCATGCGCTCCAAGGAAGAGGCGCACGACTACCGCTACTTTCCGGAGCCGGACCTGCCGCCATTGCGCGTCTCGGCCGCGTGGCGCGCGGAGATCGAGCGCCACCTTCCGGAACTGCCCAAGGCCCGCCGCCAACGGCTGGTCGCGCAGTATGGCCTGACGCCCTACGACGCCGCGGTGCTGACCGCGCAACCCGCGCTGGCGGCGTATTTCGAGCGCGCCGCTGCTGGCGCGGCCAACGCCAAGGGCATCGCCAACTGGGTGCTCGGGGATCTTTCCGCCTGGCTCAACGCCCATGCCGCGACGGTCGAGAAGGCGCCGGTGCCGCCGCAGCAGGTCGCCGCGCTGGTGGGGCTGATTGACGGCGGCGTCCTCTCCAGCAAAATGGCGAAAGACGTTTTCGCCCGCATGGCGGCCGCAGGCGAAGGCGCCGAGGCCGCCGTCGCCGCCCTGGGGCTGCGCCAAATCGGCGATGCCGGCGCGATCGAAACGATTATCGCCGGCGTACTGGAAGCCCATCCCAAGCAGCGGGAGCAATATCAGTCCGGCAAAACCGCGCTGTTGGGGTTTTTCGTCGGCCAGGTGATGAAGGCTTCCAAGGGACAGGCCAATCCCGGCATGGTCAACGACCTGCTGCGCAAAGCGCTGGAGGCGAAGTAGGAGCCCCGGCAGGAGCCGACCCACGTCCATGTTTGCCCGCCATCTCCGCGTTACTCTGGCCGAGCCCGGCGGCGGGCCGGCGCGTCCCTGCCCGATCAAATATTTGGATAGTTTCGCCATGCGCGGATTCACCGGAGAAAGCCGATTCGACGAAACGCTGCCCCTCGCCGACGGCCGCATGGAAGCCAGTCTGCGCGTCGAACTCCCGGAATTGCGCTCCGCGCTGGAGGATTGGTTCCGGCGGAAATCCTATCTGCGGCCGGGCGAGGTGGTGGAGATTGCCGAATCGCCCCGCTAACCCGCCGCCCGCTGGCTGGGCGCCGCGGCTATTCTGGCTGTGCTCCAAGGTGTTCGTCGCCGTGTACGGCCGTTGGCCCGTCTTCGGCACGCTGCGCACCGCCGCCGCGGTGGTGCGGCAAGAGGACCGGTACCTAATGGTGGACCGCAGCGATGGCCGCGGCCTGGGCTTCCCCGGTGGCATCGCCATGCCCTGGGAAAGCGATCGCCGCGCCTTGGAGCGGGAGACGGAGGAGGAGACGGGCATGCGAGTCACGGCCGCGGAGTTCTGGTTCCGTTATCGCGTGCGCTGGCCCATTCCGTGCTGGATCGCCGTGTATCGCGCCACCGCCGAGGGCCAAGCCCGCGGCAGCTGGGAAGGCCGCGCGGTCTGGGTGGACGCGGGAGAAATGCGCCGCCGCGTCTTCGACAGCCACGAGGCGATCGCCAGCCGGTTGGGTTGAGTCCGCGCCGGCGCTAGCGGACCGCATTGAGGGCATTGGCCGCCCGCCGCAGCGCCTGGCGCAGATAGCGCAACTGGACATCGGCGTCGGTCCAGCGCTTTTCCGCCAATCGCTGTGTTAGCCCGGGCAGTACCACGGGCGCGTAGCCGCGGGTGATCTCCGGCGCGTAGATCAGATGCTGGTAATAGGGCCGGCCGGGCAGCCCTTGCGGCAACAGAAAATTCTGGTCAAAGTGCGCCAGCGCCTGGTTGAACCGCGCCAAGCGGCGTGGATCCTGCCTCCCTTGCGCCAGCGCCTGAGCCGAGCGGCGGGTGAAGTGATCGGCCGCGGTTTCCAGCTGCACCGCTGCCGCTAGCGTCGGCTGCCAGGCGAGTTCTTGCGCCGGCGGCGCTTTGGACGCATTGCGGCGGGCGGTGATGGCGTTGGCGATCGCTACCGCGTAGGCGGGTATGGCCAGCGGTACCAAGGGAGCGTCCGCCAATCGCATGGCGATCAGGCCCTTGATGTCGGTCTGTTCCTGGCCGTAGTAAAAGTGCGGATCTTCCTCGGTGACGAAGTAATGAAAGTCGTCATACAGCGAGTGGTATACGCCGTATTTGCCGGTCATGGCGACATCGGCGGTGGCCAGGCCGACATGGTTGAGGAAGGGTTCGAAGTCGCTGCCTCCGCCCAGCGGCCCGATCGGCGGCGCCGCCGGCGGCGGGCCCGTTAGCCCTTCGCGGGCATGTTGCAGCCATGCCTGATACATCGTCCTGCCCGGGTGCCGCAAATCGGGCACCGCGGCGGTGACGGAGCGGATCAGCGGCCGCAGGGAAGCGACCGCATCGGCGCGGAAATTGGGGCCGTAGTCGCCTTCATCGCTGTTGATGTAGGCGACGGCATCCGCTTGTAGCGAATGTAGACGCTGGTTGGAGTAATCGGTGGAACCGATCAGCGCAAATTCCTCGGCGTCCCAGGAGCACAAGCGAATGGTGCGTCGCGGCCGCCAGCCCTGACGGTAAAGCTGCCCCAGGATGCGGGCGATCTCCAGTTGCACCATCGTTCCGCTGTTCGGATCCACGGCGCCGAAGGTCCATGCGTCACGGTGGTTGCCGAGCAAAACTTCTTGCGGCCCGGCGCCCGGAATGGTCCCGATCACGTCCCATATGGTCCGGTAGTGATATTGCATACGCAGGTGCATGTGCACGATCACCTGCGGGTTGCCGCCGATGTGGTAGGTGAAGGGCAGCCCGCCCTGCCAGCCGCGCGGCGCCGCCGCCCCGGTGAGCGCGCGCAAAATCGGTTCCGCCCCGGCAGAAGAGAGCGGCGCGGTGGGGGTTTGCGGCAGCCCCGCCTTCCATGCGGCGCGCTCCGCCGCATCCGGCGCCTGTCCCGGGGCCAAGGGCGCGCCCAGGTAGTTGCCGTTCAGGATCGAGCCGCGCTGGATGCCGGTCGCCGGCCGGTAGGGACCATTGGGGTAGACGTTGCCGGCATGATAGCCGTCGTCATTGGGATCGGAATAGATAAGGCAGCCCGCGGCGCCGTGCTGCTGGGCCAGCTCCGACTTGATGCCCCGGTAGGATCGCCCGTAGCGCACCAGCACGATCTTGCCCCGCACCGAGATGCCATGCGCCTTCAGGTAGGCGTAGTCTTTTTCCAAGCCGTAGTTGGCGTAGACCACCGGTGCGGTGACATCGCCCGAGGGCGAGTAGGCGTTAAAGCCCACGACGGCGTTCTTCATTTCCGAATAGCGGTCGCCGGGCACCGGCTGCTCATAGTTGGGCAGCAGGCGCGGCGCCGGCGCCACCAGGCGGATGCGCACCTCGAGCGGGTAGGGCAGCAGCGCGGAATACCGGATCACCCGGGTTTGCAGGCCGGCGCGCCGGAACACGCCGGCGACATAGTTCGCCGTGGCGTGGTCGGCCGGCGTTCCGGCCACGTGCGGCTGCGCGGTCAGGCGCTTCAGCGTGGCGCGCATGCGGGCACGATTGGGCAGTTGTTTGAACCGCGCTTCCCAATGCAGTTCCGCGGCGGAGCTGTGGGGGGTAAAGCCGATCAAGCCCCCGCCTTGCGGCGGGGCCGGGGCGGGCGCCGTCCGGGCGGCGATCGCCAGCCCGGAAACGCCCAACACCGCCGCCACTACCGGCGCCCACCACCGGTTCCTATTGCCGAATTGCACGCTGGTTTCCTCCGTGCCGACCAAGAAAATTGTACGTTACGCGCCGGCGCTTTCCGGCGTGGCCTCCGCCGCGGCAGCCAGCCTTTCCCACGCCGCCAGGCAAAGCTGCGACCAGGTTTCCATCCCCGCGCCCCCGTCGCGCCGCAGCTCGGCCAATGGGCGGAACCCCGCGGCGGCGATCTGCCGCTCCCGCGGCCGCACTTCGGGCGCCGCCAGATCCCATAGGTGAATGACGCCGACATGAACCTGCCCGACCGGGGTGGAGTCGTCATTGAGCACGCCGCAGACGCGCCGCCGCCGCACCGCCGTGCCCAATTCCACCTCCTCCTCCAGTTCCCGCTGCACCGCCGCCGCGTAGGCCTCGGTCCCCGCCGCGCTGAACAATCCTTCATCGGCGGGATTGATGTGTCCCCCGAGGCCGATCGAGCCCAGCGCGCGCAACCGTGCTTCCCCGCCGCCGGCCCCGCGCTGATAGCAAAACACCGCGGTATTCGCGCCGCTCCCGCAGCGCAGGATCACGTAGGGGATAATCTGCTTCCACGCCGGATCCGTCTCCGCCTCGGCGCGCAAAATGAAGCGGGTGTTCGCCGGATCGAGCAGGATCGGCAGCCAAGGGCTTCCGCCGGGTGCGACGCCTTGCAACCGGCGCGCGGAAAATAGCGCCGCCGTCGGCGCCGCCAATACCCATTCCTTGCGTTTTCCCGAAGCCATCGCCCGATTCTACCCGGGCCGGACCGAGCGGGGCGGGCGCCGCGCCGCTCCGCCGCGGCGAACGGCTCCGTGGCCGAGCCGCGAGATTCGCCCCACTCGCGGGAACCGGCTACACTGGGGCCTGAATCCCTATGGTCATCGGCTTAACCGGCGCCAACGGCTCGGGCAAAACCACGCTGGCGAACTATCTTCGCGATAAGGGTTTTTATTACCACTCGCTTTCGGATGAAATTCGCGCCGATCTGGAAACGAACGGCGTTGCGCCGACGCGCGAAAACTTAATCGAGAAGGGCAATGACCTGCGCCGCCGCTTCGGGCCGGCGGTGCTGGCTGCGCGGACGGTGCAGCGCATCCAGAACGACCGCAACTACGTGGTGGATTCCATCCGCCATCCCAAGGAGATCGAGACGCTGCGCGGCCTGCCGCGCTTTTTTCTGCTGCGCGTGGACGCGCCGATTGAGCTGCGGTTCCAGCGCGCGGTCGAGCGCGGCGATCCCCGCACCCCGAAAAGCTTTGCGGAGTTCGAGGCGCTGGAAAAGCGCGAACGCGGCGGCGGCGACGCCGCCGGGCAAAACCTGGACGCCTGCGCCGCGCTGGCCGACGCCACGGTGAGCAACGACGGTCCGGTCGAGCCCTTCCTGGCCCGCGCCGAACAGGTGATCCTTCCCTGGATGCGGGACGAGCCTCGGCCCGGCTGGGACGAGTACTTCATGCGCATCGCCCGCATCGTGGCCTTGCGCAGCAACTGCATCAAGCGCAAAGTCGCCGCCGTCATCGTCAAGGACCGGCGCATCATTTCCACCGGCTACAATGGCACCCCGCGGGGCATCACCAACTGCAACCAGGGCGGCTGCCCGCGCTGCAACGCCCTGGCCGCCAGCGGCACCCGCCTGGACGAGTGCCTCTGCTCCCACGGCGAGGAAAACGCTATCGTCCAGGCCGCCTACCACGGCATCTCCATCAAAGGCTCGACGTTGTACACCACCTTTTCCCCCTGCTTGCAGTGCACCAAGATGATCGTCAACGGCGGCATTGCGGACGTGGTGTACAACGCGGCCTATCCGATGGGCGATACCGCGCTGCGGGTGCTGAAGGAAGCCGGCATCCGGTATCAGCAGATTGACCTGAGCTAGGCCCGCCGTGGCGGATTCGCCCTTGCGCATCTTGTTCTTGGCCGGCAGCGCCCGCTGCGGCAGCACGCTGGCGGGGCGCATGCTCGGCGAATTGCCGGGTCTGGTCAACGCCGGCGAGCTGGGCTTGTCGCTGCTGTTCGCCGACGCGCAGGCGGTGACCGTCCCCTGCGGCTGCGGCCAGCCGGAAACGGAGTGCCCATTCTGGAGCGCGGTTGCCGGCGGCCGGCCGGTGCGCGACTTCGGCCTGCCCTGGCGCACGCGCAATTTGTTGCGCCTGTGGCGGCGGATGCGCCACGATGCCGCGTTGCGTGCGGCGATGGCGGAGGTCTTGATTCCGCTGTACCGCAATGTCGCCACGGAGGCGGGCGCGGATTGGGTGGTGGATATTTCCAAGAATCCCGCCGTGGGCTTGATCCTGAGCGAACTGCCAGGCGTGGAGCTGGCGGTGCTGCACCTGGTGCGCGATCCGCGCGGCGTGGTGGCGAGCTGGCGCCGGCGCAAAGCGTACCTGCCGAAAATCCGGCCCATCAAGGTGATCCGCTGGATTTGGTTCGCGAGCGTGTTGTCGGAAGTGCTGGCGCGCCGCGCGCCGCTGCGTTGGCGCTTCCGCTACCGGGATTTCCTCGCCGATCCCGCTGCCGTTCTGCGGCAGGTGGCGGCGGGCCTGCACCGGCCGGCGCCGGAGCTGGCGTTTCTCCGCCCGGGCGCCGCGCGCTTCGGCACGCAGCATATTCTGTTCAGTAATCCCGACAAGATGGATGGAGGATGGATACCGCTGCGAGTTCCCGCAGTGGAATTGGACCGTCCGGCCCGTTGGCTGACCAATCTGCTGACCTGGCCGCTGCTGGCGCGTTACGGGTACTTCCGCCCCAACCGCTAGACCGCCGGCGCAAGCCGTGGACGCGGGCTTTACCATAAGAGATCGAGATGCGGGCACTTGTGGCATTCGGAATCAGCGCCGCGGCGGCGAGCGGCGCGGTGTTGGCGTGGGCGGCGTCGCGCCGGCCAGCGGCGATGCGCGGCGCCCCGCGCCGCCGCTATCCAACTTACGGCTGGATCGCGGTGGCGGCCATGGCGGTGCTGGAAGGCCTGCTGGCGCTGCGCACGCCGTGGGTGACGACGTTCTTCACGGCCCTGATCTGGACGGCGTTCATTCCCGCGGTGGACGCGGGCATCTATCGCCATCGGGGCGATTCGCCCCTGCATCATGCGGCGCCGTTCACGGTTTTGTGCCTGCTGTCGGTACCGATTTGGCTGGCGTTTGAAGCCTACAACGTGCGGTTGCAAAACTGGCGCTACGTCGGCGTTCCCGCCCACGGCGCATTGTTCGTGCTGGGCGGAGCATGGGCCTTCGCCACCATTCTGCCCGGCCTGTTTCTGGTGGCGGAGTTATTGCTGGCAGCCGGACTGGAGCAGACGCGGTGCCCGGCCTGGAACCCCTCCGCGGGCGTGCGCTGGGGCATGGCCGTCCTCGGCGCGCTGCTGGTAACGGCGCCGGTGGTTCTGCCGGTGCGGATTGGGCGTTATTGGTTCGGCGCGGTGTGGGTGGGCTTTGCGCCCTTATTGGAGCCGCTGGCGGATCGCCTGGGGCTACCGTCGGTGCTGGGCGATCTGCGCGCCGGCCGTCCCGGCCGTTTGTATGCCTTGCTGGCCAGCGGGGGCATCTGCGGCTTTTTGTGGGAATTCTGGAACTATTGGGCGGCGGCCCGTTGGGAGTACATCTTTCCGCTGGGGCAGAACCTCAAAGTCTTTGCCATGCCCTTGCCGGGATTTCTCGGCTTCCCGCCGTTCGCCCTGGAATGTTTCGCCATGACCGCGGTGGTGGCCTGGCTGCTTTTGCCGGCCGGCATGCGGCCGGATTGGCCGGCGCCGCCGCCGGCCACGGGCGCGGCGGCGGGCCCGCGAGCGGCCGCGGCGGACCTGCCCTTGGCATCGCGCTAAACTGCTGGGCATCGCCGGTTGTTGCGTTATGGGCTCGCCGAGCGCCGTTTCCGACTCGCCTACCACCGCGCGTGCCGTCCCCCCTCGGGCCTTGGTCGGCGTCGCCTGCATCAGCCTGGCCTCGCTGCTGCTGGAACTGTCCCTAACGCGTTTGTTCTCGGTCGTTCTGTTCTACCACTTCGCCTTCATGGCCATTTCCATCGCCTTATTGGGGCTGGGGGCCGGAGGCTTGGGGGCGTTTCTGTATTTCCGCCGCGACCCCGGCCGGGCGGCGCTGCCCGCGGCGGCAGCGGCCTGCGCCATCTCCGGCGCCGCGGCGATCGCCGCCTTGTTTGGCATCCTGCACGCCGACATTTCGCTGGCGGTCAGTTGGGGCAATTTCTTCGCGCTGATGGCAATTTACCTGCTGGCCGCGGCGCCATTTGCCGCCAACGGCTTCGCGGTCGCCACGGTTCTTGCCGCCCATCCGCAGCGGGTACACCGGCTGTACGGCGCGGATCTGGGGGGAGCGGCGGCGGCCTGTTTGGCGTTTGTGCCGCTGATGGACCGTTGGGGCGGGCCCAGCGCCATCCTGGTGGCGGCGGCGCTGGCGTGGCTGGCCGCGGCGGCTTTTGACCGCCGCTGGCGGCGCCGTGGCGTGGTGCTGGCGGCGCTGGCGGTGCTGCTCGCGCTGGGCGACATCCAGGGCCGGTGGTTCGACATTGTCTACGCCAAGGGCGCGCGGCAGCGGGACATCGTCTATCACCGCTGGAACTCCCTGTCCCGCATCGAGGTCCAAGCCACGCCGCACGGCGGACGGATGATTTTGATTGATTCCGACGCCGCCACGGCCATCGTGCCTTTTTCGGCGGCACAAGCCGGCCGCGATCCGACGGTGGCGGCCGCCTATACCAGCGTCAGCGCCGATGCCGCCTACGCCGCCCGCCCGGGGACCAGCGCGCTGATCATTGGCGCCGGCGGCGGCGCCGACGTGATGCGCGCGGTGCTGGGCGGCGCTCCGCGGGTGACCGCCGTGGATATCAACCCCATCATCATTCGCAACCTGATGCTGGGGCGCTATCGGGCCTATTCCCACGATCTGTATGGCCGCCAGCCGGTGCGGGCCGTGGTCGCCGAGGGCCGCAATTACCTGCGCCACAGCCGCCGCCGCTACGGCGTGGTGCAGGCGACCATGGTGGATACCTGGGCGGCGACGGCGGCGGGGGCGATGGCCTTGTCGGAGGCGAATCTGTACACGGTGCAGGCCTTCGAAGAATATCTTCAGCACCTTACCCCGCACGGACTGCTGTCCATCACCCGCTGGGAGTTTCGCCGTCCGCGGGAGGCGCTGCGGGTGGTCGCGGTGGGGATGGCCGCACTGCGCCGCGGCTACGGCGTCCGCGACGCGCGGCCCTACATTGCCGTGCTCGCGGACGGCCGCTTGGACCGCCAGGGCGTAACGGTCACCACGCTGATCGGCCGGGAGCCGTTGACGCGCGGGGAGCTGACGCGGTTACGGCGCTTCGCCGCCGGTCACGGGCACCTTCATTGGCTGGCTCTGCCGGGCGCGGCGCGGAACAACGCCTTTAGCCGTTTGCTGGCGAGCCGCGATCCGGCCCGGTTCGCTGCCGCCTATCCCTTCGACATCACCCCGCCGACGGACAACCGGCCGTTTTTCTTCTACACGCTGAAGACGGCGGCGGTGCTGCGCGATCTGTTCTCGCCGCGGCCCTTCCGCGCCATGGATTTCAAGGTCAACTTGGCGCTGTTCATCTTGCTTTCGCTGCTGGGGATTTCGCTGGCGGCGGTGACCATGTTTCTGCTGCTGCCGTTGCGCTGGGCGGGGATCAGCCTGCCACGGGGTGCGCCGCTGGACTTGGCCTATTTCCTTGCCCTGGGGTTGGGTTACATTCTGATCGAAGTCGCGTTCGTGCAGCAGTTTGTTCTGTTTCTGGGCAACCCAGTCTACGCCCTTACCGTGGTGATATTTGTGATGCTGGCGGCCAGCGGCCTGGGAGCGCTGTGGGGACGGCGGCATTACGCCTGCGGATGCATGCGTTGGGTGGTGACGGGAATCGAGGCCGCCGTGGGGCTATATCTCTGGCAGCTTTCCGGCTGGCTCGGCGCTTGGGTGGGGCTGCCCCTGGCGGGCCGCATTCTGATTACGGCGGGCCTGCTGGCTCCGCTGGGGTTTCTGCAAGGACTGCCCTTTCCCGCCGGCATTCGCTGGCTGGCGGCCAGCGGTGCGGAGGCGGTGGCCTGGGCCTGGGCGGTCAACGCGGCGGCCAGCGTGCTCGGATCGGTGCTGGCGATGCTGATTGCCATCCACTGGGGAATGAACTTGGCGCTGGCCGCAGGCGGCGGCTCCTACCTGGCTGCCGGCGTCCTGACGTTTCGCTTTGCCGGCCGGCATGCCGCCTTGGTGCGGGCCGAGGCGGGCCCGGCCGCGGCGTCCGCCCGCGCCTAACGCCGCAAACTCCAGATCCCCTGAGGCCCGGCGGGCGCCCGTTTCCGGCCGCCGCAGCCCGCCGCGGCTCCTCGCTCCGGTGTCCGGGAACGGACGGCTCCGCCGCACCGCGCGGCGGGCGCTTCGATTGGGCTCGGGCGGCGCCTACCCGCACGCGGGACATTCCACGGATCGCCTATCCGTGTTAGGGTGAACGCAAAGACACAGGTCAAGTTGTGGGGAGCCGGCTAGGTCACCCGGGAGAGATCGAATTTGCCTTCGCGCGCCGAACTCAAGTGGTCTCAGGTCAAAGTAGGTCTGGTGATGGTCATCGCCATTGCCATCTTGCTGGTGATCATCTTCCTGATGACCGGCAAAGCGACCTTCGCGGGCAAGCTGCACATCGCCACCTACGTGAATGACGCCGCCGGCTTGCGGCGGGGCGCCATCGTCAATTTGGCGGGGGTCAGCATCGGCAACGTCACCTCCGTCGTGCTTACTTCCCATCCTCCCAATCCGGCGGAGCCGGTGCGCATTGAGATGGCGGTCGCCAACAACGCCAGCACCTGGCTGCGGCAGGACTCGGTCGCCGAACTCGGCGCGATCAACCCGCTGGGCGGGACCATGGTGAATATCCGCCGCGGCACGGCCAACTCGCCGCCGGCGCATAACGGCACGGTGCTGAAGTCGGCCAGCGCCGCCGGCATTTCCGAGCTGCTGGTCACCAGCCACACGCTGCTGCAAAACGCGAACGACATCGTGGAGCGTTTGGGCGCGCTGATGGACCAAATTCAAAGCGGGCAAGGCTCCATTGGCAAGCTCATCTATTCCGAGCAGCTCTATGACCGCTTCAACAATATCGCCAAGAACGTCCAGAAGCTGACGGCGGCGATGAATACGCGGCAGGGCACGATCGGGGAGCTAGTCTACAACCACGAGCTGTACGCCAAGCTGAACACTACGCTCAGCCGGCTGAACGACACGCTGGAGCGCATTCAGCGCGGACCGGGAACGATGGCCAAGCTGATCAACGATCCCAGCTTGTACAATCACGCCGACCAGCTGGTGCAGGGGCTGAATCGCACCACCACGCAGATCAACTCGGGCAAGGGCACCATCGGCATGCTGCTGCGCAACCAGCAGACGGCGATCCACATGCGCGACACGATCCAGAATCTGGACGGCCTGCTGGCGGGTCTGAAGGCGGGCAAGGGCACGGCGGGACAGTTGGTGACCAACCCAACGCTGTACCACCACCTGGACAGCTTGACGAGCGAGTTGCGCAGCCTGCTCAAGGCCTTCAAGAAACATCCGAAAAAGTACCTGACCATCCAGTTGAAGCTGTTCTAAGCCGCGGTGGGACCGAGGCGGGCTGCCGCGGCGAGCCGAATGCAAGCGCTGGCGCGAATCTTAGGCCGGCAGCGGCTTGAGATCGGGGCGCAAGGCGAGGCCGGGCCCCTATACTGAGGTATTGACTCCCGACAGTCCCACCGCATCCGTATTTTCCGCGCCGACCCGGCCCCCGCTGGGCCCGGCGCGGGACCCAGCGTGGCGCGGGTTGGACGTGGCGCTGATCGTGCTGTTCACCGGGTTGGCGCTGATCGCGGCCTTGATTCTGGGCATCGCCGGGCTGGCGTTGTTCAATGCCGCCGGCGGGCAGCATCCTTTGACCGGCTTCAGCCCGCTGACCTCGCTTTCGTTTCTGCTGACGGTGCAAGGCGCGGCGTACGCCGCCGGCTTCCTGTTCGCCTATTTGTGGTTGACGCGGTTGTACGGGGTACGGTTTTGGCGGGCAATTCACTGGACCAAGATTCCCTGGTCCTTGGCCGGCACGCTGCTCCTGGTGGGGATTTTCCTCTCCATTGCGCTGGAATGGCTGTCGCGGTTTCTGCCCATTCCCAAGGAGCTGCCGATTGACCGCATCTTCAACTCCCATAGCGCCTGGGCGCTGACCATCTTCGGCGTGGGCGTGGCCCCATTGTTCGAGGAGTTCATTTTCCGCGGACTGCTTTACCCCAGCCTGCGGCTGTCGTTCGCCGAGGGCATGAGCCCACAGCAAGCGCGGGCCTGGCGGCCATTCCTGTGGGCCGGCGCGGGGGCCACCGCGTTGATGGCGGGGCTGGTGGCGATGCGGGATTCGATTCTCGGGCATTCGCTGCGCGGTCCGGACATCGCCTTCATCGTGGCTGGGGCGCTGGCGATGTTGACGGTGCCGCTGCTGAACGGCATCGCCTGGATTTTCCGCGCCCTCTCCCGCTGGGGCCACGCCGAGTGGCTGGCGATCTTCACCACCGGGATCCTGTTTGGCTTGGTGCATTCGGCGCAGCTGGCGGGCGCGTTCTGGCCGGTGCTGCTGATTTCCATCGTGGGCATCGTGCTAACCGCGGCCCGCGCCTTCAGCGGATCGCTAGTTGCGAGCTGGATCATCCACTGCGTTTACAACGGTACGATTTTCATCGCGCTATTTGTCGCCACGCATGGCTACCAAAACTTCCAACACTTGGCGCATTAGCGCCGCATGGGCCGATCCCGCAGCCGCGCGGCGCCGGCTGCTAGCGATCCTGGCGGAGAAGTCTTTCCGCTTGGGCGATTTTCTGCTCTCCTCGGGCGGGCGCAGCGATTATTACCTGGACTGTCGGCGCACCACGCTGGACGGGGAAGGCGGCTTGCTGACGGGACAATTGATCCTGCACGCGATCCACGCGGCGGCGGCGCCGGTGACGGCGGTGGGCGGGCTGACGCTGGGGGCCGACCCGATCGTGAGCGCGGTGGCGGTGGTGAGCGCGATGCTGCATGCGGAAGCGGGCGCGGCTGCCCCGCCGCCGCTGTCGGCGTTTATCGTGCGGAAGAGCGAGAAGGCGCACGGGACAGGGCAAAAGATCGAAGGCGAAGTGCGGGCAGGGATGGCGGTGGCGATCGTGGATGACGTTTGCACGACGGCCGCTTCGACGGCGCAAGCGATCGAAGCCGCCTGGGCGGCGGAGCTGGAGGTGCGGCAGGTCTTCTGCCTGGTGGAGCGGGAGGAAGCCGGTGGACGGGGCAACCTGAACGCGCTGTGGCAAAAGCGCTTTCCGGGCCAGGACTGCCCGTTCATGGCGCTGTTCACCGCCGCCGAGGTGCGGGCGGAACACCAGTGCCGGGCCGCCGCGGGCGGCGCGACAACGGAGGGCCGCTGATGCTGCCGACGGTGGAATGGACGGACGAAGGCGTCAAGCTGCTGGACCAGTTGCAACTGCCGGCGACGGTCAGCTACCGGCTGTGCCGCAATTACCAGGAAGTGGCCGAAGGCATCCGGGCGATGGTGGTGCGGGGCGCGCCGGCGATCGGCGTGACAGCGGCGATGGGCGCGGCGCTGGGCGTGCTGCAATCGCCGGCGCGGGAGATGGCGGCGCTGCGGACGGAGTTCGCGGGCATCCGTTCCACGCTGGCCGCGACGCGGCCCACGGCGGTGAATTTGTTTTGGGCGCTGGAGCGGATGAATCGTACCTTCGAGGCGGCCGCGGCGAGCGGCGACGTGGACGAGGTGCGGCGGCGGATGCGGCAAGAAGCGCTGGCGATCTGCGCCGAGGACATCGCCATCAACCGGGCGATCGGCCGCCATGGCGCGGCGCTGCTGCCGGCGGCGGGCGAGGTGCTGACGCACTGCAACGCCGGGGCGCTGGCCACCGCCGGTTATGGCACGGCGCTGGGCGTGATTCGGGCGGCGGTGGAAGACGGCAAGGCGCTGCGGGTGCTGGCCGATGAAACGCGGCCCTATCTGCAAGGCGCGCGGCTGACGGCGTGGGAGCTGCAGCAGGACGGCATTCCCACGACGGTGATCACCGACAACATGGCGGGGCATTTCTTGCACAGCGGCCGCGTGGGGGCGGTGGTGGTCGGGGCGGATCGGATCGCGGCCAACGGCGACGTGGCCAACAAGATCGGGACCTATTCGGTGGCGGTGCTGGCGCATGAAAACGGCGTGCCATTTTACGTCGCGGCGCCGCTGTCCACGCTGGACCTGAGCCTGGCGAGCGGCGAGCAAATTCCCATCGAGCAGCGGGCGGCGACGGAGGTGACGCATCTGCGCGGCGTGCCGATCACGCCGGAGGGCGTGGCGGTGGCCAACCCGGCGTTTGACGTGACGCCCAACCGCTACGTGACCGCTATCATCACAGAGGCGGGCGTGGCGCGGCCGCCGTACCAGGAAAGCCTGGCGGCGCTGGCCGGCGGCGCCCGCGGGCAGAGCGCCTAGCCCGGGCGCGGGGCGGGCCATGGCCACCACCGCCGAGCTGATCGCCGCCGCCGCCGCCACGCTGGCCGCGGCCGGGTTGGCCGAACCCCGGCGGGACGCAGAGGTGTTGTGGCTGGCGGCGAGCGGGCGGGAGCGCGCCTGGCTGTATGCGCATCCGGAGGCGGCGCCGGAGGCCGCCGCGGCGCGGCAGTTCCAAGCCTGGGTGGCGGCGCGGGCGCGGCATGAGCCGCTGCAATATCTGACCGGCGAGCGGGAATTTTTTGGCCGCAGCTTCCAGGTCAGCCCGGCGGTGCTGATTCCGCGGCCGGAGACGGAGCTGGTGGTCAGCGCGGCGCTGGAGAAAGCGAACGCCGACGCCAACGCCAATGCGAAGGCCGAAGCGAACGCCGCGCCGCGGACGAAGGGAGCGGGCGCCGGGCAGCTGGAGATTTTGGACGCCGGAACCGGGTCGGGGGCCATCGCCGTGACGCTGGCGCTGGAGCTAGGGGCCGCGGCGCGGGTCACGGCCAGCGACCGCTCCGCCGCGGCGCTGGCGGTGGCGGGGGCGAACGCGCGGCGGCTGGGAGCGGCGGTGAGCCTGCTGCAAGCCGATTGGCTGGCGGCCTTCGCCGAGCAGCCGATATTCGATTGCATCGTGTCCAACCCCCCCTACGTGTCCGCGGATGAATATGCCGCTCTGGAACGGCAGGTGCGGGAGCACGAACCGCGCGGCGCGCTGGTCGCCGGGCCGACTGGCCTGGAGGACTATGGAAGGCTTTTGCCGCAAGCGCGAGCGCGCCTGCGTCCCGGCGGCTGGCTCATACTAGAAACCGGCTATCGTTCCGCCGCCGCGCTGCGGCCGCTGCTGGCGGGCTGGGCGGCGGTGGCGACGGTTATACATTCGGTCGAGCCGTGGTACATCGGGTCCATCTACTTTGTCTTTCTGCTGGGCGCCACCACCACCAAGGACTTTGCCGACATCGAAGGCGACCGCGCGGCGGGCTGCATCACGCTGCCGGTGCGCTACGGCGCCACCTGGAGCGCGCGGGCCATCAGCCCGTCGTTCATCCTGCCGTGGCTGATGCTGCCGCTGGGCCTGGCGCTGCACATCCTCACCGGAAACGCCACGGCGATTATCCTCCTGAGCATCGTGATGCTGTCCTGGGGATCGTACGTGATTTATCTGATTAACGACGATCCGCGGCGGCTGGTGACGGAAGGCGAAAACCATCCCGGGTGGCGCCACATGTACCTGATGATGATGGTGGGGCACCTGGGGCTCGCAGCGGCCTACCTGATCGGATAAAGTGTTGATGGTTGCCGCGGTTGCACCGGCGGCGCTTCGCAACTGGCGAAACGGACGAGTGAATGATACTACTGACGGGCTCAAGCGGATATCTGGGATCGCGCATCGCACACGCGCTGGTGGATCGCGAGGAGCCGTTCCGTGTGCTGGTGAGGAACCCGGACCGGCTGGGCCTGGTGCCCGCTGAGGCGCACTGCGAAATTGTGCCCGGCGACCTGCTGGACAAAGACGCCGTGGCGCGCTCCCTGAAGGGTGTGAAGCAGGTGATTCATTCGGCGGCGCTGGTCAAGATGTGGGTGCGGGACCGGCAGGACTTTCAGCGGGTGAACGTTGACGGGCTGAAGTCGCTGCTGGAAGCGGCGGACCGCGCCGGAGTGGAAAAGGTAGTTTACACATCCTCATTTCTAGCCGTGGGGCCGTCCTCCGACACGAACGCGGCGGAAGGCCTGCACAACCGCGGTCCTTATTCGAATGAGTACGAGGAAACCAAGGCGAGAGCGCTCGATTGGCTGCGCGAGGAGGGCTTTGCGCGGTTCCCGGTGGTGGCGCTGCTGCCGGGCAGCAGGGTCGGGTAAGTCTCGCGTCTCGCGGCGGATTTCCTCGCGGCGGCGGCATGGCTCGCTGAACGGCGGCCCGAGGTGCGTTTCCTTGCGCCGATGGCGATCGCGCGCGCGCGTGAGGCTTTTCAGAGGAAGCGGGCGCAAGCGCCTGATTCCCCTGAGGTCATGATCACCGACGGCCAGGCGCAGCGGGTTC
>OFHJ01000204.1_pt1 | contig 24816 bp, 22 predicted proteins | sample 1522001 | NCBI WGS metagenome assembly OFHJ01 (sample SAMEA2464838, study PRJEB22497) | soil metagenome | biome: Grassland; feature: Farmland; material: Clay | place: Australia | collected 2013-02-01 | depth 1.2 m | reverse complement strand
CGCCCGATGCAGCTCCACCATCTGGCGGTGGAACTCCTTCGGGTATCGCTTTGCATGCTTTGACTTGGCCATAACGGACTCCTCAGTATTCACACTATTGGGAGTCCACGAAAGCGGGTCAAGATCAAAGGCGTGCGCCGGGGAGTGTTCTCGCCGGACAGAGAGCCTGCGCCGGAGACGTTCGCGGGACTGGAGGCGAGGATCGCCGGGACGCTGACCGCCCTCGAACGGGTGGAGCCGGCGGAAATCGAATCCTTCGTCGGCCGCGACATGCGCTTCGAAGCCGGCAGCCACCGTATCGAGTTTGCCGCCGAGGAGTTCCTGCTGTCGTTCTCGCAGCCGAACTTTTATTTTCATGCGGCGACGACGTACGACATCCTGCGCTGGAAAGGCGTGCCGATCGGCAAGCGCGACTTCGTGGGACGGCTGCGCTCCAAGCAATGACCGGCGAGCAACCGAGCCGTATCGCGTATGCCGGGGCGGACGTAGGATAGCGTCAAGAGGTGAGTCAGATGACCGATCCCGTTGCCCGCGCAATGCCCGCGCCGACGCTCACGAGCGAAATCACTTGCCCGCACTGCGGGGCGCACCGTACGGAGACGATGCCCACGGACGCGTGTCTTTACTTCTACGAGTGCACGGCCTGTGGCGCGATGCTCAAGCCGAAGACCGGTGACTGCTGCGTGTTCTGTTCCTATGGCTCGGTGCCGTGCCCGCCGATTCAGGAGGCGCGCGCCCGTGGCGTCGCGGACGAGACTTGCTGTCGGTGAGGATCGAAAGCGAGGGCCGGATCGCTCAATGCTTGCGCACCCGCTGCTGCGCCTTCGAGGCTCGCGCTCGAGCGGGCGGGGCAGTCGCCCGGCCGGGGGGCGCCCCGCGCCGCGGGCACAGCGGATAAGGGGAGCGGCTCAGGGAGGCTGAGCCGTGCCGGCCCCGGATTCCCTCGGGATACCGCGCTCGAGCGGGGTTTTCCCTGGTTCGGGGCCTCCGGCCCGATCCTCCGGCATGGGCAGCTTGGCACTGGTATCATGGCTGCCTCAAGTCCCGCTCCCAGTGCCGGCGCGTGCCGGCAGGGGTGGGTGTGCCCCGGCTTGCGGGGCCGGCTCTTTTTTGAACAATGTTTGGCTGTGGTGGCCCGCATCGGCTACTCCGCGACGACCAGTCGTGAACCCCGTCAGGGCCGGAAGGCAGCAGCGGCAGCGGCGATGTCGGGTGCCGGAGCACCCGCTGGTGCGGGCCGCCTCCCTTACCGGCTCAGGTAGCCCGAGGCATGACCGAAACCTACACCGCGCTGGCGCGCAAGTGGCGGCCCAAGACGTTCGCCGAGGTCGTCGGCCAGGACCACGTCCGCCGCGCTCTGGTCCACGCGCTTCAGACCGGCAGGGTGCATCACGCGTTTCTTTTCACCGGCACCCGGGGCGTGGGCAAGACCACTATCGCGCGTCTTCTCGCCAAATGCCTGAACTGCGAGACCGGCGTGACCGCCGAGCCTTGCGGCGAGTGCGCGAGCTGCCGCGAGATCGATGCCGGCCGATTCGTCGATCTCATCGAGGTCGATGCGGCCTCGCGCACCAAGGTCGACGACACGCGCGAGATCCTGGACAACGTGCAGTTCGCTCCCACGCGCGGCCGCTACAAGGTGTACCTCATCGACGAGGTGCACATGCTCTCGACGCATTCCTTCAACGCGCTGCTGAAGACGCTCGAGGAGCCGCCGCCGCACGTGAAATTCCTGCTGGCGACCACCGACCCGCAGAAGCTGCCGGCGACCGTGCTCTCGCGCTGTCTGCAGTTCAACCTCAAGCGCATCCCCTCGGCGCAGATCTCCGAGCACCTGAAGGCGATTCTCGAGAAGGAAGGCATCGAGTTCGAGCCGGCAGGCATCGCGCTCGTGGCGCAGGCGGCCGACGGCAGCATGCGCGACGGGCTCTCGCTCCTCGATCAGCTCATTGCCTTCGGCGGCGGGCGCGCGGGCGAGGCCGAGGCGCGCGCCATGCTCGGCACCGTTGCGCGCGATCACGTTGTGCAGCTCGCAGAGCGGTTGACCGCGGCGGACGCAGCCGAGCTGGTGCGCTTTGGCCGGTCGCTGGAGCAATGGGCGCCGGACTATGCGCAGCTGCTCGATGAGCTCGCCTCCCTCCTGACACGGATCGCCATCAAACAGGTGGTGAGCGACTACGAGGGCGATGAGCTTTACCCGCCGGAGCTGATCGCGAAGCTGGCCGGCTTGCTCGGCGCCGAGGATGTGCAGCTGTACTATCAAACCGCGCTGATCGGACGGCGCGATCTCGCGCTCGCGCCGGATCCGCGCACCGGCTTCGAGATGACGCTGCTGCGGATGATCGCCTTCCGGCCCGGGACCGATGAGGGGCAGGCCCCGGCGGTATCTTCGCGCGGCGCCGCCCGGGCTTCGGCTTCCGCGGCGCCTCCCGCGCCGCGCGCGCGAGACAGCGCTTCAGCGCCTGCAGCAAGCGCGGGAGGGTGGAACGGGCTTCTGGGACAGCTCGATCTGCAGGGCGCCGCGCGCCAGCTCGCCAGCCACTGCGCGCTCATCGGGCGCGAGGGTGCGGTCGTGAAGCTCTCGATCGACCCGCGCAGCCGCTCGCTGCGGACCGCGTCGCTGGAGGAAAAACTCGCGCAGGCCCTCTCCAAGCACTACGGCCAGGCGGTCCGCGTGGAATTCGTTTCCGCGAGCGAGCCGGCCGAGACTCCGGCGCAGGCCCGCCAGCGTGCCTCCCAGGAGGAGGCGGAGGCGGCGCGCCGCGCCTTCGAGGCCGACCCCGGCGTGCAGGGCTTTCGCGAGCGCTTCGGCGCCACGACCGTCCCCGAGACCATACGCCCGGTGAAGTGAGTCGGCGATCGCAAGCGCGCGCCCGGGGGCGCGCGGCTTCTTCAATTGAAAACCGTCGAGGAGCGAGCCCATGCGAGGCAACATCAATGAACTCATGAAACAGGCCCAGGCCATGCAGGCCAACATGCAGAAGATGCAGGAGCAGATCGCGAGCCTGGAGGTCGTCGGCGAGGCCGGCGGCGGCATGGTCAAGGTGACCATGAGCGGCCGGCACGAGGTCCGGCACGTGCAGATCGAGCCGGCCGTCATCGGCGAAGATCGCGAGATGCTCGAGGACCTGATCGCCGCAGCGGTGAATGACGCGGTGCACAAGGTGGAGGCGATGGTGCAGGAGAAGATGGCCTCCATGACCGCGGGGCTTCAGCTGCCGCCGGGGATGAAACTGCCTTTCTAGCATGACGCCCGGGATCGGACATCCTTTCGCGATCCTCGCGACGGCTCGCAAACGGCGCCACTCGCCCCTGACGGCCCGCTCGCCGGAGCGAAGCTGTGCTTCGCTGAAAGGCACCGCCTCGCCCTGCGGCGGCGGACAGGTCCTCGTGCCTCCCTCGTCTCGATGAAATTCTCGCCTCGTCTCGCGCAGCTGATCGATGCGCTGCGGGCACTGCCGGGCATCGGTCCGAAGAGCGCCCAGCGGATGGCGTTTCATCTGCTGCAGGACGGACGCCCGGCCGCCCAGGCCCTTGCGCAGGCGCTGGAAGCGGCGCTCGCCTCGGTGCAGCGCTGCCGGCGCTGCCGCATGCTCGCCGAGGAGGAGTTGTGTTCCATCTGTGCATCGCCGCAGCGCGAGACGGCGCTTCTTTGCGTGGTCGAATCCCCCGCGGACGTCGTGGCCGTCGAGCAGTCCGGAAGCTACCGCGGCCGCTACTTTGTATTGATGGGGCATCTGTCACCCCTCGACGGGGTCGGGCCGGAGCAGCTAGGCGTGCGCGAGCTCGAGGCGATTCTCGATGAGGGCCTCGTGCGCGAGCTGATTCTCGCCACCAACCCCACGGTGGAGGGCGAGGCGACGGCGCATTTCCTGGCGGAGATCGCGGCCCGGCGCGCCATTTCCGCCAGCCGCATAGCGCACGGCGTGCCCATCGGAGGCGAGATCGAGTACGTCGATGGCGGCACGCTGGCGCGCGCGCTGTCGGGGCGGCAGGTGGTCTGAAGGTCCGCACGCCGGCGGTTCGCTTCCGGTCGGCGCACCCGGCAAGGAGACCGACTTGTAGAACACTCCAGCCTCGTCGTCGCTGAAGAAGATTGAGATGGTATCCGCGGGGGTATTGCCCGTGTACCAGACATTGCCGAGCCCTTTCGCATTGCAGCTTGAACACGAGAACGTGATTGCCGCCGGGATCGTTCGTGCCCGTCAATACGAGGATGCTGCGGTGCGCCCGTGGTCGCGCCATGGGTGATGAGAGGTCAATGAGCGAGGGCGGGATGACTCGCGCCGCGATGGGCCATGCGGTCATGAAACGTGACACAATGCCGTCCCATGCGAGCAGGCCCCCGGTCATGCGATGCGCCATGGCATGAAACCCGGGCCCATGGGGTCGGCCGCCATGAGGCACGCCAAGGCTCCAACGGGACAGTGAGGGCTGAACCGGAACCGGCAAGACCATGATGCAAACGGAGCCAACCCGACAGCCTTCCCGTGTGGGCTCGGACCGCAGGGTCTTCGTCTATCGGCACTCGGCCGCGGTTCGGGTCCTGCACTGGGTGAACTTCCTCGTCCTGAGCGTCATGCTGATGAGCGGGCTGCAGATCTTCAACGCACACCCGGCTCTCTACTGGGGCGCGAGCTCGGATTTCTCTCATCCTGTGCTCAGCATGTACGCGCTGCAGGACAATCAGGGTCACGTCCGGGGCGTGACCGCCATCGGATCGCACACTTTCGTGACGACCGGGCTGTTCGGGTGGTCCAAGGGAACCGGCGGCCGTTACACCGAGCGCGGTTTCCCGACGTGGGCTACGCTTCCAAGCGACAGGTGGCTCGCCATGGGGCGGTTGTGGCACCTCTTCTTCGCCTGGATCCTGGTCATCAACGGCGCCGTGTATGTGTTTCTGGGTCTGATTTCCGGCCATCTGCGGCGGGACCTGTGGCTGACGCGCGCCGACTGGCGGCGCCTCGGCCATACGTTCGTTGAGCATCTGCGCCTGCGCTTCCCCAAGGGAGAGGAGGCTCGTCGCTACAACGGACTCCAGAAGCTGGCCTATGGATTCGTCATCTTCGTCGTCGGCCCGCTGATCGTCCTCACGGGGCTCACCATGTCGCCGACGATGGATGCCGGCTTCCCCTGGCTGCTGTGGCTGTTCCATGGCCGCCAGAGCGCGCGCACGGTCCACTTCATCTGCGCGATGACCCTGCTCGGCTTCTTCGTCGTGCACCTCGCGATGGTGATTCTCTCCGGTGTTTGGAACAACGTGCGCTCGATGATCACCGGGCGCTATGCGATCGAGACGACACCCACGTCCACCACGGAGTCGCATCATGAGTGAGATCATCAGCGTGCGCCGCCGGCGTCTGATACTCGGGCTCGGCGCCGGCGCGGGCACGCTGCTGCTCGGCGGCTGCGACCGGCTCTCGAACCTGCCACAGACCCAGAGCCTGCTGAGCTCCGCGCAGTGGCTGACGCGCGCGGCGCAGCGCGCGCTCGTCTCCCGGGACGCGCCGGCTCCGGAATTCACGCGTGCCGACATCGCCCCCGTGTTCCGGGCCAACGGCACCACCGATCCGGACAATCCCCGATATCAGGCGCTGGCCCGGAACGGGTTTCGAGACTGGCGTCTGCGGGTGGACGGTCTCGTGCAGCGCCCGATGTCGTTCTCGCTGGAGGAGATTCGCTCCATGAGGGCGCAGACGCAGATTACGCGCCACGACTGTGTGGAGGGCTGGAGCTGCATCGGGCAGTGGACCGGTCCCTTGCTGCGCGACGTGCTGGCGCGGGTCGTGCCGAAGCCACAAGCGCGCTATGTGATGTTTTTCTGCGCCGACCCGATGGACGACGGCCGCGATTTCTACTACGAGAGTATCGACATGCGCACCGCGGCGCATCCCCAGACGCTGCTCGCGTATGCGCTCAACGGCGAGACCCTGCCCATTGCCTATGGCGCGCCGATTCGTCTGAGGCTGGGCCGCCAGCTCGGCTACAAGATGGCCAAGTACGTGATGCACATCCAGCTGGTGTCGAGCTATCGGCCGTTCGGGCAGGGCCACGGCGGCTATTGGGAAGATCAGGGTTACACCTGGTACGCCGGTATCTAGGCGCCCGATGCGCGCCAGTCCTACCGCCGCGTCCCCGGGCCCTGCGTCTCCTTGAGCGTCTCGCGCAGCCGGCGCAGCCGCCGGTAGCTCTCGTATCGGCGTGGATGAATCGCGCCGGTGTCGACGGCTGCGCGCACCGCGCAGTCCGGCTCCCGAAAATGCCGGCAGTCGAGGAAGCGGCACCCGCCTGCGAGGCGCGCCACCTCGATGAAGCCCAGGTGGCGGGGGTCGAGATGCTCGACGGCGGGCGCAAAGTCCCGCACACCGGGCGAGTCCACCAGCTGCCCGCCTCCGGGCAGGTCGAACAGGCGCGAGGCGGTGGTCGTATGGCGGCCTTCGGACTCGCGCATCAGGGCGCCGACCGCGATGTCGGTGCCCGGGAGGAGGAGGCGCGCCAGAGATGACTTGCCGACGCCGGATTGCCCGACGAGGGCCGCGACATCCGTGCCGCAAGCCTCGCGCAGCGCCTCGATTCCCTCGCCGGTCGATGCCGAGGCCGCAATCCACACGTAGCCGGCCGCGGCGTACGCCTGCAACTGCTCCCGCAGGGCGGCATCGATGCCGAGATCGGCTTTGTTGAGCACGATGGAGGCGGCAATGCCGGCTGATTCGGCCGCGGCCAGATAGCGATCCGCAATGAACAGGTCCGGCCTCGGCACCGGGGCGATGACTACCAGCAGCCGGGTGAGGTTGGCCAGCACGGGCTCGGAGCCGCCGCGCACATTGGAGCGGTAAAGCACCGTGCGTCTCGGTAACACTTCGAGCACGTGAACTTCGGCGTGGCGCGGGTCATGGCGGCAGCGCACCTCATCGCCGCACACGATGGTGAGTGCGCGTCCGAAGGGGCGGGCCTTGAGCTCGCGCCCCAGGGCGTCGCGCACCAGCAGGTGCCGGCCGAACGCGGCGATCACCCGGGCTTCGAAGGTTGCTACACTCACGGGCAGCGATTATTGCCCATCGGGGGCCCCTCGGGGGCCCATCGGGCCCACCGCGGAGCGAGCATGCCGAGCGCCGAGTATCTGATCTGGATCGACCTGGAGATGACGGGCCTGAAGCCCGAGAGGGACGTCATCATCGAAATCGCCACTATCGTCACCGACAAGGAGCTCAACGTGCTCGCCGAGGGGCCGGCCATGGCCATCCATCAAAGCGACGAAGTGCTCGCGGGCATGGACGAGTGGAACCAGAGGCAGCACGGCGGCTCGGGCCTGGTGGCTCGGGTGCGCGCCAGCGGTATCGATACGGCAGAGGCCGAGACACGTACCCTGGAGTTTCTCTCGCCGCTGGTGGACGCGGGGGCCTCACCCATGTGCGGCAACAGCATCTGCCAGGACCGGCGGTTCCTGGCTCGCTGCATGCCGCAACTCGAGCGCTTCTTCCACTACCGCAATCTGGACGTGAGCACGCTGAAGGAGCTGGCACGGCGTTGGGCCCCTGGGTTGGCGGAGGGGTTCGTGAAGCAGGACGCGCACCTGGCGCTCTCGGACATCCGCGAGTCGATCCGGGAGCTCAAGTACTACCGCGAGAAGCTGTTCCTGCCGGCGTACCGCGGCTGAGCCGGCTCAAGCGCGGGATTGCCCCGCCAGGAACAGCCAGGTCTCGACGACGGTATCGGGGTTGAGGGAGATGCTCTCGATGCCCTGCTCGAGCAGCCAGCGCGCCAGATCCGGGTGGTCGGAGGGCCCCTGGCCGCAGATGCCCACGTACTTGCCCTTGGCGCGGCACGCGGCGATCGCCATGCTGATCAGGCGCCGGACCGCCTCGTCCCGCTCGTCGAATTGCTTCGCGACGATGGCGGAGTCGCGATCCAGGCCGAGCGTGAGCTGGGTCAGGTCGTTCGAGCCGATCGACATGCCGTCGAAGTGATCGAGGTACTGCTCTGCGAGCAGCGCGTTGGTCGGCAGCTCGCACATCATGATCACCTTCAGGCCGTGTTCGCCGCGCTTCAAGCCGTTGCCGGCGAGCAGCTCGGTCACCCGTTGCGCCTCCGTGACGCTGCGCACGAAAGGCACCATCACCTGGACGTTCCCGAGCCCCATCTGCTCGCGCACGTGCTTGATGGCGCGGCATTCGAGCTCGAAGCAGGGCCGGAAGCTCTCATCCACGTAGCGCGAGGCGCCGCGGAAGCCGAGCATCGGGTTCTCCTCGTGCGGCTCGTAACGGTTGCCGCCGAGCAGGTTGGCGTACTCGTTGGATTTGAAGTCCGAGAGGCGCACGATCACCGGCTCCGGGGCGAAGGCCGCCGCGATCTGCGCGATGCCTTCGGAGAGCTTCTCGACGAAGAAGCCGACCGGATCGTCGTAGCCGGCCATCTGCGAGCGGATCTGCTCCTTGAGCGCCTCATCGAGGCGCTCGTATTCCAGCAGCGCCCGCGGATGCACGCCGATCATGCGGTTGATGATGAACTCCAGCCTCGCGAGGCCCACGCCGCGGTTGGGAATGCCCGCGAAGTCGAACGCGCGGTCGGGATTGCCGACGTTCATCATGATCTTCACCGGAATCTTCGGCAGCGAGTCGAGCTCGACGATCGAGCGCTCGAACTCCAGCAGTCCCTCGTAGACGTACCCCGTGTCGCCCTCGGCGCACGAGACGGTGACCGGCTGGCCCTCGCTGATGCGGTGGGTGGCATCGGCGCAGCCGACCACCGCGGGGATGCCGAGCTCGCGGGCGATGATGGCCGCATGGCAGGTGCGGCCGCCGCGATTGGTGACGATGGCCGATGCCCGCTTCATGACCGGCTCCCAGTCGGGGTCGGTCATGTCCGCCACCAGCACATCGCCCGCCTGCACGCGAGCCATCTCACGCACGTCGCGCACGATGCGCGCCGGCCCCGCCCCGATCCGCTGGCCGATGCTGCGGCCCGAGGCCAGCACCCGGCCGCGCGAATGCAACGAGAAGCGTTGGATGGTGCGGCCGGCGCGGCTCTGCACCGTCTCCGGCCGGGCCTGCAGGATGAACAGCTGCCCGCTCTCGCCGTCCTTGCCCCACTCGATGTCCATGGGCTTGCCGTAGTGCTCCTCGATGGCGAGCGCATGGCGCGCGAGCGAGGCGAGGTCGGCATCGCTCAGGCAGAAGCGATTGCGCTCGGCCTGCGCCACCTCCACGGTGCGCACGCGTTCGCCCGATTCCGGCGGCGCGTACACCATCTTGATCGCCTTGGCCCCGAGGTTGCGGCGCAGCACCGCGGGCCTGCCTGCGCGCACGGCCGGCTTGTACAGATAGAACTCGTCGGGATTGACCGCGCCCTGTACGACGGTCTCGCCGAGGCCGTAGGAGGCGGTGATGAACACCGCGTCCCGAAAACCGGAGTCGGTGTCGAGAGTGAACATGACGCCGCTCGAGCCGAGATCGCTGCGGACCATGTGCTGGACGCCCGCCGAAAGCGCCACGGCGTCGTGGTCGAACCCCTGGTGAACGCGGTAGGCGATGGCCCGGTCGTTGAACAGGGAGGCGAACACCTCGTGCATCGTCTTGAGCACCTGCGCCTCGCCGCGAACATTGAGGAATGTCTCCTGCTGGCCTGCGAAGGACGCTTCGGGCAGATCCTCGGCGGTGGCCGAAGAGCGCACCGCCACGGCAATCTCGGCGCCCGCGCTCATGCGCGCAAGCTCGTCCCGGACCGCCCGTTGGAGGGGGGGCGGGAAGGGGGTCGCCAATATCCACTGGCGGATGAGCGCGCCCGAGGTCGCGAGGCGCGCCACATCGTCCACGTCGAGTGCCGCGAGCTCGGCGCGGATGCGCGCATCGAGCCCGTCCTGCGAGAGGAACTCGCGGAAGGCGTGCGCGGTCGTGGCAAAGCCGCCGGGTACGCGCACCCCGAGCTGGGCCAGCGCGCCGATCATCTCGCCGAGGGAGGCGTTTTTGCCGCCTACGGTCTCGATGTCACCCATTCCGAGCCGCTCGAAGGGAATGACGTATGCGTCCAAGGTGAAGGGGACCTCCAATTGCTTCACGCGTACTCGCGACGAACGGGCGGACCGTAAGTCCGCACCGGGCTCTCGCGGAGCAAGGATAGCGCAGCAAGATGCCCCGTTGCGCGGTTTACGCACCTCGGCACGCGGGCTGCGCCGCGCGCCTTGGCTCGAGCGACCCGCGGGGCAAGGCGGGCGCGTGTGGGACAATTGGAGGTTCCCCGGCCTGGCGCTTGCTCCGCGCCGTGCACGGTGGAACACTTGATGCGCCCAGCAATTCGCAGCCGAGTCCCACATCGTGACCCGACGAACCGTGTTTTTCGTTTCGGACCAGACGGGAGTGACCGCGGAAACGCTGGGTCACAGCCTCATGACCCAGTTCGAGGGTCTCGAGTATCGCTCGATCACTCTGCCATTTGTGTCCAGCCTCGACAAGGCAGAGGAGGCGGCGCGGCGCATCGACCGCGCCGCGCTCGAGGACGGCATGCGCCCGATCATCTTCAGCACCATGGTGCAGGATGAGCTGCGCAGGGTGGTGGAGCGCTCGAACGGCCTGTGCCTGGATTTCTTCGCCGCGTTCGTCGGTCCTCTGGAGCGAGAGCTCGATACCCGCTCGACCCACCGAGCCGGCAGGGCGCACGGCATCGCCGACCTTACGGTCTATACGGCCCGCATCAATGCCACCAACTTCGCGTTGGCCAATGACGACGGCACGGGCGGCGATTACGAGCGGGCGGATGTCATTCTGATCGGCGTGTCCCGCACCGGCAAGACCCCGACCTGTCTGTACATGGCGCTGCAGTACGGGGTGTTCGCGGCCAATTATCCGCTCACCGACGATGACCTCGAATCCGGCCGCCTGCCGCGGCGCCTCGAGCCGTATCGCGGCAAGCTCTATGCGCTCACCATCAAGCCCGAGCGGCTGCAGCAGATCCGCAACGAGCGCCGGCCGCGCAGCCGCTACGCCTCGCCGCAGCAGGTGCGCTACGAGCTGCGGGCCGCCGAGGCGCTGTTCGCCCGGCACGGCGTTCCCTTGCTCGATACCACCGAGTGCTCCATCGAGGAGATCGCCAGCCGCATTCTCAACACGACGGACATCGAGCGGCGGCTGCGTCCGTGACACGGGGCCGCGCTTGCACGAATTTTGCAAGCGCAAAACCCCGCCACGGTGGCTTGCGCTGTCACCGCCCTCGGCTATAGTCGGAGCGATGATCGATGACACACTGACACGGGTTTCCTGGCGCGCGCGGCCGCGCAGCTTCGTGGCGCTCATGGGATTGTATGAGAGCAATTTCATCCGCCTCGGTTGGCTGGCCGGAGACCTCGCACGCCTCTCGGGTACCCACCGCTCGCAGGTCGAGGGCGATTGCGATCTGCTGCTCTCCGTGACGGAGCGCTCTCCCTATACCAGCGTGCTCCACCTCACATATCTCATTCCCGGGGCACAGGGGCCGATGCGCTGCCCGGATATGCGCTTGTCGGTCTATCACGACGCCCGCTTGGTCGAGGCCGGGGACTGGGCAAGCTGCCGGGGTCAGAGCACGTCCCGGCCGGGCGCGGGAATCGCAGAGCGTGAACTGGATCAGCGTTGGGCCCGCAATATGATGCTAAACAAGTGGTTGGAGTACTGCGCGGAGCGGGGGCACCGCTTTTCGGCGACTGCCTGAGGTAATGGGGCGGCGCCTGCCGCACCCTTCATGAAGGCATTTCGACAGCTCGGCTTTCTCAAGCTCACTCTCGGACGGGAGTCCGTACCCGAAGACCATCGGGTCCTTGCGCTTTTCCGCAATCGGGCCGAGCTCAAGAAGGCCTACGGCGATCTGCGCGAGGAGGTCGATCGGCTCAAGGATCGCATCAAGCAGCAGGAGGGCGTGACGCGGCGGGTGCAGGACATCCTCGGCACCCTGGAGAGCCGCCTGGGGCTCAGCGAGACCGCCTACCCGGCGCTGGTGTTTTACCAGCTGCGGCGCCTGTGGCAATGCGGCCACGAGCACCTCCAGCGCTTCTGCGCAGAGCTCACCACCCAGCGCGACGAGCGGGAGCGGCGAGCGCACCTGGCCGAGCACAACCGGCGTCAGTTCGCCAAGCGGCAGTCGGCCGAGCAGCAGTTGCGCATGGCCCGGCAGCTGGCCGACCACGAGCGCGAGCGGCTGCTGGAGCTCGAACGGCGGCACGCACAGCTGCGCCGTCTGTGGCATTTCTTCAAACGCCGCGCGCTCGAGCAGGCGATCGCGCATGCCCGCGCCGGCGGGGACGCCGCCGAGGTCTCGCTCGGCGCTGCCGGGCAAGCGCTCTCGGATATCGCCGCGGAGCCCATGCCCGGGTTTCCGGGGCTCTCCCTCGAGGGGCGGCGCGCCATCAATCTCGCGGTGATCGCCTACGCGGAAGTGCTGTGCCTGAAGCTCACTCCGATGCCGCTGCTCGTCATGCGCGCGCGCGAGGCGGTCTCGCGCCGGGAAGTGATCGATGCGTACGGCTCGCGCGGCGAGTGCGAGGCGTTGATGAGCCAGATCGAGCGGGCCGAGGCGCGCCTGAGGCCGCACGGGAGCCTCAGCCAGGAGGTCAAGCTGCGCACCGAGCGCTTGTGGCCGCTGGTGCGCTACCGGGATCCGGCGGAGGACGCCATTCCCATGGCCGAATTCCTGGCCTCGGACACCGATGCCGCCGTCACCGGCGCGGGGCCGATGGCGGGCGTTCCCAACGTGCTGGCCGAGAACACCTGGGACATCCACAGCATCCTGCTGCGATGAGCGCGCTTCGGCGCGCGGCCGCACTCCCTGGCGGCAGTCCTATCCTCGCTTGCCGATTCCCGCGGTCTGCTCGGCCGGCAGCCGCCCTCCATCGAGGCGGATCATGTCGACCATGATGTCCTCCGCCTGATCGAGGACGACGTCGGGGATTTTGTCGTCCTTGCCGCCGATCTGCTTCGCTTTCTTCAACGGCGGCAGTCCCAGGGCGGCTCGCCGGCTGTTGTCGAGCGCGAGCAGCTTCTCGTTGTCGCGGGCCCGCTCGACGCGCCGCTTGCCGATGTCGAGCGAGACCGTCTGCCGCGCCTGCATCGCCTGGATGTCCTTGATGTCGGCGACCAGCCACTGATAGTTGGGGTCGCGCTTCGCCCGGGCCGTCTCCTCGGTATCGAGCCGCGCGACCGAGGGGATCGGCGCCGAGTAGCTCGTAGCGAGCTGGAAGGGCACCGCGCCGATGCGGTCGTAGGGCAGGGATCGCGGCAGGTCGGCCTCGCCGACCTGATCCGGGTCGATGGGCGAGGGCAGCACCACGTTCGGGATCACCCCGCGATGCTGCGTGCTCTGGCCCGTGATGCGGTAGAACTTGCCGATGGTGACCGTGAGCTGTCCCTCGACCGGCTTGCGGCTCCAGCTGTCGAGCGGGACGAGGTTCTGCACCGTGCCCTTGCCGAAGGTGTTCTGGCCAATGATGAGGCCGCGGTGATAATCCTGGATGGCGCCGGCGAAGATCTCCGAGGCCGAGGCGCTGTAGCGATTGACGAGCACCGCGAGCGGACCGGTGTAGACCGGGCCTTTCTCCGGGTCGTCGAGTACCTCGACTTGCCCGGTGCGGTCGCGCAGTTGCACCACCGGACCGTGCTTGATGAACAGGCCCGTCAGCGCGGTCGCCTCCGGTAGGTACCCGCCCCCGTCATCGCGCAGATCGAGGACCAGTCCGTTGATGTGCTGCTGTTCGAGCTTGCGCAGGAGCCGGAGCACGTCGCGGGTGGTGCTGCGGTAATTCGGATCACCGGCGTTTTCCGCCGCGACGTTCTCGTAGAAACTTGGAACGTCGATGACACCGATGCGGTAGGTGTGATCGTCGCGGTGGAGGATTTTGAGCTTGCTGTGGGCCTCCTGGGCCTTGAGCGTGATCTTGTGGCGGACGAATGTCAGCACTTGCTCTTTCGCGCCGGGATGCGCACCCGCCGGCAGGATCTGCAGGCGCACGGCGGTGCCGGCCTTGCCGCGGATCAGTTGCACCACATCATCCAGCCGCCAGCCGACCACGTCGGTGATCCGGCCGTGGGTGCCCTCACCCACACCGGTGATCCGATCGTCGGGCTTGAGCGTGCCGGCCACGGCCGCAGGCCCCCCGGGGATGATGTTCATCACGGTGACGTAGTTGCCGACGAGTTGCAGCGAAGCCCCGATGCCCTGGTAGTTGAGGCTCATCTCGATGCGGTATTCCTCGGAGTTCATCGGCGAGAAATACGTGGAGTGTGGATCGTAGGTCCGTGCGTAGGCGTTCATCACGTCCTCGAACACGTCCTCGGGGGTGATCTGGTCGACGCGCCGGATCACGGCCTTGTAGCGTGTGCGCAGGATCTTTGCCGCCTGCGGCCAGGTCTTTCCCGAGAGCATCAGGGACAGCACGTCGTTCGTGACGCGCTTTTTCCAGAGCGCGTTCATCGCCGCCTCGTCGGCCGGCCAAGGTGCGTGTTTGCGCTCGAAGTCATAAGTGGCGTTCGAATGCAGATCGGGCTCTTTCGCCAGCAGCCCGATGGCGTAATCCATGCGCTCGCGGTTGCGCTGCTTGAAGCGCTGGAAGATGAGGAAGGCCGGGTCGAGGCGGCCGGCCTCGATCAGGTTGGCGAAGGAGTTGCGATACGCCGAGAGCTGGCGGATATCACTCGCCAGAAAATAAGCGTGCTCGGGGTCGAGGAAATGCAGGTATCGATCGAAGGTGAGCTGCGAGAAATGGCTGTCGATCGGCAGCTGGCGGTACTCGGCCTCCTTCAGGATGTGCGTGACCTTGCGCGCGATGGCGCGCTGCTGGCTCGTCGGGGCGGTCGCCCCCGGGGGCAGGTTGGTGGCGTTGGCCGGATCGCGCTGCACGACGAGTGCCGCGGCAAGCGCGACCAGGAGCGCGGCAATAGCGAGCCAGCCGAAGGTGTGGCGCAGGGGCTTGGTCATCTTGAGTGCGTTTGCGGCAGTCCGTGGGACATTGAGGTCGGTACCGGAGTCGGGGTCAGCGGATGAGAACGCTCGGGACTTGGGTCTCAGCTGCCGGGAAAGCGCCGGATCAGCTTAAGCCACAGCCGGACCCCGCCGAGCAGCAGCACCGGTCCTGCGGCGACGATCCAGTAACCGGGGGAGCCGTGGGCCAACTCCACGAAATAGTCCGCGAACAGCGTCAAGGGACCGTGGCCGGGGCCGGTGTCTCCGTGCGTATACGGTCCCAGCGTCCAATGCCCCACCAGCCAGATGAGAAAGGGGATGACCGCAAGGCCAAAGGCCAGCGCGCCGCCGAACAACAGCAGCTCCCGACGGGCGGTCGCCGAGCCGGCGGAGGGGGTGTGCGGGTCGGTGCGTGGATCCATGAGTCGCAGTGTAGCAGGCCCGTCCGGCCTGAGGAGGCCCGGGTTTCCCGAGGCTCCTCGAGTGGATGCGCCTGCACAGAATGTGGCCGGTCCCCGTCGCAGAAGTTCCACAATCTCGGGAAAATGCGGCAGGCATAATGGCGCGCATGGACAAAATCAGAGCCGCCGTCATCGGCGTTGGCTACCTGGGCCGATTCCACGCGCAGAAGTATGCCCAGTCCGCTCAATGCCGGCTCGTGGCCGTGGCCGATGCCCGGCAGGATGCCCGCGAAGCGGTTGCCGCCGAGGTCGGCTCCCGCGCCGTGGCGGACTACCGGCAGCTTCTCGGCGAGGTCGATGCCGTCAGCATCGTCACGCCCACACCGGCGCATTTCGCCATAGCGCGGGACTTCCTGAGCGCCGGCGCTCACGTGCTGGTCGAAAAGCCGATCACCGAGACCCCTCGTGAGGCGCGTGAGCTGATCGGGCTCGCCGCCGCGGGCGGGCGCATCCTGCAAGTGGGGCACCTGGAGCGGTTCAACTCGGCCATCCTCGCCGCTGAGCCGCACCTTCGCGCGCCCCGATTCGTCGAATGCCACCGGCTGGCGCCCTACAAGGAGCGCGGAACCGACGTGAACGTGGTGTTGGATCTGATGATCCACGACATCGACCTCGTCCAGACCATCGTCGGGGCGCCTGTGCTGGCCATCGATGCGGTCGGCACGCCGGTGTTCTCCAACGCGATCGACATCGCCAACGCCCGCATCCGCTTCGGCAACGGCTGCGTGGTCAATGCCACCGCGAGCCGCGTCAGCTTGAGGATGGAGCGCAAGATGCGCATATTCCAGGACGATGCCTACCTCTCTCTGGATCTGCAGCAGAAGATCCTGACCCTCATCCGCAAGCGCGAAGACGGCGGGGCGCCCGGGCAGCTGCCGGTGCACATCGAGGAGCAGAGCCTCGAGCAGGGCGATGCGCTCAAGGCCGAGATCGAAGCGTTTCTCGAGTGCGTCCGCACGGGGCGGCCGCCGCTGGTCAGCGGCGAGGACGGTCTGGCGGCGCTCGAGACCGCCATGCGCATCACCGAGCAGGTGAACGAATCGCTGGCCACCCGCAGCCTGATGGAGGCCGGATTCGATGTCTGAGCGCCCCGGGCACTTCCGAGACGTCTCCCGCCCGGTGACCGTGGCGGCCCTCCAGATGGCCTGCGGCTGGGACGCGCCGGCCAATATCGCCTGCGCCGAGCGCCTGGTGCGCGAGGCGGCCGGCCGGGGGGCGCAGGTGATCCTGCTGCCCGAGCTGTTCGAGTCGCCGTACTTCTGCATCGAGCAGGACGCACGGCACCTGAGGCTCGCGCGCTCCCTCGAGGACGACCCCGCGGTGCGTCGCTTCAGCGACGTGGCTCGCGAGCTCGGGGTCGTGCTCCCGGTCAGCTTCTTCGAGCGCGCGGGGCCCGCCTATTTCAATTCCGTCGCGATTGTCGATGCCGATGGCCGGGTGCTCGGGGTGTACCGCAAGTCTCACATTCCCAACGGCCCCGGCTACCAGGAGAAGAACTACTTCAGTCCCGGCGACACCGGCTTCAAGGTCTGGACGACGCGCTTCGGGCGCCTCGGGGTCGGCATCTGCTGGGATCAGTGGTTTCCCGAGGCCGCGCGCGTGATGGCCCTGCACGGCGCTGAGCTGCTGCTTTATCCGACCGCCATCGGCTCCGAGCCGCCGCCGGCGCTCGCGGTCGATTCCCGCGAGCACTGGCAGCGCACCCAGCAGGGCCATGCGGCGGCCAACCTGACGCCGCTGATCGCCGCCAACCGCTATGGCCTGGAGCGCTCCCTGCAGGATCCGGAGGGACTCTACATCCGCTTCTACGGCTCCTCGTTCATCACCGATGCGCTCGGCGCAAAGGTGGCCGAGGCGCCGCAGGAAGGCGATGCCGTGCTCACCGCGACCTTCGACCTGGAGCAGACCGCCAGGCTTCGCGACAACTGGTTCGTGTTCCGCGACCGGCGGCCGGATCTGTACGGAGCGCTGGTCACGCTGGATGGGCGAGTCGCATAGCGCGGCCGGGAGCGCATCGCGCCATGGCCGGTGAGACGCGCCCGAGCGGCGCGAGGGCGAGGGTGGCGCTCATCGGCGCCCGCGCCGCCCGGGGACTCGATGAGGACATGGCGCCGCTCGAGGCGGCGTTGAGAGAATGCCGTCTCGAGCCCCATGTCGTCGAATGGGACGATCCGGCCGTGAGCTGGACGCGGTATGACCTCGCGCTGCTGCGGTCCACTTGGGACTACACGGACCGTCTGGCGCAGTTCCGCGGCTGGCTGGCGAGCGTCTCGGCGCAGACGCGGCTGTACAATCCGCGCACCCTGGTCGACTGGAACACCGACAAGCACTACCTTCGCGAGCTTGCCGCGCTCGGCATCCCGACGGTGCCGAGCGAGTTCATCGAGCCCGGCGCGGATCCGGCGGTGGCCGTGGAGGCCTTCCTGGGCAGGCACTCCTGCGAGGAGCTCGTCGTCAAACCCACTGTCGGGGCGGGATCGCGCGGTGCGCGGCGGATCTCGCGCTGGCGCGCCGCCGAGGCCCTCGAGCATGCCCGAGGGCTGTTGGCGTCGGGGCGCGGCGTGCTGCTGCAGCCCTATCTTGCCGATGTCGACCGGGACGGCGAGACGGCCTTGCTCTATTTCGCGGGCCGCTTCAGCCACGCCGTCCGCAAGGGCCCGCTGCTGCGTCCGGGCGAGGATCCGACCCGCGCCCTGTTCGCGCCCGAGCACATCGCGCTGCGCACGCCCGACGGCGAGGCGCTGCGGATCGGTGCGGCGGTGCTGGAGGCGCTGGCCGCCGGCGGACGCTCGCCCTCGCCGCCGCTCTATGCCCGGGTGGACCTGTTGCGCGACGGGAACGAATCGCCCCGAGTGCTCGAGCTCGAGCTCGCCGAGCCCTCGCTGTTTCTCGGCTCTGCCGATGGCGCGGCGATGCGGCTCGCGCGCGCGATCGCCGGGCTGCTATAGCGGCGGCCGCGGTCAGCCAGTGAGGTATGTGCGCTGCTGCGCCAGCGGCGGCGGGGTGTACTGGTACATCCAGGTCTCCGACAGCGCCTGACCGTCCAGGGACAGGTAGAGCCTCAGGTCGATCGGCTGACCGTCCTGCCCGGGCACCAGGTCGAACATGGCGCGCCAGCCGTTGATGGGAGTGAGCGGCCGTGCCGAGACGATTTGCACGTGGCCGCTCGAAGTGGTGATCACCGCTTCCACCTTCGAATCGGGCGCGAGCATCGCAAGGTCCCCGCCGACGAAGTCGACGACGAAACGCCATGAGAACTGCGTGCGAGGGCGCCCGACCACACCGCCAATGCCGTCGCGCGTCGCCTGCACGTGAGCGAGGCGGGGGCCAAAGGGATTCTCGCGGCACCAGTACATGCGGTAGCCATAGTCGTACACCCGGCCCGGGACGACCTCTCCGGCGGGGTTCCAGAACGCCACGATGTTGTCCATCGTCTCGTCGATGGTCGGAATCTCGACCAGCATCACCGCGCCCTTGCCCCAGCCGGTTTTCGGCCGCACCCAGCAGCCCGGACGCCGGTTGTACCAGGCGCCGTCGTCCTGGTAGTCCGAGAAGCGGTGGTCGCGCTGCATCAGCCCGAAGCCGCGCGGATTGTCATCCAGATAGGAGTTGACCCGCAGGACGCCCGGGTTGGTGAGCGGCCGCCAGATCCACTCCCCGACGCCGCTGTGCATCTGCAGGCCGTCGGAATCATGGATCTGCGGGCGCCAGTCATCGGCGACCCGGTGATCGTTCTCGCCGACCAGATACATGCTGGTGCCCGGGGCGATGCCGAGGCGGGCGATCTGCCGGCGCGGATACAAGGTCAGGTCCACATCCATCACGAGCGTGTCGGCGACGTCGATGACGAAACGATACGCGCCGGCCACGCTCGGGGAGTCGAGCAGCGCATACACGGTCAGCAGCGTCGAATCGGGCGCGGGTTTCTCCAGGTAGAAGGCGACGAAGTCCGGAAACTCCTCCGGTCGGGGCATCCCCGTGTCGATCGCCAGCCCCCGCTGCGACATGCCGTACTGGCCGCTGCCGTCGACCGCACGGAAATAGGAGGCGCCCTGAAACACCACGCGGTCGTCCACCCAGTCGGTATGAAACAGGACGTTGAATCCGGAAAACCCGAGGGTGTGCGGAACCTGCGCGGGCTTCAGCCCGGATTTGCCGTAATCGAACAGGCTCGGGTCGAACAGGATTCGCCGCGCGCTGCCGCCTTCGAGGACGGATATCGGCACCGGGCGTTTCATCGTGAACCCGAGATGATCGAACCGAATGCGGAAGTCCAGGTTCTCTCCGTACCAGAGCGTGCGCTCGGGACGGTAGGTGATCGACTCCCACTGGTCCCAGCTGAGCTTCGCGATGGCGGGCGGCAGGGGTGGCACCGGCTCGCTGTACACGCTCAGCGCCATGGCGCGCGCACGGTCTTTCAGCCGCTCGAAGGAGAACGGCTGGGGTGCGCCGAGCTTGGTGACGCCCACCTGGGGCTTCGGCGGCGGCTTTTTCTTTCGTGCGAAGTCCCATGGCCAGGGCGCGACGGAGGTTACGGTGGCCGCGCCGGCCTTCCGCAGGAAACCGCGTCGATTCATCGCGTCACCTCTTGGTTGATTCTCTCTTGTGCTGCGTGGATCAGGAGCCGTGCCACTCGGTCTGGGTTCGGCGGTCGTCGCGGCCGGCGCCACGGCGGAGGCCGACGTAGCGCAGCGGCGGGGCCTTCATCGGCAGCGGCGCCCGCTCCGGCACGCGGTCAGGTTCGGGTCGCTGGGCGTCGGCGTCCTGCGCGGGACGCGAGCGCCCGGCCGGGAACGTGTACGTACCGTCGCGCAGACGCTCCTGAAGCGCGGTCAGCTCGGCGGGCGGATGGGTCTCTTCGGGGGTCAGGAACAGCCCCCGGCGGCGCATCCATCGTCCGATCTGCGCACCGCTCGTCAACACGGTCAGCGGCACCGAGACCACCATGCCGGCGAGCACCGGCAGCAGCCACCCGGTGAACCGTGGAGCGAGTTCGAGGATGAGCGCGCCCCAGGTCGCACCGATGATGACATGCCACTTGTGCCGCCGCAGAGCCTCGAGCCAGCCGATGCCGCGATCGCCGCGCTCCTGCGCGCGCCACGCGACCGGCCTGCCGGCGAGGATGCTGATGACGAAGGTGCTGTGGAACAGCATCATCGCCGGCGCGAGCAGCACGCTGTAGAGCTGCTCGAGCAGGAGGCTCACGGCGAGGCGGGACGCGCCGCCGAAGCCGCTGCGCAGCGTGCGGTCCCGGATCGCGAGCACCAACGCGAGCACTTTCGGCAGCAGCAGCACCACAGCGGTCAAAGACAGCAGCGCAACGATCTCCCCGTCCCGGTAGTGCGGCCAGATCGGAAACAGCGCATGGCTGCCGGGCACGAAGTACTGGTGGCCGTGCAGCGCCTGCAGGATGATCACGCCGGAGCTGAGCAGCAGCACGAGCAGCCACAGGGGCGAGGCGACGTACGAGAGCACTCCGGTCATGAGGTGCACGCGGCTCAGCCAGTACAGGCCGCGCGCGGGGAGAAGGCCGAGGTGCTGAAGGTTGCCCTGCGCCCAACGCCGATCGCGCGCCGCATAGTCGATGACGTTGGAGGGGACTTCTTCCCAGCTGCCGCGATCGCTCGGCAGCAGCCACACCTCGAAGCCCGCCCTGCGCATGAATGCCGCCTCGGCGAAGTCGTGGCTCAGGATCTCGCCCCCGAGCGGCGGCGAGCCCGGCAGGCGCGGCAGATCGCAGTGGGCGGCGAACGCCTTCAGGCGAATGATGGCGTTGTGGCCCCAGTAGTTGCTCTCCCCGAGCTGCCAGTACGCCAGACCGCTCGCGAGCATCGGGCTGCTCAAGCGTGTCGCGAACTGGATCAGGCGCGCAAACAGGGTGTCCCGGCCCACCGGCAGCGGCAGGGCCTGGATGATGCCGACCCGCGGATGCGCGTCCATCAGTCGAGCGAGGTCCACCAGCGCCGCGCCGGACATGATGCTGTCGGCATCGAGAACGATCATGAACTCGTAGGCGCCGCCCCAGCTGCGCACGAAGTCGGCGACGTTGCCGGCCTTGCGGCCGGTGTTCTCGGTGCGGCGGCGGTAAAAGAGCCGGCCGCCGGCGTCGTGGCGCGCCACGAGCTGCGCCCAGGCGCGCTCTTCGGCGGCGGCGATGTGCGGGTCGCGGGTGTCGGAAAGAATGAAAAAGTCGAACGCGGCCTGCTCGGGCAGCTTTGCGAGCGAGGACCAGATGACATCGATCCCGGCCGCAACGCGTTCGGTGTCCTCGTTGTGGATGGGCATGATCAGGGCGGTGCGGCCCGCGGGGGCCCCGCCTGCGGGCCCGGTGCCGAGCATGGCCGCATCCCCGCCGCGCAGGCGCACGACGAAGCCCGCGACCGCGCTCCAGAACGAGCTGGAGATCCACGCGAACAGGATGAAGAACAGCGCGAGCCCGATCCAATCGAGGCCACTCACGCCGTTCGCGTGCAGGATATCCCACATCATCGCCGTCGCCGCCGTGCCCGTAAGCAGCGTCAGTCCGAAAAAGAGCGCGCGGCGCCGTCGAGCCATGCGCCGCAGGCGTCCGGCTTGCGCCGTCATGTTGCCCATTGGTATGTCCAAGTCTCGGTCAGTGGCGAGCCATAGAGCTCGAGGTAGCAGCTGAGGTTCACCGATTGGCTGCCGGTCGGCTTGACGTCGAATGCGACGCGCCACGCGCCGTTCTCGGGCATGCGCTGCACCGAGATCCGGGACACGCTGGCGCCCTGCGCCGTGACCTCGGCGCGCACGGGCTGGCTGGCTTGCAGGCCCCCGAGCTCGCTGCCGGAGAAGTCGATGAGCACGCGCCGCATGCCCGCCACCGCGTGTGTCCCGCGCATGACCGGGCCGAACCGTGTGGCCACGGCCCGTCCGCCCGGTGGCCAGCGCTCGCCCGAATGCAGGTAGGCGGAAAGCACATAAGAGAAGGAAATCGGCCGGTGGGGAATCACCGGGGCGCTCGGCACCCAATAGGCGTCGATGTTGTAGTTCGTATCGTCCGTGCCCGGGATCTCCACGAGTTCCACGCCGCCGCGGCCCCAGTCCCCGAGCGGCTGAATCCAGTAGCTCGGCCGCCGCTCGTAGCGGGCGGCCGGGTCCTCGTAGTCGGCGAAGTTGCGCGCGCGCTGGATGAGCCCGAAGCCGAGCGGATTGTCGTCCATGAAGCGGTTGACCTCGAGCCGACTCGGATTCTTCAGCGGCCGCCACAGCCACTCGCCGGACCCGGTGTGCATCATGAGCCCGTCGCTGTCGTGCACTTGCGGGCGCCAGTCATAGAAGCGCCGCCGCGCCGAGTTGACTCCGTACAGGAACATCGAGGTGAGCGGGGCGATGCCGAGCTTGGCGATGTGAGCGCGCGGGTAGAGCGTGGCGGTGACGGTCACCTGGGTGATGGCTCCGGGGCGCACGACGAACCGGTAGGCGCCGGCGAGGCTTCGACTCTCGAGCAGCGCGTAGAGTTTCATGGTGTGCGCCTTTGGGGGCGGGCGCACGAGCCAGAAGTCGGTGAAGTAGGGGAATTGCTCGCCGCCGACCGTGGCGGTGTCGACCGCAAGCCCCCGGGCCGTCACTCCGTAGACCTGATTGCGGCCGAGCACGCGGAAGTAGGATGCGCCGAGAAAGGCGATCACCGGGTCCTGGTGCGCGGGTGAGTTCAACGGATAGTGCGCCGAGAAACCCGCGAACCCCAGAGAGTCCGGCAGCCGCATGCGCGGCACCCCGGGGCCGAACGTGAACATCGAAGGCCTGTAGCGCACCTGGCGCACGCCCGAGGGCAGCACCTCGAAGATTCTCACCTGCCGGGTGAACGCAAAGCCGCGGTGATAGAACTCGACGTCGAACCTCGAGGTGCCGCGCCACAGGGCGGCATCGGGCTTGAAATGGATCTGACGATACTGTGCGTACGAGAGCCGCACCAGCGCGCGCGGCAGAGGCGTCGAGCGAATCCGATAAGGGGCGGCGGCGCGCGCCTCGGCGAGGCGTTTCACGGTTGCGAAGGTGAAAGGCCGAGGTTCAGGAGGGGTCGGCCGATGCACGCCGGGCTCCGCGGATCGGCCGATCGCGGAGGTCATCAGCAGGAGCATCAAATAGGCCAGCTGTGCTCGATGGACGGATAACACCAATCTTCCTAGCTTCTGGTATCGGTGCCGTCGGACCTGCGTACATTGTTCGTTGCAGGAGGGGCTTCAATGTCTCCGTCCGCAGACAATGGTTCCAGAGGAACCAACTGTCGCGATCTGGAGACAGGCTGGTCTCGCGGCACGCGATACCCACTGAGTCGCGGTCAGCCTAACTCATTTGACGTGCGAGAAAAACTCCTCCCCGCCGGTCGGGAAGGAGAGCGTCGAGCGGGATCGAGGTCAATTGTCGGCGTTCGTGCGCCGCTTCAAGTTCGCCGGTACGGGGCGATTTGTGAAAGCAAGGCGAGAACCCGGCGGCTGGAGATCGCGTAAGTGAAGCTTGGCGAGTGGTGCGTCCGGGCGGTCACCTTGCCGGTAATCCGACCTGCACCGACGGCCGAGAGAGTTTGGCGCACCGCGGCAAACGGGCTGTGCAGGACAGCACAGCCCCGGGCTTTCAAGCGCAGCAGGACAGCGGAGCGCAGAAAGTACTGCAGAAGCGGCAGCTCGGTACTGCTGATGCTGACGAGAGCCCGGCGGTTCTCCCGCCTATGAAGGCGAGTGAGAGTGATCGTTCCTTCGCCGTCGATGATGCCGGCGACGTAGGCGGCCTCGGGCTCCGGCAGGTGTCTGACCCGCAGCATTCGGGCCATCCGCCCGTGTTCTCGGTCATCCTGCCGGGAGCACGGGCACCATTGGTGGAGGCGGGGGGAATCGAACCCCCGTCCGCAAGCCCTAGACTTCAGGCTCTACGTACGTAGCCCACTCTTTGGTTCTCGCGCCGCGCTACCCGAGGGGCAGGGAAAACGAAGCGCCAGCGGACGGTGACTCTTAACGACCCGGCCCGTCGCACGCCGGATCGCGAGCCTGTGAGCGCGTCCCCCGAGTCGACCGCACAGGCACGGACCGGTCGGAGGTCAGCCGCGATTAGGCGGCGAGAGCGAAGTTGTCGTCGTTGGCAACTATGGTTTTGCAGCGTGATTTACGAGGGCACTGCGCCTCGGTACGCCTCTGAAGGTTCGCAACCCGCGTCGAAACCGGTCGCCCCCATAGACATCAATAGTATACCTCAAGACCACAGATTCATGCACGAGTTCCGCGGCGCATCGTGCGTGGGCGAGCTCTCGGCGGCGCAGCCGGCGGGCGCCACGGATTCACTCGGCCGCTCTCTTTGTGTATCGTGCGCGGCTTTTAGAGGTCCGCACGCTGCGGGCCGATCCGGGAGGTTCAGGTCGATGAGGGTAGGAAGCGTGGCGCTGCTCGGCGCCGCTCTGGCGGTGTCCGGCACCGCCTCG
>OFHJ01000203.1_pt1 | contig 24883 bp, 24 predicted proteins | sample 1522001 | NCBI WGS metagenome assembly OFHJ01 (sample SAMEA2464838, study PRJEB22497) | soil metagenome | biome: Grassland; feature: Farmland; material: Clay | place: Australia | collected 2013-02-01 | depth 1.2 m | reverse complement strand
CGGCACAAATGACCTTCGCGCAGGTGGCCTGGCCGGTGTTTATGACCGGCTTTGGATTACCCTTCTTCTTCATTCCCCTCATGACTACCGCGCTCGGGAGTGTCGAACCCGGGGAGATTGCCGCGGCGGCTGGGCAACTGAACTTCATCCGTTCTCTTTCGGGAGCGGTTGCCACGTCGATCGTCACAACGGTATGGGAGAATGATGCTACTCGAGCCCACGCAGCGCTCGTCGGTATCCTGCACGGTGCGAGACACACCGTCGAAACCCTGGTGCATCATGGGTATTCGCCCGCCCAGGCGGCGAGTCTGATCGAGCAGACTCTCCGAGGGCAGGCGATGATGATCGCGACGAATCGCGTGTTCTTCTTCTGTGCGCTGGCGCTGGCCATTGCCGCCTGCGCGATCTGGCTCTCGCCCAGACCGGCCTCCGAGGTCGATGTTTCTGGCGTTCACTGATGCCACCGCACCCGGACCCCGTCGTGCAAAGGGGATATAATCACCCGCGTGACGCGCAGACGGATCATGCTCGCGGGATTGAAAGCCGGCTTGGTGCAGTCGCTCGATGCATTTGCTCCGCGCCGGCGGCTGCTGCGCGAAATCCGTGCCGCATGGGGTAAAGCGGGCGACAAGGACGGATGGCTGGCCGAGCGGTATTTTGAGTTGACCTGCGGAGCGGATCACCGGGTCCACGTGGATGATCGCACTTGGTCTGACCTCGAATTTCCACGTATTTTCAAAATCCTCGACTCAACGAGGACGCGGCTCGGAAGCCAGCACCTGTTCCGACAGCTGCGCACATTTCCCGGGGATGCGCAGCAGGCTCGTGACGTGCAGCAGGCCTGCGAGGTGTTGCGCTCCGATCAGCAGCTGCGAGAGTCGATTCAGTTGGCGCTGGCAACACTCAGTGCCGACTCCGCGGCAACCATTATTGAGAACATCCTGCAGCTTCGCTCGCAGGGTTAGGGTCATCCTCGCCTGGCGTTGGCATGGAGTGTGGTGTGCATCGGTCTGATTGCGGCGATCGCGGCGTCCCTAATACCTTGGATAACCGTCATCGCCGTGCTGGCCGTCAATGCAAGCGTTTTAGCGCGAACGGGGCCGCGCCGTTACGGACTGATCCAGACCTTCAGTGCCATGCACCGCATGTGTGGTGCAGCGATGCACTTGGGTACGCTGCGCGCTGCCAAGCCGTTTTCCCAGCTCGAAGCGCTGGCTGCGCATCGTGCAACGTCTGCCCGGGTCCGGCACGCACTGCGAGTCCCGGGTCTGCCAGGTCGTTTGCCGCTCGGATTGGGAAATTGGCTGAACCTGCTGTGCCTCGCAGAGTGGGCGGCCAGCCTGTACACCATTGATCGCGTGTCACGGCTGCGAGGCGATCTGCAGACGGTCTATGACCTCGTCGGTGCGCTCGATGCCGCTGTCGCAGTTGCCTCGTATCTCGATTGGGCGCCGACCTGGTGTCGGGCGGTTGAGGGGCCAGGCCGGCTGATCGATATCAAGGGCGGGCGTCATCCCCTGCTCGAACATCCGGTGCCCAACGATCTGTGTATCCGCAACCGGTCTGCGCTGGTCAGCGGCTCGAACATGGCCGGCAAGACGACGTTCATCAAGATGATCGGGATCAACGTGATACTGGGCCGCACACTGGGGTTTTGCCTGGCCGAGAGTGCTGTCGTCCCGGCGGCACCCGTGATGGCGTGCATTCGCAGCCAACAGTCGGTGGAATCCGGCAGGAGCCGTTACTTCGACGAAATCGAAGCCATACTGTCATTTTTGCACAGCGCACCTCTTGCGCCGCTGATCGTGCTGGACGAGCCGTTCAGCGGCACGAACACTACGGAGCGAATCGCTGCAGCCAAGGCGGTGCTCACCGCGCTCAGCGAGCATTCCCTCGTGTTGGCGACCACCCCACGATGTTGAGCTGCAAACGCTGCTTCGAGATCAGTTCGACCTGTTCCACTTCACGGAGCGGCCCGATCTGGAAAACTTCTTCGATTACCATCTGCACGCTGGCGCATGTACCGAAGGTAACGCGTTGCGCCTCCTGGCCCGCGTTGGATTTCCGCCGGAGATCGTCTCCGACGCGGTTGCCTATGTTGCCGCGCGCAATGACTCCTCGGCGACACTCCACGCTCATGACGGGGATTCCCGAATGTGCGCCGACCCCTGAGAATCTCGGGCCGGCGGTCCGGCAAGGCCGGGTCCCGGGGCATTCAATTCGCCGGTACGCCCGACAGCGCGTACGCCGTTAAGACCGTGTCTTTGCTATGCCGTAGACGGATTTGGCAGACGGGACACTATGCCAAGAATGTCTTCTGCTCCGACGTGACGATCCGTCCGGTGCGCATCGCACACGAGCATCCCGCCGCTCATCGTCCGGTGGCGGACCGCGTGTCGCACGGGTGAGGAATCGGGTTGCGATGAGCCGGGTCCGAGGTCTTCGGCAGAATCGCGCGCCATGATCCTCAGAGATCGTAATTTACGCCGACTGAGAAAAGACTCGAGTCATAAGAATGACCGACGTCGCTGCCGCCGGGGAGGTACGTCCATTCGAAATTCAACGCGAGATTGCGCTCGAACTGAACGTCACCGCCGACGCCTGCCGATAGCCCGGTGTCGGTTGTGTCGCCATCGCGGAAGTTACGGTGCAGGTTGACCGTGGCAATTCCGGCCACACCGTACAGCGAGAATATGGGCCCCAGAGCGATGGAGCCCTTGGCGTATGCACCGCCAAAGGTGCCCACGCTCACCGACGCGCCATTGCTGTGGTCGCTGGACAGTCCCGTGCCGAGCCGGCCCTCGATGGCGAGGTAAGGATTCAGGGGCAGCCCGGCCCGAAGCTCAATAGCACTGGGTGAGAAGCCGGGAATGCCCGACTCATCGTAACGCAGCAGTCCGATGCTTGCGCCGACATATGGATTCTGTTCGCGGAAACCTCCCGAGAAGTGTGTCTGAGCAAACGCGGGACTTGTCATTGCGCAGATCGTCAGGGGAATCAAGAGCGAGGTGCGAAATTTCATCGGCGCGTTCCTCCTTTTTTTGGTTCAGCAGCGCCTGATTATCTGGCAAGGAGATGAATTTGTGCTGAATGCGCATGCTTCGCTCTGTCGGCAAATAACGACGCCCGTGCTTAAGTCGAGGCTGGATCAAACGAGGATCTCCGACGCTCGATACGTTTCTCCTGTTATGTTTCTCCCGGGGACCACGGGTGTCCGGGGTGCGGTGCGGGAGGTTGGCGCGGGCCCCCGAGGCCGTCCGCGCGGTTGCGCGACAGCCACCGTCTGATCAATCCCGAAAGATGTCCCGCGAGATAGGCGTGTCAGGCAATCGCTCGAACGACACCGCCGTCAACGCGCAGCGCGGAGCCGGTGGTCCCGGAGGCCTGCACGCTACATGTGTATGCGATGAGCGCAGCAACCTCCGCTGTGCTTGTGAAGCGCCGAAGTATGGAGGAGGGGCGGGCCGATGCAAAGAAGTCGCGCTCGATGCTTGTGGTGTCAGTCCCGGCGGTGCGTGCGAGTTCTGCAACGAATTGCCCGACGCCTTCCGACGCTGTCGGGCCGGGCAGTATGCTGTTGACGGTTACGTTGGTCCCGGAAAGCGTCTCCGCCAGGCCGCGGGCAACGGCAATCTGCGCCGTCTTCGTCACGCCGTAGTGAATCATTTCCGTCGGGATTTGAAGGGCGGACTCGCTTGAGACGAACACGATACGCCCCCAGTTGCGTTTCCGCATGCCGCTGACGTAGTGGCGCGCCAGGCGCACGCCGCTCATGACGTTCGCTTCAAAGAATCGCAGCCAATCTGCGTCGGTGATGTCACTGAATGGCTTGGGCTCGAAGATTCCCATGTTGTTTACCAGAACATCGACGTTCTCGAATGCGTCGGTGACGCGACGACAGCCCTCTGCGGTGCTGAGGTCTGCTGCGACCCCTTGTGCGTCACATCCGGGTACCGCGGCGCGTAGCCGCTGCAGCGCAGCGTCGACCCGCGCTGTCGTGCGGCCGTTGACGATGACCGACGCACCCTCGCGGGCCAGTGTTTCGGCGGTAGCCAGGCCGATGCCCGCCGTGGAACCCGTGACGAGGGCGAGCTTGGAACGGAGTCCGAGGTCCATGTTTGTCTCCTGCGCAGGGGGTGCGAAAGCGAACGCTAATGGTCCCGATGCGCGTAGACAATCTCCACGATGGAGGAGGGCTGCTGCAGTTGCGTGGCCTGGAGTGGCCGCGTAGACTGGCTCGTGTCTCAGGTGTCCCAGGGCTCGAACGATTCCCTGGGGTGAAACGGGAAGCCGGTGCGCAGTCTTCAGACGAATGCAATTCCGGCGCTGCCCACGCAACGGTAAGCGAGAACGGGACCGCAAAAGACCACTGTGCCGCTGGCACGGGAAGGTGCGGACCGCAGGGAGACTTTCCCACTCGCGAGCCCGGAGACCGGCCGAGACACATTGGGCGGCTCGCGTTGGGCGCAGTCAGACCGTTCGCGAGACATGTACTTCGCGACCTTCTGTCCTGCTCCAATTGCTGCCGCCGCGCGACAACTGCAATGCGCGTGGAGCGCGTGCCGGAGCGGACTGATGAGTATCTGTGTTGACGCGGCGTCTGCTCGATGCCGACACTCCTTGCTGCACCGTCCGCGGCTTCTACCGCGTGGCTTTCCTATTCAATGTCATGGGAAGATCTTGCGTGCTCAAACGAGTGCGCCCGGAGGCGCGTGATGACGTCGGTTAAATTTTCCCGGTGGGGCGGGTTTGCCGCTCTGGCGGTCGCCATGGGCGCCACGCGGTTCGGTCATCTTGGCACGCTATGGTCGCCGCCGGATGCTTCTTGGGCGGTGTTCTTTCTGGCCGGCTTTTATCTCGCTCAGGAGCGCTGGGTGTTGCCCGTGTTGCTGTGTGAGGCGGTGGCGGTGGATTTCCTGGCCATCCATGCGTACGGGGTGAGCGACTACTGTGTGACCGGCGCGTACTGGTTCATCGTGCCGGCGTACTCGGCATTATGGTTCGGAGGAGTATGGCTGCGTCGCCATTGCCGGCAGCGTGCGAGCGACGTGGTGCGGCTTGCGGCAAGCCTGCTCACCTGCTTCACAACCTGCTTTCTGGTGACGCAGGGCAGTTTCTACTGGTTCGGAAGCCGGGTCGTTGATCCGAGCTTGGTCGGCTGGTGGACCAACTTCGCGCGCTGGTATGGACCGTTTTTGCTGGTAACTGGCGGTTACGTCGGGTTGACCGCCGCCGGCCATGTCATCGTGAGCGCGTTGTCGGCGGTCGCGCCGATCGAGCGCGCGCCGTGAATGCCCGGATGACGTCACGCAGGTTCCAGGGCCTGAATTGCCTCGCTCCGGATCTCTGGATACACGGCGCCGTGACGCTCTGCGGCACCGAGCGGTGAGCGCTACCGTCGCGACGCTGATGGTCTCGGCAGCGGCTTCTGGTCAGGGCAAGACCACCGTGACGGCAGCGCTGGCACGCCATGCGCTGCGCAACGGCCGGCGGGTGCGGGTCTTCAAGACCGGACCGGACTTCATCGACCCGATGATTCTCGAGCGTGCAGCCGGTAGCCCGGTCGGGCAGATCGACTTGTGGATGGGCGGGGCTGAACATTGCCGCGAGTTGTTGTGCCGGGCTGCTCAGGACGCGGACCTGCTGCTCGTCGAAGGGGTGATGGGACTGTATGACGGCGAGCCCAGCAGCGCCGATCTTGCGCTGTTGTTCAACCTTCCCGTGCTGCTGGTGATCGATGCCGCGGCGATGGCGGGTACATTTGGAGCGCTGGCGCTCGGGTTGCAGGCCTACCGGCCGGAGCTGCCGTTGTATGGCGTGCTCGCGAATCAGGTTGGCGGCCCCGGGCATGCCGCCATGCTTGCGAACAGCCTGAGCGGTCCGGCGGCGAATATTCGCCTCATCGGTGCGCTCGAGCGTGATGCGTCCATGGCGTTGCCGGAACGGCACCTCGGCTTGGTACAGGCCGGAGAAGTGCGGGATCTCGACGCGCGTATCGATCGGGCCGCCTCGGCACTGGGGACGGTACTGTCGCTTGAGGATATCCCCCACATCACGTTCACAGATGTTTCCCGGGATTCGGTGCCAAAGTTGCTCGCCGGGATGCGCATCGCCGTGGCCCAGGATGCGGCGTTTTCATTCACATACGGTGCCAACCTTGAGCTGCTCAGCGAAATGGGGGCCGTCTTGGTACGCTTCTCGCCGCTGCGCGATCCGAGTGTGCCGGATGCCGATGCGATATACCTTCCGGGCGGTTACCCTGAGTTGCATGCAGCGCAGCTTGCTGCCAACAGTGGCCTTCACGAAGGTCTGCGTCGACACGTGCAGCGTGGCGCGCCGCTCGTGGCGGAGTGCGGCGGCATGATGCTGCTGTTTGAGTCGCTGTCGGATCTCGACGGGCGACGTCATGCCATGGCGGCGGTGCTTCCCGGGCGGACTGTCATGCAAGAGCGGCTCCAGGCGCTGGCGCTGCAAAGCGTGACATTTCCACAAGGCGAACTGCGCGGTCATGCGTTTCATCATTCGTGTCTCGAGACACCGCTCGGTGCAGCGTGGCGGGGGCGTACCCAGCACGGAGGACCCGGCGAAGCGGTGTTTCGTGAAGGTGCCGTGACCGCGAGTTACATTCACTTTTACTGGCCGTCCAATCCGAGGGCGGCCGCGGCGCTGTTTCTCCCATGATGTACATCCCTCAGGCCAGGGCATCAGCCCGTCGCGGGCCACAATCCGCCGCCGGTTCCCCATGAACGTCGCTCCCAGGGTTGGCCCGCGCCGCATCGTCTGTCTCACGGAGGAGACCACGGAGTGGCTCTACCTGCTCGGCGAACAGGATCGGATCGTCGGTATCTCCGGCTTCACCGTGCGTCCCCCGCAGGCACGTCGCGAGAAGCCGCGTGTGTCGGCATTCACCAGCGCGAAAATTGAGCGCATCGTGGCTCTGAAGCCGGATCTCGTGTTGGGGTTCTCTGATCTGCAGGCCGGGATTGCCGCGGAGCTGATTCGCGCAGGGCTCGAAGTGCACGTATTCAATCAACGCAGCGTCGAGGAGATCTTCCAGTTCCTGTCGCTGCTCGGGCGCATGGTCGGCGCACACCGGCGGGCGGAGGGAAGGATCGCGCGGCTACGCCGCTCGATCGAGCGGTCGCGCCAGGAGGCCGCGGCCTTACCCTGCCGGCCCCGCGTCTACTTCGAGGAATGGGATGACCCGCTGATATCCGCGATCACGTGGGTGGCCGAACTCATCACGATCGCTGGCGGGGAGTTGTGCTTCCCCGAGCTTGCGGCGCATGCGCATGCCAAGGCGCGCATTATCGCCGATCCGCTCGAGGTCGTTCGACGCGCGCCGGAGGTGATGATCGCTTCCTGGTGTGGCAAGAAGTTCAATCCCACGCGCGTGCGCGCGCGTCCTGGCTGGGAGGTGGTCCCGGCGGTAAGGTTCGGGCGCCTGTTCGAAATACCTTCCAGTGAAATACTCCAGCCCGGTCCCGCAGCGCTGACCGACGGGCTGCGCCGCCTGCGCACGATCATCGATGCGTGCGCGCACGATGTGGCGCGGGAGCGCGGTGGGGGGCGATGAATGCGCGCACTCTGATGATCCAGGGCACTGGATCTGATGCGGGCAAGAGCACACTGGTGGCAGGCTTGTGTCGTGTGCTGCGACGGCGCGGTGTGCGCGTTGCGCCCTTCAAACCGCAAAACATGTCACTCAACAGTGCTGTCGGCGCTGATGGTGGCGAACTCGGTCGTGCGCAGGCGTTACAGGCGCAGGCCGCGCGTATTGCGCCGACGAGCGACATGAACCCGGTGTTGCTGAAGCCCGAGAGCGACTGTGGTGCCCAGGTCATCATCCACGGCCGGCCGGTGGGCTCATTGTCGGCAGTCGGTTATCACGACTATAAACGGGTTGCTCGCGAGGCGGTGCTGCGTTCCTACGAGCGCCTGGCGGCAGATTACGAGTTTGTGCTGGTCGAAGGCGCCGGGTCGCCCGCGGAGGTTAATCTGCGCGCCAATGACATTGCGAACATGGGATTTGCCGAGTCGGTTGATTGCCCGGTGGCGCTGATCGCGGACATCGATCGTGGTGGTGTGTTCGCGCAACTCGTCGGTACGCTTGAACTTCTGAGCCCCACCGAGCGAGACCGTGTCACGGGCTTCGTGATCAATCGCTTCCGCGGTGAGCGCGCGCTGCTCGATCCGGGGCTACGATGGCTCGAGGCCCGTACCGGCAAGCCTGTATTCGGCGTGCTGCCCTACCTACGTGGGCTGCACCTGGACGCTGAAGACGGCATCAGCCGCGAGCCGATCGAGCAAGTATCTGCCCCGGGGATTGTCCGGGTGGTGGTGCCCGTTGCACCGCGCATCGCCAACCATACCGATCTTGATCCGCTGCGCCATCATCCGCAGGTCGAGCTGCGCTACGCCGAGGAGTCCCGGCAGTGCGCCGCGGCGGACCTGGTGATCCTGCCCGGCTCGAAATCCGTTCGTGCCGATCTGGCTGCACTGCGCGCGCGGGGCTGGGGCTCGTATCTGGAGCGACACTTGCGCTACGGCGGCAGGGTCATGGGCATCTGCGGCGGCATGCAGATGCTCGGCGAGCGCATCGATGACCCGGCCGGTATCGAGGGGGCTGCCGGCGGCACGGAGGGGTTCGGCTGGTTGCGACTGGGGAGCAAGCTTGCCGCGGAGAAGCAACTGTGCAACGTGCGCGGACGGCTCGCGTTCGACGGGGCGCAAGTGCGCGGTTACGAGATCCACATGGGAACCAGCGCAGGTCCGGCACTTGCGCGGCCGCTGCTGTTTCTCGATGACGGCCGCAGGGATGGTGCGATATCCGACGACGGGCAGGTGCTGGGCACTTATGTCCACGGGGTGTTTGAGGCGCCAGCGGCCTGCGCGGCGCTGCTGCGCTGGGCGGGGCTGGCCGTGCCGCTCGAGCAGGACTACGAGGCGCTGCGTGAGCGGGCCCTCGACCGGCTGGCGGACGTGATCGAGGATTCGGTGGCGCTGGAGCCCCTGCTGGGTGGTCGCTGAAACAGGCTGCGGCAGGCAGGGCGGCCCGATTGGCCTACAATGTGCCTATGGCGAGGCCCACTGTCGCTGCTGAGACCGTCCCGTTTACGGTCACCGGGATTGATCACATCGTGCTGCGCGCCCATGACCCCCGGCGGCTGGTGGCCTTCTACCGCGACGTGCTGGGCTGCCCGATCGAGCGCGAGCAGGCTGACATCGGACTGACGCAGCTGCGCGCCGGCGAGTGCCTCATCGATATCGTGCCGCAGGTCGCGCTGGCAGGCGCGGCGGTAGGGGATCCCGGTGGCAGTGCGAACCTCGACCACGTCTGCTTGCGGATCGCCCCGTTCGATGTCGCGCAGGTCCGAGCCTACCTTGGCGCCAGCGGCATCTCCTGCGGCGAGCCTGCGTTGCGCTTCGGCGCTCAAGGTGAGGGGCTATCGCTGTACCTGCAGGATCCGGAGGGAAACGGCATCGAGCTGAAGGCGGCTACCCGGCCGCCTGAAAGCGATCGAGCGTGAACGCCGCCCTGCCGATGCCCGGATTCACGCCGCTCGCGCTGGTCGCTCGGCTCGGCCTGGCGATCGCCATGGCCGTGTTCGTAGGCCTGGCCTTCGAGGGGGTCTACAAGCGCGAGCCCGGTGCTCCGCCCGGTGGCATCCGTACCTTTCCGTTGCTGACGCTGCTCGGGGAACTGCTGTACCTGATCGGCGCGCCTTCGCTGGTGCCGTTCCTGGTGGGCTTGGCAGCCGTCGCACTGTGGCTCTATGCCGATGCTCGCGGTGCACATGGCCGGGGCGAATTCGGCCCGACGCTCGTCGTGCCGGCGGCGAACCTGCTGACCTATGCATTTGGTCCGGTCGCACTGACCCAGCAGTCCTGGGTGCTGATCGCCGCAGCGGTGACCGCGGTGCTGCTGGTCGAAAGCCGCAGCTCCATGCACCGCCTGGTACAGCGGGTACCCACTGACGAGATCTATACGCTCGGCAAGTTCTTGATTTTGGTGGGAGTTATCCTGCCGCTGGTACCTGATCGTGCCGTGGTTTCGTGGACGCCGATCACGCCGCTGCAGGTCTGGCTTGCCCTGGTGGCGGTGTCGAGCCTGTCCTACTTGAGTTACCTGCTGCAGCGCTACGTGCCGGCCAGCGGCGCGCTGACGCCATCCATTCTCGGTGGCGCGTATTCATCGACTGCCACCACGGTGGTGCTGGCGCGCGCGCAGCGCGGCGCGGCGGCAGAACGGCCCGAGCTCACGGTGGGGATGGTCATCGCTACGGCCATCATGTACCTGCGCATCGACTTGGTGGTGGCACTGTTCAACCGTCCGCTCGCCGTGCGGCTCTTGGCGCCGAGCCTGGGTCTGTTCGCGCTCACCGCGGCTATCGCGGGAGGGTTGTGGTGGCGCCGCGGCCCGTCCACGGCAACAGCCGCGGCTCGGCCACCGGTACCGAACCCGCTGCAGCTGTTCGCGGCGGTCACCTTCGCCGCGCTGTTCGTCGCGGTTGCGCTGGCCTCGACCTGGGTCCGTGCGAGCTTCGGGCGGCCCGGGATTTTTGGTCTGGCCGCCATTTCCGGCGTCACGGATATCGATCCGTTCGTGCTCAACCTGGCCCAGGGGAGCGTCGCCGGGATGTCCCAGGGCGGTATCGCCGCCGCGATACTGATCGCGGCCTCCTCGAACAACGTGCTCAAGGCGGCCTACGCGGTGAGCTTCGGCGGCTGGCGGGTCTGCCGCAAACCCGCTGCCGCGCTGCTGGTCGTCGCTGCGGCGGGCGTGGCAGCCGCGATGCTTTATTGATTTTGCCTGCGGCGAGAGCCGTGCTAGGATGCGCGCCCCCGCCGTTGGGGACCCGCGTTCAAGCGGACCCGGCACAGACGGCGACGAACGGTGCGCCCGTAGCTCAGTTGGATAGAGCGCATGGCTACGAACCATGAGGTCGGGAGTTCGAATCTCTCCGGGCGCGCCAATAAATCAAAGACTTGCGAACGCTGACCTAACACGGAAGGGTGAATATTCCGGGCATTGGTGAATATTTTCAGCTCCTGGGCTTCGCGCGGGTCATACCCCTGAGATAGAACCGCTTCGTCGTAGCCACGTCTGTGTGCCCCAGCCGGTCCCGCGCTTCCTCGGGTGTAGCCGCCCCGTCGGCGCTGACCGAGCGGAGGTCATGGAAGCTGAACCGTGCGCCGCCGGCCTTCACGTGCTTGGCCATCAGGCGCTGCCAAATGGCCGAAAAGCCGTCCGGTGTGTAGGGCTGGCCCGAAGGCTTGCGAACTAGGTACTCGGCAGGAATCTGCGGAGAAAGCCGCTTGGCGCGGTCCACGATGGCGCGCAGGTCATCGCTCCATTCGATGAGTACTTGCGCCCCGGTCTTGCCCTGGCGGAACACGATGCCGTCGTCGGTGAGCTGATCGCGGCGGAGTGCCAGGAGATCACCGCGACGCTGGCCGGTCCAGACAGCCAAGTCGATGGCCACCCGCATGCGCTCACTGGCGAACTCACGCAGCGCCATCACTTCGGCCATCGTGACCTGCCGGCGCTTCTCGGCGCGCGGACCGAAATCGAGTCCACGTGCCGCGTTCCGGGTCGCCACGCCCCAACGGATGGCTTTGGCGAGTACGTGGCCGAGCAGAGCGATCTCGTGTCGTGCTGCCACGGTCGCGGGCTTGCCATCCTTCTTGCGCCGCCGACCGTCGATGTATTGATAGCAGTGCTGTGCCGTAATGGCGTCGGGCAACATGTGACCAAACACGGTCTTGAGTCGGCCGAGGGAGACTGCCTCGTACTCGCGGGTGTAGAGGGATCGCTTGAGTGGCAAGACCTCGGTGCGGTAGCGATCGATTACGTCGCCTGTCGTTCGGCCGCGCCACTGCGTGTCGATCAGGCCCGCGTACTTGGCGAGCGCGACCCCGAGATCATCACCCAGGTTGATCGCCCCGCCTTCGCGTGGTCGAAACCAATACGCCCCGTGGTGCAAGTAAACACGCGCGGGCAAGTGGCGGTCACGTGTGCGACGGCGGCCCATTCAAGTACTCAAAATTCGGCTGCTGGGGACCGACTGTACCACCGACCATCTTGCGCTGGAACTCGGCGAGAGCCACTACCGGGTGCCCAAGACGATTGGTGGTGAAGCGCCAGCCGTGTTCTGAGAGCCACCGTCGCTGAGCGCGAGGCTGGCGGCGACCCGTCAACCGTTGCAAATCCGCGTCGGTGAGGAACATGGCTACCGCCCCTCGTCGAGGCGCGGCCCTGTGTCATCGCGCTCCTGCAAATCACCCATCAGTGTGTATGCACTGAGCATGTTGCGCGCCTGCCCATCGGTCTCAGCCCGATCCAGCCAATGCCTCTGCTGGTCCGGCGTAAGTCCCCGCCACCAATGGGCGGCCATCTGCGAATAGAGGGCGCTCATGCTGCGCCCTCCACGCTGCCTCCCAGGGCTGCAATTGCGGCGCGGGCCGCCTCCGTGTCAGGACCTGCCCAGACCTTCCGATCACGATCCCATTTGAGCCCGGCTGTTTTCAGCGGCTCGGTGTCCGCGGGTTTGCCGGGGAATCTTGCGAGGATGCTGCCCGGAGCCGGCGGGGCTGATGGCTTCGGCGCCCCCGCGTCGATGACCGCTCGCACATCCTGCTCGTGATACCGCTGCTCGAGGAACACCGGGACGATCTGATCCGGAGCGAATCCCCGTCGCAGCAGACCTCGGATGTAGTCCTGATCGGCGGCCGTCAGGATGCGCCGATCGGGTTCCATCTCTGCGAACTTGGCGGCCAGCAATTTCTCCGCATCGGACTGCCGTGACTTTCGTTTCGCCATTGCCGAATCTCCACAGGGAGCGGGACTCGTCCCCGTACACCCCATTCCTCGGCGAGGTGGGCCCCGCCCGGCCGCGGGTGCCGAGGGGACTTGTCCCCCGGCACGCCACCGGGGCCGACAGGGCCCGGCGAGCGGAATAGGGATAAGCACGGTATGTTGACCAGAGGGAGACATGCGTAGTGCGCACTACGCATGTGGGGCAAGCCCCCCCCATGCATGCGGCAGGGCAAGCCCTGCACCGAAAGGAGAGACATCATGGCGACAAGTCGCGGATCGAGCGTCCACTTCAAACCGCTGCACTCACCCATGCTCTGTGAAGCGCACAACCGTCGGGCGGTGAATCCCCAGTACTTGCTCCCTGAGAAGGATCGCGAGCCCAATCTCGTCGTGAGGGACGGGGATGTCGCGCAGGTGTACGCGCGGAAGATGGCGCTGGCCTCCGGTCGTGCGCGAGCCACGAAGGGCTACAGTCCGCTCAAGGAAGGTGTGGCGAATCTCGCAGACGAATCACCGGAGAGATTGACCGAGCGGATGGAGCGCTGGTGTACCGAGTACGAGCGCCTCACCGGGGAGCGCGTGGTGGCCTGCGTCATTCACCGGGACGAGGGGCGCATCGCCAGTGACGGCACCGTGCAACGCAACGTTCATGCGCACGTGGTGGTAGATCGAACGGACGAACGCGGGCGGGTGGTGAACTCGATCCCGGACGGTAAGGGCGGAACCCGGCGCACGACGATCACGGATCGCAAGGCGCAAGGCCGTCTGGTGCAGGACATGACCGCATCGGTCACGGGCCTCGTTCGGGGACAGGACGCGCGCGAATCAAAACGGCGGCACGTCGACCATCACAGTTATCGGGCGCTCGCGCGCCAAGGCCGGTTACGGGATGCGGACCGGGAGCGAGATCTCGCCAACCGCGCTTCTTCGGCGGAGCGCGAACGCGATGCGGCAAAGGCTGCTGCGAAACTGAACGGGTCGCTCTACACCCAGGTGCTTCGAGAGCGCGAGCGCGCATGGACCGAGCGCGATGCCGCAAGGGTGGCGCAGGCGCAGTCCCTCACCGTGCTGCGCGAGATTGGCGCGATGTACGGCGTGACGATCGAGCGCGGCACCAAAGCCGAATACGACGGGTTGCGCGAGGCCATGAAGGCGAGTGGGCAAGCCAGCCAACAGGAGTATCAGCAGATCAAAGCTGCGTTTAATGCGCTGCAAGAGCGACAGGAGGTCGAGCGTCGACGCAGGAAGCGTAGGCCAGGGATCGAAGGCCGCGCGAGCGACGACGACGGACAGGAGCACGTGGAAACGGGGCCGTTGACGCGTGAGCGGGACGAGGCGGCACGGATGATCGTCTGGAAGGACACACAGGGCCGTGAGGTGCTGCACGTCACGCGCTCCCGCGTCGAGGTTCTCGATCACAGCCGCGACGTTGAGCGCGTTGCGCTCCGGATCGCCGCCAAGAAGTTCGGCGATGCCGTGTCGATCACTGGCAGCGGCGAGTTCCGCGAGCGCATGGCGCGGCTGGCGACCCGTGAGAACATCGAGGTCGCGGACGCAGACCTCGCGCAGATCGTCGAGGACGAGCGTCAGCGCATGACGCAGCCGAAGCGCGCCACGCGCTCAGATCCTGCGACGGCGCGCCTTGCGGCGTGGTGGAACCCCAAGTCTCGGGGCGCACGGCTTGCGGCCCTCGACGCCGCGCAGGAGGCTGGGTATACACGTACCCCTACCGGGGCTTGGCATGCCATGCGGGATGCGGCGGAGCACCAGGCGAGCGCCGAGCAGGCTGCGCTCGAGCGGCTGGAACGCGAGGAAAGACAGATCCCTATCCGGATCTCTGAAACCGAATCCGAGCTCGAGCCGGACGACGAAAGGGACTTCGGGCGGTGATGTTTTCCCCTGCTGTCCCGGGATGATTTCCGGCAGCCGGACCTCAAGCTGCCGATCGAGACCGCAATGGTCGGACAGTGCCAAAGCGATCCAGCCATCTGAATGAATTGCGTGTCAACAGCTGAATCCTCGCAGAGGTTTGGAGCGCACTCACTCTGGTCTCCGGCGTGCTGTGCCCCCGGGCGCGTTGGAGCGAATTCGAGTTAGGAGCGACAGCTATTTGCGCAATAGGTACGCGCGAGTTTCGTCAGAGGTCGAGTCCACGCCATTAACAAGGATCCAGCCGTGGTCGCTGATTCCTCTCCCCGAGATCAAAGTCATACGTCCCGCTGTTGCGCGATCAACCATAGAATTCAAATCACGCATCGTGCCATCTGCGACCAAGAAAGCGTGCATCTTGTCGTTCGAGGTTACTGATTCGCCGGCAACTTGGCCACGAGCGTTGATCGCGTAAGCAGCGCTTGTGTTGCCTCCGAGGGTTCCGAGGTCGATCATGCCGGTGCCTGGGGTGTAGAGGAACGCATGTATGGACCCGTTAGACGTCGCTGATTCGCCGGCAACTTGGCCATGGGCGTTGATCGCGTAAGCAGCGCTTGTGTTGCCTCCGAGGGTTCCGAGGTCGATCATGCCGGTGCCTGGGGTGTAGAGGAACGCATGTATGGACCCGTTAGACGTCGCTGATTCGCCGGCAACCTGGCCACGGGCATTGATCGCGTAAGCAGCACTTGTGTTGCCTCCGAGGGTTCCGAGGTCGATCATGCCGGTGCCTGGTGTGTAGAGGAACGCATGTATGGACCCGTTAGACGTCGCTGATTCGCCGGCAACCTGGTCGCCCACATTGAGGGCCAAGCCTTTGCTTGTTGCACCGCCCAGGGTGGTCAAATCGGTCATGCCGGTGCCTGGGGTGTAGAGGAACGCATGAGCCGCCCCGTCGCGGGTCACGGACCAGCCGGTGACGTGACCGTGCGCATTGATGGAGTAGCCAATGCTTGAGCTGCCGCCCAGGGTCCCGAGCTCGGCGACGCCTCTGTCCGGCGTAAAGAGGAATGCGCGGATCTTGCCATCCGCGGTCACAGACTCGCCGGTGACTTGACCCTGGGTATTGATGGCGTAGCCGATACTTGTGCTGCCGCCCAGCGTCTCCAGCTCGGTCGTCGAATATCTATGGGCGTACGCACGAGGGGTCACTCCGAACAGAAGCAACACAATGATCAAGCCAGAAATACCGACGAGTGAACGGTCGCGAGCGAGGCTTGCTTTTCGCAATGTGCGAATGTAGAAAGATCTCGCAAGAATCTGGTCGCGCATAAGTTCAGCGTCTGACACCGTGAGCTGGGGCGGAGCGAATAGTTTTGCTTCCGTGCGTGTCCAGGATAGCAATATTGACATCCTGATTGAAGGAGGCGGTCAAATGAGTCGTCACATTCGATCGATTGTTGTTTTTGCGTTGTCGGCATTCGTCCTGTGGGTGGCGCGTGTTTCAAATGTTATGGCGGCAACACCGACGGAGGTGGTTGTCTTTCTGTGCCACGTAGATACCTCAACCATAACGTATTACGATCGTAGCTCGAGCGCTCCCTCGCAAAGTTCTGGTGCGTCATGTGCCCAAGAGCTTGAAGACTTGACGAATGCTGGTCTGACCAACGTAAATGTATCAACACAGACGTGGAGTGCGACATCAGGTGCTCCCGGTGGATTGACGGGAACCTATAACTTGTACGTGTTGACAAACGGAACACTGACCTCTGGGAACATATGAGTTGACCAGGCTATGCTGGCCGGAGACAGATGAAGGGGGTGAGGGCGACTGGCGCGCGCGGTGGATCTTCAATGCCGCGCGCATCGGTCATGGCCTATCCAGGCGGGTCCCGTGATAATGTCCGGCTGAATGGCGCAATGTCCTTGCGTGGAATTGGTGAGGGTTGTTTTGCCCCTGAGAGAGTAATTGGGGCGCGTTCAGGGCCATCCGGTGGGGCGCGGGCGAGGGTGACCCTTCGCGCTTCCATATCGATTTTATTCATGGCTAGGCTTGGCCGGGTTCGCGGTTGCGCTTACCCAAGAAACAGCCCGGCGCACCATGAGCAGCAAGCGTCAGATCGGCACTCCGCTCGCTCCGCAGCGCCGTTCGTGGCTGCGGGTGTGCCGTGGAGAATGCCCACAGGCCACCATATGCACGCAGTGAATGATGTCCGCCTCATGCAAGCGCTACTCGCTGCTATGGAATATCGAGGGTCGTGGAAGAATTGGGCGGAGTCCAAAGCGTCACTGCTACTGGTCTGCAGGACAAGCCAGTGAGAGGCACTCTGACGATCTTTGTGTAGCGTTTTATCGCCGCGTCGTTCCCCTGGTCATCGAGAATGCCCACGTTGACGATCTTGCGTGCTGGTCCTTGGAGCTGATCACGAATCTTGTGGCAGCGACCCCACCGAATGGAGAAGTGATGATTGGGATTGGTGCCGTCGTAGATCATGGTAACGATGATTTGATTCCTCTTCGGGTCGTAGTGCACAGGTCCAAAGGCGTCCGCGCGCACGGCGGTCACCATCATGACCGTGATTGCAAGGAGTGAACCAGCCACCCATTTCCATCGACACGCGCGCATCCGCAGGTGCGCGCCGGTATTCTGACGCGAATTCATGGCCAACTCGCCGTTCCCGCTTGGTGCCACGACCGCAGATGGCGATTTTGGATCATCTCGCAACGGTCCGCAAACGACCGATTTCGGCAAGCCAGGAACCGTGTTCCATATACAAAAGCGGTTCGCATCCTCGGCTTCCGCCCGCATGGGAATATGTGCCCGTCCGGCACTGCGCAGGGGGTCAGGTTCCGGGACATGGATCAGAGCCGATAGCGCCTCAGAGCGCGTCTGGGACGCGCTCCGCACCATCCGGCGGAGCTTGGGCAGCCGGCATCTCGCCCGTCCGCGCTCTCTCGCTGCCCGGATCGGTGGTAACAGTTATACCTGATGCAGCCAAGGCCGCCGCGTCCGCGGCGGCGGAGTCCTCGGCCCGCATGAGAACCCAGCGGCGGGTGCGGGTCGTCACACAGACGCCGTGAGCGTCGAGGTGAACGCCAACCGTCCGGCGGCGAGTGACAGTCACCACCGCGCGGCGCGTCAGGGCCGCCTCGGCCTCGCGCACGTCACGGACGAGATCGGGATCGTCGCCGACGGCCTCGAGAAGCGGGTCGATGAGATCGGCCGGCGGCGTGTCGGGGCCGTGTGGTACCCCGCGCGTGGCGGCGAGGTCGCAGAGCTGGCGCGCGGCCTGCACCTGCCCGGCTTCTACTTCGGTGTGGACTTCGGGGTCGGGGTGCGGGAACTCACGCTGCTCGGTCACGGTGGCGATCCGCGCGCCCGCCGTTTCGGCAACATCGTGAAACTCGCGGAAGTTTCCGCACTTGGCAAGACCGGCGAGCTGCGCTATCGGCACCGGGACGTCTGGTGGAAGCCGGCGGCGCAACTCGCGCCAGACCCCGAGGCGACCTTTGAGGCCGAAGAGTTGCCACCCACGAATGTTCCAGGTCGAGCGCCAGGCGTCGACTCCCTCGAGGTCATCGCCCATGATGTGCTGGCCAATCTTGCCGTCGCGACAGGCGGCCGTCTTCGCTGAGTACGCCATGCAATACTTGGCCGCGCCCTCGGCGCTGCGCGCACGCTCGATGCGCACAGCGGGACCGAGACCGCCAAACACGGCGGTCAGGATGTCGACGACCCGCTGCACCGCGTCGTCGCGAAGAAACTGTATCTGGTGCCAATGCACGCAGCCATCACTATGAGGCTCGACGAACCGACCGCCTACGAGATTGATACCGGCCTTTTTCGCGCGCGCCCGGGCGAGCGCCCAACGGCGGCGCAACTCACGCTGCCCCGCCACAGGTAGGCTGCCGTCCCACTTCGCGCGGCCGAATTTCGGCGCGGGGTGCCAAGTCGCCGGCAACGTCAGTGTGATGAAGTATGGCCAACGGTCCTGCGCGACCTCGTGGTCGATCATGCCGCGCGTCACCACGTGAAGCTCGGCGCGGCGTTGCCGAGGCTGGCGCACCACCTTCGCCAGCGGGATGGCCTCGCCGGTCGTAGTGTCGGCGCACAGCGCGGCTTCCATCCACTCCCTCTCCTGCTCGAGCTGGTCCCGCCGGTCGTATCGCGCCCGGCGCGAGGCGTATTTGGCCTGATGGCCGCGCGAGCCGACGTGCCCGCGCAACAGCCCGTAGGCTTCTCGTGCTTGCCGGGTGCAGCGGCGCATATTTCGTCTCTCAGCCCTGATTGCGGCATCGGAATCGACCAGGGCACGCGCGCTGGGTGCGCGCCCGTAGCGCAATCGGAAGCTCCGGGCCCAGTCGCGGCGGTGGCGCAGCCACCACAGCATGCGACCTCGCGCGGCCTTGCCGATGGCGTCGGATTCCATGTCCCGGTGTTCCCAACCCCATGCGGTAACGCCAGTCTGTATCGCCCGCACCAAGCGGGGGTCGTCCGAGAAGTCGGGCAGGGGCGCGCAGGTGGGGCTCGCGTCGGCTTCTGGCGCGGCGCTGTCCGCGACGAGCGCACCCACAGGCGGATAGGGCACTGGAAGAGGTGACGGGCCGCGTCCGCAGCCCTCAACGGTGCATTGCTCCGCCTGGGAATGTGCTACGATACGACCGTCGTCGTAGCCCACGACGGTGGGGTCACCTACTACTGCGCGCGCACGCGGAGGCCGGTTCGGGGTTGCTGCTTTACCCCAACCGGCCTTACTTTTTTGCGCCCACGGGCGCACGACGCCGCTCGCCTATGTGGCGAGCCGCATCATCGGCGACAATTCAGATTGCGCGGACATACGGCCCTTGGCCGTGCCAAGCACGGCGTAGACCGGTGAAAGTCCGCATTGCAGCAAGTCCTAACGGGCCGATGCGTTCGGCTTTTTCCGCCCCTCGAGGGGCTGCACGCCGGGGAGGTCTGGGACGCAATGCCCTTGGGTCAACCCGGCACGGCGATTTCCCTATCGCTACTCGGTGTCATTTGCCTCGCTTCGCCGGAGGTCCGATCCACGTCACCCTGTACCCGTGGATTCAGACACGGCTGCGTGCGATCCCCGTCCTCCTGCGGTACCTCAATCCATATGAAATGTTTCGCACACGACGCACCGGCGGCTGCTTCACTTCTCCGGCGCGGCCCGGAGCATACCGGGCGTTGCGTCGACGGTACTGCGGCGCGAGCTCTGCAGTCAAGCGTCTGCTGGTGAATATTGTCCAGTGGCCTACGGAGTATCAATGGGTTGTGGTGCCCTGGCGGTTCGAAATATTCACCACCGCATGATCGAAAACCGTTGGAAAAACAGGCTCTTGGGTGCGATAGACTGTCCGCCTACGAACCATGAGGTCGGGAGTTCGAATCTCTCCGGGCGCGCCAATTTCCTGCCCGGCCCGATTCTCTGCCAGCCCCTAATGTCCTGGGGGGACTACCGACTCGCTCCACCTGCCGCTTGGGCTCACCGGGCTTCTTCGCGCGTGGTGTCAAGCTGCGGTGCTTGCGATTCTGTGCGCGGCCCGTCACTCCCCGGGCCGCGATTGAATTACCATAATAGGTGATCATGCGTTTCAGAATTCCGTCCTACCTCCTTGCGGCGCTCTCGCTCTGCGCTGTCGTGCCGGCGCATGCGCAGTGGCGCGCGCTGGCGCGCCTGCGGCGCCAGGGCGCCCTGGTTTCGGCCCTCGCGGTCGACCTGCGTACGGGGCGCGTGCTCGAGCAGCTCGATCCGGACCGACGCCTGACGCCGGCGTCACTGACGAAGCTCGCGACCGCGGCCGCGGCCTTGCAGGAATGGCCGCCCAACGAACAGTTCCAGACCCGGCTGCTCGCGATGCGGCCGGTACGCGACGGTGTGCTGCACGGCAATCTGGTGCTTGCCGGCGCGGGCGACCCGTCTTTGAACGATCGTGCGTTGTGGGAGTTGGCGGCTGAGGCGCGCGGTGCCGGGTTGCACCAGGTCACCGGGGCGCTGCTGGTCGATCCGCTGCCATTCGGTACCGTGGCCTGTGGCAACCACGACCGGTGCGCCGCGCTGCAGCGTAGCGATAACGCCTACAATGCGCCGCTGTCGGCGATCGGGGTCGACTTCGGGACCTGGTGCGTGCGCGTGGTCCCCACGCGACCCGGATTGCCTGCCCGCGTCAACGGCTGCGGGGTGACCCACCTGCCGATCACGGTGACGGGCGTCATCCGAACCGTCGACTCCCGTGCGCGCCAGACCTTCTGGGTGGAACGGCGTACCGAGGACGGTGAGGACACGCTCGCAGTCGGGGGTGATGTACCGATGGGTCGCGGACAGCGCGTCTACCGCGCCATGTCCGATCCGGCGCACGGTACGGGCCTGCTGCTGAAAGAGGCGCTGCGCGAGATCGGAGTGAAGATCGCCGGTCCCGTGGTGGTACGCTTCGAGCAGCCGCCCAGCGGTGCGCTCCTGCTGGCGCGAGTCGACGGGTTGATGGTGCGTGAGCAGCTGTGGCGAATGCTGCAGTATTCCAATAATTACATTGCGGATGTCCTCACGCTCGACATGGGCGCGATTACCCAACCGCACGAGACGCTCGCGTCGGCCAGCCAGATGCTGGAGAACTTCGTGGCGCGCACAGAGTACGGTGACCCGCCGAATCCAGGACCGCCGCCACTGTACAGCGGCAGCGGGCTGACGACCGACAACCGGCTCTCTGCCAATGACCTGGTGCAGCTGTTGAGCCACGAATACCACGACACGCGCCGCTTCGGCGCCTTCTACGCCGGCTTGGTCGCGCCGCACGATGCGCCGTTCCTGTTCCTGCGCCAAGGTAATTCCGCGTGGCTGAATCGTGTGGCGCTGAAAACCGGCACGCTGAATAATCCGCGCTCCGTGTGCGGCATCGCCGGCTACCTGCGCACGCGCCGCGGCGGCTGGATCGCTTTTGCAGCGATCGTTAACGGCGGGCCGCGCTGGCGGCACGTGCCGCTGTACCAGGCGATCGGCGCCGAACGCTCCGACCTCGAGGCTCTCGCGCGGCGTCATTGAGGGAGGCGCGACCCGCGCTGTTTGCTATCCTCGGGGAATTTACCGGAGGATGCCCGTGGCGCCACCGCTCGGCGAAAATCACTCGGCCCCGGCCGATCAATGGGGTGAGCGCATGCCGCGCACCGTGGGGCTGTGGAGCGCAGTGGCGGTACTGGTCGGCGTCACGGTCGGCAGCGGTATCTTCCGGGTGCCGGCGACGGTGGCGGGGCTGCTGCACTCGCCGGGACCGGCAATGCTGTGTTGGACGCTGGGCGGCCTGGTGGCACTCGCGGGGGCGTTGTCCGTCGCCGAGCTGGCCGCCGCCATGCCGCGTTCGGGCGGTATCTTCGCGTACCTGCTGGAGGCTTACGGGCCGGTGCCGGCGTTCCTGTTCGGGTGGACGGAACTCGCGGTCATCCGTGCCTCGGCGCTCGGGGCCACTTCGACGATCTTTGCCGAGTACCTCGGGTACTTCATTCCGATCTCCCACGAGGCGGTACACATTGTCGCGGCCGTCACGATCCTCGTGGTTGGTACCATCAACTACATCGGTGTGAAGCGTGCCGTTGCGGTGCTCACGCCGGCAACGGTGGCCAAGTACGCCGCGCTGCTCGTCCTCGGGCTGCTGGCCTTTACCGCTGTCGCCGGCGGCAGTGCAGTGCACGCGCACCGCGTCATCTGGGAAGGCGGCGCCCAGTTGTCTCTGATCGCGACCGCGCTGGTGCCCGTGATGTGGACCTACGACGGCTGGGCTGATCTGTCGTTCATGGGCGGAGAGGTCGCAAACCCGCAGCGCACCCTGCCGCTCGCGCTGATTATCGGGACGTGCTGCGTGATGCTGGTCTACCTCGTGGTCAACCTGGGGTTCTGGTATGCGCTACCGGCCGACCAGATTGCGCACGCACCGCTGGTCGCCACCGCGGTGGCGCAGCGGATTCCGCTCATCGGCGCGGCCGGCGCGGCGGTGATCGCTGCCGTCGTGTTGCTGGCGACATTCAGTGGACTGCACGCTTCGCTGATGACCGGGTCGCGGGTCATTTTCGCGATGGGGGACCGCGGCCTGCTGTTCCGTAGTGTCGGGCGCGTCTCACCGCGCTTTCACAGTCCCTCGGTGGCCATCTGGATCGCCACGGTGCTCGGTTGCGTGTACGTGATGGAAAACAATTTCGCCCAGCTTGCCGACCGCTTTGTGCTCGGCCTGTGGCCGTTCTACGTGCTCACCGTCGCAGGTGTATACGTGCTGCGCCGCCGCCAACCGGACCTCGAGCGTCCGTACCGAACCTGGGGCTACCCGCTAGTGCCCGCGGTGTTCTTGCTCGCCTCGCTCGGGATGCTGGCGAATGCGCTCGTCACCGATCCGCGCGACACAGGCGTGACGCTGCTGGTCATCGTGATCGGGATCCCGATTTATTACCTGTGGCGCTGGTTCACGACTCGGCGGGCGGCGTAGTCTCGATCTGCTCGGGCGCATCGAGCCTGTCGCCGAGCATGCGGCGCACGGCCACGTAGCACAACGGGATGATCAGGACGCCGAGAACCACTGCACTCAACATTCCGCCAACGACGCAGGTTCCGATGTCGTGCCGCGCACTGGCGCCCGCACCCGAGGAGACCACCATCGGGAACACACCGAGAATGAAGGCGAACGACGTCATGACGATCGGCCGGAACCGCAGCCGCGCGGCTTCGAGAACCGCGTGGTGCAGGTCACGGCCCTGTCGCTGAAGTTCAACGGCGAACTCGACAATGAGAATCGCATTCTTGGCCGTCAGGCCAATGATCGTCACCAGCCCGATCTTGAAGAACACGTCGTTTGACAGGCCATGCAGCATCGCGCCGAGCGCGCTGCCGATCAGTCCGACCGGGATCGCGAGCAGCACGGCCGCCGGGATGCTCCAGCTCTCATACAGTGCGGCGAGCGCAAGGTAGACGACCAGGATCGACAAGGCGAACAGCATCGGCGCCTGCGCCCGGGAGAACATTTCCTGCAGCGATTGTCCTGCCCAATCGTAACCGAACCCACTCGGGAGGTCGTGCATCACGAGGTGCTGCATCGCGCTCATCGCTTGGCCTGAACTGTAGCCCTGTCCGGCAGCGCCGATGATCTCGACGGCAGGGTAGCCGTCGTAGCGCGTCAGGGACGGCGCCGCGACGGTCCAGCGCGTCTGCGTGAAATCCGACAGCGGGACCATGTTGCTGGAACTGCTGTCGACGTAGAACTGCTGCAGGTCGCGCACGCCCATGCGGTAGGGCGCGGCAGCCTGCACCAGCACCTGTTCGACCCGGCCGTCGTAGATGAAGTCGTTGGCAAAGACCGGCGCAAGCATCAGCTGGATCGCCTGGTAGGCCTGCGCGGTCGAGACCCCCATCGACTGTGCCTGGACCCGATCGAAATGCAGGCGCAGCTCCGGTTCGGGCGCCAGGCCGTTGATGCGCACGTTGTACAGCTCGGGGTCCGCGTTGGCCTTGGCGATCAGCTTGTCGGCCGCGGCGTCTAGTGCCGCGCGCCCGAGGCCCGCACGATCCTCCAGGTAGAAGTCGAACCCGCCGAACTGCCCCAGGCCCCGGATGGTCGGCTTGTTAACCACGGAGATTTTTGCGTCGTGGATGTGTTCCTCGGCCTGCTTGTTCGCCCAGCGAATCACCTGGTCGGCCGTTTGCGAGCGATCGCTCCACGGCACCAGGTGCATGAACGCCCGCCCGGCGTTCTCCGAGTTGCCTGCGAAGCCGCTGCCGGCGAGCTGGAACACGTCGTGCACCGCCGGGTTCTTGATCATGATCTTGTAGAACTGGTGCAGCGCCGCTTCGGTGCGCTGCAGCGTCGAACCGGCCGGGAGCTCCACGCTCGCCATGATGTCGCCTTGGTCCTCGTCGGGCACGAAGCTGCCCGGGAGCTTCACGAACAGGAACAGTCCGAGCGCGAGCATAACGGCGAAACCAGTCATCCAGCGCGGCAAGTGCTTTACGGACTCGAAGACCCGGCGCACGTAGGCGGCACGTGTTCCCTCGAACGCCCGATTGAAGTAGCGGAACACTAGGTTCGCTTTCAGGTGCTCGGGCCGCATCAGCGAGGCGCACAGTGCCGGGGAGAAGGACATCGCCAGTAGCGCCGAGAAGCCGATGGACAGTGCGATGGTGAGTGCGAACTGCCGGTAGATCACCCCGGTGCTGCCGC
>OFHJ01000202.1_pt1 | contig 24935 bp, 24 predicted proteins | sample 1522001 | NCBI WGS metagenome assembly OFHJ01 (sample SAMEA2464838, study PRJEB22497) | soil metagenome | biome: Grassland; feature: Farmland; material: Clay | place: Australia | collected 2013-02-01 | depth 1.2 m | reverse complement strand
GTCGTGCGGTGCTCGCCGGCGAGCTGCGCGAGCCGGTCGTACACCTGGGTCCACAGGTCCCCCGACATCACCGCCTCGAGCGGAGAGACGGGCACCTCGATGCGCAGGTCGCGCTCGCGCGCGTGCCCGTAATCGACGACGGCGCATCCGGCGCCGGGCCCGGGCCCGCCGGCCCCGACCAGGAAGCGCGCGACGTCCTCGATGGGCCGTTGGGTCGCGGAAAGCCCGACCCGGGTCAGCCTGCGGCCCGCGAGCGCCTCCAGCCGCTCGAGCGAGAGCGCCAGATGCACCCCGCGCTTGGCGCCGACCATGGCGTGGATCTCATCGACGATGACGCTGCGGACCGTGGCGAGCATTCTGCGGCCCGAATCGGACCCCAACAGGATGTAGAGCGATTCGGGGGTCGTCACGACGATGTGCGGCGGGCGGCGCCGCATGCCCTCGCGCTCGCGCTGCGGCGTGTCGCCCGTGCGGACCGAGGCACGGATGTCCACATCCGCCAGGCCCAGGGCGCGCAGCTCCCCGCGGATGCCCGCGAGCGGCGCCTCGAGATTGCGTTGAATGTCGTTCGACAGCGCCTTGAGCGGTGAGACGTACACGATGCGCGTCTCGTCGCGCAGGCCGCCTCCTTCCAGCCCTTCCCGGACCAGCTGGTCGATCGCGGCGAGGAATGCCGCGAGCGTCTTGCCCGAGCCCGTTGGCGCCGCGATCAGGGTGTGCCGCCCGGCCAGGATCGCCGGCCATGCCCGCGCCTGGGCCGGTGTCGGCGCCTCGAAGGTGCGCTCGAACCAACGGGCGAGGGCCGGATGGAATGCCCGAAGTGCTTCGCTCACGGAGGGGAGATTACTCCGAACCGCCGCCCGGGGCGCGCCCCGCTAAAACCGCAGCCCCACCGTGATCGGGAAGAACTCGGTCGGCTCGGGGCGGGTCTCGAGGCGCATGTAGCGCGCCTCGACGAAGAAGGTCTGGCCGTTGCGCAGGGCGAAGTCCAACCCCGCCCCCGCATTCCAGCTGAAGCGGGTGGTATCGGCGCTCGCCACCACCACATCCCCGGGCACCACCCCGAACCCGCAATACCCGAAATACGGGTCACAGAAGTAACTGCCCAGCGCGACGGTCTGCGTGAGCGCGATGCGCCGGTGATTTACGCCCACCCCGGCGAGCACGAATGCGCTCGTCGCGGGGCTCAACCGCGCGCGCCATTCCCCATCGACGTTCAGGCCGAAGACCTCCCCATGGCCGTTGTCGATCTGGATCTGGTCGGCCTGCTCGTTGATGGCGATCAGGTTGCGCGTGGCGGAGAAATAGCTGTAGTCGAGATCGGCTCGCAGGGCGAGCGGCACGGCGCGCTCGGGCTGCCAGGTGAGCCCGCCGCCGAGCGTCCAGCCCCCGTCGAAGTACTTCGAGGTCTGCCCCAGGGTGGGGCTGTAGCCGGCCTCGATGTGCCAGTGCACGGCCTGCCAGGGGCGGAAGGTCTGCTCGTAATAGGTCTGCGCCGGCGCCCGGGCGCTGACACTCATCAGCACCAGTGCGCCAAGAAGGCAAAGAGGTCGCTTCAGGGAACGGGTCACGGGACTGAACTCCTTTGCGTATTCCATGGTGCGAGCCGCCGGCGGGCGCATTCGGCCCCGGCTGCGCGCGCCCAGATCACCCGGCGTGCAGTTTACGCCTGAGGGCCAGCGTGATCTCGCGCATCTCCTCGATGCCAAGCAGCGTCGCAATTCCAAAGAACGCGCCAGCGCCGGCGGCGATGACCGCCGCCAGCGCGCAGAGCTTCGGCCAGAACCGCTCGAGCGCCCAGTCCGCGAGCAGCCAGTGCGAGCCGGCCCAGCAGATCAGCGCCAGCCCCGCGCAGGCGACGCTGAGCTTGCTCAGCATGGCGAGCATGGCACGCGACTCCAGCCTCCCGAGGTGGCGGCGCATGAGCGTGTACAGCACCAGAAAGTTCGTGGTGGCCACGCACGCCGTCGAGAACGCCAGCCCCTTCGGACCCCAGTGAAAGCGTACGGTCAACAGCCAGCACAGCAGCAGGTTCAGTCCCATCGCCGCCAGGCTCACCATCATGGGGGTCTTGCGCCGGTCGATGGCGTAGAAGGCGTTGACCAGCACCTTGAGCGCCGCATACCCGCACAGTCCCAAGGCGTAAAAGCGCAGGGCCGCTGCGGTCTCGGCCGCATCGCCGGCCGTGAACCGCCCGTGCTGATACAACACCGATACGATCGGCGCGGCGAGCACGATCAGCCCGACGGCCGCCGGCAGGGTCATCAGGAAAATCATGCGTATGCCACGGGCGAGCTCGCAGCGAAACCCTTCGCGATTTCCCGAGGCGGCCATGCGCGAGAGCATCGGCAGAGCCACCGTGGCGAAGGCCACGCCGATCATGCCGAGCGGAAACTGCATCAGACGGAACGCGTACGCGAGCCAGGTGATCGGTCCGTTGCCCAGAAGCGAGGCAAACGCCGAATTGACCACCACATTCACCTGCACGGAGCTGGCGGCGATCGCCGAGGGCCCGAGGATCAGCAGAATCGCCTTCACCCCGGGGTCGCGCCAGCGGAAGTCGGGCCGGAACCGGTATCCGAACCGCCGCAGCGAGGGGACCTGCACGAGCAGCTGCAGCACGCCCCCGACCAGTGTGCCGAGCGCAAGCCCGACCGTGGCCTTGGGACCGAAGTGCGGATCGAGCCACCAGCCGAGCCCCGCCCCCGCGATGATCGAGCCCAGGTTGAAAAAACTCGACGCCATCGCCGGCACGCCGAACACGTTGCGCGCGTTCAGCATGCCCATCACCAGCGCCGCGAGCGACACGATCAGGATGAACGGATACATGATCCGCGTGAGTTCGACGGTGAGTGCCGCCTTGGCCGGACCGAAGCCCCACCCGAGGATCGCCACGAGCCACGGCGCGAGCGCGATGCCGATCAGCACCACGATGCTGAGGGCGATGACCGCGAGCGTCACCACCTTGTTCGCGAGCTGCCAGGCGGAGGATTCGCCCTCGCGAAGGAGCGTCTTGCTGAAGGTCGTGACGAAAGCGGTCGACAGCGCTCCTTCGGCCACCAGGTCGCGCAACAGGTTGGGAATGCGGAAGGCGGTGATGAACACGTCCATCAGCCGCCCGCCGCCGAACAGCGCGCCGAACACCATCCAGCGCACCAGGCCGAGCACCCGGCTGCACAGCACCGCCAGGGCGATCACCCCGGCGGCCCGGGTGTTGAGCTTCTCGCCGCGCCCGCCCGGAGTACCCGCCCGCTGTTGAGCCACTTGAACCGCCTGTCCTCATGCGAAGAATGCGGCGGCAAGCATAGCCGCGGACCGGGCCACGCGCGAGTCGCGCAGAGCCCCCCTGCAGGCGGACTCTAGGGCTTTCTCGCGCCCACCTCGACCCAGATGCCCCGCTCGCAGCGCAGCCGCGCGCTGCCGCTCGCCACCTCCGCGCCGTTGGGGTAGCGGACATCGTTGAAATAGCAGCACCCGGACTCGTCGCCGACCTCTTCGCGCAGCAGCTCGAACGGCTCTGCAGGGTCGGTCTCGAGCGGGGAGGTGCGTCGTTCGGGATCGGGCGCGCCGACCTGTGGCGGCGCCGCGGGAGTCGGTTTAGAAGCGTTTCCAGCCACCGGATACCTCCTCTTGCTCAGTCTCACTCGGTTGCGGAGTCCTCGCCCGAGAGGCGGACCACGTAGCGGCCGCGCGCCCGCCCGGCGATCAACTCCTCGCACGCGAGCGGCACCTGATCGAGGCCGATGACCGCTCTCACGATGCGCGTCTTCAGATCGGGCAGCTTCCACTCCCCGGCGAGCTTCTCCCACAGTTTCAGCCGCCACGGCCTGGGCACCTCCACCGAGTGGATGCCGAGCAGGCTCACCCCGCGCAGGATCAAGGGCATCACCGTGGTGTTGAGCACCGGGGATTCGGCGAGTCCGATGCAGGCGATGTTGCCCCAGGGCTTCACCGTGCGCGTGAGGTAGGCCAGCATCTGTCCGCCGAGGTTGTCCACCGCACCGCCCCAGACCGCCTGCTCGAGCGGCTTGCCGCCGAGGTCCAGATGCTGCCGCTCGATCACCCGTTCGGCACCGAGCCCGAGCAGGAACCCCTCGGCGCCGGCCTTGCCCGTGATCGCCACGGGGGAAAACCCCGCCTGCTTGAACAGGCCGAGCGCGAGGCCGCCGACGCCTCCCGTGGCGCCCGTGACGGCGATGGGGCCGAGCTCGGGCGACTGGTGATTCTCCAGCATGCGCGTCAGCGCCAGGGCCGCCGTGAAGCCGGCCGTGCCGAGCGCCATGGCCTCGAACAGAGTGAGCGAGGCCGGCACGGGCACGCATGCCTGCGCGGGCAGGCGTGCGTATTCGGCAAGACCCCCATCCAGCCACTCCCCGAGCCCGGCGCCCGTGGCGAGCACCCGCTCGCCCGCCTTGAAGGCGGCATGGTCGCTGTGCTCGACGACGCCCGCGAGATCGATGCCTGCGGTGCGCGGATAGGCGCGCATGATCGCGCCCTTGCCGCTGATCGCGAGCGCGTCCTTGTAGTTGAGTCCCGAGTAGGCGACGCGCACCACCACCTCGCCGGGCGTCAACTCATCGAGCGAGACGGACTCGAGCGAGGCGAAGCGGCCATTCAGCCCTTGCTGAACGCGTATGGCCTTGAAATGAGGCATGCGGGCACCCCGGGGGAGGGTTCAACCAGCCATTATTGTATCGATGCCCGCGCGCACCGGAGTATCGGGATAACCGCAAGCCCGGGCATGGATAGTCACTGGCGCATCCATTAAATTGACGCCCTCAGATCCCTGATATGCACCATTATTTTCAATAACTTGGACGGCCTTCATGAATCAAGCTCTCATCTGCGATGCGATCCGGACACCCTTCGGCCGCTACGGAGGAGCCCTCGCGGCCGTCCGCACCGACGATCTGGCGGCCCTGCCCATCCGGGCGCTCACCGAACGCCACGCGGGGGTGGACTGGGCGAGCGTCGATGACGTCTATTACGGCTGCGCCAACCAGGCTGGAGAGGACAACCGCAATGTCGCGCGCATGGCGGTGCTGTTGGCAGGCCTGCCCGAGAGCGTGCCCGCCTCGACCGTCAACCGGCTCTGCGGCTCGAGCCTCGACGCGGTGGCGATCGCCGCCCGCGCCATTGCCGCAGGCGAGGCTCAGCTCGCCATCGCGGGGGGCGTCGAGAGCATGACTCGCGCGCCTTTCGTGATGGGCAAGGCGAGCGGCGCCTTCGCCCGCGGCGCCCGGCTCGAGGACACCACCCTCGGCTGGCGGTTCGTCAATCCGCTCATCCAGGCCCGCTTCGGCATCGACTCCATGGCTCAGACCGCCGAGAACCTGGTGGCAGAGCGTGGCATCTCGCGCGAGGATCAGGATGCTTTCGCGCTGCGCAGTCAGCAGCGCTACGCGCGGGCCCGGGAACGCGGGTTCTTCGGCCGGGAAACCATCCCGGTCGTGGTCGCCCGGCCGAAGAAGGAGCCGCAGCGCATCGAGACCGACGAGCATCCCCGGCCCGAGAGCTCGATGGAAGCGCTCGCAAAACTCAAGGGTGTCGTGCGCCCCGACGGCTCGGTCACCGCGGGCAATGCCTCGGGAATCAATGACGGCGCCGCCGCCGTGTTGCTGGCAAGCGAGGCGGCCGCCCGACGCTTCGGCCTCACGCCCCGGGCCCGCGTGATCGCGAGCGCGGTGGCCGGCGTGCCGCCGCGCGTCATGGGGCTCGGACCGGTACCGGCCACCCGCAAGCTCCTGGAGCGCACGGGGCTGAAGCTCTGCGACTTCGAGGTCATCGAGCTCAACGAAGCCTTCGCGGCCCAGTCGCTCTCGGTCCTGCGCGAGCTGGGGCTTGCGGACGACGCCGAGCACGTCAACCCCAACGGAGGAGCCATCGCCATCGGCCATCCGCTCGGAGCGAGTGGCGCACGGCTGGTCGCGACTGCCCTCAGCCAACTGGAGGCCACGGGCGCCAAGCGCGCGCTGTGCACCATGTGCATCGGCGTCGGCCAGGGAATCGCACTGGCGCTCGAGCGCGTGTAGGCGGGCCGCCCCGGGCACCGGCCCGGGGCCGCTCAGGCGATGCGCACGCGCAAGGTCTCCAGGCCGCTCACCCGGCCCTCCAGCACGTCGCCGGGACGCACCGCGGCCACGCCCGCGGGCGTACCGGTGTAGATCAGGTCGCCGGGCTCGAGCGTCCAGGCCGCCGACAGCTGCGCGATGATCTCGGGCACCGTCCAGAGCATCTGGCTGAGCAAGCCGTGCTGGCGCAGCTCGCCGTTGACGTGCAGGGTGATTTCGCCGCCGGCGATCCCGGCGGCCTGCGCGGCGGGGGTGATGGGACCGATCGGCGCGGCGTGATCGAACGCCTTGCCGATGTCCCACGGACCGCGGCGTTGTTTCATCTGCGCCTGCAGGTCGCGGCGTGTCATGTCGAGTCCAACGGCATAGCCCAGAACGTGTCCCGGGGCCTCGTCCACCGCAATGTTGCGGCCGCCCTCGCCCACGGCCACCACCAGCTCGACCTCGTGATGCAGCTCGCGCGTCAGTCCCGGATAGGGCAGCTCGCCGGTCCGTCCCGCGTCCACCGCGAGCGCCGCATCGGCGGGCTTGAGGAAGAACACCGGCGGCTCGTTCGCGCTTTGTCCCATCTCCTTCGCATGCTCGGCATAGTTGCGGCCCACGCAGTAGATGCGATGGACGGGAAAACGGGCGCTCGAGCCGGTGACGGCGACGCTGACGACGGGCGGCGGAGTGAAGGTGTAGGTCATGAGCGACAGTTTAACTCAGACGCATCGAGCGGCTAGCATAATGGCACTCGGGCCGGCCCGGTCTTCAAGTGCGCTCGGGCAAGGAGGGAGAAGGCGTGGCCGCAGAACTCGATCCCGAAGATCTCCACCTCAACTTCGATCCCGCCGCGCCCCTGACGCGCCTTCGCGAAGCCGGCCTCGAGGCCGCCTTCGCGCCCCCTGATGCGCTGTTGCCCCGCCCCATCGCCTGGCCGCGCGGTGCGCGCCCGGTGTCCGAGCCGCTCACGCCCGCGCCCGCCGGGAAGCGGCGCAGGTCTACTCGAAGTACGGCGGCCTCACCACCGCTGCCAGCGTCATTGCGTCCTGGGCGGTCATCCGCACCGCCACGGCTGCCGCTGACGAGCCCGGCTGATTGCCGAACGCCGTCGCGGCAGGCATTCTCCGCGACGGACACGGGTCGGGGCATTCGATGCGCACGGCGGACCTTTTTGAACACTCCCGGGCGGAGGCGCTTTGCGGCTCGGGCCTGGTCGTTCTGCCCGGCTTCGCCCTGTCGATCGAGCAGGAGTTGCTCGAGCAGATCGAGCGAGTGGCGGGCGCCTCGCCGTTTCGGCACATGAGGACCCCGGGCGGACAGCGGATGTCCGCGGCGATGACCAGCTGCGGCGAAGCCGGCTGGGTCACCGACCGCTCGGGCTATCGCTATGTCCCGCTCGACCCTGAAAGCGCGCGGCCGTGGCCGGCGATGCCGGCCGCCTTCGCGAGCCTTGCGCGAGAGGCCGCCGGCCGGGCGAGCTTCGCCGCCTTCGAGCCGGACGCCTGCCTGATCAACTGCTACGCGCCGGGGGCGCGGATGTCCCTTCACCAGGATCGCGACGAGCGCGATCTCGAGGCGCCGATCGTGTCGGTCTCGCTGGGCTTGCCCGCCACTTTCCTGTGGGGAGGGCTCGAGCGCACGGTGAGGCCGCGGCGCATTATGCTATCGCACGGCGATGTGGTGGTCTGGGGCGGATCTTCGCGTCTGGTGTTTCACGGCGTTGCGCCGCTGCAGGACGGATGGCACGACCTGCTGGGCCGCAGGCGTGTCAATTTGACCCTTCGCCGCGCACTGTGACCCAAAAAGGCACGACACGCCACGGCTGTGCGGCCGGGGCGATCTCAGGCCGCCGCTTCGAACAGGACGACGCGTGTTACCCAGGAGTTCGCAAATAGACGATCAATTGACCCGCATGGACTGGGCCGCCATCGCGGCCGAGCTCGATTCATACGGCTGCGCGGTGCTGCCCGCCCTGCTCGCCCCCGCCGAGTGCCGCTCGCTCGCGGCTCTTTATCCCGAGGACGGCCGGTTTCGCAGCCGCGTCGTCATGAGCCGCTACGGCTTCGGCCGCGGCGAGTACAAATATTTCAGCTATCCGCTCCCCGCGCGCATCCAGCAGCTGCGGGCCGGGCTGTACCCGCGGCTCGCGCCGATCGCCAACGAGTGGAACGGGCGTCTTGGCGAGAGCGTGCACTATCCACCGGATCTGGACACCTTCCTCGAGCGCTGTCACGCCGCCGGGCAGAGGCGGCCCACGGCGCTGCTGCTGCAATACGGGCCGGAGGACTACAACTGCCTGCACCAGGATCTGTACGGCGAGTGGGTCTTCCCGCTGCAGCTCACCGTGCTGCTCTCGCAGCCCGGCCGCGATTTCACGGGTGGAGAGTTCGTGTTGACCGAGCAGCGCCCGCGCATGCAGTCGCGTGCGCAAGTGGTGCCGCTTGCCCGCGGTGATGCCGTGCTCTTCGCGGTGCATCACCGCCCGGTGAACGGGACCAGGGGCGACTACCGGGTCAACCTGCGCCACGGCGTCAGCCGCGTCCGCTCCGGGCTGCGCCACACGCTCGGCATCATCTTTCACGACGCGGCCTGAGACGCGCGGCCGCATCGACATCGGGACGGTCGCCGCTGCGACGCGGGCGCTCATCGGCGGCTCGGGCGGATGAGTGCCGCGGGCAGCCGCGCCTGCACCCCCGAGCATCCTCCAACACCCATCAGCGGCCGCCGCTCACGGCGAGGATGCTCCCCGTGACATAGGACGCGGCGGGCGAGAGCAGCCACATCACCGCCTGCGCGGCCTCCTCGGCCGTGCCGGCCCTGCGCATCGGAATGCGCCCCGCCAGCCTTGCGAGCCGCCCCGGATCGCCGGCGGCGGCGTGGATCTCGGTCTCGATCAGGCCCGGCGACACCGCGTTGACGCGGATGGCCTCGGCGGCGACTTCGCTCGCCAGGCCGATCGTGAACGTATTCACCGCCCCCTTGGAGGCCGCGTAGTGCACCCATTCGCCCGGCGAGCCGAGATCGGCGGCGCGCGAAGACACATTGACGATCGCTCCGCCGTGGCCGCCGTGCTTGGGGGAAAGGCGCCGTACCGCCTCGCGGGCGCACAAGATCGTTCCCGTCACGTTCACGGCCCAGAGCCGCTCCAGCGCGGCGGCGGTCACGTCCTCCACCCTGGAAAAGCCGCCCGTGATGCCGGCGTTGTTCACCAGCGCGCGCAACGGGCCGAACAGCACGTCGGCTTGCTCGAAAAGACCCATGACATCGGACTCCCGCGCCACGTCCGCGCGCACCGCCGCTGCGCGACCACCGCGGGCGCGGATCTCATCGACCAGCGTGAGGGCCGTCTTCTCATCGGCCACGAAATTCACGATGACCGCATACCCTCGCGCCGCCGCCAGACGGCAGATCGCCGCGCCGATCCCGCGGCTTCCGCCGGTCACGATCAGCGCGCCGCGATCAGCCTCATTCACCTGCACATTCAGACTCCTACGCCTCCGCGGTGACACCGCACTCATCGACCGTGCGAAGCGGTCCGATCACCTCACGCCGACCTCGGCAGTGTCCAGCACGAGGGTCGCTGATGCATACCGATTTTCGGGTAGTACTGCTCGGCCGCCGGTGCCGCAATGAGAATCAACATCGTCAGCTCGCCTGCATTGCGGTGGGTCTCGGCGATCAGCCGCTTGCCGATGCCGCGGCGCTGGTAGGCTACGTCCACCGCCAGCTCGGACAGGTAGCAACAGAACGAGAAATCGGTGATGGCGCGCGAGATGCCGACCAGACGATCGCCGTCACGTGCGGTGACGATGAGATCGGCGTTCCGCAGCATGCGCTCCAGCCGCTGCGGATCGTTCACGGGCCGCATCTCACCCAGGGTGGAGTCGATCAGGACCGACCGGAATTCCTCCACGGACAGCTCCGGCTCCAGTAAATACGCAATCGACATGCCGGCAGTTCCTCGCTTCCAAGTGGCCGGCGCGTATCTTGCCACAGGCTCTCGTCCCTCGCGGCGCCCCCGCTCGAGCGTTCCCGCCCGGCCCGCATCCACGCACCGCGGAGCACGGCACGAATCGCGCGAGGCTCGCCGCTCGCCGCAGGAGAACCCCGGAGGGGGCGTTGCACGGCCCCGTCAACCGCTCCCGTGAATCGAACCGCCGCATCCGGCGCCGCACCCGCCGACGGGTGCGTGTTTTGCACGTGCCGCTATAGACTGGCGGCCCGAAACAGCCGCAGGATACCTGTGGGTGGATTTCCCAGGTTTCGCACCTTGAGAGTATTGCATGAAGGCAGCAACACAGTCATCCGCGCCCGAGTCGAGCGGCAACGGCGCGCCGGCGCGAGTCGAGACCCCGGCCGATCCCGAGACTCCCGGTGCGCGGCCGCTTCTCGGCTTTCTTCGCCGTCCGACGTTTTCCACCTCGCCACCGGCCCGGCTCACCACGTGGCACTGGCTCGGGTGGATGAGTCTGTTGCTTCTGGCCGCATACGTGAGCAGCGCGTTCACCCACATCCTGGCGCATGCCTTCGGCTGGCCGGTGCCGGCAAGCAGCGCGCGCGTGCGCTTCCTCATCCAGCCCTCGAGGGCGGCGGTCCCGGTGGTGCTCGTCGCGCCGGCGCTGGAGGAACTGGGTTTCCGGGCGTTCCTTTCCACCGCCCCCAGGTTCGTCTTCCTGGGCCTCGCGTTCTTCATCGGTTACGCCTACCTCGTGATTCAGGCCAACCTCACCCCGACCGCCGCCACGATACCGCCGCTCGAGATGCTGACCCATTACTTCTATGCGTTCTGGGTTTTCCTGCCGGCCGGTGCGATCAGTCTGCTGCTGTACCGATACAGGCGGGCCGCCGTGCTGGCGTTCTTCAGGAGCCGGGCAGGCTGGGTATTCTGGGCGTCGTGCATCCTGTTCGGCGCCGCGCACGCCTCGCTGTACACCAATCACCTGGTCTGGTGGGGATTCGCGCTGGCCCTGCCGCAATTCCTGCTCGGCGTCGGGCTCGCCTACCTGCGCGTGAACTTCGGTCTGCGCTGGAGCATCGCCTCGCACTACGCGATCGATGTTCCGAGTGTGTTCGGATCGTGGCTGTATCTGTCAGCCGCTCCGGGCAGCCTCCTGCACCGCGGCATGCTCGCGGCATTGACGGCGATCGGCCTGGGGCTGGTGGCGTATGGACTGCTGGTTCTGTGGCGAGTGAGCCGACACGCCTGGTGAGGCGCTCGTCCCCACATCTCCCGGGGAGCGCCCGATTCGGGACCGCCCGGCACCGCGACGCCGTACGGTCCGCCGCGCAGAATTTCACCGGCCGACCGCGGCCGCCCGGTCCACCCTGTGGGCCAGGTTTCGCGCGATGTGCTTCCACATATCGTCGGTATCCGCACCGTCCGCGCGCATATTGATGACCTGCAAGACGCGTCCCGTTCGAACATCGTCGACCTGGACATCGAAGTAGGTGATCAAGTTGCTCAGCTTGTGTACCTGGCCGATCACCACCACGGCCGCGCCGGTGCGCCTCGCAATGGAAATCATGCACGCGCGGCACGCCGTCGGATGCGGATAGTCCGTACGTACCCTGCGAAGCGCCGCGACCGCCTTCGCGCCGCCGAGCGTGCGAAGCGACCCGCCATGGCTCAGGTTGGCGGCGACGTGGTCCGCGAGCCGGGAGGCCCAGCGGCGCAGCGGCACCACCGTCGCAGGTCTTTGATCGAGGGAGTAGTCGTACAAGTCGAACGGCAGCACCAGGATCGTCCGCCCATGCCAGGCGGGCGCCTCCTTCGCCGAGGCGCCGCGCACGCCTCCCGCGGCCAGCGCCAACAACAAGAGCGCGACCAGCGCGGCCGCTGCGCGGGCGCCCCAGGCCGTCCGCCGGGAGGGTGCTGCGTCGATCTTCTTCTTCGCGCTCACGCGATCTCCTCGGCCGACAGTCGCCGGAACCCGACAGACGCGGTGCCCAGGGCACCGGCGCGGCCACTCTAGTCCGATCCCGAATTGATCTCAACCCGGAGTCTTGTCCAACGAGGTATGAGCCTGGAGCGGGGGGCGTGATTCCAGCGAGGTATGAGCCTGGAGCTGCCTGGGAAGGCAGCCGGTCTGGGGGATGGGGTGGATCGATCATCATGCGGGATGGTGATCGATATGAACGAAGCTCAGGTGCGCACGATCGAGCAGATGCGCGAAGTCCTCTCGGGGACGCAGGCTCTGGAGTTCACGGCCTCGGCAGACGATGCGGGGCGGTACGGGTGGATTGAGGAGGTGTTGCGACGCATTCGCTACCGCAGCTTGCCGCGCGCCTCGCGCGGGATCGTCTTGCTCTACCTGCAACGCTTCAGCGGGTACCGGCGCGCACAAGTGACCCGGCTGGTCTCGCGCTGGGTGGGGCGTGAGGCGCTGGTCAAGCGATACCGTGCTCCCGCCCATGCCTTTGCACGGCGCTATACGGTCGTGGATGTGGCGCTGCTGGCCGAAGTCGATCGCACGCTGGATACCTTGTCGGGACCTGCCACCGCCTGCGTATTGCGTCGTCAGCGCGATGTGTTTGGCGATACGCGCTTTGAGCGACTCGGATCGATCTCCCCGGCCCATCTGTACAACCTGCGCCGCAGCGCTCCGTATCTCAAACGGCGTGTCGTGCAGACCAAGACCCGCCCCAGCACGGCGATCACGATCGGCATCCGCAAAGCCCCCGCTCCCCAGAACCGCCCCGGCTTCATCCGCATCGACAGCGTGCACCAGGGCGATCAGGACGGGGCCAAGGGCCTCTATCACATCAACTCGGTCGATTGCCTCACCCAATGGGAAGTCACCGCTTCGGTGCAGACGCTCTGCGAGCGGCATCTGGTGCCGATCCTCGAGCAGATGATCGAGCAATTCCCCTTCCGGATCCTCGGCTTTCACGCCGATAACGGCAGCGAGTACATCAACCACCAGGTGGCTCGGATGCTGGAGAAATTGCGCATCGAATTCACCCGCAGCCGTCCGCGGCACTCCAACGACAACGGGCTCGCCGAAACCAAAAACGGCGCCGTAGTCCGCAAGCTCTTCGGCTACACGCATATCCCCCAGCAGCACGCGAGCCGCTTCAATGCCTTCTGTGTCGAGTTCCTCAATCCGTATCTGAACTATCACCGCCCGTGCCTGTTCGCCACCGAAGTGCCTGACCCGCGCAAGCCCGGCCGTATCAAGCGCAAGTACTTCCCCAAGGACGCCATGACGCCGCTTGAGAAGCTCACCAGCCTGCCCGACGCCGCGAGCTTCCTTCGCCCGGGCATCACGCTCGAGACCCTGACCCGCACCGCCTGCCAGCTCACCGACCTTCAGGCCGCCGAACAACTCTACAAAGCTCGCGCCGCCCTGTTCAAAACGACCCTCAGGCGCACCGCATGAATCCCGAGCTGGCGACGCGTGACCAACCCTTCCCCCCGCGCCCCCCTACCGTCGGAGGGCTGTGCCACCGCCGAGCGCGCCACTGCGCACGGCAGTCACTGCCATCGGAAGGATTGGGCGTCCTGCGGCTTGCTCGGGGCATCCCTGCCCCGCGCCTCCCTTGCTGGGGTAAGATTTTGACCCAGCCAAGACAATCGATCGATCCACCCACCGCCTCAGGAACCCAGACCCGCTCCAGGCTCATACCTGAATTGGAAAAGACTCCCGGCGCGGCACGGAGGGCGCCCGGTCCTGGCCGACCCGGAAAGCGCGGATACGAGACTCGGTACAAAAATCGCAGGCAGAACGACCCTGGTCACGCGGACCGGCCAGTCTCTTGAGCAAACCGTGACTGCCGTCACGACGGCGTCCGACAGTGTTGTGAAAACCACCGCAGCTTTCGCCGACCAGTCGTCCAGGATAGCGAAAATGAGCGAGCTGGCGATGCAGATGCTTGAGATGATGCGGCGAAAAGCGCCATTAGTCGAACAGGCAGCCGCTGCACCACGGACCACGGCCACAATAAGAAAATGTCACGACGTCCTTCAAAACGTTTCGGTCACCCGCACCCCGGCACGCCGCCGATTTACGACTAAAAGAAAGAGTCACGAGCATGTCGAGAGTGAGCGCCTATCTACTGAATTGGCTGCTGTCCAACGAATACCGTCCGGGACGACTGCGCCACCTGCTATGGCCGCACGCCCACCCCGCGCTCATCGCCATCCGGCGCAATGCGCTGATTCTTTCGCGCATCCGCGCATTGGCATCGGTATTCGCCGTGCTCACGGTACTGTGGATTCCGCTCGATCTGCTGACGCTCCCCGCGCATGTCGCGGCTATATTGGCGGTGATTCGCGTCCTCGCGTGCGCCGCGTTCTTTTCTCTGGTGGCCATGACCCATCGCAAGCAGACCCTGTGGCTGGCTTACCGGAGCCTCGCGGTGCTGTACGCCATTCCGACGGTGTTCTACTTCGCATCGCTCGTGCTGCTGCGGACCCCGGGCCTCGGCCCCTATGCGCAGATAGCGCTCGAGGTGTACTGGGCATTGCCGGTCGTTGCGATGGCCGGACTCGGCGTCTTCCCGTTGACAGTTCTCGAGAACACGGCTTTCAGCATGCCGATACTCATGGGCGAAGTCCTCGCTTTGAACGCCCATCTTGGCGTGTTCTTTCCCGGCGGCGTCGTCGACGCCGCATGGATGATGATCCTGATGAGCGGAATCGCCGTGTTCGTCGGGGTCAGCCAGCTCAGCTTCGCGATGGTACTGGCCGGACAGTCGATCAACGATGCGCTGACCGGCTGTTACTCGCGCGGCAGCGTCTCCGAGCTGCTCGATCTGCACTTCAAGGTATGCTCGCGCGTCGGCTCTCCCCTTGCGGTCGCGTTTCTCGATCTGGATCATTTCAAGAAGATCAACGATCAGTTCGGTCATGACGTGGGCGACCACGTTCTTGCCACCGCGGCGCAGAGCATTCAGGCGGCGCTGCGGGGCGCGGAATGTGCCGGCCGCTGGGGAGGAGAGGAATTCGTGGTCCTGTTTCCAGGCAGAACCACGGCCGAGGCGATTCAGAGCATCGAGCAAATCCGCGCAGCCGGCCTCGGCCGTGTTCCGGGAGGACGCGCGGTCACGGTCAGCGTCGGCGTCGCGGAGCGGACTGACGATCAGTGCGGCGACTGGCGCTCTTTGGTTCGAATCGCCGACCAGCGGATGTACGCCGCGAAAAGAGCAGGCAGAGATCGCGTGCATTGCCCGCACGACAGCGACGTCGTGACCGCGCGCGTCGCGTACGGATCGTGATCTTCACCGGCACCAAATCCGATCGGCTCACGTCCTGATCCCTACGCCCGCAACCGCCGCCGGTTGAGCAATCACACAGCCGGGGCAGCCAAGACTCAGCGGGCGACCGGTCGAAGCTTTCGCGCCCGACCACGACCCAGAGACGCCGCATGCAGGCGTCGGCCGTCGTGACGTTGAACACTTTCGAGCCGCAACGGCAGGCCGCGGTCCCGCCAACCGCGGCCGGCAAATCGTCCAGTGGGCTATTTCATCTTGGTCACTGTGTTGCACGTCACATGCGGGAAAATAAATTGCCGCTCGTCGTAGGCGGGACCTATCTTCATCTCCATCAGAATCGTCTGCGTGTAGGACAGGTATCTGTACACGTCTTTGCCGTCCTTCTCATCGCCCGCGGCATGCAGCAGCCAATAGTCCGCGTGGTACTCCGTCACTCGCGCTCGTCGCTGCTCGAAAGGAATGTTCGTCACCCCGCCCTTGCCATGAGGCAACGGCTGCGTCGTCACGTGCCAATGGATGTACTTGTCCGGCTTGACCAGCTCCACCGCCCGCTGCAGCACCGCATTCGGGTTCTGCGTAAGCTCGACGTCCGGATTCTCGTACTCGTGAAAAGTCGGCACGAGCTCTTTATCGTACCGATTCGTATCAAGCTGAGGCGGCACCGGATACGGGGCCGGTGCGCCCGGTATCGCCAGGGGAATCACGCTGACCGGAATCACCGACTCTTCCTTGAACATGTCGACGCTGCCGAGAGCCAGCACCGAATTCCCGTGGGGCACCGAGATCTGCTTGGCGACGGTGATATCGGGCGGTTGCGCCGGGACGCCGGGCCAGTCGCTCACCCCAGGCTTGGTCGGATCAGAAGGTACGGGATAGGGCCCGGGAAGCTGTGGCACCGTCTTGAACGTGAGCCAGCTTCCGTTCTCGATGTGCACTGGCGTATTCGCCGCTCCTGGCACGGGAATCGCACTGAATAATACCAATTGATCGTAAAACAGGACATGAGCAATCTGTCCCACGCTGCCGCCACGGTTGGGCGCGGTCGCCGGCATCGTGATTATCGTGCCGTCCGTACCGTTGAAGCGGATCTTCTCGTAGTACTTGAAGTTCTTCAGAATGTATCCCGCGTAGGGCCACGGGCCGCCCTTTTGCGCCGCCTCCTGCGGCAGCGGCATGACGTTATAGGAAAGCGGATTGTTCTGCCCTCCCTCCCCATCGGCGCCGCCTGGAAGCGGCTGATTCGTCCAAGTCCCGACCAAATGCTGCTGAAACAGCTCAAATTTTTCAAGGTCGCCTGCGTACGGCATAAGCCCTTACCTCCCGCCGATTGGTCTATCGGTCTGCGCTACATCCACATCACACTGTGCCCCGAAGCCGCCGGCGCGCCGACCTATATCCGCCCGGGGAATTTTGCCGCGAGAGCGGCGGTGAACCGAGCCGCGAGCTTTCGGAAGCCCTCCGGATACGGATGCAGCTCGTTGGCCCAATCAGGCGCGGCCAGAACGCCCTGCGTGTCGATCAGAGTCAAATCGTTCCTCTTGTCTCTCGCGAGCTCCACAAGCATGTTCTTAAACGACAGCAGGGCTTGTCGTACTATCCCCTCGGCCATGCTCGCATTCGTCCAGCCGGTGAAATCGAGAGAGGGCTTCAACCACGGCCCGACGCAAGGAGGATGCCGTCCGTCCGGGATCGCGAAATCATAGCAATGCGTGAAAATCGGCACTCCGGGAGCGTACCGATTGCGGAACTTGACGAGGTCCTGGTACGACGCTCGGACGGAATCCAGCCTTTCAGCGAGGCGATCGGCATCGATCCCCGTGGAGCCCGGAACGTTGTAATCCAGGTAGATGCAGAATTGCCCGCCGACGATATCGTTGCCGCCCCCCGAGAACAGGATCGCATCGGGCAAGTTCTTGGGCGGAAGCCAATTCGCCTTGTCGCGCAACGCGGTGATCATGCGCAGCTGCTTGGACAGCTCCATCTCGTTCGTGGTCGCATCTCCCCAATGCGACAAGTTGTGAATGAGCGGATGGATTTCGCCCATCGTCTGCAGTTGGGCGATGATGTCCGTGTTGTCCGTAAAGAGCGGAGAATTTCCGTTCAAGGGGTAGTCGAACCACGAGTCGCCATGCGCCAGGAGGACCAGAGGCATGGACGGCTCTGGCCCACCCGCTTTCGCCACCTCCTCCCGGGCGCTCAGAAGCCGCGCTATCCGCTGTCGATGCGCGGCAGCGCGCGCGGCCAGCTCCTGCTCTATGGAGACTCCTAATTGCGTCTGCAATTCAGCGGTAGTGGCCATCGGCACACTCCCATCTCGCATGCCTCAGAAGAGGACCGCCGTACGGATGCTGAACAAACAGCGTGCACGCAGAGCCACACAGTCCCTCCGCAATGCCTGCGATACGCCGAAATTGGAAACAGAGCTCGTCGCCCCAAAGCCCGCCAACCACCCATGCCGCGACTGGCCCGTAGCCTCCCACGACGGATTGGCCCTTCAGTGAACCCCATGACGCCCACGGCACAGCCCTTGTTCTTATGCGCGGAGTGTGCTCCCGGGCCGACCCTGTGTCAAAGCCGTCTAAAGACGGTTTGACACGGCATCAGGCGTTGAAATCCTCCTCCACGCGAGGAACAGTCCTGTTCGAGCTTCGGCTCGAGGAGGAATGCCTGGAACTTACGCCCGGGGCAACGGCAGGCCGTGCAGTTCGAGGAATGAGAGCTTGTCCCAGTAGCCGCGCTGAAAGGCGATTTTTCCTCCAACGACGCGGAAGAATCCGCAGCCGCGGAGGCCTTTCGCGTCGCGCCACTCGAGGATGGCCCATTCGCCGTCCTCGAAGAGATTCTCCGGGATGCAGACCATCTCTGCCGCCGAGAACTCGGTTTCGAACATCGCTCGGATCGCATCGCGTCCGTGGACGGGACTTTCCGCCACCTGGTGGTTGGTTGCATCCGGGTGATAGAGGGCGCTCAGCGCATCGACGTCCGCCCGATTGAAAGCCTCTATCCAAGCCTGCACGACATCACGCGCTCGCATCGCTCACCTCGTCCTGATGACGTTGCGCCGGGCCGAGATCGCGGTTGGCGCTGCGCCGGTGATCAAGGTCGTAGCGCTGCACAGGGATCGCATACCGGTCATGGTGCCGATCAAGGAACGTCGTGCGGGTCCGTGCGTTACCCGCACCACTCTTCCTGATCACGCAGGACCACTCCACTGCAGCCCTCGGGCAGGTGCGCGGGAACGGGCAGCGGGTCACCACGATGCCACAAACCCAGATGTCGGAAAATCTCCGCCATTTCGGAATCGGGCACCTGCAGCAGGTTGCCGTCCGCGTACCCCGTGTGCCCCCTGTAGCGCAAAATGCGCACATATCGTCCGGATTTCCCAGCTTTGTATACCTCGATCCAATACCTGTACGGCGCGTGCGCCGTGGGGTAGTCAACGATTATGTCCCCTCTGAGCGGCCCGCGCTGTACGAATCGCGTCGCCGGGTTGTTGTTCCGCCCTTTGATATTCAAGAACTCCCGAACGAACCGATCGCTTCCTCGCTCGTAACGGTATAGCTCCGTCGCAGTTCCGCAATTTCCGTATGCGTTCAATACGCTACACATCCTAAGCAGAAGAAGGGGCCCGCGGTGGTTCCGTCCCGCATACACCACCCGGGCGGCCAAAAGATTGTATGCCGTAGTGAACCACCTGGGCTCTCCGGCAATTTTCCAGGAGAACCTCCGGGCGCAATACGGCGTAACCCCCTTGACGAAGCAGACCGTCAGAGGTCCATGCACTTCCACCGATGCCGCCTGCGGAGGTGGTGGACCATTTTCCCGGACGATGGCCAACCTCCACTGTGACAGCGTCCGGAACGGCACCGTCAGGTCGACGTCGGAAATTACCTTCGGCTCTTGAACCCCGGCCTTCGACAAGTCCGCCACCACCGCCCGATCGACTTTTCCAGCTGCGGAGCCTTCGGCTGGCTGCGCCCCCTGAGCGCATGTCGCAGCCAACGCAAACACAAGCGCGCAGGATATCGGAAGCCACCTGGCGGACTTGCCGAAAATGCGCGGCAGCGCGCGCGGTCCGTGAGACACGTGGTTAAATCTAAACATCGTGCCAGGAACAATATCGTCTTTTCAATACGACGACAAGCGAAGTGCCCGCCACTCGCCAATGGCGCATTCGGAACATCGTGAGATTCACCGTGCCGACGATGACCGGCCCGCTTTTGTTGGATCGAGTTCGATGGACGGGGAGATCGCGAAGGGCATGAACGTCGCTGCGATCGAGCGATCGAGCGGACAATCACCAGCACCGCCTGCGTCCGGTGCATTGCCTCGAGGACCGTGACCGCTTGGCGGACTTTCCGCACCGGCTCCCCGGGGCCCTGCCGCGCAGCGATGGAGCCGACGGCCGACCGCTATCGTTGGCAAGAGGTGGCCCGTGAACGAGAAGCTGTTTTCCGAGCTTGTCGAGAGCATCACGCAGATGAACGAGATTACCCGCGGCGAGCGCGCGCCCTCCCGGGAATTCCACATCGAGCCGCTCGTCATCAAGGAGCTGCGCTCCAAGCTCGGCTTGAGCCAGCCAAAGTTCGCCGCCCTGCCACAAGTGGACGTGGAGACGTTGCGCAATTGGGAGCAAGGCCGGCGCGAGCCGACCGGAGCGGCGAAGGCGCTTCTGACAGCAATCCGCCGAGACCCTACGCACGTCCTGAAAGCCTTGGTGGCGCAGCAGCGTAAAGCATGTAGGTGGTGGGCGTGACGGATTCGAACCGTCGACCAGCGGATTAAAAGTCCAGGTCCGGCACCAGGCCACACCACCACATCCCACGCACCTCAAGGGTTTGCGAACGCGGCCTGGCGCCGCCCGGTGCGGATTTGCGGCGGCAAGTGTGCCACCCGTGTGCCAATGAGTGCTGCCAGATGGCGTGTCACCCAGACTCTAGAGCGGGCGGCAGAGTGATGGCGGTTTTGGGCTCGCACGCCGGTATCGATCCAATGACGGGCCGCCCGTGAATCATGGCACACGACATCAATACGTCATTGACGCACGTGCGTCATTGGTGTACGATTTCGCTCCATGGTCTTCATCGAGTCGGCGGTCTTCACCAGGCAAGTCAAGGCGCTGCTGACCGAGGACGCCTATGCAGAATTCCAGCAATGCTTGGCAGCGCATCCGCAAATGGGCGATGTCATCCAAGGCACCGGCGGGTTGCGCAAGGTACGCTGGTCGATCAAAGGCGGCGGCAAGAGCGGCGGCGTGCGCGTGATCTACTTCCACGTCGGGGCGCAGGCACAAGTTCGCCTGCTGCTCATCTACCGCAAGGGCGTAAAGGACGATTTGACGGCTGCGGAGAAGAAAGTTCTCCGCAAGCTCAATGCTGATTGGTAAGAGGTAGCCCGTGAACAAGAAGCTGTTTTCCGAGCTTGTCGAGAGCATGACGCAGATGAATGAGATCGCCCGGGGCGAGCGCGCGCCCTCCCGGGAATTCCACGTCGAGCCTCTCGCCATCAAGGAGCTGCGCTCCAAGCTCGGCTTGAGCCAACCAAAATTCGCCGCCCTACTGCATGTAGACGTGGGGACGTTGCGCAATTGGGAGCAAGGCCGGCGCGAGCCGACCGGACCAGCAAAGGCGCTCCTGACAGCAATCCGTCGGGACCCTACGCACGTGCTGAAAGCTTTGGCGGTGCAAGGTTAGATGGTGGGGCGTGTGGGAATCGAACCCACGACCAGCGGATTAAAAGTCCTGCTCAGGCACCTCCCTACCCCATTCAACACCAATAAACTCAATCACATAGCGGCGTGACGCGGGGCCACTTGGTGCCATTTTGAGGCAGCAAGTGGAGCAAAAGTGGAGCAGAAACCGGCCCGCAGCGGTGGTATGAACACCGCCTCGGGCCTGACCACAACCGACCCCAGGAGGTCCGTCATGGCTACCGTTGATCCTACCTCTCCGCCCACGGCGGAGCAGCGCTCTCCCGTCGCCACCATCCGCGGATACCGCCGTACCCGCGGCGCCGTCGTCACCGTCTGGCGCGCCGGGCGGATCCACCGTCACCGCATCACCCTGTGCCGCTACGCGCTCCTGCGCAAGTGGACCGTCACTCACGCCGCGCGCCACTGGCGCACTTCTGGCTGGTGGGGCCGCAGTTCGATCACCGTTTTGCTGTGGGAGACACGGACATGAGCCTTTCCTACCGCCCTGTGCGTGCCCACCGCCGGTGTCAGGCTGACAACGTAGCTCTTCTGTTAGCGATAGACTTGACGTTTGACGGACGCTGGAGTGTACAGTGGTCCTTGCGCGGACCCGCGCGGCGTCATACACTACAGGCATCATGCCCACCATCGCCAACAGCTCGCTTTTCCTCGGCTGTCGCTGGCGGCGCCTCTGTATATCGCGCTGTCGCGATTGATGAGGTCCATCCGCGCCCGAGCGGTGCGGATACTTCCAACCCATTGACTCTCGGCTCTGGCCCCCGGCCAGTGGCCGTAGTGCGTCCCCGTGGCCGAGCGGTGAGGTGCCTGGTCGCAACCCAGGCGAGGCGGGTTCGACTCCTGCCGGGGACTCCATCGATGAGACTCATGTGCGCGTGTAGCTCAACTGGTAGAGCAGCGGTCTCCAAAACCGCAGGTTGGGGGTTCGAGTCCCTCCGCACGTGCCATCGCTTCACGATGGGTTCTGTATGACTTCCGACATCGCCCGCTTTGTGCGATCGCGAGGCCCCGATCTCGATGAGCAGCGTCGGCAGCGCCGGCAACTCGCACGCCAGCCGATGCTGCGTTACTCGGAAGATCACGAGCACCTGCAGCTCGACAAGCTGCTGCTTCGCGTCAACACCAGTGTCCCGAATTCGGAGCCGCAGTCGGCACCGCAGCCGACCCCCGCCCCCGAGCAGCCAATCCCCACGCCGGAGCCGCTGGTGATCGACCGCCGCGGCATGGTGCGGGTGTTCTCATTCAAGGCAATCTGCGCCGCTCGCGATCTCTTGTCGGGCGTGCGCGAGGCGGAGCGCAAGCGGTTCGAGGTGATCCTGGACCGAGCGGAACGCGATGATGGCTGGCGCTCGCTGCCTTGGCGCGCTCTGCCCGAGAAAGACACGGACCGCGACGACCCGTTCGAGGATCTCGGCCCCGAGTATGCAAACTTCCTAGAGGTCATCGAACACCTGCGGACGCAATGGACCTGCGCGTCCCGCGCGCTCGATTCCGCGGCAGCTCGCATCGACCCCATCCTCCTGGTCGGCGATCCCGGCGTCGGCAAGACGTACTTTGCTTCCGCGCTTGCCTCCCGGATTCAGGTGCGCATGGATGTGTATAGTGCGGGCGGTGCAGTCGATGCCATGCAGCTCTGCGGCTCCGACGCGCGCTGGTATAATAGCCGGCCGGGAATCGTATACGACGCGCTGAGTCTCGGTGACAGCGCCGCGCCGATCCTCGTGGTCGACGAGATCGACAAGATGCCCCCACACAGCGGCGGCAATCGGGACACGCCGCTCAATTCCCTGCTCGATCTGCTGGAGCCGGAAAGCGCGCGCCGCTACCGCGACATGTCGGTGCAGCTCGCCATGGACGCAAGTCACGTCCTGGTCATCGCCACAGCCAATGATGCGCGGGAACTCTCCGGGCCGCTGCGCTCGCGGCTGACGGAATTTCACATTCAACCGCCGACCGCCGAACAGCGACGGCTGATCATCGAGCGGCAATTCGGGGTGTTGTTCGAGAGTCACCAGTGCCGTGATGACCTTGAGCTCGATGAGGCGAGCGTCGCAGCGGCTGCCGAAACGCCGGACCTCGATGTGCGCCCCCTGTTACGTATGCTGCGCACCGGATTTGCGCGTGCGCTGGCTTCGGGCTCACCTCGCGTGACCCTCGCGCCTTCTCGGCAAGGCCAAGCGCGGCGGCGGATCGGATTTGTGTGAGCGCACCCTCGACTTCAGTCGCAAGGGTGCTCTCATGTTGAAAGGCCATTGATCGTCGACCCCGTGTTCTGCATGTAATCGTCAGGCTCAGTGTCGCCCTTGGATTGCTCATTCCAGACGATGACCGACGCCAAAGCTCCGCCCCTGACAACCGGCACCAGCAAGACGCCGGTCGGCTGGATCGGCCTGTTCCATTTCCTATTGCACAGGAACCAGATCTGTATCCCACGCCTTGAAGTTCTCGCTTTCAGACCTATTGTTGCATGAAGCGCACATCGGCAAGATGTACTCCTTGCCTCCCTCTCCCGCCTTGATCACATGCCCACCCAAGTCAGCCGACCCTTTACACGACATGACTTCGCACTTGGTTGCTTTATTGCCCTTCTTTTTCTCCCAGAAGACCAACCAACTACTATAACCACTCGGCGGAACCTTATCGGATGTGCCTTTCTTGTTTCTCAAGTCAATGAAGCTCATTTCCATCCTCCTCGCCTGTTGCCAGTCGAACTTGTGATACGCGAGCCGATCCTCCGTGAACTCAATCAATCAGCGCCTTGAAAACGGCATCTGACGTGTCCTTGTAGAACTCGATGCTGATCCGAGTCCAAAGATCGTCGGGAAGATCATTCAGTTGCCGGCGCGCTGAGACAGGCATTAGCAGCGTCTGTGCCTGTTTGTCTACGGCCAGCTCGGCGATGCGCACGGCGTTCGGAATTCCTTCGACCGATCCGCCAAGGTTCAGTGCTCCGACAACAATGGTGCCACCACGGGTGTTCCGGCCGAGCAGCGCGCCGCAGAGCGCGACCACGACCGGCAGTCCGAGGCCGGCCCCGGTCCGGTCTGAATCCATCGCCCGCATCTGGACCGAGAATTCCTCCTGACGGGGGTTGCGATCGCCGACGAGTTCCTTCGAGCGGGCGTATAGATTCTGTTCGCCTATACGTACGCTCTCCCGGAACGACGGGGGTATAGGCTGGTTCAGGATTCGCACGCCGCTGCCTGGACCGCAGGTGACCTCGATCCGGTAGAGGCCCGGCCCCGTTTCACCGGTACCCATGCTCACGCCCCAGACTTGGCCCGGCGGGAGGGGATCGCTTTCGATGGCCTCGTCACTGTGCAACTCCGGGGTCGCGACGAACTGCTCGACGCCATCCGGGCCCAGCGTATAGCTGAAATGCGTATTCCGGAATTCGCTTTTGAAAACCCGCTTCTGCTGTTCCTTCACACGGCGGCGCGCCTCCAGAGCCAGGCGCACCACCCATTCAAGGTCAGTGTCCGGTACCGGCACATCGGTGTCCGGGAACAACAGCTTGATCAACCCGCTCACGGTCTTGTTGACCGCCTCGATATCCCGTCCCGACAGCGCGCCACCGAGATGGACGCGACCCTGCATTACGGAGGCCCGATTTCCAGACCGCAGCTTGTTCCAGCATTCGCTGAGGAAGTCGCTTACCAAACCGAAATGCGAGGTCAGGTGTTGATTCGGGTTGAGCTTCGGGTACTCCCAGCCGGGAACATAGGCGTGGAGACGGTCCATGAACGCCGTGTCGTCACGCATCTCCGGGGGTAGCGGACTGAGTAGGTGACCGATCTTTTGCGCCTGCTCCACGTCAACGTCCAGGTTGCCGACCATAACGAGGCTGCCATCGGCACGGATGTTGTCCTTGCCCCTACTGAATTGCCCTGCCGCCATGTATCCCTTCATGATGTTGACGCCATCCTTTTGGTCGAAGGAGATGCCCGATACCTCAT
>OFHJ01000201.1_pt1 | contig 25030 bp, 26 predicted proteins | sample 1522001 | NCBI WGS metagenome assembly OFHJ01 (sample SAMEA2464838, study PRJEB22497) | soil metagenome | biome: Grassland; feature: Farmland; material: Clay | place: Australia | collected 2013-02-01 | depth 1.2 m | reverse complement strand
CGCGCCGATACCTACATCGGTAAACTGCGCGGCCATCTATCCACCGGGCCGCCCAGCTTCCAGGCAGTACCCGGTGGGACGCTTTCGGAATGAGCCATGGATCGGCGCCGAGGAGCGCGGTGTAGCTGCGCGTGCGCGGTGGCGTCCATCCGAGCGCGAAGTTCTGCGCCCCCCGCGCGATACCGAGAAAAGTGCGCAACCCATCGGCGCTTGAAAAAAGATCTTCATGGGGTCGCATAGGGTATTCCCAGTGCAGCCGGAACGCGGCCCACAAGTGCGCAACGGCACGCACAGCGTCATGAGTACGTTGCCGGCCGTCTTGCCTCGGCGCGTCGCATCAGCCGAAACATCGTCCCATGCTTCCCTAAGCATGGCAGGGAACTGCAGGATATCTTCACCGCTCGCTACACGATCCAGGAGCGCCAAATCGGTGGGAAAGTGCATGACCGCGAGCACCCATGCCGGGTTGTCCCAAGCGGTCTGGCGGCGAGTCTGGGATCCATTGACGTCGTACTCCTTCCAGTACGTGCCTTCGAGAGGATCGCGGCGGGAAGCGGGCGAAGGTGTCCCGCTTGTCGGCTGGCCGGCCTATCCCGCCACGATTTCAGCTCAGGCGGCAGCCGCCCGCGGGGTGACCTTGCGCCTGATGTCCTCGCGGTTCGGCAATGTGCGCAGGTCGTAGTCGGCCTGCAGCGCGAGCCAGCTCGCCGCATCCCCGCCGAAGTAGCGCGCCAGGCGCTCGGCCGTGTCGGCGGTCACGGAGCGGCGCTCCTTCACGATTTCGTGAAGCCGTGTGCCTGGTACCCCAAGCTCCATGGCGAGCGCGTGCACGCTCATCTCGAGCGGGGCCAAATACTCCTCACGCAGCACCTCGCCGGGGTGAACCGCGCGCATGCGGTCAGTGGGTTTGCTCATATGGGTGCCCTCAGTGGTAATCGACAATCTCAACATCGCGCGGCCCCGCATCGGTCCAAAGGAAGCACACGCGGAACTGGTCATTGATGCGGATGCTGTGCTGCCCTTTCCGGTTGCCCTTGAGCGCCTCCAGGCGATTCCCGGGGCGGCGAGCGCAGGAACTCGAGCGTCTTGGCGACGTTCAGCAGTCGCAGCTTGCGCGTGGCCACGTTCTCGAATGCCCGGAACTCTCGCGGATGGCCGCCTTGGAAGAGTGCCTCGGTGCGCTTGCAGGCGAACGACTGGATGGCCATGCAGAAAGGATATTACGTTATACGTAATACGTCAATGGGATGGCGCACGAATGCGCTGGCTGCAGGCGAGGGCGCTCGGCGCGCATGCTGCTATGCCTTACGCGCCCGCATGTCCGTCACGTTCGTCTGTGCCGTTGGGCCGAACTTCGGCAGCGCGGCGCGAATCGCATCGGCAACATGAGAGGGCGCGAGGTGCCCGTAATGCTTCGTCACCATGCGCGCATCGCTGTGGCCGAGCGTCTCGGCGACGAAGATCAGCGGCACGCCGGCCTGCACCAGGTGCGAGGCATAGGTATGCCGCAGCGTGTGAAAGGTCGCGGCGGGGCGCACGCGAGCCGCGGTGCACGCCGCACGCATCGCTCGCACCAGCGCCACGCGATACCACGGCGAGCCATCCGCCCGAAGAAACAGCGCTTCATCCTCGAGCTTGCCGACCGTGATGCGCTCGAATAGCGCCACCCCGTCATCGGTGAGCGGCACGCGCCGTGGGGCGCCGCTCTTGCTGTCGGCGATGAGCAGGGTATGCGAGCGCGAGTCGTAGTCGCCGGCCCGCAGTGCCAGCAGCTCACCCGCGCGGCACCCGGTGTTCAGCCCAGCGGCCACGAGCATACGCAGATCAGGGGCTGCGGCATTCTGCAGGCGCTGCGCTTCGTCGACCGTGAGCCAGCGCAGGCGCGCGGAGTCGGCCGAGCGGAACTTCTTCAGGCGCGCCCAGGCGTCGGGATTCGCCCGCTTGCCGCTGTTCACCGCATGGTTGAGGCATGCCTTCAGGCCGTTGATGACGCGATTGAGCGTTGCTCTGCGCCGCCGTGCGCGGTCTGCAGCCTCGGCCTTCGTCTCGGTGCCCGTCACGCTGGCGGTCGCCGCTTTCTTCTTCGTCCTGCGGCGCCGTTTCAGCGCCCAGGCGAGCCACGCCTCGAAGTCCGCAGCCGTGAGGTCCGCGAGCCGCTTCTCGGCCAGGGAGGAGGAGAGCAGGTAGGCATTGAGCATGACCTCCGTAGCCTCGGCGGACTTGCGGGTGCGGCGCATCCAGTCCAGGTAATCGCGCACCGCCTCGGCGACCGTGTAGCGCTGCCCGCTCGCATCTAGGGCCTGCTCCTCGGCCTCGCTGAGGATCCGGCGCTGCGCCTGCCCGAAGTCGAGCACCTCGGCGCCGTCTGCCTTGCGGTGGTCATCGGCCAGCGCGAGCGCCTTCTCGATGTAGCGGGATTCCCCCCGGGCTGCCGCGGCCCGGTAGCGCCTCACGATCCACCGGCCGCCCGCCTTGGTCTTGCGGTAGCCGAGGAACAGCCCTTGCTCAATGCGGTGCCAGTACGGCTCCTGACGAGCCCGCAGCGCCGATCGCGCCTCCCGGGTGCCCAAGTTCGCGCTCTTTCGGATTCTCGCCATACAGGCCTCCTATCGCGTCTGTGACCGCCTTGCGGGGCGGCAGGCCGGTCATGGGGAACGTATGGGGAAAAGACCGGACGAGACGTTGTGAGATAGTGTGCGACGGCGTATGCTGCAAATCAAGGCATTTCCAGCATTCTGTGAGACGAGGTGCACTGTTATGAGAGGCCAGTTACAACCCTTTCACGGCGGTAACACGGCTTCGAATCCCGTCGGGGACGCCATCTCGTCACTCTGCCCGTGTGTGCAATTTGCGTCCGGCGTTGACATTCAGCGCAAAATCCGAGGCTTCCGCGGCACACGTGAGGGCTTTGATCGTGGTCTGGTCTGCCCATATGCCATGACCGTTGATGATTTTCATGTCGAAAAAACTGACATCTGCTTGATGGTGTCGATGTCCCAAACAGACACTCTCTTGAATTCATTCATGTTCTAAGTCCTGGCATGAAAAATGCGGGATTGCGTAAGAAGGCCGTTCAGGGCCCCGAGCTGCATGATGCGCGAAAGCGGCAACCGGGACTTTGCCTTTGGAACCGGGAGTTAACAATGAAGAATAAGCATGTTTTGCAGTCCGGCTTGCTGGTGTGCGCGACCGTGTGCTGCGCGCTTCCGGTCGTGGCTCATGCCACGGCATTCACGCCCTCGCTGTTCGCCAATAGCAGCGCCTATTTCGCCAATCCAAGTTCCGGCGTGGCTCTGTTGCCGGAGCCGTGCTCCAATCTCAGCGGTGGCACGCTGGTGACGTGCAATGGCAGCGCTGCAACACCAGAGTTCGCCACGACAAACGCCACATTCAACTATCAAGGCACCGCAACCGCCGCGTATGGCGTTCTCAAGGCGGGCGGAAGTTCATCTATCAGCGGTGCAAACGGAACTTCTGACACGACTTATCATACTTTCTCCGGAGGGAGTTCCTCCTTCCAGGATTCTTGGGTAATCACCGGAGGGACCGGAACGGGCACGCTCGATCTGCAGTTTGCTCTGGATGGAACATATGGCTTCTGCGAGATTAACTCCGGATCGGAGTTTGGCTTCGGCGGCTATAATTACACCAGCGGGACGTCTTTTGCTGACAGTAATCCAGGCGCGGGCATCTTCAGCTCTTGTTCCGGGGCGGTCTCGCAAAATGTGACGCTGTCCACCGGATTCGCCTTCGGGACGCCGATGGGTTTTTCCGTGAATTTGACCGCGGGGTCGGCGCTGTTCAGTCTTGGGCAGAACATCTCGTCCTTCCTGAACTTATCTGACACGGCGGCGATGAGCTCGATCATTGTGAAAGATGCGAATGGCAACGTGATACCGTTTGATCTTACCCCGGGCTCGGGGGCCTCCCTGTTCAGTCAGCTGGCGCCGGGCATTCCCGGGAACTCCGTGCCCGAGCCTTCGTCGCTGGCTCTGTTCACAGCCGGGTTGCTCGGTCTGCTGGGACTGGCTGCGATGCGCGGCCGGAAGAGTCACGCGACATAGTCGACGATCAAAAAGGACGGGTGACGGTCCAGTCGGTCACAGGAGTCGGCGCGCGACGTTCTTTGACACTTTCAATATTCGACCGCGCGCCTGCTTCTGGCCTCGGCTTCCGCAATCGCCCGTAACCGGACGGGCGCAGTCTCCGGATACAGCATGTACGCGATCTGACCGATCAGCGTGAATCCGATCAGGTACCAAGCCGGGGCAACCGCGCTTCCGGTCACGTGGATGATCCAGGCGACGACGAGCTGGGTCGTTCCGCCGAATATCGCGACGGAAGCGGCATACACGGTGCCGAAGCCGCCGCTGCGGATTCTCGGCGGCAGCGACTCGATGAATGCCGCGAAGAACGAGCTCATGCGCAGGGAAAACGCGGCATTCAGGATGACCATTCCCCAGATCAAGGCCGTGACGGAGCGAGCCGCGGCGACCCAGACGAATACGGGGTAAATCGCCAGAAGAAACGCAAGATTTCCCGATACGTTGACCACCTTGCGGCCGTACCGGTCGGAGAGGCGGCCGCCAAGCAGAATGCAGGGAATTTCCACACTGTATCCGGCGAGGCTCGCCAGGAATCCCGCACGCGGCGGCAAATGCAGCGTCATTTGCGCGTAAGTGGCAACATACACAAAGACGTATGTGCCAACGGCGCCCGCCGCGATTGCCATCAGGCCGAATGCCATCGCCCGCCAGTGCCGCCGTGCCAGCTCCAAACGCCCGGGCTCGTCCGAGGTTGCCGATGGCCCGGCAACGGCGCCCGCCCGCGAGTATTCCGCATTCTGTTCGTGCAGGGTCTCCGTGAGATGACGCCGCAGCCAATACCCGCAGGGCACTATCGCCGCGCCGATCAGGAAGGCGATGCGCCAACCGTAACTGTCGAGCGCCGCCGGTGACAGGTAGGCCGCGAGGACGGTGCCCACGAGGCTTCCCATCACCAGGGCGACCGCCTGGCTCACGCCCTGCCAGGAGACAATCTCGGCACGGCGGTCCGGCGGGGCCGCTTCCACCAGGAAAGCGCTGTTGGCGCCGACTTCTCCGCCGAGCGAAAAGCCTTGCATCAGCCTCGCAAACACCGCGAGCAGGGGCGCCGCAACACCGATCACGGCATATGAAGGAATGCAGGCCAGCGCCGCCATGGAGAAGCCGATGATCGACAGGCTCAGCACCATGGCAGGCCGGCGTCCGACTTTGTCGGCGTAGGCGCCGAGCACGACGGCACCGAGCGGACGCGTGAGAAATCCGACGCCGAACGTCGCCAACGACAACATCAAGCTGACGTAGGCGTCGGTTGCCGGGAAGAACGCCCGGCCGATCTGTATGGCAAACAGACCGTAGATGAAGAAATCGTAGAACTCCAGGGCATTGCCGATGGTCGCGGCAATGATGGCGCGCGACTGTGCCCCCGACCGCCCCTCGTGTGCCTCTGCGGTCATCGTGTTCACCTATCGTGAGATCAAGGGTGAGCTTACCCTTGGCATTTGCGGCAATGCAATAAAATTGCAATCTTGCGGGCCATCCGGCTGCCGAGCGCCGCGTTGAGGCGTGCTGCGCCGTTTCAGGCACGGCGCCGGCGATCTCGGTCTCGGTCGAGTACTGCTCGTACAGCGTGTCAATTTTGCGACCCTGTGAATCGCGGGGCGAGAGGATCGCCGCTTGCCGGCAGAGCGGGAACCGTCCGCGGCACACGAGTCTCGCCTGGGTCAATCGCGTTGACGACGAAAGCGCTTCAGTCCGCCGTTTCCTGATAATCCAACAGGCGCTCGGGATGACCGTTCTCGCGCCCGGTGAGATCCTCCGGGCTCTCTGGCGCCGGAATCGGTGTTCGCGCACGGCCAAATCGTGCGGAAAGACCCTATACATTCCGGTGAATTTAAGGCAGAAGATCGGCTCGCCACGAAACCGGGAGGACGCGCGATGGAAAACATAGAGGGGCTGTTGAAATCAACGATGGGCGAGATCGAGCGTATGCTCAGCAGCAAGACGGTGGTCGGCGATCCGATCGTCGTCGAGGGCAATACTCTCATTCCACTGGTCAGTCTTGGCTTCGGCTTTGGCGCGGCAAGCGGTACCGGAAAGATGAAAGCCGGCGAGGGGCGCGAGGGTGTCGGGGGCGGCACCGGAGGCGGCGGTGGCGTCAAGCCCATTGCGGTGGTGGTCGTCAACAAGGATGGCGTGCGGCTGGAGTCGATCAAAGGAGGTGCCACCTCGGTCCTCGAGCAGGTGGCCAAGACCATCGGCACGGCCGTGCAACGGGGTGGCCGCAAGGACGCAGGCTGACGATCCGGCAAGTGCTTCTCGTGTGGATTCTCGTCGGATCCGTGGCCGGGCTGCTGCTGGTGGCGGCCGTCCCGGTGGAAGCGGCGTTCTGGGTCGAGCGCCATGAGGGCAAGGGGAGGGCCGGAGGCACTCTGTCGTGGCTGTTCGGTGTCGCCCGGATTCGCCTGGGCGCGGACAGAAGGCGGGCTCGCGCCGCGCGGCAGCGCCCCGCCGGCGGTCGGCAACGGGGGAAGCGCCGCGCGGCGGGCCGTCTGACCGCGATGCTCGAGACGGAAGGCGCCCTGTCACGGGCCCTGAGACTGGTCCGGGACGTGCTGCGCAGCATCCGCATCCGTCAATTGAGCCTGCGGGCCCGGCTCGGTCTCGACGATCCGGCCGACACCGGTCGACTGTGGGCGGTGGTGGGTCCGCTGGCCGGGGCATTGTCGCTGCTGCCGGTCGCACACATCGCGGTCGAGCCGCAGTTCACCACCGAGGTCTTCGATATCGACCTGCGCAGCCGGGTTCGAGTCATCCCTTTGCGATTGCTTTTCGCGGCGCTCCTGTTTGTGCTCTCGCCCGTCACGCTGCGAGCGCTGCGCGCCGGCGGAGCGGCGGCGCGATGAAACAGCTGCGGGTCGGCACGCCGCTTGCCGTCGGAGGGGTCGTGTTGATCCCCGTCGAACGGCTGGTCACGAAGGTGGCAAGTCACCGGTGCGGCCGTTGGTTCAGCGCCGCCATGGAAGCGGTCGCGATTATCGTGTGCGAGCCCGGCGGCGTGCGCGCCATCGATGTGCGGGAGCGGGCGCTGCCAGTCGAGGAGCTCATCCGGGAGATACCGGGCCTGGCGGACGCGATCGGAACGTGCCGCGCAGGTTGACGGCCCGTGGGTGACGGGTATCGCCGGCCTGTCGTGGCCGCGGGACGGTCGCTGCGGCCTGGCTGGTCCGTGAGCCGCTAGCCTTTGCAGACGAAGTCGAGCCGGCTGGGTCCGAGCATGTGATCCCCGTTCGGCGGCGCCAACCACGGCCGCAGCGGTCCTCTCACGAGCCGGTAACCGTGCGGGCACATCTTCTTCGCCTGCTCAGTGCACTGATACCAAAGGGAACACCGCGCTTCATAGGCGGTCTTGCCGTTCGGCAGCGTATACGGTCGCGTGGTCGCGCAGCCGGCCAAGGTTGCGCAGGCGAGCGCGGCGGCAATCGTGAGGCTGAGTCTGTTGGCCCGGCTTTTCCGATCGAGACGCATCACCGTTCTCCAGAGTGCCGCGGCGGACGAAGCGCAAGGCCCGACGCGTACCGCCTCCGGACTATAATCTCTTTCCATCCGGCGAAGGCGGTTTCGACCGGGCGAGCCGAAGAAACGGCCGCTTTGGCGTGGATCGCAGCCCTTCGCCAACGCCGCACGCCCGTCGGTTGGCCGGTGCCGGCCGGGGAATCGCCCGTGCGCGGCGACCCGGCCCGTGGCGATCGGCCGCCGGGCGCCCGCCCAAGTCGATCCGCGAGGGGCTTCCGGGACGAGTGTCTATGCACGTATCAGGATGAACGAACTTGCCGTCAGGCGTTCGCGCGCCGGTCAATCCGACGCCGGCAGGGCCAGCAGGTCGCGGCGCAGGCGCGCCGCACGCTCGGAACCGACCTGTCCCTCGAACTCCCTTTGAGCGCTCTGCCAGAGCCGCATGCCCCGCTTGAGCTTGCGACGGCCGGCCGCGGAAAGCGACAGGGCGAGCCGACGCGTGTCCCGGGCGCCCGGTCGTGTCTCGACCAGGTGCTCCCTCTGCAGGGGCTTCAGGGCGCGCAGCAGCGTGGTCCGGTCCATGCCGAGGGTCTGCGCCATGCCGGCCATCGCCGACCCGCCCTTTTCATTCAGCAGAACGAGAATGGAAAACTGCGCGCTGGTCAAGCCGGCCTCCGCCAGGTGGCGCTCGTAGAGCCGGGTGATCCGCCGCGCAGCCTGCCGGGCCGCAAAACAGTTGCACGCGTCGAGATGGCTGCCGGTTTTCATGCGGGGCAGTGTAGTGATGCATATGCACTTAGTCAAGCCGCGCCGCAGGGGGCTCAGACCTTGGCGCCGGCCATCGTCTGCTTGCGGGCTTGCGCCGCCGAGGCGAGCCGGCTCGCCAGCACCGTCAGCAGGAAGTTGCAGCACAGTCCGAGGAAGCCGGCGTTCACTCCGTGATAGGGATCCCGATGGGTGAGCATCAGGAAGCTCGCCAACGCGATGCCGGCGCTCATCCCGATGAACACGGCGGATGCGCGAACCCCCTTCCAATACAATCCAAGGAGCACTCCGGGGAAGAACTGCACGACGCCCGCGTAGCCGACCAGCAGCAGCGAGACGATGCTGTCAGGCTCGGCAATGGCCAGATACAGACTCACCGCCGCGATGACGACGACCATGATGCGGGAGAGCCGGACTACCTGCTCCTCGCTCATGCCGGGGGCCACGACCGGCTTGCACAGGTTCTTCGCGAACAGGCTCGCCGCGGTCAGGATGAAAATCGCCGCCGGCACCATGGCCGCGAGCGCGCCCGCTCCGCCCGCCAGGCCGAGGAACCACGGCGGGAACGTCCGGCGCACCGCGGCAAGCAGCGCAAGGTCGCCATCGGCCAGATGCGGAATGACCAGGAACGCGGTGAAGCCGGCAAAGAACATCAATACGATCACGATCGTGTACAGCGGCATCACCACGTAATTGCGCCGCAGCGTATCGGCGCTTCGGGCCGTGAACGTGGCGCCGAACAAATGGGGCCACATCAGGCCGCCCAACGCGCTCATCAGAACCGTCGAGACGTACCAGGCGTGGCCGAGATCCTTCGTGTCACCCGGCATGGTCAGATGATGGGGATGGGATCTGGCGAGCTCGGCGAACATCGCGCCGATACCGCCGAAATGGGCGAGCGGCAAGCCGATTCCGATCACCAGCGCGCACAGCAGCATGAGCGCATCCTTGACGACGCTCACCGAGGCGATCGCCCGCACTCCGTTGGCAAAGACGAACGCCACGAGCAGGATGACCGCCACGAGCATCGCCGGTGTGCGGCTGATCGCGCCCAGGCTGGTCACGGAGGCGATGATCCCGAGACCGATGATCTGCAGCTGCAGGTAGGGCACCAGTGAGGCGATGCCGACGACGCACACGAGGCCTGCGAGCCATTTGTTCCCATATCGAACGGCGAAGAAATCCGATTGAGTCTGCATGCCCGTGCGCTTGCCGAGCTCCCAGATTCGAGGCGCGAGAAAGAACGCGACGATGTACGCCAGCGTCATGTACGCGAGGGTGTACAAGGTCGGTCCGCCGCGGGAATAGGTCCAGCCGCTCACCCCGAGAAAGGTGAAAGTCGTGTAGATTTCCCCGGCCGTCAGCAGAAACACCAGGATCGCGCCGAAGCCGCGCGCCCCGACCAGCCACTGCTCGAGGCTCATCTCGCGCCGGCGCGCTCCGAGAAAGCCGGCCGCGCTGCCTGCGACCACGACGCAGGCCATCACCATCAGGCTGACCACTGCCGCGCTCACCGGCGCTCCTCGCTCTCTGCGCGGTCTCTTCTGCGCTCGTGCGCCGATTCCAGGCGGTAAGCGATCGCCAGGCAGAAAACGCTGAGCACCTGCCAGGAGACGAGCCAGAACAGATTGAACGGCAGCCCGAGCATCATGGGCGCTATGCGATCCCACAACGGCACCGAGAAGCACATCGCGGCAAACGGAATCAGCGCGATCACGACGGCCGCTGGCGAGTGCTTGCGGACCGTCTGGCTGGTTCCGCCGCCCGGGCCGGCGCTGACGGGCGCCGCGCCGGGGGAGTTGCGGTGCCCGCCGGATGCGCCCAGGAATTGTCGTTCTGATGACTCAACCATGGGTCGGACCTCGCCTTCTAGGCCCCGCCGGGCCAGGAAGTTCCCCATTCTCCCGAGTTCCGGGACGGGATCGCCGAGAATTCCATGCCAACGGGGCATGCTACCGCGGTCGGGACTTCGAAGCGGCACGGTCTGCGCCCTGGCGTGCGCGGGAGCCTAGGACAGCGGCCTCGATCGGCGCTCCTCGGTTTGCAGTACGGAGGCGCCGGTGGATAATAACCAGTCCTCGTCCCCGGCCGGCGGTCCGACGGACGGATCGAAAGCCCGGACCGGGGTGGACGGTTTCCGCGACGTAAGGTGAAGCCATGATCGTGCTCATGAATGCCCGCGTATTCGATGGCGTCTCCGATGAGATCCAGGAGGGCCGTCACGTGGTGATCGAGGACGGCCTCATCCGCGAGGTCGCCTCCGCCCGGCCGAATCTGCGCGATACCACCTTCATCGACTGTGGCGGCCGCGTGCTCATGCCCGGCCTCATCGATGCCCATTTCCACGCCTACCTGGCGACCTTCGACATCGCCGCCCTGGAGCGCATGCCGCTTTCGCTCGCCGCCTCTCACGCGGGCAGGATTCTCGAGGGAGCGCTCGAGCGCGGCTTCACCACGGTTCGCGACGCGGGCGGCGGGGATATCGGGCTTCGACTCGCCATCGATCAGGGTTTGATCCGCGGTCCGCGCTTTTTCTTCGCGGGCAGGGCGCTCTCGCAAACCGGCGGGCACGGCGATGGGCGGCGGGCGGAAGAGGTGCTTCCCTGCGGCTGCGTGTATCCCGGCGCGGGAATGATCACGCGCGTGGTGGACGGTGTCGACGAAGTCCGCAAAGCCGCGCGCGAGGAGCTGCGCAAGGGGGCCGATCAGATCAAGATCTTCGTCTCCGGCGGGGTGCTCTCCCCGACCGATCCGCTGTGGATGCCGCAGTTCACGGCAGAGGAAATCGAAGCGGCCGTCTACGAAGCGTCCACTCGCCGCACGTACGTGATGGCCCATTGCCATACGGACGAGGGCGCGGCGCGCTGTGTGCAGCATGGGGTGAGGACGGTCGAGCACGGCACGCTGATCCACCGGGACGAGACCGCGCGTTTGATCGCCTCGCGCGGTGGCTTCGTGGTACCGACACTGTCGGTCATAGACGTTCTGCAGAAGAACGCAGCGGCCGCGAAGATTTCCGCGGAGTCGGTCGAGAAGGTCAAGAGCGTCGGCGACGGGGCCTATCGCGCGATCGAAGTGTGCCGGCGCAACGGCGTCAAGGTCGGTCTGGGAACCGATCTGGGTGGCCACGCGTTTCTTGCGCTGCAAGGCGGCGAGCTCGAGCTGCGCGGCCGCATCGAGAAGCCCATCGACGTGCTGCGCTCAGCCACCTCGGTGAACGCCGAGATCCTTCAAAAGACCGGTCAGCTCGGGCAGATCGCCCCCGGGGCCTGCGCGGACATTCTGGTTCTCGACTTCGATCCGCTGAAGGATCTCGGCTCGTTTCGAAGCCCGGAGAAGATCCCGGTGGTGATGAAAGCCGGCGCTTTCATTCGAAACGCGCTCTGAGCCGGGGTGCGCTCGTCAGTGGAGGAGCGATGCAGCCGACGGCAATCCTGATCGCCGGTCCCGAGATCGCCGCGTACGGGTTCCCGCAGGGGCATCCTTTCGGGCCCGACCGCCACGATGCCTTCCTGCGCGAGCTCGAGCGCTCGCCGCGCTGGCCGCGGCTCGATCGGCGTGCGCCACGGCCCGCGACGCGCGAAGAGATAGAGTACTTTCACACACCTGCCTACGTGGACAGGGTGATCGCCGCCTCGCGCTCCGGACAGGGGTTTCTCGATGCCGGCGATACGCCGGCCTTCCCCGGCGTGTACGAGGCCGCCGCGAACGTGGTCGGCGGCACACTCGAGGCGCTGGCCGCAATCGTCGCCGGTCCGGTTCCGCGCGCCTTCATCCCGATCGCCGGATTGCATCACGCCGGGCGCGATCACGCGGCGGGCTTTTGCGTATTCAACGATTGCGGCGTCGCGGTCGAGGCGGCCCGGCGCCGCTATGGGCTCGAGCGCGTGGCCTATGTCGATATCGACGCGCACCACGGCGACGGCGTGTTCTACGGCTTCGAGGACGATCCGTACCTGGCCGACGCGGACGTGCACGAGGATGGCCGATACTTGTATCCGGGTACCGGGAGCCGCGGCGAAACCGGCCGAGGCCCCGCGGCCGGCACGAAGCTGAACCTGCCGATGCCGCCCGGTGCGGGCGATGCCGAGTTCATGGCTGCGTTCGAGGAAGTCGAGGCTTATGTCGATGCGCACCGGCCGGAGCTGATCCTGCTGCAATGCGGGGCGGATTCACTGGCCGGGGATCCGATCACGCATCTGGCGTACACGGAAGCCGCTCACGCGCACGCGGCCGGGAGGCTGCGCGCCCTGGCGGACCGGCACTGCGCAGGGCGTTTGCTCGCGATGGGCGGAGGCGGCTACAACCGGCGCAACCTGGCGCGCGCATGGACGCGGGTCGTCGAGGCCTTGACCTGACCGGCGCCGGCGAGAGCGCCCGTCCCGGGCGGCGCTACGATGCCTCCGAGCCGAGGATCGCCTTCACCTCGAGGAAGTCGCGAAGGCCGTACTCGCCCCACTCCCGGCCGTTGCCGGACTGCTTGTATCCGCCGAAGGGCAGGCCCATATCGCCCGGTGAGCCGTTGATCGTCACCCGCCCGGCTCGAAGCCGGCGACCGACGCGATTGGCGTGCGCAAGGTCGCCGGACCAGACGTAGGCCTGCAAGCCGTAGGGGGTGTCGTTCGCGATCCGGATCGCCTCCTCTTCGTCCCGATAGGGCAGGATGGCCAGCACCGGGCCGAAGATCTCCTCGCGCGCTATGGTCATGTCGTTGCGCACGTTTGAAAAGACGGTCGGCCGCACGAAGTAGCCCTTTGAGAGACCCGCGGGCCGGCCTTCGCCTCCGGTGACGAGTTTCGCGCCCTCGGCGACGCCCTTGGAAATGTAGCTCTCGACGCGATCGAACTGGATCTTTGACACGACCGGTCCGACGGCGGTTTCGGCGGATGCGGGATCGCCCACGCGCACGGATTCCGCCGCTTTCTTCGCCAGCGCCTCGACGTCGGCCAGGCGGGCGGCCGGCACCAGCATCCGAGTCGGCGCATTGCACGACTGGCCGGTGTTCTGCATCACGTCGAGCACGCTCGCCGTGACCGCGCGCTCGAGATCCGCGTCCTGCAGGAGAATATTGGGGGACTTGCCGCCGAGTTCCTGATGCACGCGTTTGACCGTTGCGGCCGCCAGCCGAGCCACTTCCGTGCCGGCGCGCGTCGAGCCGGTAAACGAGACCATCGCGACGTCGGGATGGGCGGCGAGCGCGGCGCCGACCTGGGGGCCGGTGCCGTTCACCAGGTTGAATACGCCGGCCGGCACACCGGCCTCCTCCAGGACCTCGGTCCAGATCGCCGCACTGAACGGAGAGAATTCCGAGGGCTTGAGCACCATGGTGCAGCCGGCGGCCAGCGCGGGGACGACCTTTGCCGCAACCTGGTTCATCGGCCAGTTCCACGGGGTGATCAGCGCGCATACGCCGATCGGCTCGAGCACCACGCGGGAGGATCCCCGGCGCTCTTCGAACGCAAAGGTCTTCAGCACCTCGATCATGGCGGCAAGGTGCCCGGATCCGACGCCGGCCTGCGAGCCCTTCGCGAGGCGCGCCGGAGCGCCCATTTCCTGGCGGATCGCGTCCGCGACTTCCGCATATCGCCGCTTGTAGATCGCCAGAATCCGCTCGAGCAGCTCACGCCGCTCCTGCACGGATGTCTGGGAAAAACGCTCGAATGCGCCGCTCGCGGCCGCCACGGCGCGATCGACGTCCCGCTGCGAGCCCAGGGAGATGACGCCCGCCGGTTCCTCGGTCGCAGGGTTGATGACGGTGTAATCATGCGGCTCGGCTGGAGGGACCCAGCGGCCGTCGATGAAGAACTTGCGGTAGTCGTAACCCATGTTCGATCCATTGTCGTCCGAGGCGTGAGGACACCGATTTTATCATTCCCGGTGGGGCGCCGGTTCCGCCCTTTTGGGGGCGGCGAGGACGCACGCGAGGCGGCTGATCGGGCCGCGGCCGAGGCCGGCCATCGCCCGCCGAGCCGGTCCGCGGACTTGTGCCGATGGCCCGCCCCCCTGGGGCGTGATCGGCGCGGATCGGGGCGGAAGTATCGGGGCGCGCCGGCGGGTGGGGGGCGATTGCCCCGGGCGCTGTCCCGCGCGGCCGAGCCGGCGGCGCCGGCGGCAGCGCTCGCCCTGGCGCGAGACCTGAGGGCGGCAAGCGGCGAGGTCAAGCGGATATGGCGCAGAGCGTGCTCGTGGGCGCAGCGGCGGTTTGCAACCGTCCGCAGAGGCGGGCGACGCAAATCCCGCTCGAGCGGAGTTACTTGCGCGATTGATGACAAATGTCAACGTCCTGTGATTGAAACAGACGACAAATGAGAAGTTGCGCTCGGCTTGCACGAGATTTGGCGTGCGAGGATCCGCCGTCGCAATCGAACAACGAGGCTGTGCCTCAATAGGCGAGGTTATGTCATTCATTCAGTGGACGGACGATCTGTCCGTAAAAATCGAGTCCGTGGATGCGCAGCACAAGAGGCTCGTGTCCGTCATCAACAGCCTGTATGACGCCATGCACGTCGGTAAGGCGAATGGGATCATGCGCGGGATACTGGCGGATCTCGCCGCGTACACCGGCGAGCACTTTTCATATGAAGAGCGCCTGTTCAGGCAGCACTCGTATCCGGGCGCGGCGACACATCACGATTCGCACGCGATCCTGATCGGCCAATTGAAGGACATTCAGAGTCAGATGGAGCGCGGAATGTCGGTCTCCATCAAGACGTTCAACTTCCTGAAGAAATGGCTGACCGAGCACATCATGAAGGAAGATCACCTGTACGCGGAGTTCCTGCGCGCCAAAGGCGTGAAATGAAATAAGGCCGGGGCCGGGCGCTCCAGCGAGCTGCGTCCCGGGCCCGATCGCCTCCGCTGCCTCGGCGGCCGTGCCCGAGGGCGCATCCGGCCCGACCCGCCTTCGGGAGAGGCGCACCCGCATCCGGCGCAGGGATGATCCGGGCGTACCGCCGGCACGGGCGCAGTTCGGGGAGCGCGGCCTTGTACACCAGATGGAAGGCCCTGACCGCCTTCGGGATCATCTACTTCGTCTGGGGCTCGACATATTTCGCCATCCGAGTGGGAGTGGCGCAGATGCCGCCGCTGGCGATGGCGGCGATCCGCTTCACGGTGGCGGGGCTCGCGCTCTTTGCATGGGCTCTGGCGCGCGGCGAGTCTCTGCCGAGCCGCCGCCAGTGGGGCGCGGTCGCCCTGCTCGCGTTTCTCAATTTCGTGGTGGACTACGGGTTTCTGTTCTGGGCCGAGCGGCGCGTCCCCTCGGGCATGGCGGCGGTCATCCTCGCGACCATCCCCGCCTTCATCGCGATCTCGGAGGTCCTCTGGCTGCGCACCCAGCGCTTTACGCCGCGACTCGGCGCGGCGCTGCTGATCGGTCTGGCGGGCGTGGCGGTGCTGGTCGATCCCTCGCTGGGCGTGGACGGTGCGCCCGTGTACCTGCTGGGCGCCATCGGTCTGGTCGTGGGCGCCGCGAGTTGGTCCACCGCGTCGGTCCTCACACGCCTATTGCCCGTGCCGGCCTCCAAGGTCATGAGCGCGGGCACGCAAATGCTCCTGGGCGGGGTGCTGCTGGGGCTCGCCGCCGGGGTGTTCGACGAGGTGAGTCGATTCGATCCGGAGGCGGTCTCCACGGGCGCCTGGCTCGCCCTGCTGTATCTGATCGTGGCCGGCTCCATCATGGGCTTCACGGCCTATACCTGGGTGATTCATCACGAGTCGCCCACCAAAGTGGGAACCTACGCTTACGTCAATCCGGTGGTCGCCGTGGCGATCGGTTATTTCGCGGGCGGCGAGGCGCTGGATGCGCGGACCATTCTCGGCGCCGCGCTCGTCATCGTCAGCGTGCTGATCATCAGGACCGGCAAGACCCTCGTGGGGCGGGCCGGCGCGGCGGCGGCCTCGCAGCCCGGAGGCGGGCGGCCATAGACCGGCCGCGCCGGCTGCCGGCGCGGGTGGTGTGGCGCAGATCCTGACGGGATCCGCCGCACGGCGGTGCGCCCGGACTGCATCGCGCGCTTGGGGTAATATCCTGCGCATGCGGCATGCGTGGGCCACGCGGCCGATTGTCGAGGAATCCTCATGAAAATACTGCTGACCGGCGCCGCCGGGTTCATCGGCTATCACACCGCCGTCAAGCTGCTTTCGCTCGGCCACGAGGTCGTCGGACTCGATAACCTCAACGACTATTACGACGTGACTCTGAAGCAGGCGCGCCTGGACAGGCTCTCCAGCCGGGAAGGTTTCCGGTTCGTGCGGCTCGATCTCGCCGACGAGGCCGGGATGTCGACGCTGTTCGCGAAGGAGAAATTCCAGCGGGTGATACATCTTGCCGCGCAGGCGGGTGTGCGCCACTCGCTCAAGGACCCCTACAGCTACGTCCGCAGCAACGTCACCGGGACACTGACGGTGCTCGAGGGCTGTCGGCATCACGAGGTCGAGCACCTGGTTTACGCTTCGACCAGCTCGGTCTACGGCGCCAATACCGACATGCCGTTCTCGCCGCACAGGCCCGCGGCCCATCCATTGACGATCTACGCGGCCACGAAGCGGGCCGACGAATTGATGGCGCACAGCTATTCCTCGCTGTTCGGCCTGCCCACCACCGGCCTGAGGTTCTTCACCGTCTACGGCCCTTGGGGCCGGCCCGACATGGCGCTGTTCCTGTTCGCCCGCAACATCCTCGAGGGAAAACCCATCGACGTGTTCAACAATGGGCGGCACAAGCGGGACTTCACCTATGTCGAGGACATCGCCGAGGGTGTGGTGCGCGTGTGCGAACACGTGGCGCAGCCGGATCCGAATTGGAGCGGCGACTCGCCGGACCCGGCCGCCGGCCGCGTACCCTTTCGCCTCTACAACATCGGCAATCGCCGGCCCGTCGAGCTGATGCGCTACATCGAGGCGCTCGAGGAGTGCCTGGGCCGCAAGGCCGAGAAGCGCTTCCTGCCGCTTCAGCCGGGCGATGTTCCGGAAACCTGCGCTGACGTGGAGGACCTGGTGCGCGAGGTCGGCTACAGGCCCGCCACGCCGGTCGAGCTCGGCGTGCGCCGCTTCGTCGATTGGTTCTGCGAGTATTACGGCTACCCTCGCTGAGCGCGGGTCCCGATCGGGCGCCCGCTGCGCGGCGGCGAGGCCCTTGACGGGCCTCGGTCAATTTATCAGACTAATAGGATATATATCGATTCCGCGAGGGGTGGTGAAGGCGCAGGTACGACGGGTCTGGGCGGTGGGCGCCGAGCTGGGCGAGGGACCGGTGTGGGTGCAGCGCGACTCGGCGCTTTGGTTCGTCGACATCAAGGGCTGCCGGCTGCATCGCTGGCATCCGGCGAGCGGCGGGCGCCACAGCTGGAATACGCCGTCGCCTCCGGGGTTCCTCGCGCCGCTTGCCGGCGGGGGCTTCATCGTGGGGATGAAGACGGGCCTGCACCGCTTCGATCCCGATACCGGCGCGCTGTGCCACCTTGCGAAGGTGGAGCCGCATCGGCCCGAGAACCGCCTGAACGATGGTTGTGTCAGTCCCGAGGGGACGCTGTGGTTCGGCTCCATGCACGATCCGGAGACCGAGCCCACGGGTGTGCTGTATCGACTGGACGAGCGAGGCCGCTGCGTGGCCCTCGACGAAGGCTATGTCGTCACCAACGGTCCGGCGTTCAGCCCCGACGGGCGAACCTTCTATCATTGCGACAGCCTGCGGCGGCTCGTCTACGCGTTCGACCGCCCCGACGCCCGCACGCTCGCCAACAGGCGGGTATTCGTCACGATCGAGGAGGAGGCGGGCTGTCCCGACGGCACCGCGGTCGACGCCGAAGGCTGCCTGTGGGTGGCTCTGTGGGGGGGAGGGGGCGTGCGCCGCTACTGCCCGTCGGGGCGGCTGCTCGAGACCGTGAGGCTGCCGTGCGCCCACGTGACCAAGGTCGCCTTCGGGGACGCTGATTTGCGTACCGCCTATGTCACCACCGCGCGTCAGGGGCTGACGGCCCGGCAGCGCGCCGAGCAGCCGCTCGCGGGCGATCTGTTCAGTTTCACCGCGCCCGCGCCGGGGTTGCCTCAGGCGCAGGCCGGCATGCCGGGCGAGTGACCCACGGAGAGCGGCCGTTGGCAATTTATCCTGATTTGCAAGGCCAAGTCGTGCTGGTCACCGGCGGCGCCTCGGGGATCGGCGAGGCCATCGTGCGGCGGTTCGCCGCCCAACGCTGCAGGGTCGGCTTCATCGACATCGCCCTGGAGCCCGCGCGCGCGCTCGTCGAAGAGCTCGAGTCATCGGGCCTGAGCGCGCACTTCGAGGCCTGCGATCTCACTGACGTCCCGGCGCTCCAGCGCGCGATCGCCGCCGTCCGTGCGCGCCTGGGGCCGATCGAGGTACTGGTCAACAATGCCGCCAACGACGAGCGGCACCCCACCGAGGAGGTGACCGAGACGCTCTGGGACGAGCGGATCGCCGTCAATCTCAAACATCAGTTCTTCTGCGCCCAGGCCGTGCTGCCTGACATGAAGGCCGCCGGCCGCGGCGCCATCATCAATCTGGGCTCCATCTCCTGGATGACGGGCGTGGGCGGCATGGCCGGCTACACGGCCTCCAAGTCAGGCGTGCTCGGCCTGACACGGTCGCTGGCGCGGGATTTCGGCGCGTACGGGGTCCGCGTCAACGCGGTCGCCCCGGGCTGGATCATGACCCGGCGGCAGCTCGAGAGGTGGTTCACCCCCGAGGCCGAAGCCCACGCGATGGCGGCCCAGTGCCTGAAGCGAAGGCTCCAGCCCGATGAGGTGGCGAAGTTCATCGTGTTCCTCGCCTCGGAGGAAGCGAGCGCCTGCACCAGCCAGCACTACGTGGTGGATGGCGGATGGGCGTAGGGCATCGGTGGGCGCCGTGAGCGAGCCGGCGCGGGTGCTGTGCGACTGGGGAAGCAGCCGGTTGCGGGCATTCCTCGAGGTCGCAGGGGTCGTCTCGCAGCGGCGGGACGGCCCCGGGATCACAGCGCCCGGCAATGATCCGCCCGAGCGGATTCTGGCCTCCGTGCTCTCGCCCTGGCGCGCCGGCCGCCGCCTGGATCGAGTGTTTCTATGCGGCATGGCCGGCTCGCGCAACGGTCTGGTGGAGGTGCCTTACGTGCGTGCGCCCGCCGCTCTGCAGGCGTGGCGGCGAGGCACTCGCCGGGTGCGGGCCGGAGGGTTCCAAGCGAGTGTCGCCGCCGGGATCGAAACGGACAATTTCCGCGGCGCGCCGGATGTGATGCGCGGAGAGGAGACCCAGATCTTCGGTGCGCTGGCGCTCGATCCGCAGCTGGCGATCGGAAGCCGCATGATCGTCCTGCCCGGTACCCACGGCAAGTGGGCGCAGGTGCGCGACGGGCTCATCGTTCGCTTTCAGACCTACCTCACCGGAGAGCTGTTCGATGTGCTGTGCCGGCACTCCTCGCTGTTGCGGGCCGGGGAAGGGGCCGAGGCCGGCGAGGAGGGGCTCGAGGCGGGACTGCGCGCCGGCGCGCGCGGTGATCTCGCCGCCAGCCTGTTCGAGACCCGCGCCGCGCAGCTCATCGGCGGGCGCTCCGCGGGCTGGGCCCGCGCGTTCCTCTCGGGGCTGCTCATCGGGGCCGAGATCGCCAGCATGCTCTCGATGCTCGATCCGGCGCACGAGACGGTCACGCTGATCGGTGAGCCTGCGCTCGCGGCGCTCTATGTTCGCGCCCTGGCCGATCGGGGCGTCACCGCGCACGCTCTCGACGGCGACCGCTGCGTGCTCGCGGGATTGCGGGAGCTTGCGGCGGCCGAGGAGCGCTGAGATGCGGATCGAGGACATTCTAGAAAGAGGCGAGATGCCGGTGATCGCGATCCTGCGCGGCGTCGGGCCGGCCGATGCGCTCGCGGTCGGGGAGGCGCTGCTCGCCGGCGGCGTTCGCATGATGGAGGTGCCGCTGAACTCTCCCGAGCCGCTCGTCAGCATCGAGCGTCTGGCGGGGGCATTCGGCTCTCAGGCGTTGATCGGCGCCGGCACCGTGCTTTGCGCCACCGAGGTCGAGCGCGTCGCCGCAGCCGGCGGTCGGCTCATCGTCTGCCCCCACACGGACCCCACGATCATCGGCCGCGCCGTCGCGCTCGGGTTGGATTGTCTGCCGGGGTTCCTGTCGCCCACCGAGGCGTTCACGGCCGTCTCCGCCGGCGCCGTGCACCTGAAGCTGTTTCCGGCGGCGGGTCTCGGACAGGGGCACCTGAAGGCCGTGCGCGAGGTGTTGCCGGGCCGCAGCCGCATCTGGGCCGTCGGCGGCACGGGGGCGCATGATCTGGCCGCCTGGCTGGCGGCGGGCGCCGCGGGCATCGGAGTGGGAGGGGCGCTGTACAAGGCGGGCGATGCGCCGCAACGGGTGCTCGAGCGGGCGATCGCGCTGCGCACGGCCTGGAGCGAATCGGGCGCGAAACGGGGCTGAGCGGGAACTCGCATGCATCCAAGGGCGATCGACTGGATCATCATGGGGGTGTACTTCGCCTTCGTGCTCGGCATCGGCGTGGTCCTCAAGCGCGCCACGCGCACCAGCACGGACTTCTTTCTCTCGGGCCGCTCGATTCCGGCGTGGATCGCGGGCCTCGCGTTCATCTCGGCGAACCTCGGGGCGCAGGAGGTGATCGGCATGGCCGCCTCGGGGGCCAAGTACGGCATGGCGACCAGCCAGTTCTACTGGGTCGGGGCGATCCCGGCGATGGTGTTCCTGGGCGTTTTCATGATGCCGTTCTACTACGGCTCGCGCGCCCGCTCGGTGCCGGAGTACCTGCGGCTGCGCTTCGATGAGAAGACCCGCACGCTCAATGCCATCAGCTTCGCGGTGATGACGGTGTTCTCCTCCGGGATCTCGATGTATGCCATGGCGCTGCTGCTGAAGCTCCTTCTGGGGTGGACTTTCGGCACCAGCGTGGCGCTCTCGGCGCTGATCGTGCTGGTGTACATCTTCCTCGGCGGACTGACTTCCGCGATCTACAACGAGGTGCTGCAGTTCTTCCTGATCGTGTTCGGCTTCGCTCCCTTGGTGTTTCTGGGGCTGAAGGACATCGGCGGCTGGCACGGGCTGGTCACGGGCCTGGAGACCGTGGCCGTCTCCCGCGGATTCTCCCCGCACGCCTGGCTCAGCACCTGGAGCGTCATGGGCAGTCCCAAGGACAATCCCATGGGAGTGCAGTGGTTCGGCATGGCCATGGGCCTCGGGTTCGTGCTGTCCTTCGGCTACTGGTGCACCGACTTTCTGGTGGTGCAGCGGGCCCTCGCCGCCGAGTCCATGGACGCCGCGCGGCGCACGCCGCTGATCGCGGCGGTGCCGAAGATGCTGTTTCCGTTTCTGGTGATCCTGCCGGGAATGATCGCCATGGCGGCGACGATGCACGGCGGCGTGAGCGGGCTGAAGCTTCCGCACAAGGCCAACGGCTCGCTGAACTACGACATGGTGATCCCCCTGATGCTGGGGCATTACTTCCCGAGCGGCATGCTCGGCCTCGGCCTCACGGCGCTGATGGCGAGCTTCATGACCGGGATGGCCGGCAACGTCACGGCCTTCAACACGGTCTGGACCTACGACATCTATCAGGCCCATATCCTGCCTCGTGCGAGCGATTACCACTACCTCGTGGTCGGCAGGATCGCCACCGTGGTCGGCATCGCCCTGTCGATCGGCGCGGCCTATGTGACCAACCGCTTCAACAACATCATGGACCTGCTGCAGCTGCTGTTCGCGTTCGTGAACGCGCCGCTGTTCGCCACGTTCCTGCTCGGCATGTTCTGGAAGCGCGCGAGCGGCCACGGCGCTTTCATCGGGCTGGTCGCCGGAACGGTCGCCGCCGCCGTGCACCACGGGCTGACCATTCCCGTGCATGCCCACCCGGGTATCAAGGGAGGGTGGATCGCCGTGCTGCACCACTACCCGAGCCAGATGGCGCAGAATTTCTGGACGGCGATCTGGGCGTTTACCGTGTGCTTCCTGGTCACGGTGCTGGTGAGCCTCGCCACGCGTCCCCGCGAGGAGCGCGAGCTCGCCGGACTCGTCTACTCGCTGACCGAGCGGCCGCGCTCGACGAGCCAGCCGTGGTACGCGCGCCCGGCGGTGCTGGGGACCGCGGTGCTGCTCGGCGCGCTCGTGCTCAACGTGCTGTTCTGGTGACGCAATGAGACTCGATATCCGGATCCCGGTCGGCGGCATGTTCGCGGTGCTCGGGATCCTGCTCGCCGGCTACGGCCTGCTCGGCGGGCCGGCGCTCACGCAGCGCTCGCTCGGCATCGACATCGATTTGTGGTGGGGGCTGACCATGCTCGCCTTCGGCGTGCTGATGCTCTGGCTCGCGTGGCGGGCGGCCCGCGGGCGCTCCGACGGCTCGCGGGGCCCCTGAGCGGCTCGTCGCGGCGCGCTCAGAGCGCGCGGCCGCGCAGGCCGCAGAGTCCGCCTAGTGGTTGTCGCGCGGTATGCCGAATCGCTCGTCGACTTTGCGGTGCTCGGTCGCACCCTCGAGGACCATGCCGTCGGCGAGCTGCCCGACCAGGTCGCGCTGGATCTGCTCCCAGGGAGTGTGGGAGGGCGGGTAGCGGTAGCCGCCCGCGGCCGCGAGCGCCGCGCGCCGGGCGGCGAGCTCGGCCTCGCCGATCAGCATGTCGACGCTGCGCTTGCGCAGATCGACCCGCAGCCGGTCGCCGGTTTTGAGCAGCGCCAGCCCTCCTCCTACGGCGGCCTCGGGCGAGGCGTGCAGAATCGAGGGCGAGCCCGACGTGCCGGACTGGCGGCCGTCGCCGATACAGGGCAGGGCGTCGATACCCTGTTTGATGAGATAGCCGGGCGGGCGCATGTTGACGACCTCGGCCGCGCCCGGATAGCCGATCGGGCCCGTGCCGCGCATCACGAGCAGCGTATGCGCGTCGATCCCTAGGGAGGGATCGTCGATGCGCGCGTGATAGTCCTCCGGTCCGTCGAAGACCACCGCGCGTCCCTCGAAGGCGTCCGGATCGGCCGGATCGCTGAGATAGCGCCGCCTGAAATCCTCCGAGATCACGCTGGTCTTCATGATGGCCGAGTCGAACAGATTGCCGCTCAAGAGCAGGAAGCCGGCGTTGGGCTTCAGGGGCCGCTCGATGGGACGGATGACGTCGGTGTCGAGGATTTGCCGCCCGCGGCAGTTCTCGCCCAGCGTGCGGCCGTTGACGGTGAGGGCGTGCTCGCGGAGCAGGTCGCGCTTGAGCAGCTCGTTCACCACCGCGGGCACTCCCCCTGCGCGATGGTAGTCCTCGCCGAGGTACTGGCCCGCCGGCTGAAGATTGACCAACAGCGGCACGTCGTAGCCGCAGGTCTGCCAGTCCTCGAGCGTGAGCTCCACGCCGAGGTGGCGCGCTATCGCCATCAGATGGATCGGCGCGTTGGTCGAGCCGCCGATCGCGGAGTTGACCACGATGGCGTTGAGGAACGCATCCCGCGTCATGATGGCCGAGGGCCTGAGGTCCTCGTGCACCATTTCGACGATGCGCACGCCGGTGTGATAGGCGATCTGTCCGCGCTCGCGATACGGCGCCGGAATCGCCGCGGAGCCCGGCAGCTGCATGCCGATCGCCTCGGCGAGGGAGTTCATGGTGGTCGCGGTGCCCATGGTATTGCAGTAGCCGGTGGAGGGCGTCGAGGCGGTGACCCTCTCCATGAAGCCCGCGTAGTCGATCTCGCCGGCGGCGAGCAGCTGGCGCGCCTTCCATACGATGGTGCCCGAGCCGACCCGCTCGCCCCGGTACCAGCCGTTGAGCATCGGCCCGACCGACAGCGCGATGGCCGGGATGTCGACCGTCGCCGCCGCCATCAGACACGCCGGCGTTGTCTTGTCGCAGCCGATGGTGAGCACGACACCGTCGATCGGATAGCCGTGCAGCACCTCGACCAGGCCGAGGTAGGCGAGGTTGCGGTCGAGGGCTGCCGTCGGGCGCCGTCCGGTCTCCTGGATGGGGTGGACGGGAAACTCGATCGGCACGCCGCCGGCGGCGCGGATTCCGGCCGCCACGCGCTCGGCGAGCACCAGGTGGTGGCGATTGCACGGGGACAGATCCGAGCCGGTCTGCGCAATGCCGATGATGGGCTTGCCGGATTGCAGCTCTTCGAGGGTGAGCCCGTAGTTCAAATACCGCTCGAGGTACAGCGCCGTCATGCCCGGATCGGCCGGATTGTCGAACCAGGCGCGCGAACGCAGCCGTCGCGGGCGATCATCTGTGCCGTCGGATTGAACCGGGGCGTCAGTACGAGATAGCTGCCATTGGTGAGAAACACCGGATTGGCACCGTCCTCATCCATGACGGCGAGACGCTTGATGCGATGGGTGGGGGGGCCGCTCTCCGAAATGAACACGATCCGGGTGTTGAAGTAGCCTTCCTCGCCGGTGATGCGCTTGTAGATGGCATCGGAAATCATGTGGGCGACACGGCGCCAGTTTTCCGGGGTGGTGAAATACTGCAGGCCCAGCATCTGGCTGCCGCCATAGACGTCCCAAAGACGAAAATCGACCCGCAGCCGCCCGTCCGGCTGCATTGCGGCCTCTCCGGTCACCAGCGCCTGGGCCTTGATCACCTGCCAATTGCTGAATTGTGGCGGAACGTTAATGTTGCTGATCTTCTGGATAAAGGATTTCGGATTGAGTGGGCGAAACAGGCCCGGGCGTCCGAGATCGGCGCGCACCACCGCCGCGATATTGATGGCCGGGGTGCTGTCGGC
>OFHJ01000200.1_pt1 | contig 25074 bp, 26 predicted proteins | sample 1522001 | NCBI WGS metagenome assembly OFHJ01 (sample SAMEA2464838, study PRJEB22497) | soil metagenome | biome: Grassland; feature: Farmland; material: Clay | place: Australia | collected 2013-02-01 | depth 1.2 m | reverse complement strand
GAGCATTGGGGCCATCACTCAAAAGCCTCCGCCTCGGTAGCCCGTTACCGTGCTCGGCTGTGCGACCTGCTTTGGGATCCCGCCGCGGATGAGGGGATTGTTGCGAATGCCTTCGAGGACATCCTTTCCCTGTACCAGTGTCTGGCGCCCCTGGTCGAGAAGGCCGCTGATCTGAGGCTGTGTGCTGTTCAGGTAGTGAACGAAGTCCTGCAGCTGGTTGACCGTCTTGTTCAAGCTGTCGAGGGTGGCGTTGAGCTTGTCGTAGAGGGAGTTGTTGTCGTTGAGAATCGTCGCGACGGAGCCTTTCGGCTGCAGGAGCCCTTGAACGACGCCGTTCGGAGACTGACTTGCCTTCTTGACCTCTTCGGAGACGGTGTTGAGGTTGTCGAGGATGGTGTTGACCTTCGGTCCGAGCCGGCCGACGACACCGTTGATGTTCTCGGCGGTCGTCTGGGCGCTGACGAGGGTGCCGCCGACGGAGCCCGGCCCGCGTCCCTTGATGGAACCGCTGGCCGTCGCAATGAGCTGCTGCATCGACTCGAGTGTTGCATTGACGTTCTGGAGTATGGGTCCGACCTCCCCGATGAGCTTGGTAATGGTATCTACGTTCTGGGGAATTTCGACAAGCCCCTGTTTGACGAGCGCCTCTCCCGCGGGCATGCTCGTCGACGGTATGAAAGATCCCTCCGGAAGGTGCGGACCTTCGCCCCGGCCGGGGTGAAACGAAAGCCCACCGCCGAGACCGATCGGGCTTGTCGTCAGCTCGAGGACGGAGTTCTTCGTTACCTTGTCGATGTAGGTGTCGTAGATGTGGAAGCGCAATCCGACGGTGTTGTCGGGGTTGAGGGTGACACGGTCGACGACGCCGATCTGGAACCCCTTGAAACGAATCGGCATGCCGCTCGACAGACCGTCCGCGCTGGGAAAGCTGCTCGAGAAGTAGTAGTCCTTCGAGAACCAGCGCTGATTCGTGCCCATGAGGATGAGCACGCCCACCAGCATGGCAAGCGCCAGAATCACGAAGGTCCCGACTATCTGTTCCGCAAAGCGGATCTTGAATCTCATGACGCGCTCCGTTCCTTATGTTTCGAGCCCCTGGTCGAGGATATCGAGAATGCTGCCGTCGAACGTGGATGCCTGGCTGAGAACGCGGGTGAGTATCGCGATGACCTCCGGGTTGGACGATGAGACGACCTCCATGGTCGGTCCGCACTCGAGGATGCGTCCCCCTTGGAGAACGACGAGCCAATCGGCGACCTGCGATGTAAGCTGGGGATCGTGGGTCACGATGATGATGGTTCGCCCCTTCCGTTTGAGCTCCCGAATCAAATCGAGCATGTTGTCCGTAACCTGGTGATGAATCCCCGAAAGCGGTTCGTCCAGAAAGAGCACCTCGGGATCGGTCACGACCGCCCGCACCGCGCCTTCGGTTTCGCCGACCCGGCCGGCGATCACCCTGACCGCGACGCCGTCCGGCCGCGCCACCGTCGGAATGGCGTCAGGCGGGATGTCCTGATAGCGCGGCGCGGTCATCTTATCCTTGGCCGGCAGGTTGACCCAGAGTTGGAAGCCCCACATGAGGCCGTTCTCCTGTTCTGGCATTTCCGAATGCACGATGCCGCGCCCGGCGGTCATCCATTGCGCGCTGCCGGCCTGGAGCAGGCCCCTATTGCCCTGATTGTCGCCGTGACGCATGCACCCGGCGAGCATATAGGTCACCGTCTCGAAGCCGCGGTGCGGATGCTCGGGAAAGCCCGCGATATAGTCCGAAGCCTGGTCCGAGCGGAACTCGTCCAGCATCAGGAAAGGATCGAGGTCGGAAAGGACGGCGGTACCGATAACCCGGGTCAGTCGCACCCCCGCGCCGTCGCTCGTCGGCTGCCCGCGAACCAGCCGGCGTACCGGGCGGATGCTCGCGCCAGGCCGCTCGGCCTCAGACGCCCGGGTGTCGGCCGATTGCCGCTCCTGCCTGTTCTCAGTCATGCTCTGCTTCCCATTACCCGCGGTCGCTCGATCCGATGGCTCTGCCGCCGTTGCGAGGGCCGCCGCTGCCCTCGCGCCTGCCCTTAACGTAGGGCCTCCCGATTTATATAAAACTATGAGAGCATATTCAGTCTTTATCTATGAACTAGATGGTCTCGATGGACGGACTGTCGGTCGATCAAATTCAAGTTTTTCTCGCGGTCGTAGACCAGGGAAGCTTTTCCGCCGCGGCGCGGCAATTGAACCGGGCGCAATCGGCCGTCACCTATACGGTGCGGAAACTCGAGGAGCAGGTCGGTACGGCGCTCTTCGACCGTTCCGGCTACCGTCCGATCCTGACCGAGGCCGGCCGCGTCCTGCTGCCGCGGGCCCAGCGCATCGCCGAGGACGTTCAGACCTTCCGCCTGCAAGCCCGGGGCGTCGCCGGCGGGCTCGAGCCGGAACTGAGCTTCGCGCTCGACACCATGTTTCCGATGCCGCTTTTCCTCGCGCTGTTGAAAACCTTCCGGAGCCGCTACCCCTCGACCCAACCGCGCATCTATGTCGAAAGCATGGGCGCCGCGACGCGCCTGATTCTGGACGGAACCTGCACGCTCGGGATCATCGTCTCCTTCGCCGGCGACGGCTTAGGCCTCCGCCGCGTGCCGCTTCTCGACGTCGAACTGGTTGTCGTGGCGGCGCCCGATCATCCCCTGGCACAACTGGCCGGGCCGCTCACGCCCGAGGTGATGCGCGAGCATCTGCAGCTCGTCCTCACCGACCGCTCCGGCTTGACCGGGCACCGCGATCATGGTGTCTACGCCACGGAAACCTGGCGGCTCGGCGATCTCGGCGCCAAGCACGCCATGCTTCGCGCCGGAATGGGCTGGGGCAGCATGCCCCTTCACATGGTCGCGGACGATCTCTGCCAAGGCCGCCTGGTACGTCTCACAACGACCGAATGGGCCGGCACGGCGCAAATCCCCAAAATCCCAATGTCGGCCGCCTGCCGATCGGACCGCCCGATCGGACCCGCAGCGCAATGGATGATGGGACATCTTGCCGATATCACGGCACATCCGTCGGGGAGTTGACGCGCGGCGGCTCAGCTCCCCGACGGACCGCGGATCAGCCCCGCCGCCTACCGCCGAAATTAGACGGCGCCAGCGCCCAGGCACCATCGCCGAGCAGCAGGAGCGCGATCAGCGCCACCGCCCAAAAGGCCGGATATTCCCATCCGCCGCCCTTGTTGGTGAACAGCCAACCGTTGTGAAAATGGACGAGGACGATAGCGCCGATCAGGTCGCCGGCCAGCGGGATCGCGAACCAACGCGCGTAGACGCCGAGGATGAGCGCGACGCCGCCCACAACCTCGAGGATAATCATGAAATAGGCGACGCTTGCAGGCAGCCCCAGCATGCCAAAGTACTTGACGGTTCCGGCGGGCGTGAAGACGAAGATCTTGAGTGCCGCATGGGCGAGAAACAGGACTCCCATGGCCACCCTGAGAATCAACGCCCCATATGGCGCGGTCTTATTATCAATCATCTGCTTTCTCCCTAGCCTGAATGTTTTGCGCGCGGCAGGATCACGCGGGCCACACTCACCGAAATGCCTTGTGCCCCGATGGCCTCCGTCACGCTTTGGGGGACCGTCCCGAGCCAAGGGCGCATGCGCCGAAGCCTCGCTCCCGATGCATTCCCACCGCTTTCACCGTTTTCTACGGTTGCCCCTGTGGCATTCCCCGACTCGGATAATTATCGACCGCGACCGGATTCGCCTCAACTGAAGAGTTTCTTGGCGATTCCGGCGACATGGGCGCCCTGGAAGCGGGCGATCTCGAGTTCGTTCTGGCTCGGGCCGCGCTTGCCGTCGGCGCCGGCCAACGTCGTCGCGCCATAGGGCGTGCCGCCGGTAATTTCGTCCATCTTGGTCAGTCCGGCGCAGGCATAGGGTACGCCGATAATGATCATCCCCTGGTGCAAGAGCGTCGTATGGAAGGACGTGATCGTCGTTTCCTGACCGCCGTGCTGGGTTCCGGTCGAGGCAAAGACACTGCCGATCTTGCCGACCAGCGCGCCCTTCATCCACAACCCGCCGGTTTGATCGAGGAAATTGCGCATCTGCGCGGCCATGTTGCCGAAGCGGGTCGGGGTGCCGAAAATGACCGCGTCGTAATTGCCGAGCTCATCGGGCGCCGCGATCGGCGCCGCTTGGTTGAGCTTGGCGCCGGCGGCCTTCGCCACATCGGGTGGCATCAGCTCGGCGACGCGCTTGATCGTGACTTCGCTGCCGGCCACCGTGCGCGCGCCTTCGGCGACCGCTTCAGCCATCTTCTCCACATGGCCGTAGGTGGAATAATAAACGACAAGAATCTTGGCCATCGGCTTCTCCTCGGGGGTTGCTCAAGGGTTTGTTTGAGGGACAATAGAACGGCTCCCGCGACCGGTCTCAGCACCGCACGAGCAGAACTCCACTTTCCACCATCTTTCAATGTGGATCTACGCCTTGCACGTCGTCTTGCCGTTTATCGGCGGAAACCTCTTTGACCGGACAGCAGTCAAACAGGTAATAGCGCTTGGAATTGAGAAACAGACGGAAACTTTCGTCTATCCCTTTCAAGATTTTTGATGATCTCCGAACGGTCAGCCCGGCGTTACACCCCCGGTGGACGATTTGGCTTCCGCAATGCCGACGCCTTCGGACAGATGAAGACGGCGATGGGGCAGCGCTTTAGGATGCGCCGTCTGTAGATAGCTAATCAGTTTCTCGCGGATCTCGCAGCGCAGGTCCCAGGTCTCGCCCGAATTCCGCGCGCTCGCCAAGGCCCTGAGCTGGATCGCATCGGCCGTCGCCTCGACAACCTGAAGATTGACCACGTTACCGTCCCAGAGCTTGCTTGCCCGCACGACGCGCTCCAACTCCCGACGCAGGCTTTCGATCGGCACCGTGTAGTCGGCCCAGAAATGAACTGAGCCGATGAGCGAGCTGCTTTCGCGGGTCCAATTCTGAAACGGCTGTTCGAGAAACCAGCTCAGCGGCACGACGAGCCGCCGCCAATCCCATATCCGCACCACGATATAGGTCGTGGTGATGTCCTCGACCCAGCCCCATTCACCGTTGATCACCACCGCGTCCTCCACCTTGACCGGCTGGGTGATGGCGATCTGAATTCCGGCAAGAAGATTGGAGAGGAGCGGTCGCGCCGCGAGACCGACGATGATGCCGGCCGCACCGGCCGAGGCGAATACGCTGACGCCGTATTGCCGCGCCCCTGGAATGGTCATCAGCACCGCAGCCAGCGTGACCAGCACGATTACGGCCTGAGTCGCGCGGCGCAGTACGCGGACCTGAGTCACATGGCGGCGCGCGGCGACGTTTTCGCCAAGCCCTCCACTGAAACGCTCGAGATAAAGCTCGCTCGCGACGCCGACGGCCGCCACCGCGCCCCACCCGACCGTCGTCGCGAGCGCGGCGCCGATCAGGATGAGAATCGGCTCGCTCAGGCCCGACCGAAGCCCGACAGCCGGCACCGCTGCGGCGAAAACCAGCAGCACTGCCGCAACCCGCGTCGGCCCCGCGGCACGGGCGATGAGACGCTGGGTGGACTTGCCGTGGGCGAACTTCGCCCGTCGCAGCCAAAGCAGCGCGAGCCGATGGAGGCCGAGCGCCATCAAACCAAGGAGCCCCAGGATGATCGCCGCCGCGACGCCGGACGGCAGCCACGCGAGATAATTTCGGAGTTGCCCGATGACGGTGACGAAATGATCGTTCATGTCTCACCCTCGTCGTCTCTGAAGCTCGGCGGCGAAGCCCCTTCGGCGCCGCGATCCCGTGCAGCGCTGACCGCCTTCGCCGGCTCGGGGCCGATCTGCCGCGGTCTTGGATTTCAAGGGCGCGGCGAGCGGCGGCGACCCAGACCATCCTTCTATGTTGCGTCAGTTTACGGCTTATGCCAAATCCGCCGACCTGACCGCTTGCGCGACCCCCCGGCCGCCGGCCGCAAAAACCGGCCTCTCGCCGCCAAGTCCGGCGGCGTACCGTGGCGCCGGACAGCGACGGCGCCTGCGCCGCCACCCGCCTGCCGAACGCGGAGGACGGCGGGCGGCGGCAGGAAACTAACGCCTCTCGGCGCGCGGCATCGCCGCTTTGTCTTTCGTGCCCTGCACGTCCTTCCATTCCGGACGCGGCACGTTGATCACCTCGCCGAGCGTCGCGTAGGCGGAGCCCGAAAGCCGGCATACCGGATTGAGCAGCCTCGGATCGACGCGCCCCTCTTTCCACACCGACGGATCCACATGGGCATGGACGATTCGGCCGAGCGTGATGTGGGTATTGTTGTCGTCGATGATCTGCACCACCTCGCATTCGAGATGGGCCTTGGCCTCGCCGACCCGGAAGGGCCGAACCTTTTGCGACGGCACCGCGGTCAGCCCGGCCCATTTGAACTCGTCCTCGTCGCGCGGAAAATCGGTCGCCGTGAAATTCATCTTCTCCAGCACGTCGAGCGTCACGATATTGGCAACGAATTGCGGCACCTCGCGCAGGTTGGCCAGGCTGTCTTTCACCCCGGTCGAGCCGAAGGCGCAATAAAATGGGTCGTTGCCGAGCAGGTTGAAATAAGAATAGGGCGCGACGTTTGGCACCCCTTTCGCCGACAGAGTCGATATCCATCCAATCGGACGCGGAATGACCAGCGCGGTCATGATCTGATAGAAGTCGCGGTTGCTCCAATCGGCCGGAGCAACCTCAAGCGGGCGGTCAAGAACCTGGGGCGGCGTGTCGTGCGAGGCAGCCATTGTGATGATGTCTCTCTCTGCATGTCGGAAGGTGACGGAACCTCGACGATAGCAACCTCCACCGGCGAAGCCAAGGCGCCGGTCGCGCGCGAAGGCCTAGACCCGGGCGTCAATCAACCGCCGCCGCGCCGGGACGCCTTGCCTTGCCTCGAATTTCATGGTCCACTCGCCAGCTCGCGAATCAGCCCCTCAGAGCCGGCAGGAGAAAGCCATGATCAAGGTCAGCGTGATGTACCCCTACGTCGAGGGCGCGACCTTCGATCTCGACTATTACGTCGGCAAGCACATGCCGATGCTGCGGCAAAAGCTCGGCTCCGCCTGCAAGCGCTACGAAGTCGACCAAGGGCTCGCGGGCGGCGCGCCCGGCTCTCAACCGACCTACACCGCCTCGGCGCACCTGCTGTTCGAATCCCTCGAAGCCTTCCAGGCGGCCTTCGCGCCCCACGCCGCCGGGCTCATGGCCGACGTGCCGAACTACACCAATATCGAGCCCGTGATTCAGATCAGCGAGATCAAGTCCTTCTAACGCACGATGATTTGGGGGCGAATCGACCCCAAATCACGTCCGCGCGCGCTTCCCATGCTCTAGGGCGCGTCCGCCGGCTCAAGTTTGCTTGCGGTCGATTCCGGCCGTCACCGCCATGCGGACCAGGGCCGAGAGGCTGCGAGCTTGCATCTTCTCCATGACCCGGGCACGGTGGATTTCGATCGTGCGCGGACTGATGTTGAGGTCATAGGCGATGACCTTGTTGGGCCGCCCCGAGATCATGCCCTCGAGCACCTCCCGCTCACGCGGCGTCAAGGTCTCGACGCAACGCAAGGTCTCCTGAATTTCCATTTCCTTGAAACTGGCGTGGGCCGCGCTCGCCAACGCGCGGTCGATGCAACTCAGCAATGCTTCCTCGGCGAATGGCTTTTCGATGAATTCGAAGGCACCGGCCTTCATGGCGCGAACCGCGATCGGCACGTCGCCATGCGCGGTCATCATGACGATCGGAAAATGGTGGCCGCGCCGATTGATCTCGGCCTGAAGTTCGAGGCCATCCATGTCGGGCATGCGAATATCGAGCAGCAGACAGTCGCGCGCCTGCGGCTTGGCCCGATCGAGGAAGTCCCGCGCCGAGCCGTAAGCCTCGATGTTCTGGTGCCCGGTGGCCTGCAGCAGAATCGCTACCGAGTCTCTTATCGCGTCGTCGTCGTCGACGATGAAGATGGTCTGGTCTTCCACCATAAATTCAATCCGTCGCCGTATTGGCCGGGAGCTCGAACCGGAACGTCACGCCGCCATCCGCATTCGGCGCCGCCCGGAGCTGGCCGCCGTGGGCCTCGACGATCGATTGGCTGATCTTGAGGCCGAGCCCCATGCCGCTCTCCTTCGTGGTCACGAAAGGTTGGAAGAGCCGGCTTGCGACATCCGCGGGCAGCCCGGGGCCGGTGTCGGAGACAGCAATCTCGACCCATTGGCCACCGGCCGGCCGCGTGCTGATGGTGATTTCGCGCTGCGCTGCCCCTGCCAACGCCTCGATCGCATTCCGCACCAGGTTGAGCACCACCTGCTGAATCTGGATGCGATCGATCACGACCTCGGGCAGATCGGCGCCGAGGTCCATGTGAACGTGGACCCCGCCTTCCCGGGCGCCGACCAGGGCGAGCGCACTCGCCTCCTCGATCAAGCTGTTGACGTTCTCGATCGTATGCTCGGCCGCGCCCTTGCGGAGGAATTGCCGCAAGTGGCGAATGATCTGCCCCGCGCGGTTTGCTTGCGCGATCGCCTTATCCATGACCTCGTACAGCAGATCACGATCTTGGTTGTCGCGCTCCATCAGGCGGGCGCAGGCCCGCACGTAGCTGATGACGGCGGTCAACGGCTGATTGAGCTCGTGGGCGAGCGCGGACACCATCTCGCCGGTCACGCTTACGCGGCTGGCGCGGAACAACTCCGACTGCAGTTCCTGCAGGCGATAGCGGTCGCGCTGACGCTCCGTGACGTCGCGCACGTAGCCGGCAAAGAGGCGGGCCGCGCCGGCGCGGAATTCGCCGATCCGAAGCTCCATCGGAAAGGTCGAGCCGTCGGCCCGCTGGCCGAGGACAATACGGCCGACGCCGATGATCCGGCGCTCCCCGGTCGCGAGGTAGCGGGCAAGATGGCCATCGTGCTGGTCGCGGTAAGGCTGCGGCATGAGCGTGCTGATGTTCCGGCCGATCACCTCGGCCGCCCTGTAGCCAAACTGTTTCTCAGCCACAGGGTTTAACGACTGAACCACGCCTTTGTCATTGATTACAATCAAACCGTCGGGAACCGTGTCGATGATGGCCGCCCAGGCCAGCCCGCTTTCCGGGCTCCCCGGCGAAGACGCGCCGGCACTCGCTTGCTCTCCAAGAGGCGTCTCCGTCGTCATCGCAACCCCATCGCCGATTCCTTTTTGATCACGGCCGTAACCAGCCTGCCCGAAAACTCGTATGGAGACGGTCCCCAACCGACGGAAAGGCCACGCCACACGGACGCCTCAAGGCAAGGAGAGACCGCAAAATTATACCATGTGGACAATTAAGGTCGAAGACTTGCCGGCGGCGGCCGCCATCGCGCCGCAACATACGCCCTCGCCCGGCCGTAACGCGCGGCGGTGCCTTCGATCTGCGATTGCCACGGCATTGAACGTTATAATATAACGTTGTTGCGAGACGCACAGCGGACGTCCGCGCCGCCTTGGCACCGCGCCTCGGTGCGCCTTCCGCCATCATGGAGTCGCTAAATGCGTCTGACAAGTCAGCTCGCCCAGGCGGCCGCAGCCGTTCTTTTCGCCCTGCTCATGCCGGCGCTCGCCGCAGCAGCGCCGATCCGGATCGTCGCCGCGGAGAATTTCTATGGCGGCGTCGCTGCGGCTGTCGGCGGCGCTCATGTGATGGTGACCAGCATTCTCAAGAACCCCGATCAGGACCCGCATCTCTTCGAGGCCAACCCGTCAACGGCCGTCGCCTTGGCGAAGGCAGAGATCGTCATCGATAACGGCATCGGCTATGACCCCTGGATGCACGACCTGCTTCGCGCCTCGAAGCGATCGGAACGCAGCGTCATCACCGTCGCCGATCTTGTGGGCAAAAAAAGCGGCGACAACCCGCACCTCTGGTACCTGCCCCAAACCATGCCCGCGCTGGCTCAGGCGCTGGCGGCGGAACTCGCGCGGCGCGACCCCGCGCATCGGGCGGACTACATCGCGAACCGCGATGCCTTCGACGCTAGCCTCGCGCCGCTGAACCGCGAGATTCAAGAGATGAGGGCGCAATACCACGGCCTCGCCATCACCGCCACCGAGCCCGTTTTCAACTATATGGCGACGGCCCTCGGCCTGATCGTGCGAAACCGCCGCTTCCAGCTTTCGGTGATGAACAATACCGAACCGCGCGCCTCCGACATCGCGGCGTTCGAAGCGGACCTCAAGATGCGACGGGTCAAGGTTCTGATTTACAACAGACAGACCGGCGGCACCCTGACCCGCCACCTGCAACGCTTGGCGCGTCAAACCGGCATCCCGATCGTCGGCGTCAGCGAAACCGAGCCGCCCGGAACCACCTATCGCGACTGGATGATGAGACAACTGTCCGCGCTCGACAAAGCCTTGGCGGAACCTGCCCGATGACGACGCCAATATCCACCCCGACCACGGCACCGCCGCCGGCGATAGCCCTCGAGGGCCTCACGCTCAAGCTCGGCCGGCGGACAGTGCTGCAGAACGTCAATCTCACGATCGAGACGGGCGAGTTCGTCGGCGTCTTCGGCCCGAACGGCGCTGGCAAGACCACGCTGATGCGGGCGGTTCTCGGCTTGATCCGTCCGGTGGCGGGATCGCTCCGCGTGCTCGGCCGCCCGGCCGGCGGCGCCAACGCCGACATCGGCTACATGCCCCAGCGCCACAGCCTGACCGCCGGTGCCATGCTGACAGGCTGGGATTTCGTCGCCTGCACCAGCGGCGGACGCCGCTGGGGCTTGCCGCTGTCGAGCGCAGCGGCGCGACGCGACGTGGAGTGGGCGCTGGAGATCGTCGGCGTGACGGCGCTCGCGCGCCGGCCGCTCGGCCAGCTTTCCGGCGGCGAGCGGCAGCTTCTCCTTCTCGCCCAAGCCCTGATCGGTCGGCCGCGACTTCTGCTTCTCGACGAGCCGCTCCTCAATCTCGATCCGCCGCACCAGCACGCGGTGGTTCATCTCGCGCATCGTTTGAAGCGTGAGCGCGGCCTTACGGTTCTCTTGAGCGCTCACGAACTGAACCCGTTGCTCGGCGTGCTCGACCGCGTTCTCTATCTCGGCCACGGCCAAGCCGCCCTCGGCACAGTCGATGACGTCATCACCGGCCCGGTGCTCTCCGCCCTTTACAGCGCGCCGATCGAAGTGCTGCACATCAACGGCCATATCTTCGTGATGTCGGGCGGACACGATGTCGAGCGCGAAGTGCATCGCCACGATTCCCATCATCACTCCACCTGACCGGCTGAGGCCCTGCGATGCTCGCTTACGATTTCATGCTTCGGGCCTTCGCGGCGGCGGCGATCGTCGCCATCGTCGCCGGAACCATCGGCTACTTCCTGGTGCTGCGCGGCCAGACCTTCGCCGGCCATGCGCTGTCGCATGTCGGTTTCGCCGGCGCGACTGGCGCAGCGCTATTGGGCGTGGCGCCGCTCTGGGGCCTTTTAAGCTTTACCGTCGCGGGCGGCATCGCCATGGGCGCCCTCGGCGAGCGCCTGAGCAACCGCGATGTCGCCATCGGCATGGTGCTGGCGCTCGCCTTGGGCTTCGGCCTTCTGTTCCTGAACTTTTATACCGCCTACGCGACCCAGGCGATGACGCTGCTCTTCGGCAACGTGCTTGCGGTCGACCGGCGGATGCTTTTTGAGCTCCTCGGCCTCGGCCTCGCGAGCTTGATCGCGCTCGGCCTCATGGCCCGGCCGCTCCTATTCGCAACCCTGCAGCCGGAAGTCGCCGAGGCGCGCGGCCTGCCGCTGCTTGCGATATCGATCCTGTTTATGGCGGTGGTCGCGGTCGCGGTCGCGGAAAGCACCGAGATCGTCGGCGTCCTTTTGGTCTTCACCTTGATGATCGGCCCGGCGGCGGCGGCGCAGAATCTGACCCGCCGGCCCGGTCGCGGCATTGCGCTATCGGCCACGCTCGCCTTTGCCGAGGCCTGGGCCGGCATCGCGCTCGCCTACGAGACCGATTGGCCGACGAGCTTCTGGATCAGCGCCCTGAGCGCCGCCGGCTATCTCGCCGCGATCTTGTGGCATCGCGCCATCGAGACTCGAACGCGGGATCGAGCCGCCGCTTAGCCGCGCCATCCGACCGTGCGGCCGACGGCGCAGGATTTTCCGGTACCGTTCGTGGATTTGCAGCGCGGGCGGGCCCGGTCCGTGGTGGCATTTTCGCGTCCGACCGTCGCCGCATCGACGGGACCGCAGTTTCGGCGTACGCTATTGAGGCGGCGGAACCGCGCCGACAGATGCAACTCTCGGAGGTTTGGCTCCATGAGGAACGTACGAATCTGGGCGCTCTGCGCCGTGCTCATACCGAGTTTCCTCGCCCCGTCCGTGGCCGCGTACGCCGATCCGCCGGACCACTTTACGCAGCGGCACGATCACGGCCCCGACATGCGCCGCGCGCCGCCGCGCCGCGCTTTCCGCGACCACGATATCCAACGCTTTCGCGATTACGACATGGGCGTGTGGCGCGGTGGCCGCTGGTTCCACGGCCGTCACGACAACCGTCTCGGCTGGTGGTGGATCGTCGGCGGCGTCTGGTTCATCTACCCGGCGCCCATCTACCCTTATCCCAGTCCGTACGTTCCGCCGGGAATCGGGGTCTACGGGCCCGGCGCTACCGTGAGCTTTTGGTACTACTGCTACAATCCGGCCGGATATTATCCCTATGTGCCCTACTGCTATGGGCCTTGGCATCGCGTGCGGCCTCGCTAACGGCTGAGTGCCGGCCGGCATCAAGGCTCTTGCGTGAAGGCCGCCGCCGGCCCGTGTTCGGGCAAATCGAAAACTTCCGCCGGATCGAGAAAGCCGCGAATTGGGTGAAAGCCAAGCGAGTGCAGCGGCACGTCGGCGAGTTCCGCGAAGGCCCGCGAGGTCAAGACCGGGCGATGGAGGCTCTTGGTCAGGCCCTCGAGCCGGAACGCCATGTTGACAGCCGGACCGATGGCGGTGAAATCGAGCCGGTCATGCGAGCCGACATTGCCCAGCATGACATCGCCGATATGAAGTCCGACGCCGGCGCGAAGCCAGCTCTGGCTTCGCGTCCCCAACGCCGCGTTATGCTCTTCGAGGCGGGCGACAATCGCGCGCGCGGCATCTAGGCTTCGGCTGACCGCGGCGGCCTCGCCCTGGACATCGGTCGGGAACAGCGCAAGCACACCGTCGCCGACGAACTTCAACACGAATCCGCCGGCCGCGTTCACGGCAACCGCCACGTATTCGAAATAGTCGTCAAGCGCCCGAATCACCACCTCGCCCGGCAAGCGGTCTGAAAGATTCGTGAAGTTTCGCAGATCGGAGGCCATGACAACCGCCCGCATGTGCTGCACCTTACCGCGCTCCACCTGGCCGTCGAAAATGCGCTCGCCGATCTCGCTGCTGAGATAGATCGAGAACAAGGTCCGTGCGGCACGCCGAACCGTGTTCGCTTCCATCACCACAGCCAGGGCAGGACGGATATCCTCAAGGACCGCGAGATCGCGCGCGCGGAAGCCGCCCGGGCGATCGCTGGTCCAGGTGACGGCGGCATAGCGCCGCACCAAGCGGCTCAGGGGCACCGCAAGGTAATCGGTCGCGCCCTGCGCCGCGAGATCGGCGAGCAGCGGAAACTCGCTGCGATCCACTTCCAACCGGCGTCGGAGCGAAACTCCTTGCTCGATCACGCGGTAGATCGGCCGATCGGCATAGCCCGGGCTGTTCTCGAGACCGCGCTCGAAGTGAAACTCCTCGGTGACGGCCCGGTCCCGCCACCAGCGCCAACCCAAGCTGTCGATCTGCGGGTGCAGCGTATTGGTGAAGAGGGAAACCCGCGACAGCGGCACGCCGTTACCGAGCAAGCGCCAGCACAACGCATCGATGAAGCGGGTCGTGCTCCAGGGCGCACGCGGCTGCAACAGGATCCAACGGGCGAGATCGGGTTCGGCGATCGGACGCCCCTCCCCTTTGTATTCGCTGTCGACGACGCGGATCTCGTCAAAGGGACGCGGCCAAGGCACCGTCGGCCCGACCGGGGCGACGGCGGTCTCCGCATGAACGGGTTCCGGCGTGGCGGCCATCCTTCCGGCCGCCGCGTCCCGCGGCGACGCCGTCGTGCTCACTATCTTTCTTCTTGTTGTCCCCATCGCATCCTTCAGCGCGGTACGGCCGGCGCATCGGCCATCAAACGCCGCCGCCGCAGCATGTTTCTACGGCAAATCCGTGCTGTTTTCCCATGCAAATCCGCAATCCCTGCCCTGCTCATTCCGGGCAGGACCGATCGGCGCGGCCACGGCGCGTCGCAACCGGGTCTCAAGCCCCCTCGCGCGGGCGCAGGATCAGCAGCTTGATGATATCGCGGTATAGGAAACGCTCCGCCACCAGTTCGAGACCCGCCGCTTCCGCGTAACGCCAGGTTTGACGGTTGAAATCCGCGCCATAGGCAAACCGCACCCACGGCGCCCAAAGCCGCATGATGAAGCGCCGAAAGGGACTTTCGGACAGAACGTACTCCAGAATCCGGATCTCGCCCTGCGGCTTGCAAAGCCGGCGAAGCTCGCGAAGCGCCGGCGCCTGTTGCTCGGCTCCCAGAACGCAAAAGAGAAAGGTCGAGATCACGCAATCGAAGGACGCATCGGCAAAAGGCGTGGCCGCGATATCGCTCTGGACGAGCTCCGCGCCGCTGCCGAGCCGCGCGCGCCGCGCCGCCGCGCGCGCCAGCATCGCCGGACTGAGATCAACCCCGGTAACCCGCGCGCCGGCCGGGTAGAAGAGCATGTTCCGGCCGGTGCCGACCCCGGCGTCCAGAATATGACCTCGCGCCCCTGCCCAGACGATGCGCCGAAGCGAGCGATATCGGCCGTATTCAAAGGGCAGATCGAGCAGATCGTAGAATCGCGCGATTGCGCCGTAGGCGCGGCGCGGCTTCGGAATCGCCGCGTCGGATGAGGTCCGTTCCGTCATCAGCTGCCGCTGGCTCTCTTGCCTACCCTGTTCAGAAAAGCATCAATAGGCCGCACGCGTCTTCCCAGTTATTCTAGCGCGATCCAGGCCGCCCTGTCCCATCACGAATGGGGGAACGAAATGCAGACTTCCTCTCCGACCGACGCTTCGATCCGCGACCTCGGCACGATCGAGGGACCGGTCCTGATCTTCGGCGGCCCCTACAGCAATCTCGAGGCGACCTGGACCTTGCTCGCCGAGGCGGAACGGCTCGGAATCGAGACCCGAAACATGATCTGTACCGGCGACACCGTCGCGTACGGCGCCGATCCCGAGGAGACGGTGGCGATTTTGCGCCGGCGCGGCATCGCGACTGTGCTCGGCAATGTCGAGGAACAGCTTGGCGCCGAGGCCGCTGATTGCGGCTGCGGCTTTGCCGCCGGCACCATCTGCGACCGCCTTTCCGCCGCTTGGTATGGCTACACCGCCGCCCGCCTCGACCGCGACGCCAAAGCCTGGATGGCGGCGCTGACGTGCATGATCCGCTTCACGCTCGGCCGCCGCCGCTTCGCCGTCGTCCATGGCGCGCCGAGCCGCATCAATCGCTTCGTCTTCGCCTCCGCCGCCGATCACGATCTTGCCGCGGAGATCGCGTTAAGTGGCGCCGAGGCTGTGATCGGCGGCCACTGTGGCCTGCCCTTCACCCGTTCGATCGGGGACAAGCTCTGGCACAACGTCGGCGTCATCGGCATGCCGGCGAACGACGGCACGCCCCGCACCTGGTTCAGCCCCCTAGCGCTGGACGGCACCCGGATCCGCCTGACCCGCCACCCGCTCACCTACGATCACGGCCGGGCGGCGGAAAAAATGCGCGAGGCCGGCTTGCCCGCGGAATATTGGCAAGCGCTCGGCTCCGGGCTTTGGGATAATGACGAGATTCTGCCGGCTCCCGAGTGCGCGGCCAAAGGGCATCCGCTCGCGCTGCTGTCGACGACATGGCCGAACGAAATGCCGCCGGCCCCGAGGGCACCCGCCGAAGCGTCCATCGCCTGACCGCGCCGGGTGATTTACGCCGGCCTGCGCTCGCCGATCATCCGGCCGTAGAAGGCGAGATAGCGCTCGACCACCTTGGCCTCGGTGAAATCGGCATCGTATTCGCGCCGGCCTGTCGCCGCGATCCGCTGCGTGAGATCCGGCGAATCGAGCAGGCGGCGAATCGCTGCGGCCAGCGCCGGCGCATCGTCGATCGGCACCATCAGGCCGTTCTCCCCATCGCGGATCAAGCCGCGCGGACCTTGCGCCGCCGCGACGATCAGCGGCTTGGCGTAAGCCCACGCCTCAATCATCACGGTGCCGAAGGGTTCGTGGCGCGAGGGCATGATGCACATATCGCAAGTGGTGAAAAGCGCGGCGCGGTCGTTACGCCAGCCGAGAAACCGGACGCGCGGTGCGAGTCCGAGCGCCGCCGTTTCGGCTTTCAACCTCTCTTTAAGATGACCTTCGCCAGCCAGCCATAGATAAGCCTCCGGCACCTCGACGAGCGCCCGCAACAGAACGTCGAAACCCTTGACCGGATCGAGCCTGCCCAGCGCCAGAATGAGCGGCACGCCGTCCGGCGTGTCGAAGTCACGGCGCGGAATCGCTGGCGCCGGCACGTCGGAGGCGAAAGTGGGGAGATAGTGCGCGCGGACCTCGGGCCAACCGCTCGCAGTGATATGGCGGACGATATCGCGCGTCACCGCGACCAGATGATCGCAGTGCTGGTAATATTTCAGGTCGTAATAGCCGCCGAACCAACCGACATGGACGAAGCTGCCGCGCGGGCAGGCGGCTGTCGCCCGCTTCATCCAGGTCTGCACCAGATCGGGCTGAAATGCCGCGATCTCTTGGCGAAGACGGCGGCGCGTCTCGAAATCGAGAATATTTCCGAACGGCAGTTCGATCGGATCGAGGCCGGCAGCGCGCAGCTGATCGGCTCGCGTCGAATGACGCCGGATAACCACCCGCTGCTCGAGACCGGCGCGATGCAAGGCCGTCACCAGATCGACGAAATACGTCTCGGCCCCGCCTTGTTTCGCCCCGGCCAAGACCTGCAAGACCCGCATCCGTCCGTCCTTTCCCACAACCCAGTATTCGCTGCGGCGCCAATAGGACCCGCCCGGCGCCCGGCAAGTCAACGATTACCTGCTGATTACCTGCTGCGGCGACCGCGAGTGGCGGCGCGCGCCCTTCCGGAGGACGCAAGACCGGCTTATAGTCGCCGCCGTCATGGCGCGATTTCTTATCGTCATTGGAATCGTTCTGGTAGTGGCCGGCCTGTTCTGGCCCTGGCTGGCGCGGCTCGGGCTCGGCCGGCTGCCGGGCGATGTCGTGTTCAAGCGCGGCCATGTCACCTTCTATTTTCCAATTGTGACCAGCCTCGTGGCGAGTCTCGTCCTCACCGTGATCCTCTGGCTCATCGGACGCTAGCAGCCTGTCGGACTGGTGTTTGCGGCGGAACGGCAGGGGCAGGTGTTTGGCCGAGGGCCCCGCTGTAGACGCGTGATCACGCCAGTGGGCATTGAACTTGGTGGAATAGCCCGTTGTCCCCGTCCAATTGGACGTCGTCGGCCGTTGATCCGGCCTCAGGCTGCCGTGCTCAAGGCGAACATCCGCTTCATGTTCCAGGCCATGGTCACCAGGGTCCACTCGCCCTGGACATTGTCGAGCCCGCGCAGCAGGAATTGGCGGAATCCCAGAACGGATTTGATGATGCCGAAGACCGGTTCCGGGGTCTGTTTGCGCAAGCCGTAGAGCTTTTTGCCTTCGGGCGTCCGCAGGCGATGAGCCATGACCTCGACCGGGGTTGGATTGTCCGGCGGCGGCGGGGCGGCGGCGAAGCGCTCCTCCAAGGAGGGATGATGAGGTTGCCGACCGGTGGCGATCATCGGCTCGGTTCCCGCCGCCTCGCACGCCGTCGCGTTGGCGTCGCTGAAATAGCCGTTATCGGCCAACAGCGTGTCGGGTTTGCCGATCTGGCCGGGCAACTCGTTGAGCTTGGCCAGCATCGGTTCAAGCTGCTGCTTGTCGTTGGGAGCCTGGACCACGTTGGTGGCCACCACCAGCAGGCTGCCCGTGGCCACGGCGGCCTGCGCGTTGTAGCACTGCTCGAAACCGCCGCCCGCCACCGGCATGACGCGCGAGGCTTCGTCGCTCAGATTGATCTGGTCCGTGGGGCCGGGCCCTCCGCCGGAGGCTCGGGCGGCTTGCCACCCGGCTTCTTGCCGGTGGCCTTGCTCTTGGCCTCCCGCGCCGCCAGCTTGGCCTGATACTCCGCCTGTTCGCGCTCGAAGCGTTCCTTGGCCCGCGCCTCGATCTTGGCCCGCGCCTCGGCGATCTTCGCCAGGCGCTCCTCGCGCCGCGCCAATTCATCGGGGATCGACATGCCGTCGGGAACGTCCGCCCGGTCCGCCGCCTCGGCCTTGGCCATCAGATCCGCCACTTCCGCCTGCTACTGCGCCTCGATCTTGCCCGCATGCTCATAAGAAAGGGCGCTGTGCCGACTGGCGTTGGCGTGAACCTTCGTGCCGTCCAGCCCCACCGTGCCCATCTTCAGCATGCCCATCTCGCGGGCCAGCAGCAGAACTTGGATGAAAAGACCCTCGATCTCCTTGAGAAAGCGCCGCCGGAACGCCGCGATGGTGTCGTGGTCCGGATGCTCATTCGCCGCGATGAACCGGAACGCCACCGAATCGTAACTCGCCCGCTCCAGCTTGCGGCTCGAAAACACACCCGTGGCATAGCCATACACCAGCAGGCCCAGCAGCAGCGCCGGGTGGTACGACGCCGAACCCGACCCTCGATAGCTGCCGCTCATCGCTCGCAGGTCCAGGCCGTCGATCACCTCTACGACAAAGCGCGCAAGGTGCTTCTCCGGAAGCCACTCGTCCACCGAGGGCGGCAACAAAAATCCCGTCTCGCGGTCAATCGGCCGGAAGTTGCTCATGCCGGGGCCGTCTTTCTGCGCTCGTTATTGAGCCCAAAGTCTACCACGTCCCCGGCAACAGCCTGCTAGCACACGATCAATTTAGGGTGCATCGCGCCAAATTCATGTCCGAGCGCTGGTCCGATGACTTGGCGCACGATTCCGGCCCGAGAAGCGGACCCACGTTTCGGAATCGGGCTCCAAGCCAAGGCGGGCAACGACGCGTCGCGCAAACCCGCCGTGAGCATTTTCGGATTCTGCAGCCCAAAATACCTGCAAAAATGCCCGCCAAGCCAAGAAGCCGGCGCGATATGTTTTAAATTGACGCAGATCAACGGCTCGAGACCTTGCCGGATATAACCTTTTTTAATCGAAACGGCACTGCGGAAGGCCGTCCATATGATGAAATGGATCCTCCTCGCGCTTTTGGGCCTTATCATCATGATCGTCGCGGCACTCTTCGTCGTGCCGAGCATGATCGATTGGAAGCCGCGACTGATCGCTGCCGTGCGCGCATCCACGGGGCGCGGGCTTCGCATCGATGGCCCACTTCGCGTCGCGATCTTTCCCGACGTCCGCATCGCCGCCGCCGGCATCCATTTCGCCAACGCGCCGGGCTTGACCCCGCCAGAGATGGTTTCCGTCGGAAGCCTCAAGCTCGAAGTCGCGCTCTGGCCCCTGATCTCGCACCATATCGTCATCCGCTCCCTGATCATCCAAAATCCAGCGGTCGACCTTGAGGTAGACAAGAACGGCCGCGGCAACTGGATCTTGGTGCCGAGCCGCGGCGCGGCCAAACCGGCGCCGAGAGCCGAACCATCCAAGGTGCCGGAGAGCGCCGCCCTGGCGCAGGTCCGGATCGACCGCTTCGAGATCGAGAACGGCCGCGTCACCTATCGCAACGCCATGACCGGCCAAACCCTTCACGCGACCGACGTTTCGCTGAAGGCCACGATGGCCGATACGGCGCGGCCGTTTCAGCTCGACGGCCGCATTACCTTGAATGATCAGCCGGTAACGGCGAGCCTGTCGATTGATTCGCCGGCCCTTCTCGCTCGCGGCAAGGAAGCCAAGGTCAAGCTCGCCCTCAACGCCAGGACCCTCACCGCCCGCTTCGACGGCGGCGCGCAGGCAAAGCCGGTGCCCGGCCTGAACGGCACCTTCGATCTTGACGTCTCCTCGGTCGGCCAGCTCCTTGCCTGGCTGCAACGGCCGTTGCCGAAATCGCAACCCGATCCCGGCCCGGTGAAGCTGCAAGCGGTATTCGCCGCGCGCGGCGCGCAGTCCGAACTCAAGTCCCTCACCTTGACCGGCACGGGGTTGAGCGCGAAGGCAAGCGGCAGCCTCGACGCCAGCGGCCCGGTGACCAAGATCGCGCTCGATATCGAAAGCGGCGTTCTCCAGCTCGACCGCTATTTGCCGCCGCCGGCACCGGCCACCAAGGCCGCGCCTTCGGCGCCGCCCGAACATCGCGAAGCGCCTCTGCTGGGCAAGGACCTCTTGGCCGAGGTTTCCGATCGCCCCTTCGATCTCAAGGCGCTGCGCGGCACCGACGCCAACATCAAGATCGCCATCGCCGGCATTAAGGGCCGCGGTCAGGCGATCGGCCCGATCGCGTTCACGGCCCTCGCGAAGAAGGGCGTCATAACCGCCAATCTGCGCCAGGTCGCGTTCTATGGCGGCGATGTCAACGGACTACTCAAGCTCGATGCGTCTGGCAACGCGCTCGACCTCGACACAGACCTCAAGATCAACCACGTCCGGATCGACCGGGCGGCCGGGCCGCAAGCCGACCGATTGCCGATCAGCGGCACCGTCACGGCAGCGCTGCAGGCCAAGGCGTCGGGTAAAAGCCCGCGAGCGCTGGCGGAAAGCCTGCAAGGACGGCTCGCCCTCGACCTCAGCGCGATCAAGGCGCGGGGCACCGGGGCGCCGACATTTTCCCAAGCCAAGGTCGATCTCGAGATACCGGGACCGGGCAAGCCTTCGCATTTGGCCGCAAGCCTGGTTTACAAGGCCGAGCGTGTGAACGCGGACGCGACGCTGGCGCCTTTAAACAAGCTTCTCTCCGGCGCCCGCGCGCCGGCCAAGCTCGCGGTCGATTCGAAACTCTTCTCGCTGCGCTATGACGGCGCCTTGCAGAGCCGGCCGATCGCGGCCGCCGATGGCACCCTCGATCTCGATGTTCCCTCGGTCGGCAAGCTCGCGTCCTGGGTCGGACAACCGCTTGACCCCAAGCGGCCCGACCCTGGGCCGCTCAAGCTTCACGCCGTGCTCGCAAGCGATGGACCGAAACTCGACTTGAAGACCCTCGCCATCACCGGCAAGGCGATCCAGGCCACGGCAAGCGGCAGCTTTGACGGCGCGAAAAAGGTCGCCGCCTTCGACGCCAAAGTCGATGTCGAAGACGCAGACCTCAATGCCTATCTGCCGCCGCCTGCCAAGGGCGCGGCCACCGCGAAACCGGTGCAAGCGCCGGCAAAAGGGACGACCGGCTGGAGCACCGCGCCCTTCGACCTCGCGCCGCTCGGCCGCGCCAACGGCCAGGCGGTGATCCGGCTCAAGAAGGTGCGCTATCGCGATCTCGACATCGCCAACGGCACAATCAGGATCACGCTGGCCAACCGAGTCCTGAAATTCGCCGCCGACAGGACCGAACTCGCGCAAGGCATTATTTCCGGCGGCGCGACGCTCGACGCCTCGGGCGCAGTGCCGAAGCTCAACTACCAGGCCTCTGCGTCCGGCGTTCAGGCGCGTCCGCTGCTCCAGACCTTCGCCGACAGCGGCCGCCTGAGCGGTACCGTTGCGTTCGAGGCCCGCGGCCAAGCCAGCGGACGGAGCGAAAGGGCCCTGGTCGATGGGCTCGACGGCAGCGGCCGCTTCAAGATCACCAATGGCGCAATCCACGGCATCAATCTCGCGCAAGCCTTACGCAAGGTCGGCACCTTGGGCCTTGGTGCATCGCAGACCGAGAAGACCGACTTCGCGGAACTTAGCGGCAGCTACACAATCAAGGCCGGCATCATCGACAATCGCGACCTTAAGATGCTGGCGCCCCTGATCCGGCTGACCGGCGCCGGCACGGTGCCGATGCCGCCACAGACCGTCAACTACACGATCGAGGCCAAGCTGGTGCCGACGATCAAGGGCCAGGGCGGCCAGGATGCCTTGGCCGGCCTGCCCATCCCGATCAAGATCACCGGCCCCTGGCAGGGCCCGAGCTACAAGGTCGATTGGGCCAATGTCTTCCAGACCATGGCCAAGGACCCGGCGCGGCTTAAGAACCTCCCAGCCGGCATGGCCCAAGCCGCGAAAGGATTTGGCGTCAACCTGCCGGGCACGAGCGGCCTTGGCGGCGTGCTGCAGAACCTCCCAGGCGCGCCCACAACCGCCACCCCGGCGCCGACCACGCCCGGAACGACAAACGGCACGCAGGCTTCGCCGGTGCCCTCTCTCCCCAGCCTTAAGAAGCTCTTCGGTCAATAAGCGAACGCGGGAGCGGCGGAGAGAAAGAGGGCACATGCCGAAACCGGAGAGTGCCGTCCCGCCGCACGTGTGGCGCTTCTTTCGCGCTGGCGGTTTTGACCACGTCCGCATCGAGAGCGGCGCGGACGTGGCCGCGATTGCCGATCTTGACCAGAAGCTCTGGGTCGCCCTCGCCTGCCCGACGCGGGGGATCGGCTTCGACGAACGCACCCTCGACCTGATCGACGCCGACCATGACGGCCGCATCCGCGCCCCCGACATCGCCGCCGCCGCCACGTGGACCGCCGGGCTCCTCGCCGACCACGAGGGGCTAGCCCAGGGCCGGGATACCCAGTCACTCGCGGCGATCGACGAAAAAACCGATGAAGGCGGGGAGATCAAAGCCTCCGCCGTGACCATCCTGCGGCTTCTCAGCAAGACCGCGGCGGCGGAAATCTCGTTGCAGGACGCGGCTGACGTGGAGCGCATCTTCAATGCCACGCCGTTCAACGGCGACGGCGTCATCCCTGAGGACGCCGCCGAAGACGAGGAAACGCGGGCGGCGATCGCCGATATCATGCGCTGCCTCGGCTCGGTGCCGGACCGGAGCGGCAAGCCCGGGGTTTCGCAGGACATCGTCGATCGTTTCTTCGCCGAGGCGGCGGCTTTTGCCGCGTGGGCGAGCGAGGCAGTCCTGCCGCTCGGGTCCGCTACCGAGGCGGGCGCCGCGCTCACACGTGAACTCAAGCCCAAACTCGACGACTATTTCACCCGCTGCCGCCTCGCCGCCTTCGATCCGGAAGGCACCGCTGCGCTCAACCCGCCGGCCAGCGTCTACGACGCCCTGACTGCGCAGACCATCGATCCCGAAAGGCCCGAAATCCGCGCGCTGCCGCTTGCCCATGTCGGGCCCGAGGGCGCGCTCGCGCTTGGGGCCGGCACCAACCCGGCCTTCGCGGAGGCTCTCGATCGCTTCCACCACGACGTGGCGACGGCTCTGATCGGCGCCGGGGACAGCCTACGGGAAAGCGGCTGGCGCGCCATCCAGGCCCGTCTCGCGCCGTTCGAGGCTTGGCGGAGGCGGCAACCGGACTCCGCGGTCGCGACCCTGGGGACCGAGCGCATTCGAGAGTTGCTCGAGCCCACGGTCAAGACGCGGATCGATGCCCTTCTTGCCCGCGACAAGGCGCTCGAGACCGAGACCAACGCCATCGCGCGGGTCGAGAAGCTGTTGCGCTTCCAGCGCGACCTCTTGACGCTCCTGAACAACACCGTCTCCTTCCGCGACTTCTATTCGCGCACCGGCCGGGCGCTGTTCCAGGCCGGCCGGCTCTATCTCGACGGGTGGAGCTGCGATCTTTGCGTCACCGTCGACGACGACGCGAAGCATGCCCAGCTTGCCGCCTTGAGCCGCATCTATCTCGCCTATTGCCTCTGCACCCGCCAAGCCGGCCCGGACGGAGCGGCCGCGCGCATGACCATCGCCGCCGCCATCACGGCCGGCGACGCGGACAATATCTCGGTCGGGCGCAATGGCGTCTTTTACGATCGCAAGGGGCGCGATTGGGATGCCACGATCATCCGCATCGTCGAGCATCCGATCAGCCTGCGCCAAGCCTTCTGGCTGCCTTACCGCCAGGTGGCGCGCTTCATCGGCGATCAGGCGCAGAAGTTCGCGGCGGCGCGCGCCGCCAGCACCCAGGCCCAGCTCGCCGTCGCGACGGTGCGCGCACAGGCCGGCGTGCTGCCAGCGGCGGCCGAAGTCGCCGCGCCGGCGCGGCCCGCGGCTTACGATGCGGCGCGCTTCGCCGGTGTGTTCGCCGCGGTCGGCCTCACACTCGGCGCCATCGGCACCGCCATCGCCTCGACCGTCACCGGTTTTCTCAGTCTCAGCTGGTGGCAGATGCCGCTCGCCTTTCTCGGCATCCTGATCGTGATCTCCGGGCCTTCGGTCGTGATCGCCGCCATGAAGCTGAAAAGCCGCAACCTTGGACCGATCCTGGATGCCTGCGGCTGGGCGGTCAACACCCGGCTCCGCATCAACATCCCGTTCGGCACCGCCTTGACCGCGCTCGCCAAGCTCCCGGAGAACACGCAACGCTCGCTCACCGATCCCTTCGCGGAGCGGCGCCATCCGTGGGCGATCTACCTCCTGCTGGCAGCCATCCTCACGGCCTTGATCGTCGCTTGGTGGTTCAAATTTTTTGACTTCTGGATATGCGCTTAACCGGCATATCTCAGAGAATTTTGTAAATCTCGTAAACGGCGGCGTCGGGCTCGCGGCGGCCGACGCCGATCGCCAGGATTCGGTTCAGCCAATCGTATTTCGCGACGCCGGTCTCGAAGAACGGCGCGCTGCGGAGATAATATTGATCGCCGCTCACCATCTCGCCGGCCGCGATGCGGGCCATGACCTCGGGCGGCCCGTGGCGGATGCCGCGATAGGTGATGAGGATGACCGCGTCGTCGTCGGTCTTCACCGTGAGGCGCACGTCGGGCTGCAACGCGCCGTCGGCGCGCCGCAGCAGATTGTCCGACCCGCCGCTCAAGATTCGGCCGTTGATTCGCGGGCCGACGAAGGTGCCGCCGCGGAAGACGTCGACCCGCCGCCAGCCGGCGGGCGTGTCGTTCAGGAAGTGGCTGTCACCCACCTCGATGCGAAGGGTACCGAGAAATTCCGATTGCAAGCTCATCTCATGTCCCCCTGTGTGACCGGGCCTGCAT
>OFHJ01000198.1_pt1 | contig 25296 bp, 21 predicted proteins | sample 1522001 | NCBI WGS metagenome assembly OFHJ01 (sample SAMEA2464838, study PRJEB22497) | soil metagenome | biome: Grassland; feature: Farmland; material: Clay | place: Australia | collected 2013-02-01 | depth 1.2 m | reverse complement strand
GGCCATAACAGAGGTAGGCTTCGAAGCGTCGCTCAAGCTGCTCGGCGCATTTGCCGATCGCGAACCCGCGGCAAACCAGAATGGTGTACAGAAGCACGAGAACCGCAACGCCTGCCAACCCCAGCTCCTCTGCAAGAATTGCGAATATGAAGTCGGTATGCATCTCCGGCAGGTAGAGCAGCTTCTGTACGCTGTCACCCAAACCGACACCGAACCAGCGCCCCCTGCCCACTGCAATCAACGACTGAACCAGCTGGAAGCCACTACCGTCGGCGTGGGTCCACGGATCCACGAAGGTCATCAGCCGTTCCAATCGGTAAGGTGCGGCAACGGCCAACGCTGCCAGAGCAGCGCCGAGGACAACGGCCAATACCGCGACATCTCGTATGCGAGCGCCGCCCAGAAACAGCATCAGGACGGCCACGCCGAGCAGCATCGCAGTCGCACCGAAGTCAGGCTCCGCAAGAATCAGGATGCTCGCTACGCCCAACGGGCCAAACGCCGTAGCTAGCCCCGTGAACCTCCGCTGCAACGCGACCTGTCGCCGCACGATGTAACCAGCGAGGTATATCAGCATTGCGAGCCGCGCCGGTTCCGAGACCTGTAACCGAAACGCGATGCAGTCGAGCCACCGCCGAGAGTCATTGACCCGCAGTCCAATCCCTGGGACGAGCACCACCAGCAACAGCACAAGACTTACGAAGAGGAGATGGGGCGCGAATCGCTCCAGCCACCGGAGCGGCGTCGCAAAAGCGATCGCTGCGCATCCGACCCCGAGGACCATGAACAGCGCCTGCCGCTCGAAGAAATACAGGGACGAGCCGGCAATCTGCTGACCGATGGCAACCGAGGCGGAGGCGACCATGATCAGTCCCCAGCCCATCAGAGTCGCGACCGCTAGAATAAGCCAGGAATCGACCCCGTACTGCAGGTTGGGCAGGAAGTCTTTCACGCCGGACCTCCCAACACCAGTGAACGGAATCGGTCGCCACGCTCCCGGTAACTTTGAAACTGGTCCAGACTCGCACAGGCTGGGGAAAGCAAAACCTGATCACCCGGATGTGCGCAGGTCCGGGCCCCGGCTATGGCTGCTTCAAGCGTTTCCACTGACTCAACCGACAGCGCGCCCTTTAACGCTTCCAGCAGTCGCGACGCATCCTCTCCGAAGACAAAAGCGCAGCGTCCCTTTCTCGCCAGCGGGGCACGCAGAGGGAAGAAATCCTGGCTCTTTCCGCGCCCCCCTCCAAGCCATATGATCGGTCCCGGCAAACCTTCCAGCGCCGCAAGTGTCGCGCCGACGTTGGTTCCCTTCGAATCGTTAATCCAGATGATCCCATCATCCGATGAAATCACTTCACAACGATGAGGCAGACCCTTGAACGCGATTAGCGCAGCTACCGCGTCATCAAGCGGAATACCAACCGCAAATGCAGTGGCCAAAGCCGCCAGAGAATTCGCGACGTTGTGTTGTCCAACGAGCGGCAGGTCGCGCTGTGCGACCAGAAGCTGATCGCCACAAGCCAGCCACGGCGCTCCTTCATGGATGCGTACCCCATACTGCCCTGCTTCTGGAACACCCAAACCGAAACTTACGGCGTCACGAGGCGCATAGCGCATGACGAGCGCATCGTCCCGGTTGACGATGGTCTGCCCGGCGCCTTCACATATGCGCGCTTTGGCGGCTGCATAAGCGTCCAACGTGCCGTGTCGGTCAAGGTGATCGGGACTGATATTGAGCAAGGCCGATACAGCCGGCGACAACGACCAAACCCTTTCGAGCTGGAAGCTGGACAGCTCCAGCACGTAGATTTCGGCTTTTGTCGCGAGCAGGTCCAGAGCTGGCGGCCCGAAATTGCCGCCAACCGCCACGCGGAGTCGCGCGCGTCGAGCCATTTCACCGACTAGCGCCGTTACAGTGGATTTCCCGTTGGAACCGGTGATCGCGACCACCGGCACGTTATTGCTCATCGCGAGATGCCGGGCGAACAGCTCGACATCACCGACAACTTCGACACCAGCCGCATACAGCCGCGCAACCAGTGGCTGTTCCGCCGCAATGCCTGGCGAGAGTACAGCCAGCGCGTATTTCGATAGCGGCTCATCAGCCGAAAGTCCGCCCAGCCGGTAGTCGACGTCAGGGTACCGGGCGCGTAGAGACCGGATCCCCGGGGGTTCGGCCAGCGCATCCGTCACGCATAATTGTTTCTTTTGGCGCGAGTAATAGCGAATCACAGACGCTCCGGTTGCACCGAGCCCAATAATCAGGATGTCGTTCCCGGCCCGCATCACCGCACCTTCAACATCGAGAGGCCGACAAGAACAAGGATCAGCGTGACGATCCAGAAGCGAACGATGATCTTTGGCTCCGGCCATCCTTTGAGTTCGTAATGGTGATGCAGGGGGGCCATGCGAAAGATGCGCTTACCACCGCTGTACTTGAAATAAAGCACTTGCATCGCGACAGAAACCGTCTCGGCGACAAAGACTCCACCCATGATCGCCAGCACGAATTCCTGCCGAACAAGCACCGCTACGATTCCGAGCGATGCCCCGAGAGCCAGTGCGCCGATATCGCCCATGAAAACCTGGGCAGGGTAGGCGTTAAACCATAGAAACCCGAGTCCAGCACCCGATATTGCGGTGCAGAATATGGTCAGTTCACCCACTCCGGCGATGTAGGGAATACCAAGGTATTCGGCGATCTTAAAATTCCCCGTGGCATAGGCGAATACCGCCAGTGCCGCGGCGACCAGAACCGTGGGCATCACTGCCAGCCCGTCCAGACCGTCTGTAAGGTTGACCGCGTTCGAACTACCGACGATCACCAGATAGGACCAAGGGATGAAAAATACGCCGAGCGGCCAGGCAACCGTCTTGATCAGGGGCACGAAAAGCGTGGTTTCTGCCGGCGTCTTGGCCGTTACGTAGATCAGCGTGGAAACAAGAAGCCCTGCAAGTGACAGCCAGAAGTATTTGACCCGTGCCGACAGGCCTCTCGACGACTTGCGCTTGATCTTCAGCCAGTCATCGATAAAACCGACCGCGCCGAACGTTAACATCACGCCCAGCGCGAACCAGATGAAGCGATTGTGTAGATTGGCCCAACACAAGGTGGAAACCACGGTAGCGGCTAGAATCATCGACCCACCCATGGTGGGTGTTCCGGCCTTCTTCAAGTGATCTTTTGGCCCGTCATCACGGATCACCTGCCCGAACTTCAGGATCTGTAACCGCCGAATGATTGTCGGGCCGATCATGAAGGACACGGCCAGCGCCGTTAGAACGCCCAGGATCGCCCGAAAGGTGAGGTAGCCGAAGACGTTGAAGGCGCTTATGTATTGACGCAGCCATTCCGCCAGGGAGTAGAGCATCAGCGCACCTCCTCGGCAGTATCATTACGAAGCGCCTCGACCACTCGCTCCATGTGGGCGTTGCGTGATCCCTTCACGAGAACCGATGTTCCGGCCCGCAGTTGCGTGCGCAAAACTTGCAATAACTCGGGGATTTCCATAAAGCTGCAGCCGCCAGCGCCAAAACCGGCAACCGTGTGCACCGACAGCGGGCCCAAGCCGAACAGGCGATCGACCCCAACCTGACGCGCATAATCACCACAGGCCCGATGCAGGTCTACCGCCTGCGCTCCGAGTTCGGCCATCTCCCCAAGAACGGCCCATCTCGGCGGGGGCCGCTGGGTTAAAAGGTCCAGCGCCGCCTTCACAGATGTGGGATTCGCGTTGTAGCTGTCGTCAAGCACGCGGGCTCCCCGGAAACCCTCATACCACTGAACCCGCCCCGGCACGCAGCGCGCTTTACCCAAGCCCTCCGCAATCCGGGTCAACGAAAGGCCCAGAAGACTTCCTACCGCAGCCGCTGCTAAGGCATTGGCAACGTTGTGCCGGCCTGGCAACCGAAGACAAATTCGGGTGCGCGCCTCGGGCGTCAATAGATCAAACTGGCTGCCGTCGGCATCCAGCCGAATGATTTCCGCTCGCAGGTCCGCCTGCGGCCCAAAACCGAACCCGATGACGCGTAGATTGCCGGCGAGTTGCCGCCACAGAGGCGCGCAATCGTCATCCACGTTGATCACTGCGACACCGGAGTACGGAAGTGCCTTCAACAATTCGCCATTGGCGCGAGCCGATGCCTCGAGACTGCCGAATCCTTCAAGGTGATCTTCGCCGGATGCTGTGATCACCCCAATAGACGGCTTCGCCATACGGGCCAAGGCACCAATTTCCCCTGGATGGTTAGCACCCATTTCGACCACCGCGCCGCGATGCCGGGCGTCAATCCCCAGAAGCGTCAGTGGGACGCCGATGTGATTGTTCTGATTGCCTTTTGAAGCGAGAACCTGCCCCATTTCGGCCAGCACTGAAGCGATCAGTTCCCGGGTGGTCGTTTTGCCGTTGCTTCCGGCAACTCCTACAACCGGCAGGTTGAAATCGCCACGCCAGCTGGTCGCAAACCGCTGTAACGCGGGCAAGGCACTGCCTGTTGGATCTTCACTGACGACCTGGCGCGAGACGTCGTCAATCTGCCGCGCAACCAGCACGCCGGCCGCCCCCAGACAAAACGCCCGACGCACATAGTCATGTCCGTCAAAATGTTCGCCTTTCAGCGCAACGAAAAGGTCATCGCGCTTCAGTTGGCGTGTATCCGATACCACGCGGGAAAACGCGGCGTCGCGACCCTGAAGTCGTCCTCCCACGCGGCGGGCCACGTCAGACAGTGTTGTCATGACATGGGCGCTCACGATTCCGGCTCCACGCCGGTAAGTGCCTTCACGAACTCACGATCGGAAAAGGCATATTTTTTGTTTGCGACAATCTGGGTCGATTCGTGGCCCTTCCCGGCAACCACGACCATATCCCCGGCCTTGCCAGCACATACCGCGGCGCGAATTGCGTCGCCCCGATCATGAATCACCTCCAGTGGAACCCAGTCCGGAATCCCAGCGCGTATTCCGGCGATGATTCGGGCGGGATCCTCGGATCGGGGGTTGTCATCCGTCAAAATGATGGAGTCTGCTAACTGGGCGGCAGTCGCGCCCATCAGTGGGCGTTTTCCTGTGTCCCGCTCGCCACCACACCCGAATACGCAGATCAGGCGGCCCGCGACATGGGGCTTCAGCGCCGTAAGGATCTGGCCGAGTGCCTGCGGCGTGTGCGCGTAGTCCACCACAACGGTTGGCTCGGCGCTGCTGCCGTGAAAAACCTCTGCCCGCCCAGGAACCGTGCGGACGCCCGCAAGGGCCGAGCACGCGTCGGGCACGGAAACGCCGAAGGCAACCAATACCGCGGCAGCTGCAAGCAGGTTGTAGGCGTTGAAACGCCCGAGTAGCGACGACGCGATATGCCCCGCGCCTTGCGATGTCGACAGATCCATCCTCAGCCCGCCCGCGTGCAATATCAACTCATGCCCAAGTACGTGCCTTGTTGCAGGCCGCTCGCCGTCGATGCCGTAGAGGATCAAGGGGTGTCGACCAGCCAGCTGGAGAGCCCACTCCACACCGTAGGCATCATCGCGATTGAAGATCAGGGTCCCGGTTGCGTCGCGGTCGAACAGGAGGCGCTTGGCTGAGGCGTATCGTCCGATCGTTCTGTGGTAGTCCAGATGATCGCGGCCAACGTTTGTCAGGACGGCAGCAGCGAACGTCGTGCCGGCGATGCGGCCCTGAGCCAATGCATGCGAAGAGACTTCGACGACCGCCACCTTGGCACCGCTGTCGCGCGCTTCGGCCAGAAGGCGCTGCAGCGTTGGCGCATCCGGCGTGGTGTTTTGCGTCGGCTCGAGCGCTGAAGGCGAACCATACCCCAGCGTACCCACATACACGCAGGGCGTTCCAAGGGCAATCCACGCCTGCGCCAACAGGTATGCGGTGCTCGTCTTGCCATCCGTGCCGGTAATCCCGACCACATCGAGATGCTGGCTTGGATGCCCCCAGAACCGTGCAGCAATGTTGCCTACACGGGAGGACAGATCTTCGACCGCGATGGACGGCGCCTCCAGTTTCACCTCACCGATTTCTGGCGCAGGCTCCCAGATAACCAGTGCTGCTCCGCGTGCGATCGCGTCTGCCACGTACGACAGTCCGTGTTTACTGTCCCTGCTCGCACCGCGGCACGCGAGGAATAGCGATCCCTTGGTAACTTGACGGCTATCCATGACCACGTTGCTGACATCGAGGGCAGATAGCCCCTTGCCGCACTCCGGGAGCAGTTCTTGTACGGACATCCGGTGCGCCGACGCGTCGTTCATGAACGCTCTCCGGGCATCGAGTTGGCAGCACGCAACAGATCGTGTACCGAGCGGTCCGGCGCCACCTGGAGAAGCCGGGCGGCGGCTTGCATCACGCTGGAGAAGATGGGTCCAGCAACGGTTCCTCCGTAATAATCCGAACCCTTAGTTCCATCGACCACAACGATTCCAACCAGTCGTGGGCGTATAACCGGCAACATTCCGACGAAAGCGGCGCGATACTTGCCGCTTATATAGCCGTTCCCCCTGTTGAGGCGTGCAGTCCCCGTTTTGCCGGCGACCTGATAACCGGGGACGGCCGCCGCGTTGGCTGTTCCTTCTGGACTCACTACGCTTTCCAGAAGGTGGCGCACGGTCTCCGCCACCCGTGCCGATACGACGCGCTGCGGCGGTTCAACGCGGCGACCTCTCGTGATGCTCAGCTGCGGCATGAGGCCGTTATCGGCCAGCGCGCAATACGCCTGCAGTAACTGAAGCGCCTTTACCGCCACGCCGTAGCCATAAGATGCGGTAGCGGTTTCAACATCTCCCCAGCTCGTCCAGGGATGCAGAATCGGCTGCCCTTCTCCGGGCAACCGGATTCCGGTACGCGCCCCAAGCCCAAACATCTCGTAACCTGACCATACTGCCTGGGCGCCCAGCGCGAGACCGATTTTTGCCGCGCCGATATTGCTTGATTTCTCAAGCAGCTTCTGTAGGTCAACGACACCGTTCGGTTCGTCATCCCGTATGGTGATGCCTGCAATATGCAAAACACCGTCTCCTGTATTAATCAGGGTACGGGTGTTCACCTTTTTCAAGGTCAAGGCCTGTGCGATCAGCAACGGCTTGATGGAGGACCCCGGCTCAAAGATGTCCTGAACCGCCTGGTCGCGTTGGCCCTTTGAGTCACGATCAGCGAGATTGTTGGGGTTGAAGCTGGGATAGTTTGCAAGCGCCAGGATCTGTCCATTGCGCGCATTGGCGATGACAACCGATCCGCCGCTTGCGTGATGTGCAAGAACACCCTTTTCGAGCTGGCGGTACGCCACATACTGAAGGCGAAGATCCAGCGTCAGATAGACGTCTTTGCCCGGCGTTGCCCGGCGATACACGTCGGTGTTCTGAACAACCTGACCGGCGCCATCCACGATGACTTGGCGCTTGCCATCGATTCCCCGCAGCCTCGAATTGTCTGTAAGCTCGACGCCCGCCTGGCCCTTGCCATCGATATTGGTGAACCCGACCACTTGGGCGGCCACGTCGCCGGCCGGATAGTAACGCCGGTATTCACGCTGCGAAAAAACGCCCGGCGCTTTCAGCGCGAGGATACGGCGCGCCCGGACCGGAGGAACCTGGCGCACAAGATACACAAACTGGCGATCCTGCCGAACCTTCAAGTAGTGTGTCAGTTGAGACTGCGGCTCGTGCAGCAGCTTAGCCAGCGCCGGGAGGTACTGCGGTGCGGCTAGAACATCGGAGGGCACCGCCCATATAGAGGCGACCGGAGCCGACAGAGCCAGTGGCTCCCCCCTTCGGTCCAGAATTGCCCCTCTGAAACCCGGCAGGACCAGTGTTCGAACGAAACGAAGGTCGCCTTGCTCCGAAAGAAAACGGTGATCCAGAATCTGGAGGTCAAAGGCGCGGCCGAGGATCGCCAGTGCGCAGAGGAGCAGAAAAATCATCACGAAGCGCCGACGCCAGGCGGGCGGCAAACGAGCCTGCAGTTCGGTAGCACCACTCACGGCGAGGCCGACCTAGCCGCCGATATCTGCAACCGTCTCCCTGAAGGATCTTCCGGGACGATTACGTAGTGCTCCGGCTCGGTCATCTGAAACTCTTGCTTGGCAATCCGCTCCACACGTCCGCGGCGCGCTAGCGTCGCCTGCTCAAGCTCTAGTTGTGCCTGCTCCATCGTCAGGCGATCCATCTGGCTGTGCAGATGATTGAGTTGCGCAATCGCCAGGCGATCCTGGTTTTCGACCTCCACGACAGCCACTGCGCTACCGACACAGGTGAACGACAACAGGATGATCAATGGCAGCAAAGCGCGCGGTCGGTCGGGCTTTGCAATGGACCGGCTCATGTCCGCATCTTCTCAGCGACTCGAAGCACTGCGCTTCGTGCGCGCGGGTTCGCCTCAATCTCCGAGGATTTCGGAAAAGAGCGGCCGATCCGCTGAAGCCACGGCTTCAGGGTCTCGCCGTCCCGAACCGTCTGGCTGTGTTCGCGTATGTACTGCTTGACAAGTCGGTCTTCCAGCGAGTGGAAGCTGATGATGGCCAGTCGGCCACCGGGCGCAAGCAGTTCGATCACAGCCTCCAGCGCCTGCTCCAGTGCCGCCAACTCACCGTTGATGTGCATCCTGATCGCCTGGAAGCTGCGCGTCGCCGGATGGATGCTCCGACTCCTCGGCCCGGGCACCGACGCGATCAATTTTGCGAGCTGGATCGTGGATCGAAGCGGTTCGGCTGCGCGGGTTTCGACAATCCGGCGTGCGATACGGCGACTGTTGCGTTCTTGGCCATAGCGCCAAAGCACATCCGCGATTTCGGTATCGCTGGCACGCGCTAGCCAATCGCCAGCAGACTCCCCCTCGCCGGGATTCATGCGCATGTCAAGTGGGCCGTCGCTGGAAAAACTGAACCCCCGATCCGGCTGCTCGATCTGGGGACTCGACACCCCCAGATCCATCAACAGACCGCTGACACGTACGAGCAGATTTTCCGAGCGGGCCCACTCGCGCAACTCCGCGAAATTTCGCTGGTGGATCCGGAAATCCGCGCGACCGCCGAACCTCTGGCGGGCGGATTCGCAGGCCTGGGGATCCCGATCGAGTGCATACAGGGCATCCCCGGGCCGAATCCGCTGCAGAATTACACTGCTGTGTCCACCCCGACCGTAGGTTGCGTCGACAAACACCCGTGGCTCTACACTGCCCCGGCTGACCGCGAGTCCGGCCAGCGCCTCTTCAAGCATGACTGGCCGATGAAGTGGCATCGGCTCAGCCGGAAAGAGCCCGGGCGTCGCAAGCGGAGCGCGGCTTCCACCACAGTGGTCGCCGCCACAATCGTCGACTTGCAGCATCATGTTTCGCGCGGACATCTGCGGGATCCCTCACCGTTTGAGATTCCGGAATGCGTCCTTCAATAGCGGCTGGATTTCTTCGAGCCTTTCCGTCCAAAGTGACTCACTCCACAGATCCAGCCGATCGATCTGGCCAACCAGGACGGCGCCTGACTCCATATGAGCCTGGCGACGCAGTATCAATGGCAAAGAAACCCGCCACTGCTTGTCGACCTCGGTCTCAACGGCAAGGCCGACAAAAGCGAACTTCAGCACTTCGGCCTGCAGCTGATCTTCCATGTCCTTGATCTGCTGGGTGATCGCCTGGAATGCCTGCACGGGATAAATCTGAAGACAGGGGTCAGGCCCCTTGGTAACCACAACCTGCTGCCCGGATTCGAATTGCGCGCTGAGATGCTGGCGAAAACGGGCAGGGATCGCCAGGCGACCCTTGTCATCGATAGTTAGCTGGTATGAGCCCGCAAACATCTCTTGCGCCCGTGCCCCCGGTATTTGAGAATGGGTGCAACTCCCCACTCAGCACCATTTTAAGGCACTATAATCCACTTTATTCCACCCCGCAAGCAGGTTGTCGGAAAAAAACCTGATCCGACAACGACTTAAGTGATACGCAGATATCTCTGGCTTCCGCCCATAAAAAACAGTATGTTATGAAAATATTTTAATGTACTCTCAAGTACATGGCTGTTTCTTGTTGAAACTCTGTACCCACTGGCAACCTTCCTCCACAGGGGAGAACTAGACCTCTGCAAAGGCGGGCGCGGTCTGGTCGGCTCCTCGCGGAGTAGCAGAATAAAAGATGGAGCCGGCCGATAAGCCGGGTTCTGTGCAGGCACGGATCGTGCCTCGACAGTCATTCCTCTAGGACGCCGGTTGCCCGGCGCCTCGAGCGGCCTACCCGGAAGGCACGCGGGCCGCGTGTCGGGTCCTTCGACCCTCCTTCCCTATTTGGCCTTGCTCCGTGTGGGGTTTACCATGCCGCTCCCGTTACCGGGAGCGCGGTGCGCTCTTACCGCACCGTTTCACCCTTGCCTGATCCTCTTGCAAGGCCATCGGCGGTCTGCTCTCTGTTGCACTTTCCGTCGGCTCACGCCGCCCAGCCGTTAGCTGGCACACTGCCCTCTGGGGCCCGGACTTTCCTCCCCCGCGTTAGCGGCGGCGACTGTCTGGCCGGCTCCGATAACCAGTGTACATCCAATCGGGCAAAGAAATTTGCCCGATTGGATGCTGGCAACGGCAAGTTGCTGCAGCATCAGGCAAAACACTATGACTTTTCCGGATGCCCTCGACCGTAATCCGGCCCTCAAATCATCCGTGCTCGTGCACTGGCCGCATGGGCCTCAAGGCCTTCCGCCTTTGCCAGAAGCTCCGCAACCGGAGCCAGCGCCTCGACGCCCGCAGGACTACACTCCATCGTAGTGCTTCGCTTCTGGAACTCGTAAACCCCCAAAGGATTCGAGTATCGTGCTGTCCGGCTCGTCGGCAATACATGGTTCGGCCCCGCGCAGTAATCCCCAAATGCCTCCGGAGCACGGTGGCCCAGGAAGATCGCTCCGGCGTGGCGGACCTTCGGAAGCAAAAGCCGCGGGCTATCGACAGCCAGCTCCAGATGCTCCGGCGCGACCCGGTTGGCAAGTTCCACGGCCTGATCCAAGTCACGTACCCGGATAAGCGCCCCTGAACCCGCCAAAGACGCGCCGATAATGGGTGCGCGTGGCTGTTCCGGCAAAAGTTCGTCGATAGCGCGGGCGACCGCATCCAGCAATTCTTTATCGGCAGAAAGCAAAATCGCCTGCGCGCGTTCATCATGCTCGGCCTGAGCGAACAGGTCCAAGGCAAGGGTCCGCGCATTTCCTCCATCGGCGATAATCAATACCTCGGAGGGACCAGCCACTGAATCGATCCCTACGTGGCCGAACACGAAGCGCTTGGCAGCCGCGACGTATGCATTGCCGGGCCCCACGATCTTGTCGGTGGCGGGGATACTCTCTGTCCCGTACGCCAGAGCGGCGACTGCCTGAGCTCCGCCCACTGCAAACGCACGATCCACTCCGATCAGATGCGCGGCCGCCAGCACCGTCTGATTTAAGGCGCCATCCGGCGCAGGAACACACATCACGATCTCAGGTACACCGGCAACTCTTGCTGGAATTGCATTCATCAGGACGGAGGAAGGGTACGCTGCCCGACCGCCCGGCACGTAAAGACCCACCCGGTCCAGTGGCGTCACGCGCTGACCCAGCCGATTGCCCAAAGCGTCATGATACTCAAAAGGTGCTATTGCCTGATGGTTGGCGTAATCCCGAATCCGATCGGCCGCCACCTGTAGCGCATCCTGCAATCCGGTGTCCGACGCTTCCCAAGCAGCCCGGAGCTGACGCGCGCTAATTTCGAGGTCTGCGACCGTGTGGACAGTCCGTCGGTCGAAACGCGCCGTGTACTCAACCACTGCCTGGTCGCCACGCGCCCGTACATCACGAACGATTGCCTCTGTGGCACGCGCAATCTGGTCATCAAGCCCGGACCGATTCAGGAGTTCCGAAAAATCCGTATCGAAACCGGGATCGGCAACGTCGAGGCGGGTGATTTCAACCATGCACTGCCCTCCCTATCCGTTCGACCAGCACCTGAAGACTCGGATGCTTCAGTCGCGTTGCAGCCTTGTTGAGCACAAGGCGGGCGCTTATCTCGCGAATCACGTCGACTTCGACAAGCCCATTCGCTTCGAGAGTCCTGCCGGTCGCGACCAGATCGACGATTAGGTCGGCAAGACCAACGAGAGGCGCAAGCTCCATAGAGCCATATAGCTTGATCAGCTCAACCTGCTCCCCCCGTTCCGCGAAGTATCGCCGCGCTATCTCCGGATACTTCGTGGCGACCCGCAATCGTTGCCTGGCCCCGCGCTGTTTCCCGTTCGCGAGTGGCGAATCCCGACGGGCGGCAACCGACAATCGGCAACGGGCGATGCCAAGATCCAACGGTTCATAAAGACCTTCCCCACCATGCTCCAGAAGAACGTCTTTGCCAACGATACCGAGATCGGCTGCTCCGTGACTGACGTAGGCAGGCACGTCCGTCGCCCGGATCACCAGGAGGGAGATATCCGGATTCTTGGAGGGCAGCCGCAATAGCCGTTCTGCGTCTCCAACTGGAGAAATGCCGGCCGCCGCGAGAAGCGGCATGGAGTCTTCCAATATGCGCCCCTTCGGAAGGGCAAGAGTCAGAGTGGACATGGGGACGCATTCTACGCCTTCCCGGGGCAACTGCGGCTTACGCGCCGCTGACAACCGACGACAGTCCGTGCCTGCCCGACCAAGCGATGCAACGATATCCCGCCATCAGTCCGGAGCCTTAGAGAGCCGCCTGATCCTCGCTCCCAGCCGGCCCAGCTTCTCCTCAATTTGTTCATAACCTCGATCGATATGGTAGACACGATCAACTAGTGTGCTGCCTTCGGCGGCCAGCCCTGCCAGAACCAACGCCGCGGACGCCCGCAAATCAGTTGCCATGACCGGGGCACCCGTGAGGCGGTCAACTCCGTTGACGATGGCGGTATTGCCTTCAATCTGGATATTCGCCCCCATACGCTGCAATTCCTGCGCATGCATGAACCGGTTTTCGAAAATCGTCTCGCGGATGGTGCCAACACCTTCCGCGACACTGTTGAGCGCCATGAATTGGGCCTGCATGTCGGTCGGGAAGCCCGGATGAGGCATGGTGTGCAGGCTCACGGCGCTCGGCTTCCTTCCACCCATGTTTGCCTCGATCCAGTCGGGTCCTGACTGGACCTCGGCACCAGCCTGTCTCAGCTTGACCAAAACTGCGTCCAGTAACTGCGGATCGGTCTTCCTGACGCGTACACACCCACGTGTTATGAGTCCGGCCACCAGAAAGGTGCCCGTCTCGATGCGGTCGGGGATGACTGCGTGTTCAGCCCCATGCAGACGATCCACACCGAGGATACGAATGGCACTCGTCCCAGCCCCTTCAATCCTTGCGCCCATAGCGTTCAGACAGCGCGCCAGATCAACCACTTCGGGCTCGCGCGCCGCATTTTCAAGTCGCGTTTCCCCTTTAGCGAGGGTCGCAGCCATCAGAAGATTCTCGGTCCCAGTTACGGTGACGGTATCAAAGACGATCTGGGCGCCCACGAGCCTGGAAGCCCTGGCTCTGATAAACCCGCCATCGAGCATGATCTCCGCCCCCATTGCCTTTAGTCCCGTCAGGTGCAGGTCGACAGGTCGCGCGCCTATAGCACAGCCTCCCGGCAAGGATACGTGCGCTTCACCATGCCGGGCGAGAAGCGGCCCCAAAACCAGAATCGACGAACGCATGGTTTTGACAAGGTCGTAAGATGCCACACAGGTGGTTATATGGCTCGCATCCACTTCCAGTTCGCCAGCCCCTGTCATGGTTACCGTCACCCCCATCTGGGCGAGGAGTCGGTTCGTGGTGGTGACATCCCATAAATGTGGGAGATTCCTGACTGCGAGAACGTCGTCGGTGAGCAGGCTTGCACAAAGGACAGGAAGTGCGGCGTTTTTTGCGCCGGACGCGACCACTTCCCCTTTCAGTGGATCATTGCCTTCGATAAGTAGTTTATCCATCAGGGAGGTGGTCCGATGCTGGTGTTTCAGTCCGCCCGGGTCCGAAGCGATAGTGCGTGAATTTCACGGCCCACACGTTCACCAAGAACGGCGTAAACCGCTTGATGCTGCGCGATCCGCGATTGTCCGGAAAAGCCATCCCACACGACCTCAGCTTCGAAATGTTGTCCGTCGTCTCCTAGGACCATAGCCCGCGCGCCGGGTAAGCCGGTTTCGATGAGATGCTGAATTTCCTTAGCGGTCATCAATAAATTCTCCCCAATTGATCAAGGACGTAGCTTATAGCCACGCGCCAACATCCACAGGCACGCGGCAGAAACTGTGGTAAATGTACCGGCCCCCCATGCCAGTGACTGCCAGATCGGCGCGTCGCCGATACCGAAGAAGCCGTACCGGAAGCCGTCGATAAGGTAGAAGAACGGATTAAATCGCGACATCCAGGCCCAAAAGGGTGGTAGCGAGTGGATTGAATAGAACACGCCGGAGAGGAACGAGAGCGGCATGATAAGAAAATTCTGGAACGCCGCCAAATGATCGAACTTGGTCGCCAAAATTCCAGCGATGATTCCAAGTACTGCAAGGCTGCCGCCCCCAAAAACGAACATGCAAACCAGCGCCAGCGGTCTTTCAACCGAAAGATGAACGAATGGCCACGTGACAGCGTACAGCACGACAGCGACCAGGGCAGCGCGCAGCAATGCAGCAAGGACGTAGGCTCCAAAAAAATCGAATGGCGACAGGGGTGCCATCAATACAAAAACCAGGTTGCCCATGATCTTTGATTGCGTGAGGCTTGATGAAGTGTTGGCGAAGCCATTCTGCAAAATGCTCATCATCATGAGGCCGGGAACCAGAAACTGGGTATAACTGATCCCCGGATAGGCGGACGGTCGACCCACCAGGGCGTGCGCAAAGACGACCAGGTAAAGCATCGCAGTCACAACCGGTGCGGTAACCGTCTGGCCAAGTACCGTCATAAATCGGCGTATTTCCTTGATCAGGAGCGTCTGGAACCCGCGAATCTCCAATAGCCCGTCAGGCATTTTTCCCGCTTCCTGTGAGTTCGATGAATATGTCCTCCAAAGTCGGCTCCCTTGTATGGACATCTTCGATGTTGACTCCGGCTGCCTTCAGCGCGGCGAAGACACCGCCGATGGGGTTTTTGTCACGTTCCAGTCGGAGCTCGATCGTGCCGTTGCGAGCCTCGGTGGCCAGGAGGCGCAACTCCTCCGGTAACGTCGCACCGTCGGCAAGTTTCAACTGCAGAAAGCGGAAGGGATGCCTGGCAAGCAAGTGCTCGGTGCTTTCGACCAGCCGGAGTCGACCACAATCGACAATGGCAATACGCTCGCACAATGCCTGCGCCTCATCCAGGTAGTGTGTGGTCAGAACTACCGTTGTTCCCTGCGCATGGAGCTCGCGCGTAAAACTCCAAATGGTCCGACGCAGTTCCACGTCTACTCCGGCGGTAGGCTCGTCGAGGATCACCAACTTCGGGCGGTGAACCAGCGCCTGCGCCAACATCACCCGCCGCTTCTGCCCGCCGGAAAGTGTACGCATTGACTGATGACGCTTCGGTCCAAGGTCAAGTCGCTCGATCAGATGTTCAATCCACGGACGCGCGTTACGACCCCACCCGTAGTATCCAGCCTGTAGCCTGAGTGCTTCCTCCACGCTGAAGAACGGGTCGAACACCAGTTCCTGCGGAACGACGCCCAGCAAGCGCCGCGCGGCCCGATATTCCCGGATATGTTCGTGACCGAGCACCCGAATAAAGCCGCTATCTGGTCGCACCAAGCCGGCAACCGAATTGATCAGCGTGGACTTGCCAGCCCCGTTGGGTCCTAGCAATCCGAAGTATTCGCCACGGCCAATGCTAAACTCAATGCTGTCCAGCGCCCGTACTGCACCGTACCGTTTGCAAAGCGCGGTAATCTCCAAAGCAGGTGCAGAGGGGTCGGATGGAGTCATAAGGAGTCGAATTATACGCCGCATGGGATCGGATCCGACCCTGCAGACAGATCATCAAAAGCATGTCCACAGCCATCGTCTGGTTTCGTCGAGACCTCTGTCTGGAAGACAATCCTGCCCTGTCCTCCGCAAGCCAGCGCCACGAGCGTATCGTTCCGGTCTATGTTCATTCGCCCTCAACCCGAAACCCGTGGGCAGCTGGCGACACCAGTCGCTGGTGGTTGCACCAGTCGCTGGCCGCACTCTCCCAGGCTCTCGCCGCGCGCGGATCTTCTTTGCGTCTTTGCCAAGGCGAAGCGGCGTCGGCACTGCGGGCCATCGCCAACGAAACCGCGGCTTGCGCCGTTTACTGGAACCGCCGGTACGAGCCCGGAGAGGCAAAGAGCGACGAGCTGCTAATCCAATCACTGCGAAAGGCGGGAATTCACTCTGAAACGTACGGGTCCAGTCTGCTGCTGGACCCGTCCGGCGTGAAAACCGAGAAGGGTTGTGGTTATCGCGTTTTCTCCCCGTTCTGGAAACGGTTTACCGGAATCCTAAAAAGCGACGCCTATTGCTGGAGGCCGCTGCCTGCGCCAGCGCCTTGGAGACATGCCACCGACACCTGTCGAAATTTTCCGACGCTAGCAGCCCTGAATGTGTTACCGAAGGGGTGTTGGCACCAGAAGTTCACGGACAACTGGAAACCGGGCGCTGCGGGGGCTAACGAGCGCTTGGAACATTTTTTTCGATGCTGCCTTGCCCGTTACCCGCACCAACGCGACCTGCTTGCCGATGAGGTAACGTCACGTCTGTCGCCTCACCTCCATTTCGGGGAAATCTCGCCGCGACAGATCCTATGGCGCTTGAAGCCGTTCCTCGCGCGGAAACAGGACGACCCGGAACGGGCTGGCGCCGAGTGCTTTCTGAGGCAGATTGGCTGGCGCGAGTTCGCACATCACCTCGTTTTTCACCATCCTGAATTGCCGGATCACCCCCTTCGCCGCAGCTTTTCGGGTTTTCCATGGCGCTCTCCGGACGACTACGCCGAAGATCTCTGTGCGTGGAGGGCCGGCCAAACAGGAATACCACTGGTCGATGCGGGGATGCGGGAACTGTGGCAAACCGGATGGATGCACAACCGTGCTCGCATGGTCGTTTCCTGCTTTCTCACCAAGAACCTTCTGATCCCCTGGCAGGAAGGCGCCCGATGGTTCTGGGACACCTTGGTAGATGCAGATCTGGCCAATAATATCGTCGGCTGGCAGTGGAGTGCCGGCTGTGGGCCGGACGCCGCGCCTTACTTCCGCATATTTAATCCGGTGACCCAAGCCCGCCGTTTTGACCCGGATGGACGATATGTAAGGCGATGGGTACCAGAACTTGCGCTGACAGCCGGTCAGGCGATCTTTGCGCCGTGGGATACCAATGCATCTCCCAGGAACTATCCGAAACCAATCGTCAGTATCGCGGCGAGTCGCCATCGCGCGCTGACTGCCTACACGGCTCTCAGACGCCGTCAGGTATCATCCCGGCCTGAGCTATAAACACGAAGGAATGCATCGACAGCGCGTTCCGCGATCCGCCGACGGGCATCGATCGAGAGGTCGCCGACTCCGAGAAGGGCCCGAATTTGCAGGTCACCACGGAGTAGGCTTATGAGATCCTGCGCCGCCGTTGCGGCATCCCCCATCGGCTGCAAAGAACGTCGATTGCGGGAAAGGAACGCCGCAAGGTTGGCCAGCGTAACAGCGGGGCCTGCATCGTAAAACAGCTTCCCCAGCTCCGGGAACCGCGGTATCTCCGCCAGCACGAGACGCAGGATTGCCAGATTCTGCGGCTCCGCAAAGATGTCGAGAATAGTTTCGGCAACACGCCGAAGCGCTGACTGAAAATCGTTCGCGGGCGCCTCTTCAGCAAGGGTCATTCGTTTTGAACAGGCACGGCATTCGCGTTCGATCACCGCCGCAAACAGGGCTTCCTTGCTATCGAAGCGCGTGTATAGAGTGGCCTTTGACACCCCCGCTTCTGTGGCAATGGCGTCAACAGTTGCCGCACCGAACCCGATCTTGAGAAACACTGCGCGGGCCGCGTCGAGAATCTGCTCGGTTTTGCGAGCCTGCACCCTGCCGGACTGGCTGCGACAGCTTCCAGAGGACTTTGAAGCATTCAATTCAGTCTTGACTCTCACGTGTTCGCAATCTAATTTATCGCAAATATACTGAACCGTTCAGTTTTGTGCACCCCACGATACCTAAATACCACCGGACTTCGACCGGACTGCGGTTCACTATGACTTTCCGCGCGATCATCGCCCTCTTGCTTGTCATGGGACTTGTCGGCTGTACCGTGGGGCCTGCGTGGCATCCACCGGCGACCCCCAAGGAAAAAGGTTACCTGGCGGGAAAGATGGCTCAGGGAACCATCGGCACCAACGGCCAGACGGGAGCAGCGCAGGTATTCGAATACGGTATGACACTCCGTCGTAACTGGTATCGCTTATTCGGATATCACGCCCTGAACCGCCTGATTGAGGCAGCCCTCGCCTCGAATCCGGCGAGGGCTGCTGCCCAGGAAAGACTTGCAGCCGCGCGAGAAGTGGTTATCGAAACACGAGGATCCCGCTACCCCTCCATCGGTCTCGGTGCTGGTATTTCGCGCAACCGCGCAAGTGGGGTCATATTCGGCATCCAGAGCCCGGCTTTCGTCAACACATTCAGTCTTTACCAGGGGCAGCTGACTGCCGAATACAACCTAGACGTCTTCGGAGAACTCACCCGACGGCTGGAGCAGGCCCGCGCACTGGCCGCCGTTGCAAAAGCGCACCTCATGAACACTGACGCAACCATCGTGAACAACATAATCTCCAGCGCCCTCGCTGAAGCAGCGGCCCGCACCACACTTCGATCGGTTCGTTCGATCGTCATCGATGAGCGCAAGATCCTGCGTGTCCGGAGCGAGCAGTTGCATTACGGAACAGCCTCCCAGTCCGATGTATTGCGGGCACGCATCCGACTGGACGACGCTCTGGCTCTGGCTCCGGCCCTCCGGCAGCAGATCACCGTTGCGCGCCATCGACTAGCGATTCTGATCGGCAAGGAGCCTTCCCGATTTGTTGGCCCGCGATTGACGCTGTCAGCTTTCCTGCTACCCGCGCGACTGCCGGTTTCCATGCCGGCCCAGCTGGTACGCCAACGCCCCGACATTGTCCTCGCGGAAAACCTCGTCCACGCCGCACAGGCCGAAGTTGGCATTGCCACGGCGCAGCTGCTGCCCCAAGTCCAGTTGACAGCTGGGTACGGGCGGGTCGGTCTGCATCCGGGCGATCTGACCAACCCGGCTGCAGCAATCTTCAATGTCGGCGCGGAACTGATGGCACCTCTCTTCGAGGGAGGGACACTTCGCGCACGCAAACGCCAAGCCTACGATCAGTATCGTGCATCCTTGGCTGACTATCAGGATGTGGTTCTGCGCGCTTTCGGCCAGGTTGCAAACAGCCTGCGCGCGCTTCAGCAAGACGCCATGGTGCTTTCCGCGCGCGAACGGCAGCGATGGAATGCAAAAAAGGTTTTGAAGCTCGTCGAGTCGCGCGAACGGCAGGGCACCGCAGACGCAATCAGCCTCTATTCCGCCCGGATCGCAGCTCAGCGTTCTGAAATTTCCTACACTCGGGCGCGCCTCACACGTCTGATAGACACCGCCACGCTGATTCGCGCCCTGGGAGGCGGCTGGTGGCATCACAAATCGATCGCTGTTAAGGCGGCTTCGTCGAGCAAAGGACCGGTAAATCCATCATGAATTCCACACAAGTATCCGATGATTCCGTATCGCATGAACTGCGACGGCACCGCATGCGCCGTCGCTGGGTCGGTGGCATCGTCACCGTTTTTATCGTGGCGGGTTTCGGCTACGGAAGCTACTGGTACCTGGTCGGGCGCTACTTTATCCAAACGGACGATGCCTATGTGAGCGGAAATCAGCTGTCACTAACGCCACAAATCGCCGGAACCGTGATTTCCATCGCCGCCGACGATACGGATCTGGTGCTGGCGGGGCAATCTGTCGTGAAACTTGATCGCAGCAATGCGACAGTTGCGATCCATCACGCCGAGGCTGCGCCCGGAGCCGCCGTACGCGCCATCCGCAAGCTAAGGCAGCAGGCGTCGGCCGAACGGGCACGAATCCGACTTCGGAGGATCCAGCTGAAGCGAGACAGGCAGGACTATTATCGCGACAAACATCTCGTCACCGAACAAGGGGTAACCCTGCAGCAATTCCAGCATGCAGAGGCGAGTTTTCACGGGGCGCAGCAAAGACTGCGATATGCGACACACCGACTGGCGAGCCTGATGGTCCAGATGGATGCGCCCACGATTCTCAAAAACCCGACGGTCCAGTTGGCGGTTGCGAATCTGCATCAGGCCTGGTTGGATCTGAAGAGAACTTCCATTCTCGCCCCGATCACCGGATACGTGGCACAACGCCGGGCTCAGATCGGCGAGCGCGTGACAACAGGGCAGCCACTCCTTTCGATTATCCCCCTTCGACAGATCTGGGTTGATGCGAATTTCAAGGAAACCGATATCAGTCGCCTACGAATCGGCCAGCCGGTTTCAGTCACCGCGGACGAATACGGAACTCACGTCGTCTACCGCGGACGCATAGCAGGCATTTCAGCGGGAACCGGTTCCGCCTTTGAGCTTCTTCCCCCACAAAATGCCACCGGCAACTGGATAAAAATCGTGCGAAGAGTGCCGGTACGGATCCAGCTGCGCCTGAAACAACTGAGAAAGCATCCGCTCAGGATCGGGTTGTCCATGTCCGTAACTGTAAATACCCATGACCTCAGCGGCCCGGTACTCGCGCTAGAACCACCTCCCGAGCCGGTTTACCACACGAACGTTTATGCGCAGGCAGGGCATGGCTTCCGTGCGCTGGTCAGGAAAATCCTTCGCGAAAACGGAGTGAAGGCAAGCCAAAACGAATTCACTGGCAGGAAAGGCGGGTCAAGCGCTTGAATTACCAGCCACTCCCTCGGGGCCAGCTTGCGCTGGTGACCATGTCACTGGCACTCGCAGTCTTCATGAATGTCCTCGACGTTTCAATCGCCAACGTATCGATCCCGACGATCGCGGGCGACCTGTCCGTTTCACCCAACCAGGGAACCTGGGTCATAACGTCGTTCGCTGTTTCCAATGCCGTTGCGGTCCCGATTTCCGGCTGGCTGGCACGAACCTTCGGCGAGGTGCGTCTGTTTGTCATCTGCACGCTTCTGTTCACCCTGTTCTCGTTCCTGTGCGGCGCCGCACCAGACTTCACGATCCTTTTACTCGCTCGCGCGTTTCAGGGCGCCGCAGCCGGCCCGATGATCCCCCTTTCACAGAGCCTGATGCTGTCCAATTACCCCCCTGAGCGCCATGGCTTTGCCAATGGCATCTGGGGAATGACTGCAGTGGTTGGTCCGGTAGCCGGTCCCATTCTCGGTGGCTGGATCACCGACGACTACAGCTGGCACTGGATCTTCTACATCAACATACCCATCGGCATGCTTGCAGCGTTAGGAACCTGGATGATCCTTAGGAACCGCGAAACAGGAAAGACCCGTCAACCGATCGACTACGTGGGCCTGCTTCTCCTTGTGGTGGGCGTATTCAGCCTCCAGGTCATGTTGGACAAAGGGAATAATCTTGCCTGGTTTGGCTCCAGCTTCATAGTAACGCTAGCGGCAATCGCGGCGCTCGCGCTTTCCCTCTTCGTCGTATGGGAACTCACGGACAGGCATCCGCTGGTGGACCTGCGCTTGTTCCGTCAGCGCAATTTCACCGTCGCCACCATTACCATGAGCTTTGGATACATGGCTTACTTCAGTGGCGTGGTGTTGCTGCCGTTGTGGTTGCAAACTACCCTGAACTATGACGCGACCTGGGCAGGGATTACCACCGCGTCGCTAGGAATTTTCGGCATCGTCACCTCGCCCATCGTCGGTCGCTTTGCCGACAAGGTCGACCTCCGCATTCTTGTGACATTTGGCATGCTGCTGTTCTCCGCGCTAAGTTTTTTGATGAGTGATACCAACACGCAGATCAGCTTCCGGCAGATGTTCCTCGTTCGCCTCCCCTGGGGCATCGGCATGCCGTTCTTCTTTATCCCGCTCATCACGCTTTCGCTTCGGGGCCTCCCCCGGGACACGCTGGCCAGCGCCTCCGGCCTCTTCAATTTTATGCGGCTGATCGCGCTCTCCATGGGAACCTCATTCTCCGTGGCATTGTGGGACTCGCGGGAGGCCTTTCATGATCACGCAATCACGAGTACGGTGACACGGACCAACCCGGAGATCGCACCGTGGGTCCATCAGGCGAGAGAACTCGGGCTGTCGACTGTTCAAGCGCTGGGAAAACTGGCCCACCTGATCAGGAATCAGGCATTCATGCTGAGCCTGAACGAGATTTACTGGCTGGTCGGGTGGATGTTTATCGCGCTGTCAGTCCTCGTCTGGTGGTCGCGGCCATCTTGGGGTCAAGTAAAGCAATGACGATGGCAGAACTTGTTCGCAGACCTGATCGCAACGGTCCTTCCCCGGTGTCGGGCTAAAACGAGGGAGGGAGGGAAGCGCAGCGCTGCCGCTGCGCTGGCGGTTGCCTAGTTGAGCTGGAGGGTCCGGCCTACCAGGGTTGCAATCATCAGCTCCTCATCCGTGGGGATCACCCAAACGCTTACACCGCTGGCTGGTGCCGATATGATTTCGTGATTGGCGGCGTTCGCAACCGGATCGACAGTCACGCCAAGAAAACCAAGCCCTTCGCAGATCCTCGCGCGAACCGTTCCGGCGTTCTCACCGATGCCTGCTGAAAACACCAGTGCGTCCAAGCCACCGAGAACGGCCGCAAACGCACCAATCCATTTGCGCACCTGGTAACAAAATAACGTGATTGCCAAAGCCGAACGACTATCGGAGGCTTCGCACGCGAGAAGGTCCTCCATGTCCCCGCTCGTCTCCGAAATGCCCAGAAGTCCGGACTCGAAGTTCAGCATCCTGTTCAGGTCATCCCCGGACATGCCTTCGCTGCGGGACAGATACCATAGCAACCCTGGATCAAGATCTCCGGAACGCGTTCCCATCGGGAATCCGCCAGTCGGCGTAAACCCCATGCTGGTATCCCGTGACTTTCCGCCACGCAGCGCGGTTAGACTCGCTCCGTTTCCAAGATGGGCAAGGATCACTTTCCCGTCGGCAACGCTCTTGCTGGCGCGACGACCGAGTTCCTCGATCAGGAAGGCGCACGAAAGCCCATGAAAACCGTATCTGCGCACCCCCTTTTCCCGGTACCGTCGCGGAATAGGAAGCACCTGAGCCGGTTCTGGCATAGCGTGATGAAAAGCCGTATCAAAGCAGGCTACCTGCGGAACGTCGGGGAAACTCTCGCGAAAGACCTCCATCAGCCGAATCTCGGATGGCAGATGCTCGCGGTCGAACGGAACAAAGCTTCGCACCGCCTTGAGTACGCGGTCATCGATCAACTGCTCACCAACATAGTCCGCACCGCCATGTACCACACGATGCCCGATGGCTGCCAGATTCGTACCGGCGGTCCACTCGACGAGCCATCCGATAACGATTTCGGCAGCGGCATCCTGATCCGGCGCGTGTACGAGTCGATCCACGAGGAGTCGCTGATCCGAACACCGGATTCGGAAGCGCGCCGAAGCCTTTCCGATCCGATCGATGCCACCCGTCAGGATGCGCCGCGGTCGCGCGCCGTGCTCAAACACGCCGACCTTGATACTTGAAGACCCACCGTTAATGGTGAGAATTCGCGCCCGTCTATTCTCCATCGCGAGACCTGATGAAACTTTTGGCTGATATCCTATCTGCACCGGACGCAAAGAGCGCGGACCGCAGTATACCCTGCGCAGGGCTTCTGCAATCTCCGGCAGATCGGATCGAAACGTCAAATCCCCTTGCTTCCGCCAGCCCAACGCTCACGACCTTCATCGGCTATGACCGTTTCCACAACAAACCCGCCACCAAGTCTTCCGCATTCGCTATGCTAACGCTCTCGAGATCATGAGATATCTTTTGGAAAGCCAGTGGCCCTCTCTTCCCCATCGGAACCGGAACGCGCGCAGTCTGATCAGCTTTTGACGCTTGGTCGCAAGGTTGTCGAAATCGAGCGCGAAGCGCTGGATGCGCTTCAGGCCCGGATCGACGGATCGTTCGTCCGTGCATGCCGGCTACTGCTCGAATGTCGCGGACGTGTCATCGTTACCGGGATGGGCAAATCAGGACATATCGGTGGCAAGATTGCAGCAACCTTGGCGTCGACTGGCACTCCCGCTTTTTTTGTCCATCCCGGGGAAGCCAGTCACGGCGACTTGGGGATGGTGACCCGAGACGACATGCTGCTGGCGCTTAGTAACTCGGGGGAAACCAGTGAAGTTTTAGCGATCCTGCCATTAATTAAGAGAATGGGCATCCCACTTCTCGCGATGACCGGCAAGTCCGCTTCAACCTTGGCGCAAGCTGCCGATGTCCACCTCGATGTTTCCGTGGCACGCGAAGCCTGCCTCCTGAATCTGGCACCGACTGCCAGCACCACAGCTGCACTGGCTATGGGCGACGCGCTTGCTATCGCATTGCTGCAGGTGCGCGGCTTCACCCCGGACGACTTCGCGTTGAGCCACCCGGGCGGAGTGCTTGGACGACGTCTTCTGCTTCGGGTAGCCGACCTTATGCGGAGCGGCGAGAATCTGCCTCGCGTACCTCCCGATGCACTGCTTCGCGACGCCCTGATAGAGATGACCCGCAAAAATCTCGGTATGACGACGATCTGTGACGAAAGCAACCGACCGCTGGGGGTTTTTACCGATGGCGACCTGAGACGTGTGATCGATGCCGGACTTGACCTGCGCACTGCGTTAATCAGCGAAGTCATGACTCGTGGCGGCAGAAGTATCGGGCCGGAACAGCTCGCCACCGAGGCTGTACTCATGATGGAAGCCTACAAGATTACCGCGCTCATGGTCCTAGGAACTGGGCGACAGCTGCTAGGCGTGATTCACATGCACGATCTGCTGCGCGCGGGAATCGTATGATGACCAGCCTGATCCTACCAGAAGATCTTAAAACCCGTTTCCGCAATATCCGCTGCGTTGTTTTGGACATTGATGGCGTCATGACAAACGGAATGCTCTATCTAGGACCGGAAGGAGCCGAGTACAAGGCGGTTAGCGTGCGCGATGGACTTGGCATCAAACAACTGCTCGCGGAAGGCATTCAGGTTGCGGTGATATCGGGCCGCCCCTCTTCTGCAATAGAGAAACGCCTCGGGGATCTCGGCGTATCACACCTGTGGCTGAATGTTGAAGACAAGGTGCCGCCTTTTGAGTCACTCATCGACAAACTCAAGCTCAACAC
>OFHJ01000197.1_pt1 | contig 25312 bp, 23 predicted proteins | sample 1522001 | NCBI WGS metagenome assembly OFHJ01 (sample SAMEA2464838, study PRJEB22497) | soil metagenome | biome: Grassland; feature: Farmland; material: Clay | place: Australia | collected 2013-02-01 | depth 1.2 m | reverse complement strand
TTGGGGACCACGAAAGGGGGGCGGGGGGAGAGGGGCCGCGTCCCTTGAATTCCTCTGACAGAAAAGAATTACGGAGCAGCCTGTACTTCGCTGTGTTTATTTCCTCAAAAGAGGTGGGATCGACTTGTAATGCAGCATCTCCCGCCACTTCGGGCAGGGAGCTGACATTGCTGGTGATGACAGGCGCACCAGCCGCCATTCCTTCGAGCACGGGCAGGCCGAAGCCCTCATAGAGAGATGGATACACGAGGGCGGAACACCCGGCGAGCAGAACCCGCCGGGTCTGATCGGAGATGTATCCCAGATGCCGGATGCGCTCCCGGGAATGAGATTCCGCCATCGCCCTGACCACCGCCGGCCCAGGTCGAGCCGTCCCCATGTGCGCTCCAGCGAAGCGCTGGTGTTCGATGCGACCCGTTCCCGGGTGCTCTACGCCAAACGGGCGGCCGGTGTCACGCCCATCGCCTCCATCACGAAGCTGATGACCACGCTGGTGGTGGCCGAAGCGCACCAGCCGCTCGGTCAGGTCCTGACGGTCACGCGGGCGGACATGATGCCTTACTCGCACCTGCCGCTCGGCACGCGGCTGACACGGGCCCAATTCTTCCATCTGGCGCTGATGTCCTCGGAGAACCGGGCCGCGCACGTGCTGGCCCGCAACTACCCCGGTGGGGTGGCCGCCGCGGTGCGCGCCATGAATGCCAAGGCGCGCGCGCTTGGCATGGTGCACACCCATTTTGTCGAGCCGACCGGGTTGTCGGCCGGCGACGTCTCGACCCCCGACGATCTCGCGAAGCTGGTGCTCGCGGCCTCGCACGACCGCATTCTGCGGCGGTACTCGACCAGTGCGGGCTATGCGATCCGCGTCGGGCGCTGGCGCCTGCCCTACTATCCCACCGACCCGCTGGTCAGGAACCGGTGGTGGCACATCGTGCTGCAGAAGACCGGCTTCACCCACCTCGCCGGCCAGTGTCTGGTGCTCGATACGTGGATTGCTCACCACGACATCATCATGGTGCTGATGCACTCCTGGGGACAGTACACGCGCACGGCGGATGCCCTGCGGGTGAGACGATGGGTGCAGAGGCGATTCGGACGCCGCTGGCAACAGACCGTAGCCAACGAGCCGGCGAACGCGGAAGCGATGGCCAATCGCTGACCCGGACGGGCATGAGCGATCGCGGCGCCAGTCTCCAGCGGTTCACCGACGCGCAGGAGCCGGTGTGGGAGCAGGTGCTGGGGGAGCTGCGCGCCGGCCGCAAGAGAAGCCACTGGATGTGGTTCGTGTTCCCACAGCTGCGCGGCCTCGGCCACAGTCCGACGGCGCAGTTCTATGCGCTCGCCTCGGTCGAGGAAGCCGAGAGCTATCTGCGCGAGCCGGTGCTCGGCGCCCGGCTGCGGGAGTGCACTCGCCTGGTCAACGAGATCCAGGGGCGCACCATCGCGGAGATCTTTGGCACCCCGGATGATCTGAAATTCCGCTCCTGCATGACGCTGTTCGCCCGGGCGGCGGCCCTCGCGCAGACGTGCGCGGAAAACCAGGTCTTCCGGGCCGCCCTCGAGAAGTACTTCGACGGCCGCGAGGACCCGCGCACGCTCGAGCGGCTTCGGGCGCGGGGGTGAGGCGATGCGCTCGCGGGCGCGTCACTGTGCCGCGGATGCGCCCGCAGGTGCCAGGCGGATGCCGCGCAGGTCGGGCCGCGTCAGGCACAACAGCGCGATCACGGTGAGCGAGAGCCCCGCGCCCATCAGAAGGCCGGTGAGCGAGAGCACCTTCAGCAGCCCCCCGGCCAGTGCCGCCGCAAGCGGCGCCAGGCCGAGGAACGTGAACATCACCAGGCTCATGGTCCGGCCCATCAGCGCCTGGGGCACACGCCGCTGCAACCAGGTCAGCATGGCGATCTGTATGGAGCCTTGCAGCACTCCGGTCGCCACCAGGATGCCCGCGCCCGTCCCCAGCGAATGGACCTCGCCCATCGCGGCGACCGCCAGCCCGGAAAGCGCATCGGCGCTGAGCAGCATCACGCCGAGCCGTCCGCGGGTCATGCGCGTCACGGCCCCCGAGCCGATGCTGCCGAGCAGCATGCCTGCGCCGTTGGCGGTCATCAGGACGCCGAACGCGGCTGCGCCCTGGACCATTCGGGCCTTGGCGAGCAGCGGCAGGACGACCTGCATCGGTCCGCCGACCAGCACGGAGCCGGCGGCGAAATAGCCGATCAGCGCCCGCAGCTGGGGGTCGCGCCACAGCGCGCGGACCCCTTCGATCAGGTTGGCGAAGATGCCGCCGGAGGGCACCGGCGGCTGGCGGTCGCTCGCGACGCGGATCATCAGCAAGGACGCCACCGAGAACAGGAAACTGAAGGCGTCGACCGCAAAGGCGATGCCCGTGCCATGGGCCGCCGTGGCGCCCGATCCTGCCCGGATGACCAGGCCGGCCAGTGCCGGTCCGATGATCAGGCTCAGCTGCCGCACCCCCATCATGACCGCGTTGGCCGAGTGCAGCTGCTCAGGGGCCACGAGCTGCGGCAGGAGCGAGCCGCCGGCCGGATAGGCGAAGGCCGTGGAGAGGCCGATGCCCGCCGCCAGCGCGTACAGCATGCTCATGCGAATGGCCCCTTCGAGCACCAGGGCGGCCAGCAGACCGACCAGCACCGCATTGGCCGCGCGCGCGGTGAGCAGCACGCGGCGAGGCGACATGCGATCGACCACCGCGCCGCCGACGAGCATGAACACCGCGCGGGGCAAGGCCATGACCGCCAGCACCAGTCCGAGCTGCGCCGGGTCGCCGGTGAGCTGCAGCACCAGCCACGGCAGGGCAACCAGGGTGAACTGATCGCCGATGACGGAGATCGAGCTGCCGGCAAACAGCAGCCGGAACGAGCGGTTTGCGAACGGCGAGGATCCGGGTCGTCTGTCCATGGAAGCCTCGGGCGCATGGCGCGTCCTGATGGGCCGATGATGCCTGAGTCCGGCGGTCGGGGTCACCGCCTGGCCGCGGGCGGGGCGATGTCAGGGCATCAGCACCGTCGAGCCGGTCGTGCGGCGCGCCTCCAGATCGCGATGGGCGGCCGCGGCATCCGCCAGGGGATAGCGCTGCCCGACCCTCACACGCACCATGCCCTTCCTGACCGCCGAGAACAGCTCGCGTGCGGCCGCATCGAGGTCCGCCCGCCGGGCGATGTAGCTGAAAAGCGTGGGCCGGGTGAGATAGAGGGAGCCGCGCTTGGAGAGCTCGAGCGGACTGATCGCCGGAGGCGGCCCCGAGGCGTTGCCGTAGGAGACCATCATGCCGAGCGGGCGCAGGCAATCGAGCGAGGCCATGAAGGTGTCCTTGCCGACCGAATCGTACACAACGGCCACGCCCTGTCCGCGCGTGATGGTCCTGACGCCCTCGACCCACTCGTCACGCCCCCGGATCAGCACATGCCGGCAGCCGTTCCGGCGCGCCAGCTCCGCCTTGGCCTCACTGCCGACGACACCGATCACCTTCGCGCCCAGGGCCTTCGCCCACTGGGTGAGAATGAGGCCGACGCCGCCCGCGGCGGCATGCACCAGGAGGGTGTCGCCACGCTGCACTCGATAGGTGCGGCGCAGCAGTGAGCGCGCGGTGAGCCCCTTCAACATGATCGCAGCGGCCTGCTCGTCAGAGATGCTCCTGGGAACCCTCACCAGCCGGTCCGTGGGGACGTTGCGGAGCTCGCAATACGCCCCCGGTTTCGAGTGCACGTAGGCGACCCGGTCGCCCATGCGGAATCCGCGGGTGTTTCGCCCGAGTGCGACGATGACGCCGGCGGCCTCGCGCCCGAGGCCGCTCGGCAGCTCGCCCGGGTACAGGCCGGTCCGGTCGTAGACATCGATGTAGTTGAGACCGATCGCGCTGTGGCGAACCTGGGCCTCCCCGGGCGCGGGCCTGCCGAGGTCGCAGTCCTCCACGCGCAGCACCTCGGGACCGCCATGCTCGTGAAATCGGATGCATTTCATGAACTGCTCCCCTAAACGCGAGATCCGGCCGCCCTCCGCGCCCACGCCTGAAAGAGAGGCGGCGCGGGGATTTTGCCGCCCGGGAAGCGCCAGAGGCTGGCACAGGCGAGCGGTGCTGGCAACCGGGGCGCCGCCGGCGACGGGTCCCTCCGTCACCTTCGGCTCGCCGCCTTCGAAGGACACCCGGACACCGGCACCCGGCGGAGTCAGGCCATCGAGCGCGAGCAGCACGCCGGCCTGCCGCATCGCCTCGTTGAACCGGCTCATCCGCGGGCCTTGACGGACGGCAGACCGCTCTGTACCGTTCGGTACAATCCAACAGAGGCAGAACCGACCCAGGAGGGCATCATGTCGAACAGACCCCCGTTGCCGCCGTTCACCGCCGAGACCGCCGCCCAGAAAGTCCGCATGGCGGAGGACGCGTGGAATAGCCGCGATCCGGAACGCGTCGCGCAGGCCTATACCGAGGACAGCCGCTGGCGCAACCGCGCGGAGTTCATCACCGGTCGCGCCGAGATCATCGCGTTTCTCACACACAAGTGGGCCCGCGAGCTCGACTACCGCCTGATCAAGGAGCTCTGGGCCTTCACAGGCAATCGCATCGCGGTGCGCTTCGCTTACGAATGGCACGATGACAGCGGCTCGTGGTTCCGCGCCTACGGGAACGAGAACTGGGAGTTCGACGAGCACGGACTGATGCGCCGGCGCTTCGCAAGCATCAACGACCTGCCCATCGCCGAGTCCGAGCGAAAGTATCACTGGCCGCTCGGCCACCGGCCGGACGGACACCCCGGATTGAGCCAGCTGGGCCTTTAGCGCCGGTGCCGAAAATGGTCGTCGGGCGGGACGAGGTCCTGCCGGCCCTGGCAGAGGTGTTTCGCGAGCGCGGCTACGAGGGAGCCAGTCTCGCCCTGATCAGCCAGGCCACCGGGCTCGGAAAAGGGAGCCTCTATCACTTTTTCCCGGGCGGCAAGGCGCAGATGGCGGCGGCCGTTCTGGCCGAGGTCGACGCGTGGTTCGCGCATCATGTGTTCGCGCCGCTTCGTGACGGAACGCGGCCGCGAGAAGACATCGCGGCGATGCTGGATGCCGTTGACGGATACTTCCGCACCGGACGGCGCGTCTGCCTCGTGGGGCTGTTCGCGCTCGGCGATGCGCGAGACGCGTTCGTGCGCGAGGTGCACGGGTATTTTGCCCGCTGGGTCGACGCGCTCACGGAAGCGCTGACGCGCTGCGGCAATGCCCCGGCGGCGGCGGCCGCGCTGGCCGAGGAGACGGTCGCCACCATCCAAGGCGCGATCGTACTCACACGCGCCTTGGATGATCCTGCGATTTTCGCCCGCGGCATGCAACGACTGCGGGTCCGGCTGGGACTGAAAGAGCGCTAGTCACGGGCCGAGGGGGAATCGAAAGGCACCCAGGTGCTGCCGGCCGCGTCATGATGACAGCGCTCGCCCGCCCGATCACCCGGGGCGCGCCGTCGAGCGCCGCTCGCCACGCGATGACGCCACGGGGGATTCAAGTGTCCAGGGACAGCAGAACGGTGAGCTTCAATTCGGAGTTCTGCGCCGGACGAAGCGTGTATTGCTCATACCGGCACCGCCCGCGCCTCGGGTGCTGAAACACCCTCGTGCCGCCTTCGCGAGAAAGCACCCGCTGCGAGCGCCACGCGGCATCGAATGCGGAGCTCGCCTCACACAACTCGCGCACGAGCGCCTGGCGCACCGGGTCCTCGCCCCCGCCCGCGGTGTCGGCTCGGTACTCGGCCGCCAGACGGCGCGAGCGCTCCTCCCAGTCCGCGATGAAACCGGGCGCCCGTGGATCGAGGAAGACATAACGCAACAGGTTGTGCTCGTGGGCGAGCGGGGAGCCGCTCGTTTTGACCGCCCCTTTCCCCAGCCAGTCGACGAACAGCTGCGCGGCGCGCGGATTCCAGGCGATCGCGTCCCAATGCCGGTCGAGCACATAGGCCGGCGCGCGGATCGATCGCGTACAAACATGGAAGGGACCGGGGTTCGGGTGGTTTTTATAATAGGATACGTGGCGGCCTTGTACCAGCACATTGCAGTGCCTAGACTGCGTACTCCTCAGGCACGGGAGCACCCGCCATGCGCACACACGAGCAGACGGTCCAACAGCAGTTCGATCCCCGCGCCGAGGCGTACCTCAACAGCGCGGTCCACTCCGCAGGGCCCGACCTCGAGCACGCCAAGGCTCGCGTACAGCGAACGCTCGCCCGCGCGCATCGGGCGCTCGACATCGGCTGCGGCCCGGGGCATCTGGCGTTCGCCCTGGCGCCATACGTCGGCAGCATGACGGCGCTCGATCCTTCGGCGAGCATGCTGGCGACCGTGTCGAGCGGCGCCGCGCAGCGCGGCTTGCGCCAGATCGAGGTGCGCCAGGGCAGCGCGGAGTCGCTGCCGTTCCCGGACGGCCTGTTCCCTCTGGTGTGCACACGCTACAGTGCGCACCACTGGACGCGGCTCGAAGCCGCCATACGGGAAATGCGCCGCGTCCTCGCCCCGGGCGGTCATGCGCTGATCATCGACGCCCTGGGCGCCGAGGACGCGCTGACCGACACCTATCTGCAATCCATGGAACTGCTGCGCGACGTGTCGCATGCCCGCGATCGCTCCAGGAGCCAGTGGCGCTCGCTGCTGCATTCGGCCGGTCTGGAGGAACTGGAGTATCGTGAATGGCCCACCCGCCTGGAGTTCTCCTCCTGGGTGGCGCGGATGCAGACCCCCGCCGACAGGGTTGCCGCCATTCGCGCCTTGCAGGAGGCCGCGCCGCGCGAGGTCAGAGAAGCGCTGGCGATCGAGCCCGACGGATCGTTCATCCTGCGCACGGGACTGTTCTGGCTGTGCCGCGCGGCATGAGAACGTAGCGGACACTACGGCAGCGACCCCGGCCCTCGGCTCCGGGGATCGTCCATGTGCTCGAACAGGTTACCGTTGGTTTTGATCCTGCCGAGCACGCAGCCGAGGATGGGCAGCGGGGTTGCGCGCAGTGCCGCGGCGAGGAGTCGTTCCGGTGCGAGTCGCCGCACCGCCGTCTCGCAGGCAGTGCCTCAGGTGGCCTGCCGTTTTGATCGGACTCGAAGCGACATCCAGGCGAAGGGGATCAAAGTCAGTGCCGCCTTGGCGAGCGCACGGATGAGCTGCGCCGGCAGCTGTCTGAGACCCGCACCGATAGCTGCATTCGCATAACCTGGGTGGGGTCCGCCTGTGATGACCACGTGCAGGTTGATCATCGCCGCCACCATGCAGAGAAGCAAAATCCCGGCCACAGGCCAGCGCAGCGCGATGCGCTGCCGGCGCGCGTGGATTCCGAATCCCACCGCGACGGCGAGCGGCAGCAGCCACAGGAACAGCGCGTTCATGAGCAGATTGATGTCCGCGGTGACCGAAGCACTGAGGGATATGCGGTGCAAATAGCCTGACATCCCGTGGGCCAGGAAGACCAAGATCGCCATTTCAGAGACCGAGAGGCCCACGAAGGTCGCAAGCGGCGTCAGCGCATAGCCGGCGGGCCAGCGGTGCGACCAGTTGAGCAGCTCCCTGCGCGTGGCGAAGTGATTGATGAGCTCGCGGTCCTCGCCCAGGGCCTCGTGCGCAATGCGCCGCGCATCTTGCGAGGTCTCGCCCCGCGCGAGGGCGTCCTCGACGAGTCGTTCGAAGTGGCCTTCCATCTCGAGGATCGCACGCCTCGCGTGCCACACCGCCACACCTTCGCGGATCAGCGCTTGCTCGAGATCTCGAAAGCGTCGCTCACTCATGGCTTGGCCCCTCCGAGTATCCGCTCGACGCCCTCGCTGATCCGCTGCCAGTTGGCGGTCAGACGCTCGAGCCGCCTGCGGCCGCGCACTGTCGCCTGGTAGTAGATTCGCGTGCGACCGTCGACCTGCCGCGACCGCGAGCGCAGCAGGCCGCGAGACTCCATTGCGTGCAGCGCCGGGTAGAGCACGCTCTCCCCCAGAGTCAAGGCGTCGCGGCTGAGCACCTTGAGCGATCGGGCGATCTCGTACCCGTACATCTCCTGCTGCGCGAGCAGGCGCAGCACCACCAGCTCCGGAACTCCGGACATCAGTGTCGGGTCGCGTTCGCTCATGAGGCTCACTATACCTCGTCAGACGAGGTATGTGAATGCGCCCCTCCCCGAGCCACGGCTCGGGGGCCGGGGCGGCCTATCCCCGCTCGCTGTCGAGGCTCGCCATTTGTGCCGGCGCATAGCGTTCGCCGGCCCCGGCGCCCTCGGGCACCGCCCGCTCGATCGCAGCCAGATCCTCGGCTGCGAGCTTCACCTCACGTGCGCCCAGCGCCTCGGCCAGTCGATCGCGGCGCCGGGCGCCGATGAGCGGGATGATGTCGTTGCCCTGGGCGGCGACCCAGGCGATGGCGATCTGAGCCACGCTGACACCGCGCGCTTCGGCGACGGAGCGCAGCGCATCGACGAGCGCAAGATTGCGATCCGCGTTCTCGCCTTGGAAGCGGGGACTGTGCGCGCGGAAGTCCCCGGTCCCTGCCGAGCCTCGGGTCCAGTGACCGCTGATGAGACCGCGGGAGAGCACGCCGTAGGCGGTGATCGCGATGCCGAGCTCCCGTACCGTCGGCAGGATGGTCTTCTCGATTCCGCGCGAGATCAGGGAATACTCGATCTGCAGGTCGCAGATCGGGTGCACGGCCGCGGCCCGGCGGATCGTGGCCGATCCCACCTCGGAGAGCCCGATGTGGCGCACGTAGCCCGCCTTGACCATGTCGGCGATCGCGCCGATGGTCTCCTCGATGGGCACGGCCGGGTCGAGGCGCGCCGGACGATAGACATCGATGTAATCCAGCCGCAGGCGCTGCAGGGAATACGCGAGGGCGGTCCTCACGGCCGCCGGCCGCGCATCGTAGCCGACCCATTTGCCCGCCGGGTCGCGCTGCGCACCGAATTTCACGCTCACCTGAAAGCGCTCACGGGGGACCGTCTCGAGCGCCTCGGCGATCAGCATCTCATTGTGGCCCATGCCGTAGAAATCACCGCTGTCGAGCAAGGTGACGCCGGCATCCAGGGCGGCGTGGATCGTGGCGATGGACTCGCCCCGGTCGGCCGGCCCGTACATGCCTGACATGCCCATGCAGCCCAGGCCGATGGCGGATACCCGGGGGCCGGTCTTGCCGAGAGGTCGCAGTTCCATGAGTCTCTCCAGTGCGCGAGGGTGGGCGCGCATTCTTGCGCTGCCGGCCCGGCGCGGCAAACGCACGCTGTGCGTGCGATCCCGGCGGGTTTCAGGCGCGGGCGAAGCGGATCTTCCCCCGCCAGGGACGCCGTTTGGGAAAGGCGGGCGCGGCCCGGAGACGGCCGCTCAGAACAGACTGACGCCGGTGAGGCCGCCGTACACGCCGAGGCCCGCGGTCAGCACCGACACGCCGAGCACGATCCAGCCGTAGGGCCTCTTCAGGCTGAGCCGATGCTCCGGCGGGAGCGCCCTGAAGGCGAGCGCCACGAGAAAGCCCAGGACCAGGGGCAGCATGAGCGCGTTCATGACCTCGACGCCGATATTCAGCTGCACGAGGTTGGGCACCACGTCTACCACGGCGGCCCCGCCGATGACGGCAGCGGCATAAATGCCGTAGAACCACGGGGCCTCCAGCGGGCGGTGCTCGAGCGAGTGGCGGTATCCGGTCACCTCGCCAAAGCCCCAGGCGGAGGCCAGGGAAACCACGATCGCCGCCACCATGGCCGCGCCGATGGTGCCCAGGCAGAATATGACGCGCCCGACGTCCGTGCCGAGGAAGGGCACCAGCATCTTGGTGATGTCGCCGATGGTGTTGAGGCTGGCGTTGGGATGCAGCTCTCCGATGGTGGCCGCGGCCGCCACCAGAATCGCGGCCATGACCAGCTGGGTCACCACCGAGCCGATGGCCGTGTCCCATTGCGCGAAGCGGTAGTGCCGGGGCTGCAGCTTCTTGTCGGCCACCGCGGACTGCTGATAGAAGATCATCCACGGCATGATGACCGCGCCGATGTTGGCGGCGACCAGATACAGGTAGGCGTCGTTGCCGAGCGGCATGTGCATCAGCCCGTGGACCAGCTCGGCGCCGTGCGGATGGGCGCGCCAGGCCACGACGAAGAAGGCGAATTCGAACAGTCCGAGCCCGATGGCCATGCGCTCGACGCGGCGGTAGCTGCCCGTCAGCACCACGGTGAGCAACAGGACCACGGTGAGGCTCAGGCTGAGCAGCCGCGGGATGCCGAACAGCTCGCCGACTCCGGCGATGCCCGAGAATTCGGTCACCAGCGCGCCCACGGTGGCGACCCCGAGGCCGCTCACCGACAACCAGGCCCAGCCCGTGCCGAAGGTTTTGCGGATGAGCTCGCCGTGGCCCTGCCCGGTGAACACGCCCAGGCGGACGGTGAGCTCCTGCACGACGAACAGCACCGGGATCAGCAGCATCTGCAGCAGCAGCAACCGATAGCCCCACTGCACGCCGCTCTGTGCGGCCGTGATGATGCTGCCGACGTCGGTATCGGCGAGCATGACCACCAGTCCCGGCCCCATGACCAGGAGGAAGGTCTTCCAGCCGCCCAGAGAAAACCGGGAAGGCGTCAGGACTTCAGTCGTCGATTGGTCCAAGAGGGTGCCTCATGCAGGGGGCAGGTCGAGGAATGAGCGGTCCCGGGCGTCCAGCGGACGAATCCGCTGCCCAGCGTCCACGTTCGGTTTTCCGAATAGAAATACGATTGATTCGCATTTGCGCCCAAGAGTACCAGCGGCTCTCAGGGAGGGCAATGATGGGAAGCCGAAATCGGACGGGGCGGCAAGGGCAGGCCCCCTGACCCGCAATGCGCTGGGATCAGGGCCGTTCAAACGTCTGGAACGGGTCTACGGCGCACCCGCCGCCTGAAAGGTGCCGGTGCCGGGGCGCCTCCTGTCGCGTTCGCGGGGACCGCGAACGCCGCATATGACGGCGGGAAGCAATTCGTGACCAGCGGCACCGGACCCAGCTCGCAGATCATTTCGGCCCTCGATCCGGCCACCGGCAAGTCCGAATGGGCGTCAAACGTGAATGGGAACTGGTATCCGGCACCGCCGGTGCTGAACAATGGCGCCCTGCAGGCCATTGACACCAGCAACAATCAGGTCCTGTGGAGCTTCGCGGGCGACGGCACGCTCGACACGGCGCCCATTGCCGTCGACAGCTATGTCATCGTGGGCTCCTCGAGCGGCAACCTCTACGCCCTCGACGCGGGCAGCGGCGCCCAGATCTGGACCCAAAACGTCGGCGCCGCCATCGAGTCGAGCTCACCGGGCGTTGTCTCCCTATATACCGGCATCGCGGCCGGCGACGGCCTGTTGGTGGTGCCGGCCGGGAACGAGGTAATCGCTTACCAATTATCGACCAATCCGTAGCCGGGCGAGGCGGGCTCACGCGCCGGCGGCCGGGCGATGGCCCCGGGGCATCGGGGCCGGTTGCACGCCGGGCCGCAGAGCGTGACGGCGACCGGGCGCGACGGTGATTGATACGGATATCGGACGAGCGCCGGCCTCGGATACGCTTCGGCCGCCGGGAGGACAGCGATGGCCGGAATCCTGATCGCCTACTCGACCGTCGATGGGCAAACCCTCAGAATCTGCGAGCGGTTGAAGACCGCGCTCGAGGCGCAATCACACCACCTCACCCTGGCCGAGATCGATGACGGCAGCGCAATCGATATCCGTCCTTTCGACAAGGTGGTCATCGGGGCGAGCATCCGCTACGGCGGATACCGCCGGCACCTGCATCGGTTCGTGTCGCAAAACGCGCCGCTGTTGGCTGTGAAGCCGAGCGCCTTTTTCTCCGTCAATCTCGAGGCCCGCAAGCCTGGCAGAGACACTCCCGAGACCAATCCCTACGTGCGCAGATTTCTCGCCGGGGCGAGCTGGCGGCCGATGCGCGTGGCGGTATTCGCCGGCAGGCTCGACTACACGCGCTACGGATTCTGGGACCGGCACATGGTGCGCCTCATCATGCGCGCCACCGGCGGCCCGACCGAGGGCGACACGGAGTTCACCGACTGGAGCCGCGTGGAGTCCTTCGGACGGCTCATCGGCGCGATGTAGTCCCGCGGCTCACGCGACGTGATATGGTCGGGCGGCCCGGGGATCGGGTCGGGCGATTCGGTGAGCGGCCGGGGCGGATTATGTCATTCGTGCGGGGACTGCTTGATCGGGCGCTGCTGATCTGCGCGGTGGTGGCGGGCGGCCTGGTACCCGGCTTCATCGCCCAGTACCGCCAGCGCCTGGGCGGACGGCTCGAGCAGGCGCGCCTGGATCTGGCGCCCTGGCAGAAAATCGCCGATGATTTCTTCCACGGCAGCCTCGATCGGCTGATCCGGTATCACCTTGCGAGCAAGAACCCCACGTTCCATGCCGAGGGTGCGGCGATCCGTCGGCTCGCCGTCTCGGTGCATCAATTGCAAGGCGAAGTCGCGGCCCTTCACGGCACCCTGTTCCACCAGGCGGCCTACCTGGCGCTGCATGTCGATCCGGACCTTGCGCGAGCCACTTTGCAGAATTGGATGCCGACATTCGGGCTCTCGGCAGATGGCATCCTGTTCGCGCTGGTGTTCGCCGCCGCGGTGTGGCTGCTGTTCCAGGGATCGTGGTCGCTCACGTCCGCGGGCGGGCGGCGCCTGAGGGCGCGCCTGGGCCGTCCCCGGCCGTCTCCTCGGAAGACCACGGCGGTCCAGCGATAAGACTTCCTTCCCTGCCTTTCCGCCTGAGCGCGGCCACTCGCCCGGGGCTCGCCTTCCGGCGATCCGGTAAGTCCCGCGCGAACAGTGGACGAGAAAGGCCGGCGAAAGCTCGCGCCTCCGCCGGCCCGCGTTGTCACCTTTCAGACGAGCAGGCTCGCGCCTGTCTCGCCCGGGCTCTCCCTGGCTCCTAGCTCGCCGCGCTTTCGGATTCCTCGCTGACGCTGCTCTCGTCCGTCTCGGGCATGCCGCCGCCGACTTCCATGAAGCTGCGACGCTCGGCGCCCTCGCTCTTGCGGCGCCGCGATGCGTGGGTGGCGAACCCGGTACCGGCCGGAATGAGCCGGCCGACGATGACATTCTCCTTCAGTCCGCGCAGGTCGTCCTGCAGACCCCGCACCGCCGCTTCCGTGAGCACGCGCGTCGTCTCCTGGAAGGACGCCGCCGAGATGAACGACTCGGTCGCCAACGAGGCCTTGGTGATACCGAGCAGCACCGGCTGCAACGCCGCGGTCTGCTTGCCGTCCTGCTCCACGCGATCGTTGATATCGAGCGCGCGAGCCCGGTCGAGCTGCTCACCGCGCAGCAGCGAGGTGTCGCCCGCGAACTGCACTTCGGTCTTGCGCAGCATCTGGCGGATGATCACCTCGATGTGCTTGTCGTTGATCTTCACACCCTGCAGGCGATACACGTCCTGGATCTCGCGCACCAGGTAGTTGGCCAGCGCCTCGACGCCCTGCAGCCGCAGAATGTCGTGCGGATTGGGCTCGCCGTCGGCGATGACCTCGCCGCGCTCGACCGTCTCGCCCTCGAATACGTTGAGCTGGCGCCACTTCGGGATCAGCTCCTCGTACTTGTCGCCGTCGTCGCTGGTGATCACCAGACGCCGCTTGCCCTTGGTCTCCTTGCCGAAGCTGACGGTGCCGGATTTCTCGGCGAGGATCGCCTGGTCCTTGGGCTTGCGGGCCTCGAACAGATCCGCCACGCGCGGAAGTCCTCCGGTGATGTCGCGGGTCTTGGAGGACTCCTGCGGGATGCGCGCGATGACATCGCCGACCGACACCCGGGCGCCGTCCTCCAGCGCCACCAGCGCGCCGGGGGGGAGCGAATACACCGCTGGGATCTCGGTGCCGGCGAAGGTCACCTCCTTGCCCTTGTTGTTCACCAGCTTGATGGTGCCGCGCAGGTCCTTGCCGCCGCGCTGCTTGGTGTCGAGCACCACGGTGCTGGAAAGGCCCGTGACCTCGTCCACCTGGGTGGTGACCGTCAGCCCGTCGATGAAGTCCTGGAACTTCACCAGGCCCGCCACCTCGGTCACCACGGGGTGGGTATGTGGATCCCAGGTCGCCACTACCTGCCCCGAGGTCACCTGATCGCCTTCCTTGGCGCTGATCATGGCGCCATAGGGGATCTTGTAGCGCTCGCGCTCGCGGCCGAACTCATCGACCAGCCCGATCTCCCCGGAGCGCGACACGGCCACCAGGTGGCCTTTCTCGTGCTGCACGGTCTTGATGCGATGGAAGCGGACCGTACCCTTGTTGCGCACTTCGACGCTGCTGGCCGCGGCTGCTCTCGAAGCCGCTCCGCCGATGTGGAACGTACGCATCGTGAGCTGCGTACCCGGCTCGCCGATCGACTGCGCGGCAATGACGCCCACGGCCTCGCCGATGCTGATCAGCCGGCCGCGCGCGAGATCGCGTCCATAGCACTGCGCGCACACGCCGTAGCGGGTCTGGCAGGTGATCGGCGAGCGGACCTTGATCTGGTCAATGCCCTCGTGCTCGAGCTCGCGGATCAGCCGCTCATCGAGCAGCGTGCTGCGCTCGATGAGCACTTCCTCGGTGCCCGGCTTGAGCACGTCATCGGCCAGCACGCGGCCGAGCACACGCTCGCCGAGCGCCTCCACGACGTCACCGCCTTCGACGAGCGGAGTCATGTTCAGGCCGTTGAGCGTGCCGCAATCGGGCTCCGTCACCACCAGATCCTGCGCCACGTCGACCAGTCGCCGCGTCAGGTAGCCGGAGTTGGCGGTCTTCAGCGCCGTATCGGCCAGACCCTTGCGAGCGCCGTGCGTTGAGATGAAGTACTGCAGTACGTTCAGGCCCTCGCGGAAGTTGGCCGTGATCGGCGTCTCGATGATCGAGCCGTCCGGCTTGGCCATCAGGCCGCGCATGCCGGCGAGCTGGCGGATCTGCGCCGCCGAGCCGCGCGCGCCCGAGTCCGCCATCATGAAGATGGAATTGAACGACTTCTGCCGCACCATCTGGCCCTTGGAGTCCGTGACGTCGTCGGCGCCGAGCTTGTCCATCATCGCCTTGGCGACCTGGTCGTTCGCCCGCGACCAGATGTCGACCACCTTGTTGTAGCGCTCGCCGTTGGTCACCAGGCCCGAGGCGTACTGGTCCTGGATCTCCTTCACCTCCTTGTCGGCGTTGACGATGATGCGCGGCTTCTGCTCCGGAATGACGATGTCGTCGATGCCGAAGGACACGCCGGCGCGGGTGGCGTAGTGGAAGCCCGTGTACATCAGCTGGTCGGCGAAGATAACCGTTTCCTTCAGCCCCAGCGTGCGGTAGCAGGCGTTGATGGTCGCGGAGATGGCCTTCTTGGTCATGTCCTGGTTGACCAGATCGAAGGACAGCCCCCTCGGCAGGATCTCGACGAGCAGCGCCCGTCCGACGGTGGTCTCGACGACCCGGGTGCGATCCTGCGGCTCGGCGCCGTGGATGCGCTCCTTGATGCGCACCCGCACCCTGGCCTGCAGATCGACCATGCGGCTCTCATAGGCGCGGTGCACCTCGTGCACGTCGGAGAACAGCATGCCCTCTCCGCGGGCGCCGACGCGCTCGCGGGTCATGTAGTAAAGGCCCAGCACCACGTCCTGCGACGGCACGATGATCGGGTCGCCGTTGGCGGGCGAAAGGATGTTGTTGGACGCCATCATCAGCGCCCGCGCCTCGAGCTGAGCCTCGAGCGACAGCGGCACGTGCACGGCCATCTGGTCGCCGTCGAAGTCGGCGTTGAAGGCGGTGCACACCAATGGGTGCAGCTGGATGGCCTTGCCCTCGACCAGCTGCGGCTCGAACGCCTGGATGCCGAGGCGGTGCAGCGTCGGGGCGCGGTTCAGCAGCACGGGGTGCTCGCGGATCACCTCCTCGAGGATGTCCCACACCTCCGGTCCCTCGCGCTCGACCAGGCGCTTGGCGGCCTTGATGGTCGAGGCTTCGCCGCGCAGCTGAAGCTTGTGGAAGATGAACGGCTTGAAGAGCTCGAGCGCCATCTTCTTCGGCAGACCGCACTGGTGAAGCCGCAGCTGCGGTCCGACCACGATGACCGAGCGGCCCGAGTAATCGACTCGCTTGCCTAGCAGGTTCTGGCGGAAGCGTCCCTGCTTGCCCTTGATCATGTCGGCGAGCGACTTCAGCGGCCGCTTGTTGGTGCCGGTGATGGCCCGACCGCGGCGGCCGTTGTCGAGCAACGCATCCACCGCCTCCTGCAGCATGCGCTTCTCGTTGCGCACGATGATGTCGGGCGCGTTGAGCTCCAGGAGCCGGCGCAGACGGTTGTTGCGATTGATGACGCGCCGGTACAGATCGTTGAGATCCGAGGTGGCGAAGCGGCCGCCGTCGAGCGGCACCAGCGGGCGCAGATCGGGCGGCAGCACCGGCAGGACGGTCATCACCATCCACTCCGGCTTGTTGCCCGACTCGATGAACGACTCGATGAGCTTCAACCGCTTCGACAGGCGCTTGAGCTTGGTTTCCGACGAGGTTGATCCCATCTCCTCGCGCACCTTGGCGAGCTCGGCGGCGAGATCGATGTTGCGCAGCAGCTCGTAGACGGCCTCGGCGCCCATGCGGGCGTCGAACTCGTCGCCGTGCTCCTCGATCGCCTCGAGATACATCTCGTCCGTGAGCAGCTGCCCGCGCTGCAGCGGCGTCATGCCCGCATCGATGACCACGAAGGCCTCGAAGTACAGCACGCGTTCGATCTCGCGCAACGTCATGTCGAGCATCAGGCCGATGCGCGACGGGAGCGATTTCAGGAACCAGATGTGCGCCACCGGACTCGCGAGCTCGATGTGCCCCATGCGCTCGCGGCGCACCTTGGCCTGGGTGACCTCGACGCCGCACTTCTCGCAGACCACGCCGCGGTGCTTCAGGCGCTTGTACTTGCCGCACAGGCACTCGTAGTCCTTCACGGGGCCGAAGATCTTGGCGCAGAACAGGCCGTCCCGCTCCGGCTTGAAGGTGCGGTAGTTGATGGTCTCCGGCTTCTTGACCTCGCCGTACGACCAGGCGCGGATCATCTCCGGCGAGGCGAGCCCGATCTTGATCGAATCGAACTGCTCGACCGGGGCGTTGGTCTTGAAAAACTTAAGAAGATCTCTCATCGGATGTTCTCCTCACGGCGCACCGTGATCAGTCCTGCTCCAGCTCCATGTTGATGCCGAGCGATCGGATCTCCTTGACCAGCACGTTGAAGGACTCGGGCATGCCGGCGTCCATCTGGTGATTGCCGTCCACGATGTTCTTGTACATCTTGGTGCGGCCGTTCACGTCGTCGGACTTGACGGTCAGCATCTCCTGCAGGGTGTAGGAGGAGCCGTAAGCCTCGAGCGCCCAGACTTCCATCTCCCCGAAGCGCTGGCCGCCGAACTGGGCCTTGCCTCCGAGCGGCTGCTGGGTGACGAGGCTGTAGGGGCCCGTGGAGCGGGCGTGCATCTTGTCGTCGACGAGGTGATTGAGCTTGAGCATGTACATGTAGCCCACGGTCACCGCGCGCTCGAAGCGCTCGCCGGTCCGGCCGTCGTAGAGGTATGTCTGGCCGCTCGTCGGCAGATCGGCGAGCTTCAGCATGCGCTTGATCTCCTCCTCGCTCGCTCCGTCGAACACGGGCGTCGCCATGGGCACGCCGTTTGACAGGTTGCCGGCGAGCCTCGCGAGATCGTCCGCGCCCAGACTGTCGATGTCCTCCGGCTGGCCGCCGCTCTGGTTGTAGACCTGCTTGAGGAAGCCGCGCAGCTCGGCCTCCTGTGTGCGTGCGTCGAGCATCCGGCCGATCTTCAGGCCCAGTCCCTTGGCCGCCCAGCCGAGGTGGGTCTCGAGCACCTGGCCGACGTTCATGCGGGAGGGCACGCCGAGCGGGTTCAGCACGATGTCGACCGGAGTGCCGTCCTCCAGGTACGGCATGTCCTCCACCGGAACGATGGTGGAGATCACGCCCTTGTTGCCGTGGCGGCCGGCCATCTTGTCGCCCGGCTGGACGCGGCGCTTGACCGCCAGGTAGACCTTGACCATCTTGAGCACGCCCGGGGCGAGGTCATCGCCCTGGGTGATCTTGGCCTTCTTGTCCTCCAGGCGCTTCTCGAAGCCCTTGCGCTGCAGCTGCAGCCGCTCGGCGGTCTGCTCGAGCTGAGAGTTGGCATCCTCGTCCTGCAGGCGGATCTCGAACCACTCCTCACGCGGCAGTGCATCGAGGTATTCCGCCTCGACCTGGGTGCCGGCCTTGAGCTTGCGGGGACCGCCCGCGGCGCTCTGGCCGATCAGCATCGCGCGCACGCGGTGGAACAGATCGTCCTCCAGGATGCGCTGCTGGTCGGCGAAGTCCTTGCGGACCCGCTCGATCTCGGCCTTCTCGATGGACAACGCGCGCGAGTCCTTCTCCACGCCGTCGCGTGTGAACACGCGTACGTCGATCACGGTGCCGTCCATGCCCGGCGGCACGCGCAGGCCCGTGTCCTTCACGTCGGAGGCCTTCTCGCCGAAGATGGCCCGCAGGAGCTTCTCCTCCGGGGTGAGCTGGGTCTCGCCCTTGGGCGTGACTTTGCCGACCAGGATGTCGCCGGCCTTCACCTCCGCGCCGATGTAGGCGATACCCGCCTCGTCGAGCTTGGCAAGCGCAGCATCGCCAACGTTGGGAATGTCGGCGGTGATTTCCTCCGGCCCCAGCTTGGTGTCGCGCGCGACGCAGGTCAGCTCTTCGATGTGGATGGTGGTGAAGCGGTCCTCCTGGACCACCCGCTCGGAGATCAGGATCGAGTCCTCGAAGTTGTAGCCGTTCCACGGCATGAACGCGACCAGCAGGTTCTGGCCGAGCGCGAGCTCGCCGAGGTGCGTCGAAGGTCCGTCGGCGAGCACGTCGCCGCGGGCGATCACATCGCCCGCGTTGACCAGCGGCCGCTGGTTGATGCAGGTGTTCTGGTTGGAGCGGGTGTACTTGGTGAGGTTGTAGATGTCCACGCCCGGCTCTCCGGCGGTGGTCTCCTCGTCGTTCACACGCACCACGATGCGCGAGGCGTCCACCGAGTCGACCACGCCGCCGCGCTTGGCGACCACGGTCACGCCCGAGTCGATAGCGACGGAGCGTTCCATGCCCGTGCCCACGAGCGGCGTCTCGGCGCGCAGCGTCGGCACCGCCTGGCGCTGCATGTTCGAGCCCATGAGGGCGCGGTTGGCGTCATCGTGCTCCAGGAACGGGATCAGCGAGGCCGCCACCGAGACGATCTGCTTTGGACTGACGTCCATGTAGTTGATGCGCTCGCGCGGCATCAGCGTGAACTCGTTCTGGAAGCGGCACGAGACCAGCTCGTCGCTGAGCTCGCCGCGCGGACCGAGGTTGGCGTTCGCCTGCGCGATCGCGAAATTGCCCTCCTCGATCGCCGACAGAAAGTCGATCCGGTCGGTCACGCTCCCGTTCTCGACGCGCCGGTAGGGCGTCTCGAGGAAGCCGTACTGGTTGGTGCGCGCATACACCGCCAGCGAATTGATCAGGCCGATGTTCGGACCCTCGGGCGTCTCGATCGGGCACACGCGGCCGTAGTGGGTCGGGTGCACGTCGCGCACCTCGAAGCCGGCGCGCTCGCGCGTGAGGCCGCCTGGGCCCAGTGCCGACACACGTCGCTTGTGCGTGACCTCCGACAACGGGTTGTTCTGGTCCATGAACTGCGAAAGCTGCGAGGAGCCGAAGAATTCCTTGACCGCCGCCGCCACCGGCTTGGCGTTGATCAGCTCCTGCGGCATCAGCGGCTCGCTCTCGGCGACCGTGAGGCGCTCCTTGACCGCGCGCTCGACGCGCACGAGGCCGACGCGGAAGGCGTTCTCGGCCATCTCTCCGACGCTTCTCACGCGGCGGTTGCCGAGGTGGTCGATGTCATCCACCTGGCCGTTGCCATTGCGGATGTCGATCAGGACCTTCAGCACGTCGATGATGTCGGAGGTCTGGCCGTATTGCTCGACCAGTCTCTTGGCAACATCGTCGGTTCGGGAGGCGAAGTACTTCTGATCGTACAGAATGCCCGCGCCGGTGATCGCGTCCCGGCCGACGCGGCGGTTGAACTTCATGCGGCCGACCGAGGAGAGGTCGTAGCGCTCGCTGTTGAAAAACAGGTTGCCGAACAGGTTCTCCGCGGCATCGCGGGTCGGCGGCTCGCCGGGGCGCATCATGCGGTAGATCTCGACCAGCGCCTCGAACCGGGTGCGCGTCGGATCGATGCGCAGCGTATCGGAAATGTACGGACCACGGTCCAGGTCGTTGACGTAGAGCGTGTTGACCTGGGTGACCCCCGCGGAGATCAGCTTCTCGACGGAAGCGGCGGTCAGCACCTCGTTGGCCTTGGCGAGCACCTCGCCCGTGTCGGTGTTGACCACGTCGTGAGCGAGGACCTTGCCGTACAGGTACTCGCGCGGCACACGCAGGCGCGTGACGTTGGCGTCCTCCAGCTGGCGCACGTGCCGGGCGGTGATGCGCCGGCCTTCCTCGACGATCACCTTCTCACCGATGCGGATCTCGAAGGTGGCCGTCTCGCCGCGCAGGCGCTGCGGCACCAGCTCGAGCGCCACCTCTTCGGAGCCGAGGTGGAAGGTATTGGTGTCGAAGAAGGTGGCGAGGATCTCCTCCTCGCTCATGCCGAGGGCGCGCAGGAGGATGGTGACCGGGAGCTTGCGCCGACGGTCGATGCGCGCGAACAGGCAGTCCTTGGGATCGAACTCGAAGTCGAGCCAGGAACCGCGATAGGGAATGATGCGCGCGGAGAACAGCAGCTTGCCCGAGGAGTGCGTCTTGCCGCGGTCGTGGTCGAAGAACACGCCCGGGGAGCGATGCAGCTGCGAGACGATGACCCGCTCGGTGCCGTTGATGATGAACGTGCCGTTGTCGGTCATCAGCGGCAGCTCCCCGAGGTAGACCTCCTGCTCGCGCACGTCCTTGACGGGCTTCTTGGAGCCCGGGGCTTCCTTGTCGAGCACGATCAGGCGCACCTTCACGCGCAGCGGCGCGGCGTAGGTGAGCCCGCGGAGCTGGCATTCCTTCACGTCGAACACCGGCTCGCCGAGCCGGTAGCTGACGTACTCGAGGGAAGCGTTTCCGGAATAACTCGTGATCGGGAACACGCTCTTGAACGCGGCGTGCAGCCCCACGGGGTCGCGCACGTCCTCCGGCCTGTCCGCCTGGAGAAAGGTGCGGTAGGAGTCGAGCTGGATGGCGAGCAGATAAGGAGTGTCCAGAATACCCGGCTGCTTGCCGAAGTTCTTGCGGATGCGCTTCTTCTCGGTGAAGGAATAAGCCATCTCGGGTTTACCTCAGGAACAAAGTAGTGAGCCGTCCGTGGGCAGTGTGCGGAGCCCGCGCGCCGAAGGCTTGCGGGCTCCGCAGGTCCCAGACTGTGCCGCGATGGGCGCAAGCCTCGCGCGGCACGGGGAGATCATTATTTGATCTCCACCTTGGCGCCGGCGTCCTCGAGCTTCTTCTTGAAGCTGTCGGAATCGGCCTTGGACACCGCCTCCTTGACGGTCGAGGGCGCTCCCTCGACCAGATCCTTCGCCTCCTTCAGGCCGAGACCGGTGATCTCGCGGATCACCTTGATCACGGTGACTTTCTTGTCGGCCGGATACTCCTTGAGGATCACGGTGAATTCCGTCTGCTCCTCCGCGGGCGCGGCGGCCGCCCCGGCGGCGGGAGCGGCGGCCATGGCCACCGGGGCCGCGGCGGTGACGCCGAACTTCTCCTCCATGTCGGAGATGAGCTCGACGACCTCCATCAGGGTCATCTTGGAAATTGCATCGAGGATTTCGTCTTTGCTGACAGCCATGTTGAGTCTCCGCTAAATTGAAATCGGACAAGTCGCGCCGGCGCTGACCAGCTCGAGCCTCAAGCCGCCTGCTTCTGGTCGCGGACCGCGGCCAGGGTGCGGGCGAGCTTCGCCGGCGGCTCCGCCAGCGTCGCGACGAACTTCTGGATCGGCGCCTTGAGCACACCGAGCAGCATCGACAGCGCCTGCTCGCGCGTCGGCAGACTGGCGACCCTGTCGACATCCCCGGCCGGCAGGACCTGCCCGCCGAGGGACACCAGAGTCGCCACGAGCTTGTCGTTCGCCTTCGCGAAGTCCCTCACCAGGCGCGCGGCCGCGCCGGGATCATCCTTCGAAAACGCGAGCACGAGCGGCCCTTTGAGCTTCGGTCCCACCTGCTCAAAGGTCGTACCGGCGAGCGCCTTGCGTGCCAGCGTGTTCTTCACGACACGCACGTACACACCCTGCGCGCGCGCCTTGGCGCGAAGCTCGGTCATCTGTCCGACGGTGAGGCCGCGGTACTCGGCAGCCACGACGGACTGCGCCCCGGCGGCCACCTCGGCCACCTCGGCTACCAACGCCTTCTTGTCTTCCAGGTTAAGTGCCATTCCTTCTCTCCTCTCGGGTGAGAAGATCACGGTTTACGAACGAAGCCGCCGGTCGCCCGGCTGCGCTTCCCCATCGTCCGCGGCCATGGCGCTTTGCGGCGCCACGCCCGCGAGGTGACCCTTCTCGCCCCGAGGACGGACCTCGATACGATCAGCGGTTCACCATCTGCGCAGGCGGTCATTAAGAGGGCCGGCCCCTCGCCTGCGGTCTTCGATGATGGCCGGCGCCGCTCACGCGACATCGGCCCGCATCAAATCTATGCGCTAAAGCGCAGGATTCAACAGGGTTCGCCCCAGGCGGCGAACCCCGTACATGAAACGAAACAACACAAAAGCTCCGACCAACTCAAGCACTCAGGGTGGAGTGGTCGACCATGACGCCGGGCCCCATGGTGGAGGACACGGTGACACGCTTCAGGTACTGACCCTTGGCCGTGGCCGGCTTGGCCTTGTGCAGATCGGCGATCAGCGCGCTCAGGTTTTCCTTGAGCGCATCGACTCCGAAGCTCGCCTTGCCGATGGTGCAGTGGACGATGCCCGCCTTGTCCACGCGGTAGGTGACCTGGCCGGCCTTGGCATTCTTCACCGCGGTGGCCACATCCGGCGTAACGGTGCCGATCTTGGGGTTCGGCATCAGGCCGCGCGGACCCAGGATCTGACCGAGCTGGCCGACGATACGCATGGCATCGGGGCTGGCGATGACCCGGTCGAAGTTGATCTCGCCCGCCTTGACCTGGGCGGCCAAGTCCTCGAGGCCGACGATGTCGGCGCCGGCGGCCTTGGCGAGCTCCTGGTTCTTGCCGGAGGTGAACACTGCCACGCGCACCGTCTTGCCGGTGCCGTTGGGCATCACGGTCGAGCCGCGCACCTGCTGGTCGGACTTGGTGGCGTCGATGCCGAGGTTCACGGACGCATCGACGGACTCGTCGAACTTCGCCTTGGCGAATTCCTTGACCAGCTTGAACGCCTCGTCCGCCGGATACTGCTTGCCCGGGGCCAACTTGCCCTCCCAGGCCTTGATACGCTTGCCGACTGCCATGATCAGAGCCCCTCCACGTCGACGCCCATGCTGCGCGCGCTGCCGGCAATGGTGCGCACGGCGGCATCCAGGCCGGCAGCGGTCAGATCGGGCTGCTTGGTCTTGGCGATCTCCTCGAGCTGCGCGCGATCGATCTTGCCCACCTTGGTGGTGTTGGGCGTGCCGCTGCCTTTCTCGATGCCGATCGCCTTGCGGATCAACACCGACGCCGGCGGCGTCTTCATGATGAAGGTGAAGCTGCGGTCCGAGTAGACCGTGATCACCACCGGGATGGGCAGTCCCTTTTCCAGCTTTTGAGTCTGGGCGTTGAACTGCTTGCAGAACTCCATGATGTTCACGCCCTGCTGGCCGAGCGCCGGCCCGATGGGCGGTGAGGGATTCGCAGAGCCCGCGGGCACCTGCAGTTTTACGTAACCTTGGACTTTTTTCGCCATCGATCTCTCCCGGGTTCAAGCGCCTGTCAGGCTCCCCGTAACAATTACCGCCTTCTCAAACCACCATCGGCGCGTTGCTCGGCCCGTCGGGGCCAGCGCTTCGCGCTGGAGCGCACGCCCCAGGACACGGGACGGCCCGCCGCCTGCTGCGTCATACCACCGGCGCTCCGCGCCGGGAAAACTCACGACCCGCCTCGTGGCTAGGCCTTCTCGACCTGCGAGAAGTCGAGCTCCACGGGCGTCGAGCGCCCGAGGATCTGCACGGCAACCTGCAGCCGGCTCTTCTCGTAGTTGACGTTCTCGACGACACCGTTGAAATCGTTGAACGGGCCGTCGATCACGCGCACCACCTCGCCCGGCTCGAACAGCACCTTCGGCCGCGGCTTGTCCACGCCTTCCTCGACGCGACGCAGGATCTGCATCGCCTCCCGGTCGGTGATCGGCGCAGGCTTCTCCGGCGTGCCGCCGATGAAGCCGAGCACCTTCGGCACCTCGCGCACCAGGTGCCAGGTGTCCTCGTCCATCTCCATGTGCACCAGCACATAGCCGGGGTAGAACTTACGCTCGCTGCGACGCTTGTGGCCGTCGCGCATTTCGACGACTTCCTCGGTCGGAACCAGGATTTCGCCGAATTTCGGCTCCAGCCCGGCGCGCTTGACACGCTCTTTGAGCGACTCCGCCACCCGGTGCTCGAAATTCGAATAGGCGTGCACGACGTACCATCTCAGCGCCACTTCATCCCCCTTGCCCGGTCAGCATTTTGGTGGCCCAGGCCAGCACGAGGTCCAGTCCCCAGAAAAACAGGCCGGAGATGGCCACGAACACGAACACCACCAGGGTGGTCATCCCAGTCTCGTGCCGGTTCGGCCAGACGATCTTGCGCAGTTCCACGCGAGCGCTGGCGACGAAATGGCGAAACTCGATGCCATAGCGCGAGAACGCCGCGACGAGCGCGCCGGCCGCCAAGCCGGCGATCACGCACAGCCAGCGCAGCCAGCCGGGCTGCGTGTCGAGCAGGTAATAGGCGATGACGCCTGCTGCCGCGGCCAGCACCGCGACCCACAGCTTCGCCTTGTCGGCCGCGCCGATCGCCTCGAGTTTGCTTTCGTCTGTCATGTCACCGGCTGGCAGGCCAGGAGGGAATCGAACCCCCAACCTGCGGTTTTGGAGACCGCCGCTCTGCCAATTGAGCTACTGGCCTGCATTAATCGGCTGAAAGGCGCCTGCGGCGCTTTCAGCAAGACCCTGGCGGCTGCCGCGGGCAGGGAATCGGCCCTGGCCCGCCGCGCACCGCGCTGCCACCGGCGCGGGTCGCGCCGGACAAGGATACCTCTCTCACTTGAGAATCTTCGATACCACGCCGGCGCCGACGGTGCGGCCACCCTCGCGGATGGCAAAGCGCAGCCCCTCTTCCATCGCGATCGGGGCGATCAGGTCCACCGTCATCTTGATGTTGTCTCCG
>OFHJ01000194.1_pt1 | contig 25538 bp, 20 predicted proteins | sample 1522001 | NCBI WGS metagenome assembly OFHJ01 (sample SAMEA2464838, study PRJEB22497) | soil metagenome | biome: Grassland; feature: Farmland; material: Clay | place: Australia | collected 2013-02-01 | depth 1.2 m | reverse complement strand
GCTGCGTCAGGCTGCCCAGGATCACCGCGAGCAGCGAGGCGGCAAAGCCGAGCCCGGCGACGTTGAGGAACTGGACGTGCGTGATGCCGAGCACGGCGAGTCCGTAGAGCACCCCGCCGAGGGCGGTGCCGGTGAGTAGCCCGGCAAAGGCGCCGCGCGCGTTGGCGCGCCGCCAGAGCATGCCGGCGAAGAACACCGCTGCGACCGGCGGGGTGAAGTAGGCGAGCACCGCCTGCAGGTACTGCCACAGCGAGGGGAAGCGGGCGATCTGCGGCACCCAGGCGGCCGACACGAGCATCGCGAACGCCGTGGCGATGCGCGCCCAGCGTATCGTGTGACGTTCGTCGAGATTCGGCCGGGCGCTGCGAATGAAGTCGATCGACAGCACGGTGGCGGCGCTGTTGTAGGTCGCGGAGAGCGAGGCCATCAGCGCACCAAGGAATGCCGCCAGAAAGATCCCGAGCAACCCGGGGGGCAACAGCGTCACGGCAAGACGGATGTACACGTCGTCGTCGCGGTGCAGGTGGGCGAACAGGGCGCGGCCGGCCAGTCCCGGCGCGACGATCAGCAGCAGCGAGGTGAGTTTCAGCGCGCCGGTGAGCAGCGCACCGCGCTGCCCGTCGGCGACCGTGCGGGCCGCGAGCGTGCGCTGCACGACGGTCTGGTTGGTGCACCAGTAGTACAGTGCGAGCACCGGGGCGCCGAAGGCGAGCCCGGTCCAGGGCATGTAGGGGTCGCTCGCCGGCAGCACCAGGTGCAGGTGGGCCGGAGGGTTGGCCGCGAGCACCGCGTGCCAGCCGCCCGCGGCGCTGATCGCGTAGGCGGCGAGCAGTCCGGCCGTACCGAGCATCACGACGCCCTGCAGCGCCTGGGTGCGCATCACGGCGCGCAGTCCCCCGGTGAGCGCATACAGCGCTGCGAACAGCGCCAGCGGCGGCACCGTGGCGATGAACGGGATGCCGGGCACGAGGGCGTGCACGACGAGTGCGACGCAGTAGAGCGAGCCGGCCGCATCGAGCAGTACGTACAGCAGGATCGACAGCCCTGCCAGCCACAGCCGCGCGCGCCGATCGAAGCGCCGCTCGAAGTACTCCGGCACGGTATAGATGCGGTGCGAGAGCAGCAGCGGCAGCAGCCACAGCGCGAATACCACCAGGGTGATCGTGGCCACCCAATCGTAGTTGTACACTGAAATACCGAGCGCGTAGGCCGAGCCGGTGATGCCGATGAGCGCGCTCGGGGAGAAGTTCGAGCCGATCACGGCCAGGCCGATCATGGGCCAGGAGGCCCGCCGCGAGGCGAGGAAGAACTCGCTGCTCGAGGCGTGGCGGCGCGAGCCGGCGAAGCCGATCGCGAGCACGCAGGTGAGGTAGGCCGCGACCACGGCCCCGTCGGTGAGTCCCAAGCTGTCGACCTCGGTGTGCGCGCCCCCGCGGCGCACGATTCGCCCAGTGAATAATATTGCCAGAGCGTTTGTCGAGTCCCTCAAGCTCCGCGGTGAACTGACGTCACTTTGACGCTCCGGGAGAATTGCATCCGGTGGAAAGGATGCCATTCCCGCGGTCTCGGAGTGGAATCGTTTGCACTGGAGCGCTGTGAAGTTTCTCAGGGATTCATGGGGTTGATACGAGAACGATCTCCGGGCGCGCATCGCGCTGGTCTCTATTGCCGTGGCCATGACGCTTGCTGCGGAGGTAACTACGGTCCCGCCGGCTGGCCCGCTGCACAGCGGCATGACAGAGTCTCTCCTCCGGCTCGATGGACGCCGTTACGCTCGGGCAACCTGATGCGCGAGCGGCCGCTGGGGACTCCCCGCCTGGGCGCTCATCTGGGTTCTCGGGGCAGCGCTCGAGCGGTGCTGGTCGGCTACTCCATGTGCCAGCCGTGGCTGATGAGCAGCGACTGCCCGGTGAGGGCATTGGATTCGAAGGACGCGAGGAACACCGCGGCCTCGGCGACATCCTCGAGCGTGGTGAACTGCCCGTCGACGGTCTCTTTGAGCATGATGGTGCGGATTACTTCCTCCTCGGATAGGCCGAGCACCTCGGCCTGTTCGGGGATCTGCTTCTCCACGAGCGGAGTGCGCACGAAGCCTGGACAGATGACATTGGCGCGAACGCCGTGCATCGCGCCCTCCTTGGAGACGACCCGCGCAAGGCCGAGCAGGGCGTGCTTGGCTGCGACGTACGGCGCCTTCAGAACGGAGGCCTCCTTGGAATGCACCGAGCCCATGTAGAGGATGCTGCCGTTACCCTGACGGTACATTTGCCGGAGGGCTGCGCGAGTGGTCAGAAAGGCGCCATCGAGTTGCACCGACAGGACGCGCCGCCAGTCCGCCCAGGCGAGGGTCGAAAGCGGTGAGACGATCTGGATCCCGGCGTTGCTCACCAGGATGTCGAGCCGTCCGAGGGTTCGGATCACCTCCGTTGTGGCGGTCTCGACCTGTTCCTCGAGCGTGACGTCCATGACCACCGGCCGTACCGTGCCGCGCTCGGCGCTGAGCTGCGCGGCGGCCTGCTCGGTACGCGCGCGGTCGAGATCGCTGAGCGCGACATGAGCGCCTTCGCGCGCGAAGGCGCGGGCGATCGCCAGTCCGATGCCGCTCGCCGCGCCCGTGACCAGTGCCACCCGGTCTTGCAGCCGCCCGATTGCCGCCTTGCGGTGTGCCATTTAATTGCCCAGCCAGCCGAGCAGCGTGCGCTCCGCGGTGGATTCCCAGCCCAGCTGGAGATGATTGTCCCCGCTCAACAATGCCGTCGTCACCGGTCCGGGGATGCCGGTCGTGTCCAGGCACGAGGCTTCGAATACCACGCCATCGCTCGGACCGCGATTCTCGTTGTAAAAGTATGGGATGTCCGGGTCGCCGCCGCACAACAGGTAGGTCGACACCGAGGTGGGGATGGGATGGGATTGCACCGTGTTCACCAGGGAACCCTGGTTGATCGCGTACTGGATACCGTAGCTGTAACTGACGTAGCCCTGCCCGCCGTAATACGTCGTGTACCAATCCTGCTGCGACTCGTCGACGCCATACACCGAATCCCACCGGGCGAGCATCTGCTGCTGGCCGACATAGACGTCATATCCACCGGTATCGTAGATGGACAGCTCCGGGTGGCTGTAGGAGATGCCGTAGCACACGTAATCGACGGCCGCAGAGGGCCCGTTGAGCGTGCCGCCGCATTCGGGGTAGATGAGCGGGTCGGCTTCCGTCCCGTGGGCGAAGGTGTAATCGAGGCCACCGTTTGGGCCACCTAGAAGAATCAGCTTGCGCACATCATTCTGGTAGGGGCGTCCCCACGAGGGTGCGACGCCGGCGACATACATCCGCGCTGCGAACGCGCCCTTGCTCCAGGCGAGGAGGTCCACTCGGCTCGTCCCGGTTCGTTGGCGGATCACCTGGATTGCATCGGCGATGGACTGCGCCCATTGGTAATTATCGCCCTGTGGGTTGGCGAAATTCACCGCAAATACCTTGTAGCCGTTGCCGCTGAGGTACTGCATCAGTCCGCTCGTCGGGCAGTTCAACGAGCCGCACGAGCCGCTCCCGTCCAGGTCAGGGTCGGCGTATTCACGGTCCACGTTGTCGCTGGCACCCATCACCAACAGTACGGGCACGGCATGCGTGCCCGTGTTCCATCCCGGGGCGTAGTACAGCAGGAACTGCGAACCGGGCGGCTCCGCGGCACCGAAGAACGTCTCTCGCTGACCGGTCTGATCATCGCGCCCGTCCTGGGGATACTGCTGGGACGACCAGTTTGCGTAGGTGTCCTGCCACAGCTCGACCTGTTGCCATCCATGATGCACAGCAGTGTAGGTGACCAGCTGCTCGAGAGTGCCGGCGCCGGCGTGCGCGGCGCCGGCGGCCATGACGAATGCCACTGGGCCGGCCGCCGCCCACCATCCGAACCTGCGCCGTCTTGGATGCGAGCAACTCTCGTAGCGAGGGGTTGGACGTTCTGCGGACATGGTCTGTCTCCTCTCAACCCAGGACGCCTGTGGGAAGAGGCAATGCCGCCCACAGCCGGCGCAAGTCGGCATCCGGATCCTTCTCGACTCGGATGCATTCATCGAAGATCACCGTCTCGCGGCTGGTGGGCGTGTACGGTGGCCAGTGAGGCATCCGCGGGCTGTTGGGATCCCCACTCCCGGCGAAGGCCACCCAGGCCATACTCAGCGCCTGACCGAGCGCTGCGGCGGAACGTACACCGCCTCCCATGAGCGCCTCGCGGTAATTTGCGAGTGACGCAGCGACGTCGGTGGCGTGCGCGGCGCCATAGCGCCCGTCGAGCGCGGGAGTCGCCCAGTCCCACCGATAGCAGAACACCGGGGCGCGTTCCTGGGCGGCCTTGCGTTCGGCCTGCACGTGGGCAAGGCGGCGGAAGCCACTGTCGGTGACGATCTGCGATTGCAGCAGGAAAGGGCTCTTGGTCGGCCACCGCTCTCGGTACAGGCGGTGCACGGTGTCACCGGCGTCGCCGTAGGTCTCCAGGAGCCACCGGCGAAGCCCGGTCTCCTCGAGCGTGAAGTTGTCGAAGAACAGGCTCGCATCATCGAGCGTCGTCGAAACGATCAGCGGGATGTCGGCGCTCTGCGCGGGCGCGGCCGGGTCGCACGGATGACACGGCAGGTAGTCCCCGAGGACGGGGGTAAATTCGTGGGCCCCGATGCGGCTCTGGGCGGCGAGTATCTGCTGCCATGGAATTTGCACGATGCGTGTCACGGTGCGGCGGCTCAGTCCCAACGTCTCGAGAAACGCCTGCGCATGGCGTGCCGACTCCTCGCGCGAGCGAATCCGCAGCAGCGATCCGCTCTGCACCGCCGCGCGGTGAAACAGGCCGCGCGCGGCGGGTGTCGCAAGCAGTACGCTGGTCTTCCAGCCGCCGCCGGACTGCCCAAACACCGTGACGCAGCCGGGGTTGCCCCCAAACGTCTCGATGTTGTCCCGCACCCACTCGAGGGCTGCGACCAGGTCCATGATCCCAGCCACGCCCGCAGCGCCAAATTCCTCAGGGGCTCCCAGGTCCGTGAGATTGAGAAATCCAAAACTCGCGAGGCGATGTGTGACGGACACCACTACCACGTCGGCGAGCCGAGCCAGCTCCGCGCCGTCGTAGAGTGCGGCGTTGCCGGAGCTGATCGCGAATCCTCCGCCGTGGATGCAAAACAGCACCGGCCGGCGTGCGCCGTCGAGGAGGCCTGGGGTCCACAGGTTCAGCCGCAGGCAGTCCTCACTCATCCCGCCCTGGGCCACCGCCAGATCGAACTGAATCAGTCGGCCGTAGCCGTTGGTGAGCGCGGTCGGCGACTGGGGCGAAACCGGCCCATAGCCGAAACACTCGCGCATCCCGGTCCAGGGCGTCGGCGGGCGCGGTGGATGGAACCGCTGTGCGCCGCCCGTTGGCGCTCCGTACGGGATACCGAGGAACTGGTGCACGCCGCTGTTGATCAGGCCCTGAACCGGGCCGTAGCGCGTCCCGGCAGTGCAGAAGAGCGAATAGGACGCGCTTGCGGTGGGTGCGTCGTGGGCGCTCAAGGTTTAACCCCCGTCCGTGGCCTTTATTTCGACGCCCACGGTTCGCGGGCGGCTGAGGGTGACCGGAACGGGTGCCGCCGGATCGTATTCGTTGGCCAGTGTGCTCGCTGATACCTGTCCGGCGGTATCGAAGATATTCTTCAGGTAAAAATCCAGCTCGAAATGCCGATTCAACCGCAATGACAGATCGAGGTCCGTGGTATTGAACCCTGGCATGCGGTACAGGGGCTTCAGCGTACTGCCGGCAAACCCGGCCGTATGGTCACCGACGTAGCGGTCGCTCACCAACACCGATCCGGAGCGGCCGGCCGGCAGCCGGAACGCATACTTCGCCATGAGGGCGAAATTGTAGCGCGGGGAGAGCGGCAGACGGGCGCCGACGTAGTCGACACCGAGCGCCGGGGATGTGGTGGTGAGTTTCGCGTTGGTATAGGTGGCTGATCCACTCACGGTGAGGTTGCGTAATACGCGGGCGGCAAACGACATCTCCGCGCCCTTGATTTGCGCATCACCGCCGTTTTCCAGCTGGTTGATGCCGCCATTGTTGACCGTGAGCTGGATCTTCGACCACTGGATGTCGTAGATGTCCAGGTCGAGCGTAAGGCGATCGCCAAACAGCCGGCTCTTGGAGCCGAGTTCGTAATTCCATAACGTGTCGGCAGCAAACGTCGGCGCGCCATTGCCGAGAGCGAGCACGAAATTCGGGCCTCCCGGCCGGTAACCGCTGGCCGCCTTGGCATAAATCATCCAGTCGCGGGTGATATGCAGTCGCGGGTTGATGAGGTACGTGACCACGTTTTGCGCCGACCGGGAGTTCTCGTGGGTCGTCAGCGTCGGCTGAGCGGGGACTACGAACAGCCCGTGGGCGTATTGCTGATAATGCTGGTCATTGTGGCTGTAGCGCACGCCTACGGTTGTGTCGAAAACCGAATTGAAGCGATACGTGGCATCGGCGTACCCGGCGAACTCCCGGTAGGTGCTCGGCAACGCACCATAGAACAGGTCGAAGCCGGCCAGCGTGCCGGTGGGACTGGCACCGTTGACCAGATCGATGAACTCGTGTGTCGATTCGTGATCGAAGAACGCACCGATGATCCAGCGAAGCGACCTCGAGCCAGTGGACGCGAGTCGCAGCTCCTCGGTGACCTTGTGCGTGACGGTGTGCACGAACAGACCGTAGGGGTTGATGCCGAATACCGTCGCCAGCAGCGGGTTGTAGACGTCGCTGACGTCATTGAAGTATTTGCCGGAGTCGATCTGGTACCCCGATACCGAGGTCAGAGTGGCGTGTGCCAGATGCCAGTCGAGGACTGCTGAATAGAGCCGCAATGAACTCGTCGACGGCTGTGCGAGAGGGTAGTTCTGATCGTAAGTTCCGTAGGTGGGGGCGCCGGTGGTCGGGTTTCTAAACGATACCGGGTAGCCCATCGCCGAGATGTTCTGCGAAAAGGCGCCGAGGCGCAGATCCAGATGCGGCGTGAGATGTGCCAGGAACGCCACGCGTCCCCCGATCGTACGGCCCTTGCCCTGGTACTTGCGATGATGGAACGGGTCACGCGCGTAACCGGACTCGAATTGCTGCAGACCGTCGATGCGCAGTGCCGCCCGGCCTGCGAGCAGCGGAATGTTGACCATGCCCCGGATGCCATCGTTCCCGGAACTGTGCTCGGTTTGGGAGCCTTCCAGCTCGCCGGTCGCGGCGAAGCGGCGCGAATTGGGGGGCATCGTGATGTATTTGATTGCCCCGCCGAGCGTGTTGGATCCGTACAACGTGCCCTGGGGGCCGTTGAGTACTTCGATGCGTGCAAGGTCGAATGTGTTGATGTCGAGCGTCTGGAAGGCGAGGCCGAAGGAGGAGCTTGCACCGATGGGGACCTGGTCCACGTACATGCCGATGGCGCCGCTCAGTTGCGAGCCGCCGGTGGTGATGCCGCGGATGACCACGAGGTTGCTCGTGGGACCTTCCGAGAGGTAGCTCAGACCCGGGACAAACCCTGCAAAGCTCGCGAAGCCGTTGGCGTGCGCTTGGTGCAGAAGGACGCCGGTGAGCGCCGTGACTTGGCCGGGAACGTCCTGGAGGTTCTCGAGGCGCTTCGTGGCGGTCACCACGATGGTTTGCAGCGTGGGCGTCTTGCCGGTGTCACTCGTGTCGGCGGGGAGCGCCTGGGGGTGCGCCTGCGATGCGCCGGCGACGATGAGTAGTCCGGCGGTGAGTGCGACGCGTGCTACCGCGGGTCTTGCACGACCTGGCATCGGATCCCCCTCGCGTTGTGATTCGCTGCCCAAACAGCCTGAGGCTATAATGGAGCGTGCCCCGGTCGCCGTCGACGACCGCGGAGATCAACAGCAGAGGACAATATCGCTCATGCTGAACACGGATCTGAACACCGCCGCCATGCGGCCCTGGGTGGCGGTGCCGGCGGCGGAGCTGCGCTCCCTGCGCCCGTTCGCCAATGCTGCGGGCATCAGTCTTGGGGAGATTCTGCGGGGACTCGATCTGTCGCCGGAGCTGATCGACGCGCCGCGCGCGGGGGCCATCGGGCTGGCTGATTATTTTCGGATACTGGAGCGCTTCTCGCTGGCGCTGCGCGACGAGAGCTGCGGCCTCAACGCCCGGCCGCTCATGCTCGGCGCCACGGATCTCGTGCTCTCGAACCTCTCGGGTTGCAGGGATCTTCTGGAAGTGATGCGGGCTGTTGCGCGCACCTACAACATTCTGCACGGCGGTCCATACAACCGGGTCGAACTCAGGGCGGACCGCCTGATGTACGTCATTGACGTCGCGCACTTTCCGTTCGCGCCGCTAGCGGATCCGGCGCACATCCTGTTCCGGATGAATTGTGTGCTCGTGTTTCTGCACGCACTGCTGACATTGGTGGCGGGGAACGCGCTGGCGGGTCTTCTGCGACAGGTGCATACCCAGAGTGCGAATGATGGCTGCGGATTCTCGACGTTCTGGGGGGTGCCCATCCGCTGGCGCTCCCAGGACTACGGACTGGATTATGAACTCGAAGCGCTGTCGTTGAGGGTCAGCGATGCGCGGGCATTGCCCTCCTCGCAGGCAGTTTACCGCCGCATGGTGGAGTTGGCCGAGAACCGCGGGTGCGAGGGGACGGCCCCGCACAGCATGCTCGGCGCAGTGTGCGCAGCCTTCAGTGACAACGTATTCGAGCAGTCGGCAATTGCCCGGCGCGCGGGCGTCAGCGTCGCGACACTCAGGCGCCGCTTGCAGGCCGAGGGACTGCCGAGCTTCCGTGAGCTGCACGATCGCGCGTTGAACCAGGCGGCTCGCACCCTCCTGGGGCGCAAGCTGAGTCCGGTTGCCGTGGCCGAGCAGCTCGGCTTCAGCGATTTGCGCAGTTTCAACCGGGCGTTCAAGCGCTGGACCGGCTTGACGCCGGCGGCGTATGCCCGACAACGAATCAATTCGGCGGGATGAGGTCGGCTGTCTCCGAGGTCCCGCCACCGCGGGGAAGGTGAGGGTGGCACGCGTAGACCGCACCGGCGGAGACCAGCAAGTCGATGGCCAATCCTGTGACGCGGGACACACCCTGGGCGCGCTCGGGGCCGGATGATCGCCCGGGTCTGTGGTTCATGCCGGCCCGGAATATGTCGTGGTGATCGCGCTCGTCGTACCCACGTTGTACGTTTTGGCAGGCGCGATCATTTGCGCCATGCTGCACATCCTGGCGGCGGCTGCCGCGCGCAGGCCGCACCGCTCGGACTTGCTCGTCTTTGCCGCCATGTGCCTGTTCGCCGCCCTCGCGGCGATCTTCAATGCCCGGGTGCTCGATGCCCCCAGCAGCGCGCAGTTCCTGCGCGCCCTGAAACTCAATATCGATTGCATCATCGTGGCGAGCGGGTCCGTCGCGACCTTCGTGGCGTTGTACGTCGGGCATACCGGGCGGCGGGCCCGGGTCGCGCTCAGCGCCTTCGCGGCCGCGTGCGCGGCGCTGATCGTGACCAACGAAATGCTGCCCTACGGCCTGCAGTACGGCCAGTTCCGCGGCATCAGCGAACTGCGTCTGCCCTGGGGAGAGCAGGTCGCGCAGGGCATCGGGCGCGGCGGAGTGCAGACGCTCCTCGCCGTCCTGGTGATCTACGGTGCCATGCTGTATGTGCTCGGCGCGCTGTGGCGGCACTACCGGCGCACGCGCCAGCCCGGGGCCCTGTGGCTGTTGGTTTCGCAGGCCTGCTTCGTGCCGTTGGCGGTGATCGGGCTGTTGGTGCGCCTGTCGGTGCTGCACGGCTTCGAGCCCGGCCCGGTCGGGTTCCTGCTGGTCACCGCGGCGATGAGTGCGGCGCTGATGTGGGAGACGCAGCATGCGCTGCACGCCTCGGAGGAGCGCTTCCGGGTGCTGTTCGAGCGGGCGCCGGCCGCGATGGTCTCCATCGAGCCGGGGACCGGGCGCATCGCGCACGCCAATGTGGTGGCGCGCGAGCTCAGTGGCTACAGCGCCGAGGAGTTGGCGCAGCGCACCCTGGTGGACCTGACCGCCGCGCAGCAGCTCGCGCAGGTCATGCGGGAGTTCGCCGCCTTCACCGATGGGCACATCGATGAGCGCCGCCTGGAGTGGCGCCTGCTCAGGCGCGACGGGCGCGAGCGCGTCACCGACTGCGCCCTGTCCGTGCAGCGGGACCAGACCGGACGGATCGCGAGCCTGATCGCCTGCCTGATCGATATCTCCGAGCGCAAGCAGATGGAGCTCGCCCTGAAGCGCGAGAGCGAGAAGAATCTCGCCATCCTGCGCAGTGCGAGCGACGGCATTCACGTGCTGGATCCGGCCGGTTACGTGCTCGATGCGAGCGACTCGTTCTGCGAGATGCTCGGCTATTCGCGCGAGCAGGTCATCGGTATGCACGTGTCGCACTGGGATGCGCTGTTCACCCCGGAGCAGCTGGCGGGCATCCTGCGCGACCGGTTCAGCTCGCCGCGGCGGGTGATGTTCGAGACCCGCCACCGGCGCAGCGACGGGACGGTGTTCGAGGCGGAGGTGAGCTCGGTGGGGATGGACCTGCAGGGCACGCCGGTGGTGTTCAATTCCTCGCGCGACGTGACGGCGCGCAAGCAGGCCGAGGTGCGCCTGCGCGAGAGTGAGATCCGCCTGCGCACCCTGATCGAGCAGATTCCCGTGGGCATTTCCTTCAGTCGCGACGGCCTGACCCTCGATGTGAATGCCCGCTACGTGGAAATGTTCGGCTACCGCGATGCCGCTGAGGTGGTGAATACGTCCTACCTGGAGCGCGTTGCGCCGCGCTCGCGCCAGGCGGTCGAGGACATCCTCAAGCGCCGTCAGAGCGGCAGCGACGCACCGGCGGAGTACGAGACCGTCGGCCTGCGCCGGGACGGCAGCGAGTTCCCGCTGCTGGTGAGTGCGCGGCGCCTGGTGCTCGATGACGGGCCGCTCACGGTGGCCTGCATGCACGATTTCACCGAGCGCAAGCAGTTCGAGGCGCGTATCCGGCACTTGGCCTTCTTCGACCAGCTGACGCGCCTGCCGAACCGCGAGCTGCTCCAGGACCGGCTGCGCCAGGCGATTTCCGCCTGCACGCGCACCGAGCGCCACGGGGCGCTGCTGCTGTTCGGCCTCGACAACTTCAAGAGCGTCAACGAGACGCTGGGCCACGCCGCCGGGGATGAGTTGCTCCAGCAGGTCGCCGCGCGGCTCGCCGCGGAGGTGCGCGATGGCGACAACGTGGCGCGCATGGGCGGGGACGAGTTCATGGTGCTGCTGGAGGACCTGGGGGCGCAGCCCTGGGCCGCGGCGGCTCATGCCGAGACGTTCGGCCTGAAGATCATGCGGATGCTCTCGGCGCCGTACGGACCGTTCGGCGAGCATGTCCACGTCAGCTGCAGCGTCGGTGCGACGCTGCTGCCGGGCCAGCGCATGGGCGCGCACGATCTCATCCAGCAGGCGGACATCGCTTTGAACCAGGCCAAGAGCGCCGGCCGCGGGACGCTGCGATTCTTCGACCCGCACATGCAGCAGATCGTCAGCACCCGCGTGACGCTCGAGGGTGAACTGCGCAAGGCGGTCGGTGCCGGGCAGTTCCTGTTGCACTACCAGCCACAGGTCGATGAGGCTGGAAAGGTCATCGGCGCCGAGGCGCTGCTGCGCTGGAACCACCCGGTGCGGGGCCTGGTGCCGCCCGGGGAGTACATCGGGCTCGCCGAGGAGACGCAGATGATCCTGCCGATCGGCGAGTGGGTGATCGATACCGCGTGCGCGCAGCTGGCTGCCTGGAAGGCCGCGGACCAGACGCGTCCCCTGACGCTGGCCGTCAATGTCAGCCCGCTGCAGTTCCAGCAGCCGCAGTTCGCCGAGCAGGTGCGCCGGGCGATCTCGCGCCACGGCATCGAAGCGCGGCAGCTGAAACTCGAACTCACCGAGACGATGCTGCAGGGCGACGTACAGACGACCGTGCGCACCATGCGCCGCCTGAAGGAGGAGGGCGTGCAGTTCTCGCTGGATGATTTCGGCACCGGCTACTCCTCGCTGCAGTATCTCAAGCAACTGCCGCTCGATCAGCTGAAGATCGACCAGACCTTCGTGCGCGACATCGTCACCGATCCGAATGACCGGGCGATCGTCGCCACCATCATCGCCATCGCCCGGCACCTCGGGCTCGATGTGATCGCCGAGGGTGTCGAGACTAGTGCGCAGCTCGAGGTGCTGCGCGAGTGCGGCTGTGCCCGCTACCAGGGCTACCTGTTTGGCCGGCCCGTCGAGGCCGAACGGTTGTTCGGGACCTGAGGGGCGCCTTACGCCCGCGGAAGACCCAAAGGCATTCTGGCGAGACCCGACGAGGCGGTTTGTCCACGGCGCAATGCGCCACGACTAAATTGCATCTGGACTCGGTCGGCAGCACTCAAGACGCCGCCATTGTCGCCCATGAGCGGGATTGGTGGGCGCTGCCACCACAACTGTGCGTCACGTCAGAACGCGTGGGTTTGTGCAATCGGGAAGACAATGGATGTTGGCCAGATGGAACTCAAAGTAATGGATTCGCAGCGCGAGTGCCACAGGAACATCTGTCTGGGCTTCGGCGAGAAAGGCGCTGCGACTTTCACGTTGTGCTAGCGGTTCCGCTTGCGGCGATGCAGGGGTGGGCGTCTCGTGCTCCGAGCTATGGCGTTGGCGCTGCCGGGAATTGATCCAGCGGTATGGCGACCGACCCCGCTGCGTTCACACCGAGGAGATTCCCGGAGGGGCATGGTGAGTCGTGTTCGAAGCGCGCGTTTTTTGGGAATTCCTCCGGGCCCGCTCGATTCCACACCCGGGAAGATGACGCAAGTATGACAGCACAGACTCGGTTCACGCTCAGGTGGCCTTGGCATACCTGCGCATCTCCCGGGGCTGCATGATCTAGAGACAGTATGAGAGTGACTCAGTTTGCGCAGTGAGCGAGGCACCGGGCCTGGGTGCCGTCGTGTTGTGGAGGTTACGTAGATCGACACGCTGTAAGCGTTGGGTTCTCTTGCGCCGGGTCGGACAGGATGCATGGTGGAAGGGCTGAGTCGGGCAATTTTACATTTTATCTATCGCGCCGGATGCTCTGGCGGGCCGCATGTAACACGACAGTCTGATTTACTAATAATAACAACACGATGGTGATTGAGTACGGGCGGCGGCACGCGGCTTGCAGGTTGTGATTGCCGGAGACCCGCGCTCAGCAGGAGGTCTCAGATGTGCGCGGCATGTACTCGGTTGAAACAGTCACTTTTCATTACAACCGGAGGACAATTGTCATGACCAAGACATTCGCGCGCGTCCTTTCAGGGTCGTTCGCAACGGCCTTGCTGTTGGGCTGTGCCGCCACCGCGATCGCGGGCACACTGACGACTGTCGATAACACCAGTGCGACAGATTTCGCCAATGCGCTCACCACGGGAGGTACGGGAGGCATCACAATCACCAGCGAGTCGCTGAGCACCAATACCCTGGAGGGACTTGCCTCATCCGGGCTTTTTTCCACTTCTGGAGCGAACAATTTCGGCCTGTCTGGAAGCGGAATCGTCATCAGTAGCGGCGATGCGGCGCAGGATGGGACTACGGGTGCGTTCTCGAACGGTATCACGACGGACTTCGGTACCAGTGCTACCGTGGCGCAGACCAACCTGCTCAACCAGGTCGCCTCGGCACCTGGCGGGTGGAACGACGTTACCGAATTCAGTATCGCGTTCTCAGCGGACGCCAATACGAACCAGGTGTACTTCAATACGGTGTTTACTTCTGCGGAGTACCCGACTTACGTCGGATCGTTCATCGATGGGTTCGGTTTGTTCCTCAACGGAACGAATATCGCGTTCGCGGGCGGTAACCCCGTCAACATCGATAGCCCGCTGATGGTAAACACGGCGTATCCGACGGGCGGTGGAGTGGACGGAACACAATATCAAACGACGCCGGAACAGGGCGTATTGGTCCAGAATGGAAGCGCGGTGGTGACGTACAGTGGTGCCGTGACCCCCGGCAGTACCGGCAACACGCTGGATTTCATTATCGCCGATGCCAATGACCACCAACTGGATACCACTGCCTTCATTCAGGGCTTGGGTAATGCGGCGCCACCGAGCACAGTCCCGGAGCCGGGTGCATTGGGCCTGTTCGGGCTGGGTCTTCTCATGGCCGCGATGGCCGGCTTCGCCCGCCGTCGGCGCAAGGCGCGCGGGTTCTGATGGGAGCAGCTGGTCGTACCAGCGGGTTCGACAGCTGAGACACAGTGAACCCACTGTGCGCATCAGGTGGCGTGCCCCGGAAAGCTGATGCGCCGGGGCACGCCGCCTGTTTCACGGGGTCCTGGGTGGGCCCGTGTGCCGGTGGTGCTTGATTTGCGCATCGAACGGCGCGGCGCGACGGGTTGTGGGCGAGTGCGTTAGGGATGGTTCTTGGGCAGAGGCGGAAAGTCCAGTCGCAGCGTGGAGTGGATCTGGTCACGCTGCAGCGCAGTCACCCCGGCCCGCTCTGCATAGTGCGGCCAGCGCTCTACGGCGGTACGGACTTCATCGAGCATCGTCTCGGCCCGCCCGCGTTTCAGGCCCGCCGTCGCGGCGCAGCTGCGGAAGTCTTCGAGGGTGAATCCGTCGCGCTTGCCGTTGATCGTCATTTGGTGCGAGGCGGTCCAGCGGCCCTGCGGGTTGTAGGCATAGGTGACGTCGAACGCCGGGGCGAGCGACCACTGGCCTTCGGGGTTCATCAGGAAAGCGATGTTCTTGACGTGATCATCTTGGTTGCGTGCGACCACGTTGAACAGCATGCGGCGGAACTGTTGTTCCAGAGCGTCCATCGGGAGCTTCAGCCGGCGGATGACGTCAAACGCCTGCTCATAGGCGTGAGCCCCTGCGGCGTTGAAATCGAGGTGGGCGAGTGCGGCGAGGGACTGCATGTGGATCTTCGCGCCCGTCTCGGTGCGATCGAAGCGCCGGGTCATGAAGTGCCGGCGTCCGCCTTCCTCGAGAAGGCGGCACTCGCTCAGGGTGATGCCGGCCTCTGCGGCCATCAGCGCGTAGGCATACTCGATGGCGGTATAGCCCCGGGGATCCTCGAGCTCCTTGTCGCGGTTGCCGCTCACGCCGTCGAATTTCAGCAGCCAGTAGCCGAAACCGTCGGGGGCGTGCACTTGGCCTGAGCGTACCTCGTTCGTCTCGGGGTTCCAGGCGATGATCGCCTTGGCACGGGCGCCGCCCGCGGAGGTACCGACCCGCAGCAATTCCTGGAGCGCACCGTTGCGGTGCTCCGGCGTGAAGGAGCCGTGAAGTGCGGTGCGGTTGCCGAGGATGTCGGAGGCGAGAGCGACGAGTGCATCGACCTGGATCGTGCTCGAGCGCCGCGGCCGGGGACCGGTCACCGGCGCAAATTCCAGCGCGCCCATGCCGCGCATGCCGATGTAGCAGAGTCGCTCGATGGCGTTGAACGATTCGGGGGTGCGGCCCTGGGTGGCCAGCCACGCGTTGATCAGTGCGTTGCCGAACTTGTCCGGGAGTGAGTCGGCGAGCAGCCCCGGGAGGCCGTGAAAAGCGTCCCGTGGCAGCGCCGGGAAGGTGTAGATGCGTGAGGCGAGGGGCATCGCGATCGGAGCCACTTCGATGCCGCTGTGCACGAACTCGGGGTCATACTCGAATGCCGCGATATCCTGTCCGTCCTCCAGGTAAGCCGCCGCAATCCGTCGGCCCCACAGTCGCACCTCGGCAATCGTCGCCATGCTCAGCTCTTGCGCTGCGTGTCCGCAGCGTTCCACGTCCAGGATGAGGTGGGGGGAGAATGACCTCCCGAGGGCGTCGGTGCGCCCGGTCCGCTCGAACTGCGGCCACGGGTCACCCGCTGACGTTGCTTGCCGCGCAACTTCAGTTGCGCGATCGGGCTCGGGGGTAATTCCGGCAGCAGCCGGTCGAGCCCTTCGAGGCGATCGAGGACCCTGAGGACCCGGATGAAATTGGTCAGTTCGGCACCATGGCCGGCCTCGATCCGCTCCAGGGTGCGCTTGCCGATGCCGGCCTGCTCGGCCAGGTCCGCTTGGGTCAGGTCCGCCGCGATGCGGTGGCGCGTGAGGCGCTGCCCGAGCTCCTCGAGCACCGCCGCGTCGGTCAAATCTGATGTGAGTTTCATAAATCGTAATATTTGGCGAATTGAAGGCTTATTCAGCAGGATACTCGCTATAAATAGCGATTAATAGAGTTCTAATGAGAATTCCTAATTCGTTGAATATGGCGAGCATTATGCGTAAACTGTCAGTTATTCGCCATAAAGGGCGAATATCACTGTGACTCTGGGGACGATGGCCGCAAGCGTCATGCGCTGCCGCCGCTGCCGGGCGGCAGGTCAGATCTCGATGCGCGAGAAGCGCCAGGCGCCCACGGCAGTGAGCACCACCGCGAGCGCCCCCATGACGCCGAGGTCGAGCAGCACTCCGAAGTGCCCGCGTGCGATCAGCGCGCCGCGCAGCCCGTCGACGCCGTAGGTCAGCGGATCGATCCGGGTGAGCACGGCGAGGAAGGCCGGCAGGTGCTCGAGCGGGTAGAGCGCTCCGGAGAGAAAGAAGATCGGCAGCACCAGGAAGTTCATCACCATCTGGAAGCCCTGCATGTCGCGCAGGGTCGAGCCGACGGTGGTGCCGAGCGCGGTGAACACGATCGCGATCAGCGCCAGGAAGGCGAACCCGAGCGGCAGGCCCGTCCACCCCACGGTGCGAAATCCCGCCAGCGTGGCGACCGCCGCAACCAACAGCCCCTGGATCATCGCGGTGGTGGCCGCCCCACAGGTGCGCCCGATCATGATGTACAGGCGCGGCACGGGGGCGACCAGCGTTTCCTTCAGGAAACCGAACTGGCGGTCCCAGATCAGCTGGATGCCGGAGAACAGCGAGGAGAACAGCACGGTCATCGCAATCACGCCCGGAGCGATGAACTGCAGGTAGTTGCCTTCGCCGCCGCGGCGAAACACCGGCGAGAGCCCGTAGCCGAGCGCCAGCAGGTACAGCAGCGGTTGTCCGAACGAGGCGACGATCTGCACCCGGGAGCGCACGTAGCGTTTCAGTTCGCGCAGCCACAGCACGTAGATCGCACCCATCGAGCTTCTCCTCAGCGGCCGCGCCAGGCGCGCGCCGCCATGCGCATCCGGTCGGTCGAGGTGCCGCTTTCCTCACGGATTTCCGTACCGGTGAGGGCGAGGAAGGCCTCCTCGAGCGTCCCGGAGCCGGTGCTGGCCTTCAGCTCGGCCGAAGTGCCGAGCGAAACGATCCGCCCGTGATCGATGACGGCGATGCGCCCGGCGACGCGATCCGCCTCGTCCATGTAGTGCGTGGTCAGGAAGACCGTGACGCCCTCGTCCTGGTTGAGCCGCTTCACGTGGGTCCAGAGCTGGTTGCGGCTCTGCGGGTCGAGGCCCAGCGTCGGTTCGTCGAGAAACAGGATGCGTGGGGTGTGCAGCAGGCCGCGGGCGATCTCCAGGCGGCGCATCATGCCCCCGGAGTAACGCTTGACCAGCTCGCCTCTGCGCTCCCACAGGCCGAACAGTTCCAGCAGCGCCTGCATGCGCTCGCGGCGTACCTTGCGCGGCACCTGGTACAGCGCGCCGTGCAGGTCGAGGTTCTCCCAGGCCGAGAGGTTCTGGTCGAGACTCGGGTCCTGGAAGACGATGCCGATGCGGCGGCGCACCTCGGTGGACTGGCGGGTCGGGTCGAGCCCGTCGATGCGCACCGTGCCCGAGCTCGGCGGCAGCAGCGTCGTGAGCACCTTGATGGTGGTGGTCTTGCCGGCGCCGTTGGGACCGAGAAAGGCGAAGATCTCACCGCGCTCGACCGAGAAGGAAATGTCGTGAACGGCGATGAACTCGCCGAATTTCCGCGTCAGGTTCTGCACGACGATCATCGGCGAGCCTCCCTCGAGCCTGGCGGCGGCGAGCATAACACGGCCGCTGCGGCCGCTTCGTTACAGCCAGCCCTTCTGTCGTGCGATGCGCGCGGCTTCGACGCGGTTGGCCGCGCCGAGCTTGCTGATGGCCTCGGAGAGATAATTGCGCACCGTTCCCTCCGAGAGCGACAGCTCCGCGGCGATCTCCGCTCCGGAGCGTCCCTCGCCGGCACGCCAGAGTATCTGCCGCTCCCGATCGGTGAGCGGGTCCGGGTCGCTCGCCCAGGCTTCAGCGGCGAGCTCCGGGTCGATCACCCGCTCGCCGCGGCGCACCCGGCGAACCGCGGCGGCGAGTTCGGCGGCCGGGCGATCCTTGAGCAGATACCCACGCGCGCCGGCATCGAGTGCGCGGCGCAGGTACCCCGGACGTGCGAACGTGGTGAGGATGACCACCTGGGTGTCCGGGTGGCGTGCGCGCACCTCTGCGGCGAGGGTGAGCCCGGTCATCTCGGGCATCTCGATGTCCGTGACCAGCACATCGGGGCGCTCGGCGGCCACCGCCGCGAGAGCCGCCCGGCCATTGGCCGCGCGCGCGCAGACGCTCAGGTCCGTCTCGGTCTCGAGCAGCGCCGCGAGGGCCCCGAGGATCATCGCCTGGTCCTCGGCGAGAACGACGCGGATGGCGTTCATGCCCCGCTGCCCTGGGGTACGGCGGTGGCGGGGATTTCCACGCGCAGCCGCGTGCCCTCGCGGGTATCGATGGTGAGATGTCCGCCGAGCGCGGCCAGCCGCTCGCGCATGCCGCGCAGGCCGTTGCCCTCGTGCTCGATGCCACCGCGCCCGTCGTCACGCATCTCGAGCAGCGTCTGCTGCGGGTCCGACTCAATGGTGAGCGTGCAGCGGCCCGCGCGCGCATGTCGCACGATGTTGGTCACGCACTCGCGCACCACGAGCGAGAGGGTGCTCTCGACCAGCGGGGCGAGACGCGGCAGCGGCTCGGTGCACTCGAGGTGCACGCCGGCCAGGTCCAGCGTCTGGCGGGCGCGGGTCAGTTCCGCGGCCAGTCCCTCGCAGCGGTAGCCGCGGATCGTCTCGCGTACCTCGGCGAGCGCACGGCGCGCGGTCTGCTCCACTTCGGAGATTTCCGTGCGGGCCCGTTGCGGTTCGCTGCCGATGAGCCGGCCGGCGAGCTCGGATTTCAGCACGATGAGCGAGAGGGTATGGCCGAGCACATCGTGCAGGTCGCGCGCGATGCGCTCGCGCTCGGCCACCTGGGCGAGGTGTTCGATCTGCTCCTGGGCGAGCTGCAGTCGGGCATTGGCGCGGACCCGCAGTGACCAGAACAGGCTGCTGACCCCGGCCGGCACGGCGAAGAAGGCGAAGATGCCCCAGGTCCACGGACTGTAGTGCAGCGCCCAGCCCTCGAGCGCCGCGAGGAGCGTGGCGGCGGCAATCACCGCGCTGCCCACGGCAAACGAGTCGGTCACGGCCGGCGCGAAACTTGCCACGTAGATGAAGATTACGCCGCACCCGGGGTTGTATGCGTAGGCACCGAGGCCGAGCACGGTCATCGCCGCGACCAGTATGCGGCGGGTGCGGGGGACGCGCGCAAAGAACATGGTGGGGAGGTAGAGCGCGACGAAGACGCCGAACAACAACAGAGTCAGCGACCAGGTGCGCCAAGTGCCGTGCTGCGCCGGCATGACGAAGAAGAACACTGAGTAGCACAACCACACCAGGTTGATCAGGGGGCTGCGCCGCGCGGGGACGGGCGCGCGGGACTCGCTAGGGTTTTCCGGCTCGATCATGGGGTCTTGGCCTCGCTGCGCACGAACGTAAACCAAGCTGCCGCGAACATCAACGCGCTGAACCCGGCGAGCACCAGCCAGTGGGTGAGCGCCCTGGAGGCCGGCGCGAAGTGAAATACGGCGAGCGCCAGCTCGGCGAGGTGATAGGTCGGCATCGCCGGGGCGATGCGCTGCATCCACCCCGGCAGCATGCTGACGGGCATCCAGAACCCCGACACGATGCACAGCGGCAGATAGACGAGGTTGATCAGGCCTGCCCCGGCGTTCGGCGGCACCACCAGCGCGATCAGCAGGCCGAGCGCGGTGAAGGGCACCGAGCCGAGCAGCAGGATCAGCGCCAGACGAACCACCTGAGAGATGCTCACCGTCACGCCCGCCCCGATGCGCCCGAGCGCGATCAGCAAACCCATCACGAGCAGCGCGAACACGGCGCTCGAGAGCAGCTTGGCCGTCAGGTACCCCAGGCGCGGCATCGGGCTCGCCCATTTCAGCTCGAGCCAGCCCTGGGCCCGATCAAAGGCGACGCCGAGCCCGATACCGAACAGGCACGCTGAGCCGAGCCCCATGCAGCTGTAGCCGGCAATGAGGTACCGCGCCGCTTCGCGTCCCCCCACACCCAGGCCGAACACCGTGTAGAACAGCACCGGCAGACCGAGGACCGAGAGCGTGTAGACGCGGTTGCGTGCCAGGCGGATGAACTCGGACTCGATTTCCTTCAGCGTTGCGTGCAGCCGCCAGGCGGCCCCGCGCGGCAGCACCGCGGTACCAGTCATGGAATTCATCGGCGCTCCGGGCTCGGTTGCGTGTGGGATGGCGCGCCGGCCTGTTGCAGCGCGAGGATCGCCTCCTCGAGACTCGCGGCGCTGACTTCCAGGTCGCTGAGCGAGGCATCCAGCGGCAGCATCTGCTCGAGTACCCGCTGCGGTTCGTGCGCGAAGATGACGACACCGTCGCGGTCGCTCTCTACGGCCGTGACGCTCGGCAGGCCGCGCAGCAGCGCCGGGGCGAGCCGGGTGCGGCAGCGGATGCGCCGCGCGGCGATGCTGTGTTTCAGTTCACTCGGCGTCGCGCAGCGTACCGCGCGGCCGTGCTCGATCAGCACCACGCGGTGTGCCAGCGCATCGGCCTCCTCGAGGTAATGCGTGGTCAGCAGTACGGCCTTGCCGGCGGCCGCGAGCGCGCGGATCTCCTGCCACACCTGCCGCCGGCTCGGCGCATCGAGTCCGACGGTCGGTTCGTCCAGGCACAGCACCGCCGGGTCCCCGCTCAGCGCCAGCGCCAGCAGCGCCCGCTGCTTCTGCCCGCCCGAAAGCGTGCCGAAGCGCTGGTGCTGCACGGCGGTGAGCCCGGTGCGCTCGAGCAGCTGCGTGCTCGGGAGCGGGTGCGGGTAGTAGCTGCGAAACAAGTCGAGGTGTTCGCGCACGGTGAGCGTGGCGGGGGCGCTGGCGACCTGGAGCATCGCTCCGAGCGCGGCGCGCGCGGCACTGGAGCGCGGATCGCGTCCGAGCACCTGGACCGCACCGGCGTCGGGCCGAGCGAGGCCGAGCAGCAGTCGCACCGCGGTGCTCTTGCCGGCGCCGTTCGGGCCGAGCAGGGCGGTGATTTCCCCCGGCCGCAGCGCAAGGGAGAATCGATCGAGCGCGAGACGCTCGCCGAATCGCTTCGTGACGGCCTCGAGGGCAGCCAGCGGTGGGGCGGCACGGGCGACGGCGGTGCACATGGGGTTGAGCTTCCGGGTTCCTCGTAGTGCGCGCAGCTTCCTCTCGCGGTGCGCCGCAGGGTAGTGCCGGCTGTCAGCCGGGGCGGGTGACAGTTGTCACGCCCGTCCGGCACGGCTGCCGGGGTCGGGGGGTTCCCAGGCCATAAATAGTTCGATAGTATTGAAACCATGAAATCGAAAGAAGCCATCGCCGCCTGTGCGGCGCTCGCCTCGGCGCCGCGGCTCACCCTGTATCGGCTGCTGGTGCGACGCGGGCCGGCGGGCTTCACGCCCGGGGAGCTTGCGCGCCGCCTTCGCCTGCCGGCCCCGACGCTGTCGTTTCACTTGAAGACGCTGGTCGGCGCGGGGCTGGTGGCGAGTCGCCGCGAGGGGCGCAACCTCTACTACAGCCCGAATTTCGCGCGCATCGATGCGCTGATTGCCTTTTTGACGGCCAACTGCTGCAGCCTCGCCGGCGGCGGCACGGGGGCCGAGGATACATCCCAGTGCGCACCGGCGCGGGGGAGGTGCTGAGGTGTCCCGTTTCGATCGATTCCTGAGCGTGTGGGTGGTGTTGTGCATGGTCGCCGGCACGCTCGCGGGGCGTTTCTACCCCGGTGTGTTCGACCGTATCGCCGCACTGCAGGCCGCGCAGGTCAACTTCGCCGTGGCGGGGCTGATCTGGCTGATGATCGTGCCGATGCTGATGAAGGTCGATTTCACCGCGCTGGCGTCGGTGCGCGAACACTGGCGCGGCATGGGCGTGACGCTGTTCATCAACTGGGCGGTCAAGCCGTTTTCCATGGCATTGCTCGGCTGGTTGTTCCTGGCGCACCTGTTTCGCGCCTGGTTTCCCGCCGGGCAACTCGACAGCGCGATCGCAGGGCTCATTCTGCTCGCCGCCGCGCCGTGTACGGCCATGGTGTTCGTGTGGAGTCACCTGGCCGGCGGCGAGCCGCATTTCACGCTCACGCAGGTGGCGCTCAACGACACCATCATGGTCTTTGCGTTCGCGCCGATCGTCGGGCTGTTGCTGGGTGTTGCCGCGGTGGTCGTGCCGTGGCACACGCTGCTGCTGTCCGTGGCGCTGTACATCGTGGCCCCCGTGCTGCTCGCCCAGGCGCTGCGCCGCGCGCTGCTCGTGACCGGCGGCGCCGAGGGGCTGCGGCGCGTACTGGGGCGATTTCACCCGGTCTCCCTCGGGGCCCTGCTGGCCACGCTGGTGTTGCTGTTCGGGTTCCAGGGCGGGCGGATCCTGGGCGCGCCACTGGTCATCGTGCTGCTGGCGGTGCCGATCGTGATCCAGGTGTATTTCAACGCCGCGCTCGCCTACGTGCTGAACCGCTTCAGCGGCGAGGCGCACTGCGTGGCCGCACCCTCGGCACTGATCGGCGCGAGCAATTTCTTCGAATTGGCCGTCGCCGCAGCGATCAGCCTGTTCGGACTGCGCTCCGGCGCTGCGCTCGCCACGGTGGTGGGCGTGTTGGTCGAAGTGCCGGTGATGCTCTCGGTGGTGGCGCTGACCCGCGCCACGCGCGGTTGGTATGAGCGCGGCAGGGCCGTGCGTCGGCGCACCTGCTCGGGTGCTTCGATGGGAGAGGTCTGATGCGAATCCTGTTCCTGTGCGTGGCCAACTCGGCGCGCAGCCAGATGGCCGAGGGGCTGGCCCGAGAGCTGCTGCCGGGCGCTGAGGTGCTCAGCGCCGGGTCGCGCCCCTCGCGCGTCAATCCCTATGCCATCGAGGCGATGCGCGAGGTGGGCATCGACATCACGGGGCAGCGCTCGAAGTCGGTCACGGAGATCGACCCGCAGGGGCTCGACCTGGTGGTGACCCTGTGCGCCGAGGAGGTCTGCCCGGTGCTGCCCGGACGGGTACGCCGACTGCACTGGCCGATCCCCGACCCGGCGAGCGATGATCCGGCGGTGAGTGCCGAGCAGCTGCGCGAGCGGTTCCGCAGCGCGCGCGAGCAGATCCGCACACGTCTCGGCGCGTTGGCGGCCGACCCCCTGGCCGCGCAGTAGGCCCGGGGCGCTGCCCCGGGGACCGTGGGGCGGGCGCTGAGCCAACGTCGCCCCGGCCTGCGCTGCGCCCGACTAGAATAGGGCGCCATGAAAATCTCCGGCGCTGCCTACCGCACGATCTGGCCGCTGCCCTCGGGGGCGGTACGGGTCATCGATCAATCCCGCCTGCCGTTCGAGTTCGAGACGCAGGACCTGGCGAGCCTCGAGGACGCCGCCCACGCCATCCGCACCATGGTGGTCCGCGGCGCCCCGCTGATCGGGGCCACGGCCGCCTATGGCCTGGCGCTGGCGCTGCGCCCGGACGCCTCCGATGAGCGCATCGAGGAGGCCGCGCGCGTATTGCGCGCGACACGCCCGACGGCGGTCAATCTCGCCTGGGCGCTCGAGCGGGTGCGTCGCGTGATCGCGGCGCTGCCGGTGGCCGAACGAGCGGCCGCGGCGTTCGCCGAAGCCGCTCGTATCTGCGAGGAGGATGTCGAGCAGTGCCGCGCGATTGGCGTGCACGGCGCGAAGCTCATCGGCGAGAAGGCCGGGGCTGTGCGCCGCCGCGTGAATGTCCTGACCCATTGCAACGCCGGCTGGCTCGCCTGCGTGGACTGGGGTACGGCGCTGGCGCCGATTTACGCCGCGCACGATGCCGGCATCGACGTTCACGTCTGGGTCGATGAGACCCGGCCGCGCAACCAGGGCGCCTCGCTCACCGCCTTCGAGCTGGGTGCACATGGTGTGCCGCACACGGTCATCGTGGACAACCTCGGCGGGCACCTGATGCAGCACGGGCAAGTGGACCTGGTGATCGTCGGCAGTGACCGCACGACCGCCGGCGGCGATGTCTGTAACAAGGTCGGGACGTATCTGAAGGCGCTCGCAGCGCACGACAACGGCGTGCCGTTCTACGCGGCGCTGCCGGTGAGTACGATCGACTGGGGCCTCGAGGATGGACGGGACATCGAAATCGAGGCGCGAGATGCGGCCGAGGTGACCCACATCACGGGGCTCGCCGCGGCGGGGCGGCCCGAGCGGGTGCGCATCGTGCCCGAGGCGAGCCCGGCGCTGAACCTCGCCTTCGATGTCACGCCGCGGCGCCTGGTCACCGGCCTGATCACCGAGCGCGGCATCTGCGCGGCGAGTCGCGCGGGGCTCGCCGAACTGTACCCGGAGCGGGCCGCGTGAGCGCGCCGCTCGATCATCTCGATCTGCGCCGCGCGCTGATCGAGGCGTGCCGGGACCTGCAGCGGCTCGGGCTGACCCACGGCACGTCCGGCAATGTCAGCATCCGGTGCGATACGGACGCCTTCCTCGTCAGTCCCACGGGCCTCGCCTACGCCTCGCTCGAACCGCAGGACGTTCCGCTGATGCGCCTCGACGGTAGTTGGTACGGACGGTGCCGGCCCTCGAGCGAGTGGCGCTTCCACCGCGATATTCTTGCCGCACGTGCCGAGGCGGGCGCCGTGGTGCATGCCCATCCGCGCTACGCCACTGCACTGGCGTGCACCGGCCGAGGCATCCCGGCGTTTCACTACATGGTCGCGGTGGCCGGGGGCCGCGACATCCGCTGCGCTGATTACCACACGTTCGGGACACAGGCGCTCTCGGATGCGGCGCTGGCGGCCCTGGAGGGGCGGCGCGCCTGCCTGCTCGCGCACCACGGGATCATTGCCCTCGGGGCCGACGTGCGCACCGCGCTCGCGCTGGCAGGAGAGGTGGAAAACCTGGCCGCCCAATACGCCACCGCGCTCGCGATCGGCGGCGTGAAGCTGCTCGAGGATGCCGAGATGGACCGGGTGGTGGAGAAGTTCCGCACCTACGGCCGGCCGCAGGCCGTGGATCCCGGCCTGAGCCACGCCGGCGCGACGCTGCCGGGCGGCTGAGCGGCGCGTCAGTGCTGGGCGCGCCGCTCGAGCACGACGCGCGCGATGATGTTGATGATCAGCACGAAACCGGTCACCAGCAGCGCCGCGGCGTAGGCCAGTGCATTGGCGGCGGCAAACGGCTCGTTGATGAAGGTCCAGATCGCGTAGGTCAGGTAGCCGATCGGCGAGTGCGTGAGATGGCCGTCCCAGAGGTAGCTCGACCAGCCCGCGGTGTAGAGCAGCGGTGCGGTCTCGCCGACCGAGACGGCCA
>OFHJ01000193.1_pt1 | contig 25748 bp, 22 predicted proteins | sample 1522001 | NCBI WGS metagenome assembly OFHJ01 (sample SAMEA2464838, study PRJEB22497) | soil metagenome | biome: Grassland; feature: Farmland; material: Clay | place: Australia | collected 2013-02-01 | depth 1.2 m | reverse complement strand
TTTCACCCCCCGAGTGGGCACGGGCTTTCCCTGGCGCAAATTGCGCCGCGACGGCGGCGGAGGGTCGTGCTTGCGCCTGCGCCCCGAGATCCATGACACAAAGGAGATGTTCATGTCCTGGCTTGCCGGCGATGCCGCCGAGACCACTATGCCACCCGGCGCGCGCTTGGTCGCGCTTCTGGCTCGGCCGGGCATTCTCAAGGTTCCCGGTGCCCATCACGCGCTCGCTGGTCTGCTTGCCAAGGGGGCCGGGTTCGAGGCGCTCTATCTCTCGGGCGCGAGCTTAAGCGCGAGCCTCGGGCTCGCCGATCTTGGCGTCATGACCTTGGAGGAGCTTTGCTTCTTCGTCCGTAGCATCGCCCGTGCCACGGCGCTACCGCTGATCGTCGATGCGGATACCGGCTTCGGCGGCGTCCTCAACGTCGTCCGCACCGTGCGCGAGCTTGAGCAGGCGGGCGCGGCGGCGATCCAGATCGAGGATCAGATCTTGCCAAAGAAATGCGGCCACCTGAGCGACAAGCGGCTGGTTTCCATCGAGGAGATGGCGGCCAAGGTAAGCGCTGCCCGCCACGCCCGTCGCGACCTGAAGATCGTCGCGCGCACCGACGCCGCGGCGGTCGAGGGCATCGAGGCCGCGCTTGTCCGGGCCAAGGCCTATGTCGCGGCCGGCGCCGATATCATCTTTCCCGAAGCCTTGGCTGAGGCGGATGTCTTTCGCCGCTTCGCGCAAGAGGTTCCGGCGCCGCTGCTCGCCAATATGACGGAATTCGGCCGCACGCCTTATTTCACGGCGGCGGAATTCGAGAGCTTTGGCCTCAAGATCGTGATCTGGCCGGTATCCTCGCTCCGCATCGCCGCCAAGGCGATGTCCGAGCTTTACGCAGGCTTGGCCGAGGCCGGCAGCGCCCAGCCCTTTCTCGACCGCATGCAGAGCCGCGCCGAGCTTTACGACACGATCGATTATTTTGCCGTCGAGGAACTCGATCGCTCAATCGCGAAAAGCGCGCTCCCAACGGAACCGCCAACCGGTTAGCGACGCGGCCAGCCATGAGATAGACGCGGGGCCAAGGCGCTTGCCGCGCTCGACGCCCGCGGTGTAGCGTGACGGCGACTTCCCGCCAACCGTTTCAACCCCTCGATCCGAGCCCGGTCCATGCCCCACGCCACGGAGCTTCTTCATCTGCTTGTGGGCGCCGCCGTCTTTATGGTCGGCGGTCTGGTCAAGGGCGTTCTCGGCCTCGGCCTCCCGCTCATTCCGGTGCCGGTGCTGTCGCATTTCATGCCGGTGCCGAAAGTCATCGGCCTGATGACGATGCCGGCCCTGACGAGCAATTTCCTGCAAGGGCTCTCGGGCGTGAACCGTCGCGCGACGATCCGGCGTTTCTGGCCGATGATGGCGGGCTTGGCCTTCGGCATCGTGGTTGGGACGCGGGTTCTCGTCACAGTCGATCTCGCCGCCCTGCGGCCGCTTCTCGGCGGCATTTTGCTGATGATGGTGATGATCGAGGTGTTCAACGTGCGGATTCCGGTGCCCGCCGCTCACGAGCGTCGGGTCGGTCTCGTCTTCGGCCTCGTGGCCGGATTCGTTACCGCCGTTTCCAGCTTCATGGGGCCACTGATCGCACTTTTTCTGTTCGCCCTCGATCTCTCTATCGAGGATTTCGTCGCTGCCTTCGGATTGATCGCCTTCGCCGCGATCGCCGCGCTCACCCTGTCGCTGGCCGCCGTCCGCATTCTGGACGGCAAGGAGCTTCTGCTCTCAATCGGGGCCATCGTGCCGGTTCTTCTCGGCATGGAAATCGGCAAGCGCATCCGCGCGCACGTGCCGCGCCGGATCTTCCGTCTCGGCGTCTTCGCCATCGTCGCCGTCGTCGCCCTGAACCTGCTGCTTCAGGGCGTTCTGCCGAACGGACTTTAGGAGCGTCGGGGCGGCGGCGCGACGGGCGTTAAATCGCGGCCCTCAGACGTTGCCCTGCGCCACCGCGCGGCCGATGATGATCTGCTGAATCTGCGACGTGCCCTCGTAAAGCCGGAACAGGCGGGCGTCGCGGTAAAGCTGCTCCACCGGATATTCCGCCATGTAGCCCGAGCCGCCGTGAATCTGCACTGCCCGGTCGGCGACCCGGCCGAGCGTTTCGCTGGCGAAATACTTGCAGCTCGCGGCCTGCACACGCACGTCCTCGCCGGCATCGCGGCGCTTCGCGGCATCGCGGATCATGCAGCGCGCGGCATAGGTCTCGGCATAGCTGTCGGCGAGCAGCGCCTGGACGAGTTGGAACTCGGCGATCGGCCGACCGAACTGCTTGCGCTCGCGGGCATAGCGCGCCGCCTCGTCGATGAGGCGCGTCGCGAGGCCGGTGCAGGCGGCGGCGACCTGCAGACGGCCGCGGTCGAGCACCCGCATCGCGGTCTTGAAGCCCACGCCCTCTTTGGTGCCGCAAAGGGCGCTCGCCGGAATGCGGCAATTCTCGAACACCACGTCGGCCGTGAGCGAGCCGCGCTGGCCCATCTTCTTGTCCACCTTGCCGACCGAAAGGCCGGGCGAGTCGCGCTCGACGAGAAAGGCGGAGATGCCGCCGGCCCCGGCATTGCCGGGATCGGTGCGCGCCATGACGGTGAACAGGCCGGCGAGCGGCGCGTTGGTGATGAAGCGCTTGGTGCCGTTCAGGACATAGGAATCGCCGTCGCGATCGGCCCGGGTCCGGAGCGAGGCCGCGTCCGAGCCGGCCTCGGGCTCGGTCAAGGCGAAGGAACCGATCAGCTCGCCGCGGGCCATGCGCGGCAGATAGCGTTGGCGCTGGTCCTCGGTGCCGTCGATGACGATGCCCTGCGAGCCGATGCCGATGGTGGTGCCGAAGGCCGAGCGGAAGGCCGGCGCTGCGCGTCCGATCTCGAAGATGATCTCGACTTCGCCCTCAGTGTCGAGGCCGAGGCCGCCATAGGCCTCCGGAATGGTCAAGCCGAAGAGGCCGAGATCTTTCATCTCTTGGCGGATGTCGGCGGGAACTTCGGCCTGTTCCTCGACCTGCTTCTCGGCCGGGATCAGCCGTTCGTCGACGAAGCGCGCGATGGCATCGCGCAATTGCTGCAGGGTCGCGTTGTCAGCCGTCATCGTGTCCGTCCTGGTTAGAGAGCATCAGGCGCGAGGCGGGCCGGGCGCGGGCCGCCGCTCGCCCAATCGAGAAGCTCGACCGTATGCACAACCGGCCGGCCGGCGCCGGCCGCGAGCTGGACCATGCAGCCGATATTGCCCGCGGCGATGACATCGGCGCCGGTGGTTTCGATATTGGCGAGCTTGCGCGCGCGAAGCTGCGCCGAAAGCTCGGGCTGCAACAGGTTGTAGGTTCCGGCGGAGCCGCAGCAGAGGTGCGATTCCGGAATGTCGCGAACCTCGAATCCGGCGGCGCGCAGGAGATCCTTCGGCGGATCGAGGACGCGCTGGCCATGTTGAAGCGAGCAGGCGGCGTGATAGGCGATGGAGAGCTTGGGAGCGTCCGGCACCCGCCGGATGCCGATTTCAGCCATGATCTCGCTGACGTCGCGGCACAGTGCGGAGACCGTCTTCGCGGACTCAGCCATCTCGGGGTCGTTGCGCAGCAGGAAGCCGTAGTCCTTGACCATGGTGCCGCAGCCGGACGCGTTGATGACGATGGCGTCCAACCCGCGCGCCTCCTTTTCGCCGATCCAGGCCGCGACATTGGCCTTGATCGCGGCGGTCGCGTCCTTGCCTAGATGATGGGTGATGGCGCCGCAACAGCCAGATCCCTTCGCCACCACCACGTCGCAGCCGTGACGGGTGAGGAGCCGGACGGTGGCTTCATTGATAGCGGGGTCGAGAACCTTCTGCACGCAGCCCGGCATCAGCGCGACGCGCATCCGCCGCGTCCCTTCGGCCGCGAGCACCTGCGGCTTGTCGCTGCGGGACGGCGCCGGCAACCGCCGAGGCGCGAGGTCGATCATGGTGCGCAGCCCGCGCGGCAGCAGCGCCCGGAACGGCCGGGCGAGAAGCGCGCCGATCAGCGCCAGCCGGAATCGTCCGGCATGCGGCAGAATCGCGTCGAGAAACCACCGTTCGACCCGATCGCGAAAGGGCCGTGCGTAAGTCTTGGCGACAACGATTCGGGCGTGATCGACCAGATGCATGTAGTTCACGCCCGATGGGCAGGTGGTCATGCACGACAGACAGGAAAGGCAGCGGTCGAGATGGGTCGCCTCGGTAGCGGTGGCGGTGCCGCCGGCCTCCAGCATCTCTTTGATCAGGTAGATGCGGCCGCGCGGCGAATCGCGCTCGTCGCCAAGCAGCACGTAGGTCGGGCAGGTGGCGGTGCAAAAGCCGCAATGCACGCAAGCGCGCAGAATCTGCTCCGAGGCCTGAATCGCCGGGTCGGCTAATTGCGCGAGCGAGAACTCTGTCCGCATGAGCGTTCCTAAAGTCCGGCGTACATGCGGCCGGGGTTGAGGATGTGGCCGGGATCGAAGCTTTCCTTGAGCCGGCGCGAGAGTGCGGCGACGGGCTTTTCCTGCGGCTGGAACACGGCGGTCACGGCGCGTTCGGTGAGCGGCGCGCGGATCAGTGTCGCGTGGCCGCCGGCCTTGGCCACCGCGGCACGCACCGCTTCGGCTTGCGCCGCGCCGGCGATTTCGAGCCAGACCAGGCCGCCGGCCCAATCGTAGAACCAACTCGCATTGCCCGCGAGTTTGGCGGCCAATCCGGCCAGCGCCGGGGCGGCCGCGGTCGCGGTCAGGGAAAGCCGCCACAGCGCGGCGTCGCGGCCCGCGAAATAGCCGGCGTCGCGGATTTCGCGCCACAGGGCGCGCGAGGCGTCGTCGGAGAGTTCGGCCATCGGGCCCGCCGCCGCGACCTCGGCGCGGAGCGAGGCCATGCGCGCCGCGACCGAGGGCGCCGGCCCCTCGAGGCGGAGCGCGGTGACGGCGCTGCCAGCTCCGGCGACGTCGCCGAGCGCGCTCCGTTTCGCCACCGCGGCCGGCAGATGCGCGAGGCCGGAGACTTCGTTCGCGCTCGCTGCGGCCGTCCGCAACCGGGCCAGGGCCGGGCCGTCGTCCTCGCCGAGGAGGAGAAGGGTGCGCGTCGTCTCGGCCCGGGGCAGAACCTTGAAGGTCATTTCGGTCATCACCGCGAGAGTGCCGAAGGAGCCGCACATCAGCTTGCAGAGATCGTAGCCGGTGACGTTCTTCACCACGCGGCCGCCCGACTTGAAGCTTTCGCCCCAGCCGGAAACAGCGTGGAAACCGAGCAGGTGATCGCGCGCCGCGCCCGCTTTGAACCGCCGCGGTCCCGAAAGATTGCAGGCGAACACGCCGCCGATGCTGCCGCGATCGGCCTCGCCGCCGTAAAGCGGGCCGAGGTCTGCCGGCTCGAAGGCGAGTTCCTGGCGGTTTTGCGCTAGCGCCGCTGCGATTTCGGCGAGGGGCGTGCCGGCGCTCGCCGTCATCACCAGTTCGTTCGGCTCGTAAAGCCGAATGCCGGACAGTCGCGAGAGATCGAGCGCGATCTCGAGCTTGAGCGGACGGCCGAAGGCGCGTTTCGAGCCGTGGCCGAGGATTTCGATCGGCGTTTTCCGTTCCGCGGCCTCGCGGACCAGCGCGCCGACTTCTTCCGGTGTTTCGGGACGACGGGATTCGGTCATGGAAACTCGCGGGCTCAGAAGCGCGGCAAATCGGGGAAGGCGGTTCGTCCGCCCGAGACGTGCACGCGGCCAAGTTCGGCGCAGCTGTGCAACTCGGGGAAGACCTTGCCGGGGTTGAGGCGCGATTGCGGATCGAAGGCGCATTTGACCCGCTGTTGCTGCGTCAGGTCGATCTCGTTGAACATGGCGCCCATGAGATCGCGCTTCTCGACGCCGACCCCATGCTCGCCGGTGAGAACGCCGCCGACCTCGACGCAAAGCTTGAGGATGTCGCCGCCGAATTCCTCCGCCCGCTCCAGCTCGCCGGGCTGGTTGGCGTCGTAGAGGATGAGGGGATGCAGATTGCCGTCGCCGGCATGGAAAACATTGGCGACCTTGAGGCCGTAATGCTCGGAAAGCTCGCCGATCCGGCGCAGCACCTTGGGCAGCTGGTGGCGCGGGATGGTGCCATCCATGCAGTAGTAGTCCGGCGAAATGCGGCCGACGGCGGGGAAGGCGGCCTTGCGCCCGGCCCAGAAGGCGAGCCGCTCGGCTTCCGAATTGGACACTCGGAGCGACAGCGCGCCGCAGGATTTGGCCAGCTTCTCGACCTCGCCGACCAGGTGATCGACCTCCGCTTCGGTGCCGTCGATCTCGACGATCAGAAGCGCTTCGACGTCCAACGGATAGCCGGGATGGCAGAAGGCCTCGGCGGCGTGTATCGCCGGCCGGTCCATCATTTCCATGCCGCCCGGTATGACGCCGCTGCCGATGACCTTGGCGACGCACTCGCCGGCCGCCTCGCTGGTCGGGAAGCCGATCAGCAGGGCGCGCGCCGTCGGCGGTTTCCGCAGCATGCGCACGGTGACTTCGGTGACGACGCCGAGCAGCCCTTCCGAGCCGGTCATCAGGCCGAGAAGATCGTAGCCGTCGGCGTCGAGATGGCGACCGCCGACGCGGATGATCTCGCCATCCGGCAGCACCACCTGGAGGCCGAGCACGTTGTTGGTGGTGAGACCGTATTTCAGGCAATGCACGCCGCCGGAATTTTCCGCGATGTTGCCGCCGATGGTGCAGGCGATCTGGCTCGAGGGATCGGGCGCGTAATAGAAGCCGCGATGCTCCACCGCCTTGGTCAGGCCGAGATTGGTGACGCCGGGCTGGGTGACGATGCAGCGGTTGTCCCAGTCGATCTCGAGCACGCGGTTGAAGCGGCTCATGACCAGAAGCACGCCGTCGGCGAGCGGCAGCGCGCCGCCCGACAGCGAGGTGCCGGCGCCGCGCGGCACCACCTTGATGCCGCGTCGGTGGCAGAGCTTCATGATCTCGGAGACCTGTTGCACCGTTTCCGGCAGCACCGCGACCATCGGAGTCTGGCGATAGGCGGTGAGGCCGTCGCTCTCGAAGGCCTTCAAGGCGCGCGCCTCGGCGACGACGCCCGCGGCCGAGACGATGGCTTCAAGCTCGGCGATCAGCCGGCCGCGATCGGCGATAACGGCCTGATCCGGCTCCGGCATTTTGAGCGGCATGGCATCCTTCCCCAGACTTCTTGCGATTAGAATAAGCGCCCAGGTGAAGGCAAACAAGCCATGCCGCTGGGGTGGAGCCGGCCAGCGGACATTTGGCGGCGCCGCAAGGCCCGCGGGCCGTGGGCGGCCGAAGCGGAAAAGGGCTCGGGCCGCGGCCGCGCGCGGCATTCCCGCTGCCCGGATAGAGCCTTGATTCGGTTACGCTTATTGGCCTGGATCGGGGGCCGGGATCAGCCTTGGCGGGCTTTGAAGCGGGGATTGGTCTTGTTGATCACGTAGACGCGGCCCTTGCGGCGCACGACCCGGCAGTCGCGATGGCGCTTTTTGGCGGTTTTCAGCGAATTTACGATCTTCATGACGCAGCCTTTATGACACCGCTTCGACGACGGGCGCCGGGGACAAGGGCGGACTCCGCATGGGGTCCTGGTTGAGACGGGCCGGACAATAGGGGGCGGAGGGCGGTTCTGTCAACCGTGCGCCGCCACCGCGGCGGCTAGAGGGCGCTGCGCGGGATACGGGCGTAGATGCGGTAGACCTTGACGTCGCCCGAGGCCAAAGCCGCGAGATGGTGGGACCAGACTTCGCCTTCTGCGAGCACCCAGGGCGCCATGTGCTCGGCGGCGCCGCCGGCCTCGATGTGCTGCGCCATGCCGGCGAAGGCCTTGTGCGCGCCTTTGTTGTATTCGGCGGTGATGTCCTCGACGATGCGGACCTGAAAACCGAGCTTTTCCAGCTCCGCCCGAGTGGCTTTGACCGACATCGGATAAAGCGGCACCGGAGTCGCGTGCGACCACTGAGCAACCAAGGGAGAGATTTCGTCGCCGACCAGCATATACTCGCTCATCATTAACTGGCCGCCCGGGCGAAGCGCCCGGCGGATGGCGGCGAAGACGGCCGGTTTGTCCTCGACCGTGAGCAGGGCCTCCTTGGCGATCACCGCGTCGACGGTTTCCGGCCGAGCGTCGAGACCGCCGCGCGGCAAATGGGTGATGCGGACCTTGCGGCCCATGCCGTGCTTCGTCGAGAGGTCGTTGCCGACGCGCGCCAGTTCGGCGTCGGGTTCGAAACCGGTGATATAGATATCGGATTCGGCCGCGATCGCCCGCGCGATGCCGCCAAGGCCGGCACCGATCTCGACCACGGTCATCTCCTTGGCGAGGCCGAGCGGGTGGGTCATCTTGGTCAGGGCTTCAGAATCGGCCGGGGCGATCATGCCCTCGCCAAAGAGGGCCTGCACCACCGCGAGACGCTGCGGCGGCCAGCCGTCGACCGTGGGCGGACCCGAGAAGTCGAGCGGTGTTTCCAGCGGTTGGAAATGGTGCTTCAGCGCCGGCATCTTGAGGCGTCGACGCCGTCCACCCGCCGGATCGAAGACGTAGCCGTCCCACCACGCATGCAGACGTGCCTGCCATTGCAGCCGCTGGATTGTGGCGCGGAACCGGCCCAGCATACCTGGGCTATGTCTGGCGTTCGTCGTCACCAAGACCAATCTGTCTCTCTGTTGCGTCTGTCAACAAGACCGCCGCGTTCGCCGCGGGCTGTGATCTCGGCCCCCCGGAACGGGTGCGTCTTTAGCCCTCGCACCCCAACTTAGCGTCCAAGATAAAGGTTAATATTGCCTGAAGCGCGGATCTGTTCGTCGGTCGCATATTTAATACGAATCTAGAAGGCATTAGATTTAAGGATCGGCGCGTGCCGAATTGCGCGCGGGTTCGGCGGCGATCCGTCCCGGTCTTCCTCACACGGGGGGCGGATCGGCGATTGGGCTGGCGCGGTCGAACGTTAAGCCATATGAAGGAATGGCGCGCGGCGGCCGGGGTGGCCGGTTTCATATTGATCCGGTGACGCTCGATGATGATCACGCATCGCGGCGCGGCGCAAGCGCGGGGGAGAGGAGAAAAATGAATTTGCGGGATGCCGTTTGCATCGTTACCGGCTCCGCCGTCGGCATCGGCGCCGCTTGCGCGGCGCGGCTCGCGTCGCGCGGCGCCCGGGTCGCGGTCAATTGCTCGAAGAGCCTTGAGGCGGCGGAAGAGACCGCGGCCGCCTGTCGCGTCGCCGGCGGCGAGGCCATGGTGGTTCAGGCCGACGTGTCGAAGGACGGCGATTGCCGAAGCTTGGTGCAGACGGTGGTCGAACGCTGGGGCCGCGTGGACGCCTTGGTGAACAACGCGGGGACGACGAAATTCGCGCGCCATGCCGATCTCGACGCCCTGGACGCGGCGGACTTTCTCCACATCTATGGCGTCAACGTGGTCGGCCCCTATCAGATGATTCGCGCCGCCGCGCCGCATCTGCGCGCTGCCGCGCCGGGCGCCGTGGTCAATATCTCCTCGATCGCCGGACTCATGGGCGGCGGGTCGTCGGTCGCCTATGCCGCGTCCAAGGGCGCGCTCAACACCATGACGCTGTCGCTCGCGCGGGCGCTCGGGCCGGACATCCGGGTCAATGCCGTCTGCCCGGGCTTCGTCGAAACCCGCTGGCTGCGCGAAGGCTATGGCGAAAAACTCTATGGCAAGCTCAAGGAGAACTATGAGGCCAATGCAGCGCTGAACGCAGTGATGTCGCCCGACGATGTCGCCGACGCGGTGCTGTGGCTGATCGAAGGCGCAAGCCGCGTCACCGGCGAGGTGTTGGCCGTCGACGGCGGCTTTCAGCTCGGCGGCAATCGGTGAGGAAAATCTTGCACGGACGGCAGCCGCGGCTCTCTCTCTCTCTGTGCGGCGCCGCGCGGCTCCTGATCGCGGCGGCCTTCGCCGCGGTGCTGTTGCGCCCCGGCCTCGCGCTCGCGCTCGATCACGTGGTTCTCGGCACCGACTGGAAGGCCGAGGCGGAACACGGCGGCTATTACCAGGCGATCGCCACCGGCATCTACCGCAAATACGGCCTCGACGTGACCATCCGGCAGGGCGGGCCGCAGGTCAACCAGGCCCAGCTCATGGCCGCCGGCCGGCTGGATTTCGAGGTCGCGCCGAATTCCTTCATCGCCCTTAATTTTGCCAAGGAGGGGGTGCCGGTGGTCGCGGTCGCGGCGATGTTCCAGAAGGACCCGAGCGTCCTCATCGCCCATCCCGGCCAGGGCGACACCTCCTTCGCCGCGCTCAAGGGCAAGCCAATCATGATCAGCGCCGACACGCGGGTCGGCTTCTGGCTCTTTCTCAAGGCGAAATTCGGCTATAGCGACAGCCAGATTCGGCCCTATAACTTCACCGTCGCGCCCTTCCTCGCCGACAAACGGGCGATCCAGCAGGGCTATCTGACAAGCGAGCCGTTCCTGATCGAGCAAAACGGCGTCAAGCCGGTGGTCTTGCTTCTCGCCGATGCGGGCTATTCGAGCTATGCCTCGGTGATCGAGACCTCGAAGCGTCTCGTGGCCAAGGATCCGGGCCTCGTGCAGCGCTTCGTCGATGCCAGTATCGAGGGCTGGTACAGCTATCTTGACGGCGACCCCGCGCCGGGCGATGCCCTGATCAAGAAGGACAACCCCGACATGACCGACGCCTTGCTGCGCTATGGCCGGGCGGCGTTGAAACGCAACGGCGTGCTCGAGAGCGGCGATGCCCGGATGCGCGGCATCGGCGCCATGAGCGCGGCGCGGTGGGCGGCCTTCTTCCACACCATGGCGAAGGAACGGCTCTACCCGGAAAGCATGGATTACCGCCAGGCCTTCACGCTCCGCTTCGTCAACAAGCGGGCCGGATTGCGGGACAAGAAGTCGCCCTGATCGATGGCGCAGCCGGTGGCACCCCTTGTTACGCTGACGGGCGTTTCCAAACTTTTCGAGCAGGGCACGACAGCGCTCAATGGCGTGGACATGCGCCTCGCCGAAGGCGAGTTCGCGAGCCTGCTCGGCCCGTCCGGCTGCGGCAAGAGCACGCTGTTGCGTATCGTCGCCGGTTTGGCCGAGCCGAGCGCCGGTGCCGTCGCCTGGCCGGGCGGCCGCGCACCGGCCCGGGGCGAGATCGGTTTCGTCTTTCAGGAGCCGACCCTGATGCCCTGGGCCAAGGTCTTCGACAATGTCGCCCTGCCGTTCCGCCTCGCCGGTGCTGGAACGGGCGAGGTCGCGACACGCGTCGAGGCGGCGATCGCGGGCGTCGGCCTTGCCGGATTCGAGAACGCCTATCCGCGTCAGCTTTCGGGCGGCATGCGGATGCGGGTTTCGATCGCCCGCGCCCTGGTTACCGCGCCGCGCCTTTTGCTCCTCGACGAACCGTTCGCCGCCCTGGACGAGATCACCCGCTTTCGCCTCAACGACGATCTCCGCCGGTTGTGGCAGGAGAGACGGCCGACGGTGCTGTTCGTCACCCACAGCGTCTACGAGGCGGTCTATCTCTCGCAGCGGGTGATGGTGATGTCGGAGCGGCCGGGGCGGATCGTCGCCGACATGGCGGTCGAGCTGCCGGCGGCGCGGAGCGCCGATCTCCGCACTTCGCCGGCTTACGGCGAGGTGTGCCGGGCGCTCTCGCGCCGGCTCGCCACCGAGGTTGCCGCATGAGCCGCTCGGAGCGTCTGACGCGCATGCTGGCGCCGCTCTGCATCGGCGTCCTTCTTCTCGCGCTGTGGCAGGCCGTGGTCGCCATCGAGCACGTTCCCGCCTACATCCTGCCCGGGCCGGTCGCCATCGCCGACAGCCTGTGGCGCAACGGGCCGAGCCTCCTCGCCTCGCTCTGGATCACCTTCCGCATTACCATGGCGGCGCTGGTCGCGGCCGCCGTGCTCGGACTTCTGCTCGCCATCGCCATCGCCGAATCGCGCTGGGTCGAGATCGCGGTTCTGCCCTATGCGGTGGCGCTGCAGGTGACGCCGATCGTCGCCATCGCGCCGTTGATCATCATCTGGGTCGGCAGCAACTTCTTCTCGCTTCTGATCTGCGCCTGGCTGGTCGCCTTTTTCCCCGTGGTCGCCAATACCACGCTCGGCCTGAAAAGCGCTGACCACAACCTGCGCGACCTGTTTCTACTCTATGGCGCGACGCGCTGGCAGCGCCTTTGGCGCTTGCGGTTGCCGACTGCCTTGCCGTATTTCCTCAGCGGCTTGCGCATTTCTGGCGGGCTGGCGCTTATCGGGGCGGTGGTGGCGGAATTCGTCGCCGGCAGCGGCGGCGCCGAAACCGGCATCGCCTTTCGCATCCTGGAAGCCGGCTATCGGCTGGAGATCGCGAAGATGTTCGCGGCCCTGGTCCTGCTCGCGCTTACCGGGATTGCGATCTACGGCGCGCTCGGCTGGCTTAATCACTGGCTTCTGCGCCACTGGCACGAAAGCGTGCTGCGGCGCGAGCCCTAGGATAATATCTCGTCCGACAAGCGAGCCGAGCCTTCCGTCAGTGCCACGCCCCGATTCAACCGTGCGGCGCGCGGTGCGGCATTGGCAGCGGCGGATCAGCCGAAGCGGCCGGTGATATAGTCTTCGGTCTGCCGCTTGCTCGGATTGGTGAAGATGGTTTCGGTATCACCGAACTCTACCAGCTCGCCGAGATATATCAGCGCCGTATAGTCGGAAACCCGGGCCGCCTGCTGCAGATTATGGGTGACGATCACCACCGTGTAGTCCTGGCGCAAGCGGGTCACCAGTTCCTCGATCTTCTGTGTCGAGAGCGGATCGAGCGCCGAGGCCGGCTCGTCGAATAGAATCACCTCGGGATTCAAGGCGATAGCCCGGGCGATGCAAAGCCGCTGCTGTTGGCCGCCGGAAAGCCGGTTGCCGAGGGCATGCAGCTTGTCCTTCACCTCGTCCCAGAGGGCGGCATGCTTTAGCGCGGCCTCGACCCGCTCGTCCATCTCGGCTTTGGGCAGCCGCTGATAGAGCCGGATGCCGAAGGCGATGTTGTCGTAAATCGACATCGGGAACGAGGTCGGGGTCTGGAACACCATGCCGACCCGCGCGCGCAGCCGGTTGAGATCGACGCCCGGCCCGAGAATGTTCTCGCTATCCAACAGCACCTCGCCCTCCGCGCGCTGGTGCGGATAGAGCTCATAGATGCGGTTGAGGATACGGAGGAAGGTGGATTTGCCGCAGCCCGACGGCCCCATGATCGCCGTTACCCGGTTGGCGTAGAGGGTGAGGTCGATCTTGTGGAGAACCTCGGTCTCGCCGTAGAAGAAGCTCAAGCCTCGGGCGGTGATCTTGGCCTCTGGCGGGGCTTCGGACTTGGCCGGGGTTGCTGCGGCCGTGTCGGCCGCTGCCGGCAAGGATCCGCTCGGCGCCGGGAGCGGAACCACGGCGCTCTCCCCGGCGCTGGCGTTGGTGTCTTCCATGGGGAACTCGCGGCTTCGGCGGATTGGTGCTGGTGCTGGGTTCGACATGGCAAGCATAATCATAGCGGCGCCTCGTTACAAACAAATGACACGACGATGACGGGAAGGCGGACAATACCCGGCAGTTTCCGAAGGTTCTCAGGGCTGCGGTTAAGAATTTGAAAAACCAAATAAATAATCAACACCGGCGAAGCGCTTGGGGGCAAGCAGGGGCCGCTCGCGGGCTCGCCTTCGGCGGGGCCGCGCGGCACAAGGGGCGATCCGATCCGGCGCCCGGCCGGGTCTGCCGGCGGCAAATCCATTGCCGGCGCGCTGCGACCATGGCCATGCTCGGGATTACCCCGGCTATGGCCGCCGGGCCGGCAGATGGTCGCATCGGCGGGACGGGCGCTAGCAGGACGGCGGGGCGGGCGGAAGAGGGATTGGGGCGGGTCGGGTGAGATTGCGATCGAACTCCCTTCGCGGGCGCGCGGCGCCGCAGGGCGCGGAGACAGGCCAGGTTTCGCGCGGCGAAACCTTGCGTTCCATCGGCCGCTCCCTCCGTCATCGCAATTACAGCCTGTTCTTCTCGGGTCAGGCGGTCTCCCTGATCGGCACCTGGATGCAGATGGTGGCGCTGTCCTGGCTGGTCTATGAGATGACCGGCTCGGAGTGGCTGCTTGGTGTGGTCGGCTTCGCCGCGCGCATTCCGATCTTCTTTCTTTCCCCTCTGGCCGGGACCTTCATCGATCGGATCGAGGGCCGGCGTCTTATCCTCGGTACCCAGACGGCGGCGATGGTGCTGGCCTGCCTCATGGCCGGGCTGGCGCTGAGCGGGGCGATCACGGTGTGGGAGATCATCGTGCTTTCCGTTTTGCTCGGGGTCGTCAACGCGATCGACATCCCGGCGCGCCAGACTTTCGTCGTGCGCATGGTGGGCAAGGCGGATCTGTCGAACGCCATCGCCCTCAATTCGTCGCTGGTCAATATCGCCCGCACGGTCGGTCCGGCGATCGGCGGCTGGATCGTCGCCGCCCTCGGCGAAGGCTGGTGCTTCGCCATCAATGGCGCGAGCTTCCTCGCCGTCATCGTCGCGCTTCTGATGATGCGGATCGAGGATATCGCCGCGCCGCGCGCGCCGGTGAAAACCCTCGGACACATGGCGGAGGGCATGCGTTATATGCGCCGCACGCCGCGCATCCGCTCGGTGCTGTTGTTGCTCGGCGTGGTCAGCGTGACCGGCGTTCCCTTCATGGTATTGCTGCCGGTCTTTGCCGGCCGCGTCGGCGCCGGCGGCGCCGAGGTTCTCGGCACGATGATGGCAGCCGCCGGCATCGGCTCGCTCCTCGCGGCGGCACCGCTCGCCGTGGTGCGCGATGTCGCGCGCGTCGATATTTGGCCGATCTGGGCCGCTCTCGGTTTCGGCGTGACGTTGATTGTCTTCGCGCTGCCGGCGCCCTATTGGCTGTCGCTCGCGATCCTGGTGCCGGTGGGCTTTTTCATGATGCTGCAATCGGCCGCCTCCAACACCGTTCTGCAACATCTCGTCGCCGATGACATGCGGGGCCGCGTCATGGCCGTCTATGCCATGATGTTCATGGGTATGATTCCCTTTGGCTCGCTGTTGGCGGGTGCGGTGGCGGAGCGGATCGGCGCTGCCTGGACGGTCGCCGGTGGCGGCGCCTTTTGCCTCGTCGCTGGAGCGATCGCGCTTCTCGCCTATCGCCGGGGGCAGCCGCCGGGCACGGGCGCGGCGCTCGGCGCCACCTAGGGCCGCATCGGCATCGTGACCGGCCCAGCCGCGCGCAACGGCGCGGTCAGGTTGGCGAATTCGCAAAGCAATGGCCGCGTGTCGCGCGGATCGATGATTTCCTCGACCAGGAAGGCCTCGGCGGTGCGAAACGGCGAGCGGAGCGTGTTCAGCCGTTCCTCGATCTCGGCGCGGCGTTTCGCGGGGTCCGCCGCGGCCGCGATCTCGGCGCGATAAGCGGCCTCGACCCCGCCTTCCACCGGCAGCGATCCCCAATCGCCCGACGGCCAGGCATAGCGGTAATGCAGCCGCGCCTGGTTGGCGTGGCCGGCGCCGGCGACGCCGAAGGACTTCCGCACCAGGATCGAGCACCAGGGCACCTTGGCCTGATAGAGCGCAGCGAGGGCGCGGGCACCGTGGCGGATGGTGCCGGCCCGTTCCGCCTCCGGTCCGATCAGGAAACCCGGAATATCGACGAAATGGACCACCGGCAGATGGAAGGTATGGGCGAGATCGACGAAGCGGGTGATTTTCTGCGCCGCGTCCGCCGTCCAGCCGCCGCCGTAGTAATAGGGGTCGCTCGCCAGCACAGCGACTGGCCAGCCGTCGAGCCGCGCGAGGCCGGTGATGGCGGCGCCGCCGAACCTGCGCCCGATCTCGAAAAAGGACTCCCGATCCGTCACCGCCTGAACGATCTTCCGCATGTTGTAGACCTTGCGCCGGTCGTGCGGCACGGCCTCGATCAAGGCCTCCTCGCGCCGGTTCGGATCGTCGCTCGCGGGCCGTCGCGGCGCGAGCTCGAACACCGAGGTCGGCAGGTAGGAGAGAAAGCGCCGCGCCCGGGCGAAGGCTTCCGCCTCGCTTTCCACTACGTCGTCGATAGCGCCGGCCTTGGCGTGGATTTCGGCGCCGCCAAGCTCCTCCTTGGTCAGGTTGAGGCCGGTCCGCGCCACCACCGGCGGGCCGGCGATGAACATCTGCGAGCTTCCTTGCACCATCAGCGAGTAATGCGCCGAGACCAGTCGCGCGGCACCGAGTCCCGCGACCGAGCCGAGGCCAAGTGCGACCACCGGAACGGTGCCGAGATTGTCGACCACCCAGTCCCAGGCCGGATTGGCAGGTACGTAGGTGCGGCCCTCGGTTTCGATCGACTTGACCGAGCCGCCGCCGCCGGTGCCGTCGACAAGGCGAACGAGCGGCAGGCGCAATTCGTTCGCCATCTGCTCGCTCATCACCTGCTTGCCGCGGATCGCGGCATCGGCCGCGCCGCCCCGCACGGTGAAGTCGTCGCCTCCGACGACCACCGGCCGGCCGTCGATGCGGCCGCGCCCGAAGACGAAATTGGCTGGCATGAATTGAACCAGCTGGCCGCTCTCGTCATAGCTCGCCTTGCCGGCCAGCGCGCCGATCTCGTGGAACGAGCCGGTGTCGAGCAGCCCGGCGATGCGCTCGCGCACGGTGAGCTTGCCGTTGTCGTGCTGGCGCTGCACTTTGTCCGGGCCGCCCATCTCGTGGGCCAGCGTTTCGCGCGTCTTCAGTTCGTCGATTTCCGGCTGCCAAGTCATGTTTTCCCCGATGGTCAAAGCGCGTCCCCGCCTCGACGGTAGCAACGCCGTTGACAATCGACAACACGCATCCCCTACTGATCGGGCCGCGCGGTCGCGCGGCGGCGAATTCGGGGGAGACGATGGCCGCAGGCGAGGTCAAGGCTCACATCGCGGGCCGGGTATGGAAGATCGAGGTTCAGGTTGGCGCGCAGGTCGCGGCAGACGATGCGATCCTCATCCTCGAATCGATGAAGACGGAAATTCCGGTGGTGGCGCCGAAGGCGGGAAAGGTGGCCGCGATTCGAGTCGCCGAGAACGACGACGTGAGCGAAGGCCAGATTCTCGCCGAGATCGAGAGTTGATGCCGCCGCGCCGCCGGCGCGGTGCTGTTCGCTAAGACGGCGCTCGTGCTCGTCTCCGATGACGCGGAATTCGCGACCGGCGCCGCGGTCGCGGTCGACGGCGGCCGCCGTATCTAAGTCGGTGCCGCCGCCGTTCCGTAACCCTGCTTAGGCCAAAGCAGCCTGCGTCGCTTTGGCGCCGCCGTGGCGCCGCCGGCGACCGTTGCCGTTCGGGCGTTTCTGCCCTTGGCCGTGGCCCTGGCCCTTACCAGCCTCGGGCCGCTTGTGCGCGCCGCGGTGCGGCTGCGGCTGGCGGCCCGGCTTCGCGCCCGCCGCATGGGCGGCGGCCGAGGCGGCGGCGTGGAACGGATGATCGGCGACCACCGCGAGGCCCCGCCGCGTCGCCTTCCCGACCTCGCGCAAGAGCAACCGTCCGCCGCCGTCGCAGAACCCGCGGGTGAGGCCGTGGGCGCCGGCCCGGGCGGTGCGGCCGATGCGATGGACATAGGTCTCCGGGACCTCCGGCAGATCGAAATTCACCACATGGCTGATGCCGTCGATGTCGATGCCGCGGGCCGCGATATCGGTCGCGACCAGAACCCGGGCGCGGCCGTCGCGGAAATCGGCCAGCGCCCGCTGGCGCTGGGTCTGCGACTTGTTGCCGTGGATCGCGCGGGCGACGATGCCGGCCTTGTCCAACAGCCGGGTGATGCGGTCGGCGCCATGTTTGGTGCGCGAGAAGACCAGCGTGCGGAGCAGCGCCGGGTCTTTCAGAAGCTGGATCAGGAGCGCCGGCTTGTTGTCCTTCTCCAGGAAATAGACCCGCTGGTCGATGCGCTCGACCGTGGTCGCGGCCGGCGTCACGGTGACCCGTACTGGATCGCTCAGGATGCCACCGGCAAGCTCGGCGATCGGTGCCGGCATGGTGGCGGAGAAGAACAGCGTCTGCCGCGTCTTGGGCAGCGTGGCCACGACCCGCTTGACATCGTGGATGAAGCCCATGTCGAGCATGCGATCGGCCTCGTCCAGCACGAAGATCGAGAGTTCTCTGAGGCGCAGGTAGCCCTGTTGCATGAGATCGAGGAGGCGGCCCGGCGTCGCCACTAGGATATCGACGCCACGAGCCAGCGTCTGCACCTGCGGCCGCTGTGGTACGCCGCCGAAGATCACCGCGGTGCGAAGGGCCATGTGGCGGCCATAGCTCTGGAAGCTCTCGGCGATCTGGACCGCGAGTTCGCGGGTCGGGGTGAGGATCAGGGCGCGGGCCGAATTTCTCGGCGGATCCATGCGCACGGCGCCAAGCCGCTGCAGGATCGGCAATGCGAAGGCCGCGGTCTTGCCGGTGCCCGTCTGGGCGATGCCGAGGAGATCGCGGCCGGCCAGGAGATGCGGAATCGCCTGCGCCTGAATCGGGGTCGGTGTCCGGTAGTTCTCGGCCCGGACGGCGCGTTGCAGCGGCTCGATGAGGGCGAGATCAGCAAAAGAATGAGTCACGTGTGTCTGACTTTCTCAATAAGCAAACGACGGGCGCCTCCGCAGTCTGTTCCGCGGTACAAAGGAGCCCGTTTGCGTTGTGGCCTGCCTCGCGCGCGACGAGGTGCCTTGGCATCTATCAGGGGATGATCTCGAAATGCGGGCGCCTCTGGCTGGGCCGATAGTTCGGCGTTTCCGAGCGCCCCGCGCGATCACGAGAAAATGATAGCGGGCGCAACATCGGCGCTTCCGGCGGAAAAGTCAAGAAGCGTAAAGGGCAGTGCCATGCGCCGGCCCCACGCGTAGGCTCCGGGTGGGCCGCGCCGGCATGGTATCGCCGCTGCCGCCGGGCCGCCGGCGTTGATGTAAATCAAAGCTTTCCGAGCGTAGCTCCTGCCATGTTGCAGGAGGGGCTTTCCCATTTGGCATCGTCGCGGCGGACGCGACGCGGAAAAGCCCTCCGCTCGGCGGTTGATGTCTCCGCCGTCAGCGGATCGCCCCGGAGCCGGCCGCTCCGGTACAGGGGCCTTCCCGCTTTCGGGGGAGCGTTTGGAATTGGCCGCACCGGCAAACCAGGTAAAGGACATCGAGCGGCGCTCCGCTTGATCGACGTCTTCCTACGCTGAGGGCCCGCCGTCCCGGACCCGGGACGCGGGCGCCATTTCACGCCGTCGTTTTCAGCGCCGCCAGCACCTTTGGCGGCGACATCGGCAGCGCGCAGAAGCGCTTGCCGAGCGCGTTGTAGACGGCGTTCGAGATTGCCGCCAGCGGCGGCACGATCGAAGCCTCGCCGACGCCGCGCACGCCTTGCGGATGTTTCGGGTTCGGGACCTCGACGATCACCGCGTCGATCATCGGCAGGTCCGAGCACACCGGCATGCGATAGTCGAGGAAGCCCGGGTTATCGACCTGTCCCTTGTCGTTGTAGATGTATTCCTCGTTGAGCGCCCAGCCGATGCCCTGCGCGACGCCGCCCTGCATCTGGCCCTCGACGTAGCTCGGATGGATCGCCCGGCCGGCATCTTGGAAGGCGGTGTAGCGCACCACCCGGACGATGCCGAGTTCGAGGTCAACCTCGACGTCGCAGATATGCGTGGCGAAGCCGCCCTCGGCCCCGGTGGTGTTGAGCTGTACGCCGGCGCCGATCGGGCCGCCGGTCGCGCTTGCCTTGGCGGCGATCTCGGCCAGGGTGAGCGGCGGGAAGCTGCCGGCGTTCTTGCCGGCCGGGTACGCCGCGCCCTCGGCCCAGGTGACCGCCTCGGAATCGATCTGCCAGATCTGCGCCGCGCGCTCGCGCAGCGTCGCGATGACCTTGTCGATCGACTGCGTCACCACCATGGAGGAGGCGAACAGCGCCCGGCTGCCGCCAGTCAGGTTGCTGAAGCCGATGCTTGCGGTATCGCCGATCAGCACCGAGACGCGCCGGTAGTCGATGCCGAGCAGCTCGGCCGTAATGTTGGCGATCGAAGCGCGCGAGCCGCCGATATCGGGGTGGCCGGTGGTGACGACGACATTGCCGTCCTCGGTGATGTTGACCTGGGCGCTCGATTCGCCGCCGGCGTTGAACCAGAAGCCGCTGGCGACGCCGCGGCCCTGATGCTGGCCGAGAGGCGCCTTGTAGTGCGGATGCGCGCGCGCGGCCGCGACCGTCTCGGCGAAGCCGATGCGGGGATAGACCGGCCCGTGCGCCGCCTTCGTGCCTTCCTTGGCGATGTTCTTCAGGCGCAGATCGAGTGGGTCGATACCGAGCTTCTCGGCGATCTCGTCGAGCACGCATTCCACCGGATAGGCGCCGATCGGCGCGCCCGGCGCCCGATAGGCGGTGACCTTGGAGCGGTTGCAGACGACGTCGAAGCCTTGCGACAGGACGTTCGGGATATTGTACGGCGCAAAGGCGCAGCCGGCTGAGCCGCGGATCGGCGAGCCGGGCAAGGCGCCCGCCTGCAGGTAGAACGCGCCCTGCGCGGCGACGATGCGGCCGTCCTTGGTGGCGCCGATCTTGACGGTGCTCTTCGAGGCGGAGGTCGGGCCCGTGGCCCGCATCACCTCTTCGCGAGTCATCACCATCTTCACCGGCCGCCCCGACTTCTTCGCCAGCATCGTGGCCACAGGCTCCAGGTAGATGATGGTCTTGCCGCCGAATCCGCCGCCGATCTCGGCCGGGATGGCGCGGATGCTGCTCTGCGGCAGGCCGGTCAGCATCGAGGTCATGGCGCGCACCATGAAATGCCCCTGGCTGGAGCTCCAGATCGTCGCCTTGCCGTCCGCGGTGACGCTGACGAGACAGGCCTGCGGCTCGATATAGCCCTGGTGCACCGGCCGGGTGGTGAAGGTGCGCTCGACGATCACCTCGGCCTTCGCGAAGCCTTCCTCGATGTCGCCAAGCTTGTGTTCGAGCTTGCCGGCGATGTTGGATGGCTTGCCCTCGAAGCGGATGAAGTCGTGCAGGATCGGCGCATCGGGCTTCAAGGCGTCGTCGATCTCGATGGCCCAAAGCAGGACCTCGTAATCCACCTCGATCAGCTTGCAGGCTTCCGCCGCGATCTCCGCCGTGGTGGCGGCGACGGCGGCGATCGGATGGCCGTGGAACAGGGCCTTTTCGCGCGCCATGACGTTTCGGCACATCCAGCGCATGTCCTGGATGCCGAGCATGACTGATTTATCGACCGGGAAATCGACGATGTCCCGGGCCGTCACCACCGCCTTCACGCCGGCAAGGGCCTCGGCCTTCGCGGTGTCGATCGCGCGGATGCGGGCATGCGGATGTGGGCTGCGCAACAGCTTGCCCCAGATCATGCCGGGCATGGTGGTGTCGGCCCCGAAGGCCGCGCGCCCGGTGACTTTCTCGGCGCCGTCGGGACGGATTGTGCGCCGGCCGATCCAATTGTTGGTCATCTCGTTCATCGCACCGCCTCCCGCATTTCCGCGGCCGTTTCCAGGACCGCACGGACGATCTTGTCGTAACCGGTGCACCGGCAGAGATTGCCGGCGAGCCAGTAGCGCACCTCGCTTTCGCTTGGGTCCGGGTTGCGGTCGAGCAGCGCCTTCGCCGCGACCAGCATGCCCGGCGTGCAGATGCCGCATTGCAGCGCCGCCGTTTCGAGGAACTTGCGCTGCAGCGGGTGCAGCTTATCGCCCTCAGCCATACCTTCGATGGTGCGGATGTCGGCGCCCTCGGCCTCGGCGGCCAGCATCAGACAGGAACAGACCAGCCGGCCATCCAAGGTAATGCTGCAGGCGCCGCAATCGCCCGAGCCGCAGCCTTCCTTGGAGCCCGTCAGGCCGAGCGGGCCGCGCAGCACGTCGAGCATGGTCTCGTCTGGCTCACAGAGGAATTCCGTCGGTTCGCCGTTGATGGTGGCGGAAATATGCAGTTTGGCCATGCCTCAAGCCCTCTTGGCGCGGTCGGCGGCAATGCCGGCGGCGCGCTTCAACAATACGCCGGCGACCTCGGTGCGGTAGGCGACGGTGCCGCGTTTATCGTCGATCGGATGGCAGGCGGCGCGGCAGGCGGCTGCCGCGGCGTCGAGGGCGGCGGCGTCGAGCCGGCCACCGATCAAGGCCTTCGCTGCCGCGTCGACCCGCAGCACGGTCGGCGCCACAGCGCCGAGCCCGACGCGGGCGGCGGTGCAGACGCCGTCTTTAAGCGTGAGATTGACGCCGCAGCCGACCACGGCTATGTCCATTTCGGTGCGCGGAATCATGCGAAGATAGGCGTCGCCCGAACCCGCTGGGCGCGGCGGCAGGGTGAAGCCGACGAGGATTTCGCCCGGTGCGAGGTTCGTTCGCCCCGGCCCCGCCGGCACGTCTTCCACCGGCATCTCGCGGCGCCCCTTCGGCCCCTGCAGCGTGACCACGGCGCCGGCCGCGACCATGGCCGGTACGCTGTCGGCGGCGGGCGAGCCGTTGCACAGGTTGCCGCCCGCCGAGGCGCGCCCCTGGACCTGAGTCGAGCCGATCAGGTTGATCGCTTCCAGCATGCCGGGCCAGACCTTGCCGAAGCGCGGATGCTCGGCGAGCACGGCGCCGGGCACTGCGGCGCCGATGCGAAAGCCGCCGTCGGCGGTTTCCTCGATGCCGGTCAATTCGGCGATTTTCTTGATGTCGATGACCAGGCCGGGGCGCACCGCGCCGGAGCGCATTTGCACCAGAAGATCGGTGCCGCCGGCCAGGATGCGCGCCGCGCCCCCGGCCTTGGCAAATGCCCCCACCGCTTCGTCAAGGGTGCGCGGCGCCACGTATCGCATATCGGTCATGTTATTCCCGTCGTTCCCGTCGTCGTTTCCGCTGTCCGCTTGCTCCGTTCTTCTTCGGTTCGGTGGCCGGCCATGTTCGACCTGCGGACGGGAGCAGGCTACATGGCTAAAGCGGATCGGAACAACCCCTAAGGCTCGGCCCGGGCTCGATTTGCCCGAAAAACGCCGCGGCGGCGAAGGCGAGGGAGAACGAAAGGGGCGGCAGGGGGGCTCGTCGCCTTGCGGCGTCTGCGCCATAATACCGCACACGGATGACTGGCCAATCAGGATAAAACTGCGAACATCTATGTCATTGAAATGACACTGTAATTTCACAAGACCTCGAGCTCGCCGCCGCCGCCGGACGAAACGATCCTGCGAATCTGTGGCCCCACCGCTTGGGTGACGTCCGTAACCGTTGCGATGGGAATTACGGAATTCCTAAGCAGCACGCCAGACGGCGAGGGCCTTAAGAGCCGAGGCAAAGCCGTGGGCGTCGTCGGGGTCGAAGCCCGAGGCTTCGAGCATGGCGGCGATCACCTCGATGTGCGGGATCGAATGCGGGTTCCAGTTCCTGAGGCAATAGAGGGTCCCGGCAATGACGACGGCCAGCTGGAAGGTGATGCCGGCGGCCTCGAGTTTGCGGGCAACGCTCAAGGCGGCCGCCTCCCCGCCGGTGGCCTGTCCTTCCTACCCCAGCGTCCGGCGCTACCTGAAGGCCCACGGCCTGACCCGCAAGCGACTCGCCCGCCGCGGCGCCGGACAGATCCTCGGCAGCGGCCCATCACTCACCGAACGCGAGATCCGCAGCTACGAGGTCGAGTACGTCCTGCAGCTGATGCACCTGGACTTCCACCACGGCTCGCGCAAGGTTCTCACCCGCGCCGGAGAGTGGATCACCCCGCTCCTGGTCGCCTTCATCGACGATCGCTCGCGCTATCTGTGTCACGCCCAGTGGTACACCGCCGAGGGCACCGAGCAGCTTGTGCATGGGTTCTGCCAGGCGCTCGCGAAGGTGGGACTGCCTCGCTCGCTGATGAGCGACCGCGGCTCGGCGATGATGTTGTGCGAGTTCACGGCGGGGCTGACGGCGCTCGGCATCTTGCATGTTCCCACCCTTCCTAGATCGCCGCACGTCAACGGTAAGCAGGAAAATCTCTGGTCGCGGGTCGAGGGGCGGCTGCTGGCGATGCTCGAGGGGGAGGCCAACTTGACGCTCGATCAGCTCAATCTCGCTACCCAGGCTTGGATTGCCCAGGAATACCATCGCACCCCGCACCGCGAGATCGGTGCGACACCGCTCGAGCGCTATCTCGCCGGTCCCAACGTCGGCCGCGAGTCTCCGTCAAGCGAAGCACTGCGGGCGGTCTTCAGAATCGAAGTCAAACGCCGCCTTCAGAATCGAAGTCAAACGCCGCCAGCGCCGCTCCGATGGCACCGTCAGCTTCGAGGGTCAGCGCTTCGAGATCCCCTCCCGCTATCGGCATCTCTCAGATCTTCATCTGCGCTACGCCCGCCGGGACTTGAGCCGGGTTGATCTGATCGATCCGCACTCCGGAGCCATCCTCTGTCCTGTGCGCCCGATCAACAAGGCTGCCAACGCCGAAGCCTTGCGGCGCGTGCTCGAGCCCGTCGGCACCGAGCCGACACCTCTAGCCGCCAGCGTCGCTCCGCTGCTCAAGCAAATGATCCCAGATTATGCCGCCACCGGGCTGCCGCCAGCCTATCTCCCAGACGCCAACTCACAGGATGACCCCGCATGAACCCAAAGCTCCTCGCCCTCTACGGGCTGAAGTTCGATCCCTTCTCCCCCGAGGTGCCAACCGAGGCGCTGTACCTGTCGCCGAAGATCGAGAACTTCTGCTGGCGTATCGAGCAGGCACACCTGCGCCAAGGCGGCTTCGCCTTGATCCACGGTGACCCAGGCTCCGGCAAGAGTGTCGTCCTGCGGGTGCTGGCCGATCGGCTCGCGCGCCTCGCCGACCTCTCCGTCGGCGTCGTGCACCACCCGCAGAGCAACCTCTCGGACTTCTACCGCGAGCTCGGTGAAATCTTCGCCGTCCCCATCCGCGTCTCCAACCGCTGGGGTGGCTTTAAGGCGCTGCGCACCCGCTGGCTCGATCACTTGGGATCGACCACCCGCCGCTCCGTTTTGCTGATCGACGAGGCCCAGGAGATGAGTCCGATGGTCCTCAACGAGCTGCGCCTGCTCTCCAGCGCACGTTTCGACTCCCAGTCGCTCCTTTGCGCCGTGCTCGCCGGCGATGCCCGCCTCCTGGAAAAACTTCGTCGCGAAGAACTGATCCCACTCGGCTCGCGCATCCGTACCCGTCTCGCTACCGAAGTCGCCAGCCGCGAGGAGCTGCTGGCCTGCCTGGAACACCTCCTTGTCGCCGCCGGCAACGCCAGTCTCATGACACCTGAGCTGCGCCACACCCTTGTCGATCACGCCGCCGGAAACTTCCGCATCCTGCTCTCCATGGCCGCCGAAATCCTCATGAGCGCCGCTCAGCGTGAGATCACCATCCTCGACGAGAAGCTCTATCTCCAGGTCTACGGCAAACCCGAGACACACACTTCACGTCGCGCCGCCGCCGCTCGCTGATCTGCCGCTCTCATCCCTGTCCTCAAAGAATGCGGCCGCGTCGCCACGATCAACTGCGCCACCCATCCTTCACCCATCGTGAAAGCCGTTCCATCAAATACCGTGACCGCGCTCACTCGGACGCGACCCCGCGCAAAGTCCCCGATCAGAATGTGTTCATCGCAAAATGGTCGCTCGGCCGTCCCAAGGAGGGTTTCGTTGTTGGCGCGGGTTGAATCTGGGAGCGCCCACTGCACGCGCCTTACTTTACATCCTCGTCAGGCTCGCGATAGGTTCCAAGTAGCCGGTCCCAGAAGAAATCAATCACCGCGAAATTTCTGTTTGCGTGCAGATGGTGAACGAAGTGAAGCTGCTGCTTGCGCCGGAACCAGGCGAAGCGTTCAAGCGGCGATCCCGCGACGTGGTAGA
>OFHJ01000191.1_pt1 | contig 25924 bp, 23 predicted proteins | sample 1522001 | NCBI WGS metagenome assembly OFHJ01 (sample SAMEA2464838, study PRJEB22497) | soil metagenome | biome: Grassland; feature: Farmland; material: Clay | place: Australia | collected 2013-02-01 | depth 1.2 m | reverse complement strand
GAACGGCACAAACCACGGCAATCCCGCCGCCCAAACCCAAAATCTGCGCCCCCGTCCCCCTCTCACAATCCTCACGAGCCTCTCCCGGGCACCGACACATCCCCACCCGCCGGCTAGAACGGATCAGTCGTGGGGGGCGCAGGCAGCCGAGGGACATTTCAGCGGCGCGGTCAAGAGCGAGCGGGAAGCGACCGGCAGGGCCCACGCTTTGGGGTGGAATCTCTCTGCCCTGAAGCGGCGCCTGGCGCTTTATCGATCCGACAAGCCGTGGTACGGCGATTTACTCGACTACGATTTGCCGGCTCTGGCCAAGGCGGGCGGTCCGGCACCCCGGGCGGGGAGTTAGGTCGTGTGCTCCACCGCGAAGCGGGCAAGCGCCGCGAGCCCTCCTTTGTACGGCGTCTCGGGCAGGGCATCGAGGGCGGCGAGCGCCTGATCGGCGGATTCCTTCGCGAGCCGGGCGGCGTAGTCCAGGCCGCCGGTCGACTCGATGGCCGCGATGATGGGCTCGAGCTCGGCACTGCCATGCCGGATGGCCGCCCGGATGGCCGTACGCTGTGCCTCGCTGCCGTGCCGCAGGGCATGGATGAGCGGGAGCGTCGGCTTGCCTTCGGCCAGATCATCGCCCAGGTTCTTGCCGCGCTCGGCGGGGTTCGAGCGGTAGTCGAGCACATCGTCCACGAGCTGGTAGGCGGTGCCGAGGTGCCGGCCGTACGCGGCAAGGGCCGAGCACAGCGGCAGCGGACCCCCCGCGAGCACCGCCGCGACTTCGCCGCCCGCCTCGAACAGCTTCGCGGTCTTGCGGTAGATCACTTCCAGGTAGCGCCGCTCGGTGGTATCGGGATCATGAGCGTTCATCAGCTGCATGACCTCGCCCTCGGCGATCACATTGGTCGCCTCGGCCATGATTCCCATGACCGTCTGGGAGGCCAGCCTCGCCATCATCTGGAAAGCGCGCGAGTACACGAAATCCCCGACCAGGACGCTCGCCTGATTGCCGAAGACCTCATTGGCCGTGTCTCGTCCCCGACGCAGCGAGGAGCCGTCCACCACATCGTCGTGCAGCAGCGTGGCCGTGTGGATGAACTCGATGAAGGCGGCCGCCTCGATATGCGCCGCCCGGTGCCCGCAGGCGCGGCCGGCGAGCACCACCAGCAGGGGGCGCAACCGCTTGCCGCCGCCGGCGATGATGTGCTCGGCCACCTGATCGACCAGCGGGACGACACTTTTCAGGCGCTGGCGGATCACCTCGTCGACGCCGGCGAGATCCGCCGCGACGAGCGCTCGGATCTCCTCCAGGGTCATGGAGGCGGGGGGTCTGGCAGCAGTCGATTGACGGGGCGCCGCGAGCACGTGGAGAGTTCAGAGGTTCCTTGATCCAGCGGCGCATCCTAGCCGACCGGACCGTGCGTCGCACGCTCTATTAATTCCCCCTGCGTTTGACCGGCCGGGGGCCGGTCAGTAGAATGCCCGCCCTTTCGTCAAAACCCTCGATTCCAGCCTATGTACGCAGTGATCGCCACCGGTGGAAAGCAGTATCGCGTGTCCCAGGACGGGACGCTGCGCATCGAGAAACTGGATGCCGAGCCCGGCGCCACGGTCGAGTTCGACCAGGTCCTGCTCGTCGGGGAGGGGGCCGAGGTCAAGCTCGGCAAGCCGCTCGTCGCGGGCGGCAAGGTCACCGCCACCGTGGTCTGCCACGGCAAGGGCCGCAAGGTCTCGGTGGTGAAGTTCAAGCGCCGCGCCCACTATCTGCGGCAGAAAACCCATCGCCAGCCCTTCACCGAGGTGAAGGTCACCGGCATCAGCGCCGACTGAGCGCCATTTCGATCGGGGAACCCACATGGCACACAAAAAGGCGGGCGGCAGCACCAAGAACGGCCGCGAGTCCCATTCCAAGCGGCTGGGCGTGAAGCGCTTCGGCGGCGAGCACGTCCTGGCAGGCAACATCATCGTTCGCCAGCGCGGCACGCACATGCGCGCGGGCGCCAATGTCGGCGTCGGCACGGACCACACCTTGTTCGCCAAGGTGACCGGTACGGTCCAATTCCAGCGCAAGGGCGTCGATCAGCGCACCTACGTCAGCATACTGCCCGAAGCGGCCGAGGCGGCTGCGGCCGCCTAAGCCCCCCAGGCGGTAAGGGAGCGGGGGGCGCAGGCCCGAGCTCTATCCGGGCAGAGCCGCGACCGTATCGCGGCTGCGATTCGGACGGCCGCAGCCGGCTGAGCCCTATGAAATTCGTCGACGAAGCGAAGGTCCGCGTGCAGGCGGGCAACGGCGGGCGTGGCAGCACCAGCTTCCGCCGCGAGAAGTTCGTTCCCTTCGGCGGGCCCGATGGCGGCGACGGAGGGCGCGGCGGGAGCGTCTTCCTACGCGCCGCGCCCGGCATCAATACCCTGGCCGACTTCCGGATCGAGCGGATCTGGCGAGCGCAGCATGGCGAGCCGGGCTCGAGCCGCGACTGCACCGGTCGCAGTGGTGATGATCTGTACATTCCCGTCCCGGTGGGCACCGTGGTGCGAGACGCCGAGACGGGTGAGCTACTGGGTGATCTGGCCCGCGAGGACGAACTGCTGCCGGTGGCCCGCGGCGGCAAGGGGGGCTGGGGCAACCAGCGCTTCAAGTCCAGCACCAATCGTACGCCGCGGCAGTTCGGGCCCGGCCTTCCGGGGGAGAAGCGGATTCTCGAGCTCGAGCTGAAGGTTATCGCCGACGTCGGTCTGCTCGGCCTGCCCAATGCCGGGAAGTCCACCCTCATCCGCGCCGTCTCGGGCGCCCGACCGAAGGTGGCCGACTATCCCTTCACCACGCTGTACCCGCATCTAGGCGTGGTTCGTGTCGGCGAGCACCGCAGCTTCGTCATGGCCGATATCCCCGGCCTGATCGAGGGCGCGGCCGCAGGGGCCGGGCTCGGCATCCGCTTCCTGAAACACCTGCAGCGCACGCGGTTGCTGCTGCACCTGGTGGACATCGCCGACCCGCAGGCCGATCCGGTGCAGAGTGCGCGTGCCATCGTGGCGGAGCTGAAGAAATTCAGCCCGGAGCTGGCCGCCCGCCCGCGGTGGCTGGTGCTGAGCAAGAGCGATCTGCTGACCGAGGAGGAGGCTGAGCGGCGCGCAAAGGCCATCTACCGCCGCCTGCGCTATCGCGGGCCGCGGCTTCTCGTCTCGGGCGCCACGGGGCGCGGCGCGCGGGAGCTATGCGAAGCGATTATGAGGTTTTTGGACGAGCAGACTGCTGCTGCGCGCGAATCCGCATCTGCTCCAGGAGATACAAGCGGCGGGCAGCCGGCTTCAACTTGAGCGGTACCGCCATGGGTGCCGGCTTGGTGACGTGCACTTTGCTGACGTTCATCATCGCCTCAATGCATCGCGCGAATGCGAGCCGCCAGGCGGCTCTTGTGCCGGGCAGCCTTGTTACGGTGGATGATGCGCTTGTTGACCAGGGTGTCGATGACGGGCACGGCGGCCTTGAACGTGGCCTCGGCGGTGCTCTTCTCACCAGCGGCAATGGCCGTGGTTACGCCGCGCACCGCGGTGCGCATGCGAGAGCGAAGCGCCACATTGTGGGCGCGGTGTTTTTCAGCTTGGCGCGCCGCCTTTTCAGCGGACTTGGTGTTGGCCACAGGCTCTCCGTCTTCCTAAATGTCACTGTCCCCGTCGCGGGGGGCCGGTAGTCTGCGCAGGACCACGGTATTTGTCAATGGCGTGACGTCCGGGACGTGGGGCGAGCGCAACCGCTGCCGTGCGGTCGAGGACTTCGTCCACCCCGCAAATCCTGTATTCTTCATCGCCTTTGTATCAATTGGTACACAGGTGACGGCTCGGGCGGCTGATGGAGCTGATTCGCGGATTTACGGGCTTGAGCGGCCACTGGCGCGGCTGTGCGGTCACCATCGGGACCTTCGACGGCATTCACCTGGGGCACCAGGCGCTGCTTGCGCGCCTGAGCGCGCACGGGGCACGCCTCGGGTGCCCGGCCATGGTGCTGACCTTCGAGCCGATGCCGCGCGAGTACCTCGCCAACGCAGAGGTGCCGGCCCGCCTGACCTCCTTCCGCGAGCGTTGGCGGGTGCTGGAGCATCTGGGCGTGGACGTGGTGTGGCTGCTGCGCTTCGGCGAGCAGCTGCGCAGCCTGTCGGGTGAGGATTTCGTGCGGCTGCTCGCGCTCGAGCTTCGAGCCCCGGTGGTCGTGGTCGGTCACGATTTCCGCTTCGGGCGCAATGGCGAGGCAACGGCAGAGGCGCTGCGGGAGTCCGGACTGCGGTTGGGCTTCGAGGTGGACGTGGTGGCGCCTGTGGCCCTGGATGGCCAGCGCGTGAGCAGCAGCGCGGTGCGCGCCGCGCTCGCCCGGGGAGACTTCGAGCAGGCCCGGCGTTGGCTGGGGCGGCCGTACAGCATGATCGGCCGTGTGGCGAGCGGTAACCGCCTGGGCAGGCGGCTCGGCTTTCCCACTGCGAACCTCAGGATCGAGCGGCGGCGCTGCGCGGTGGAGGGCATCTTCGCCGTGCGCGTGCACGGCATCGCGCCGCAGGCGTTGCCCGCAGTGGCGAGCCTCGGCCGGCGCCCGACGGTGGCTGCCGGTGAGACGCTGCTGGAAGTGCATGTGTTTGATTTTTCCACCGACCTGTACGGACGGCGGATCGAGGTGGAGTTCGTGGCGAAACTGCGCGACGAGGAGCACTTTCCCGACCTCGACACGCTCGTGGCGCAGATGCACCGGGACGCGCAGGCGGCCCGGGCGATACTGAAAGTCTGATCGATGACCGACTACAAGCACACTATCAACCTGCCGCAGACCCGCTTTCCGATGAAGGCGGACCTCGCCCGGCGCGAGCCGGCCATGCTGGCCGAGTGGGAGGAGCGCGACATCTACGCGAAGCTGCGCGAGCTCTCGCGCGGGCGGCCCCGCTTCGTGCTGCACGACGGCCCGCCCTATGCCAACGGGGCCATCCACATCGGCCACGCGGTCAACAAGATCCTGAAGGACATCATCGTCAAGTCGCGTGCGCTCGATGGGTTCGATGCGCCCTACATCCCGGGCTGGGACTGCCACGGCCTGCCGATCGAGCACCAGGTGGAGAAGAAGCACGGCCGCGCCGGAGGCAAGCTCGACGCGGCGGCGTTTCGGGCCGCCTGCCGCGCATATGCCGCCGAGCAGATCGATCTTCAGCGCCGGGACTTCAAGCGCCTCGGGGTGCTCGGGGATTGGGAGCGGCCCTATCTCACCATGTCGCCACGCTATGAGGCGCAGCAGATCCGGGCCTTCGGCCGCGTCATCGCGAACGGCCACCTCTACAAGGGCTTCAAGCCCGTGCACTGGTGCCTGGATTGCCGCTCGGCGCTCGCTGAGGCGGAGGTCGAGTACGCGGAGAAGACCTCGCCGGCGATCGACGTGGCGTTTCCGGTCGTCGATTTGCGCGACCTGGAGCGGCGCTTCGGTCTTGCGCACGGCGCTTTGGGCGAGGCCGCGGTCGATATCGTCATCTGGACGACCACGCCCTGGACGCTGCCGGCCAACCAGGCCGTCGCGCTGCGCGAGGAGTTTCGCTATGCCTTGGTGGAGGCGCAGATCGGCGGCGCTCCGCGCAGGCTCATCCTCGCGACCGAGCTCCTCGAGGACTGCCTGCGGCGTTATGACGCATCCGGGTACGCGGTGCTCGCCGAGGCGGAAGGCCGCGCCCTCGAGGGTCTTGCGCTCGAGCATCCCTTGCAGGATCGGCGCGTGCCGGTGATTTTGGGCGAGCACGTGACGCTCGAGGCCGGCACCGGCGCCGTGCACACCGCCCCGGGCCACGGGCAGGAGGACTACGTGGTGGGCCAGCGCTACGGCCTGCCGGTGGTCAACCCCGTCGGAAATGACGGTCGATTCCTGCCCGACACGCCGCAGGTCGCCGGGCTCAAAGTCGACGAAGCCAACCCCGTGCTGCTCGATGCGCTCGCCGGGCTCGGCCGCCTGCTGGCGAACCGCGAGCTGGCGCACAGCTATCCGCACTGCTGGCGCCACAAGACCCCGGTGATCTTCCGCGCCACCCCGCAGTGGTTCATCGGCATGGAGCGCAATCACCTTCGCGAGCATGCGCTGCGCGACATCAAGAAAGTGAGCTGGACGCCCGCGTGGGGCGAGCAGCGCATCAGCGGCATGATCGAGGGCCGCCCGGACTGGTGCATCTCGCGACAGCGTCTCTGGGGCGTGCCCATCGCGCTTTTCGTCCATGCGCAAAGCGGTGAGATGCACCCGCGCACGCAGGAGCTGATCGAGCAAGTCGCCCGGCGCGTCGAGCGCGACGGCATCGAGGCATGGTTCTCGCTGAAGCCCGAGGAGCTCCTCGGACCCGAGGCCTGCGACTACGAGAAGGTCACCGACGTCATGGATGTGTGGGCCGACTCGGGCTTGTCCTTCGAGTGCGTGGGCGCCGAGCGCAGCGAGGTCGGCTCGCCGGCCGACCTGTACCTCGAGGGCTCCGACCAGCATCGCGGCTGGTTCCACAGTTCGCTGCTGATGTCCGAGGCGCTCTACGAGCGCGCTCCCTACAAGGGCGTGCTGACTCACGGGTTCACGGTCGACGAGCAGGGCCGCAAGCAGTCGAAATCCCTGGGTAACGTGGTCGCGCCGCAGAAGGTGATGAGCAGCCTGGGCGCGGACGTGCTGCGGCTTTGGGTCTCGGCGACCGACTACGCCAACGAGATGAGCGTCTCGGATGAGATCCTCAGGCGCATGGCCGACTCCTACCGCCGCATGCGCAACACCGTGCGCTACCTGCTCGGCAACCTCCACGGCTTCGATCCGCAACGCCACGCGCTGGCGCCGGAGCGGCTGCTGGCGCTCGATCGATGGGCGCTCGAGCGCGCGAGCGCGCTGCATGGGGAGATCGTGCAGGCGTACCGGCGCTACGCGTTCCACTTGATCTACCAGAAAGTGCACAACTTCTGCAGCGTGGAACTCGGCTCGTTCTACCTGGACGTGCTCAAGGACCGTATGTACACCACGCCCGCGGAAGGCCGCGCCCGCCGCTCGGCGCAGACGGCCATGTATCACATCGCCGAGAGCATGGTGCGCTGGCTCGCGCCCATCCTGTCGTTCACCGCCGAGGAGATCTGGCAGCATCTGCCGGGCGAGCGGGCCGAGTCGGTATTCCTCGCCACCTGGCACGAGCTGCCGCCGGTGAGCGCCCGGGAGATCGACTGGCCGGCGCTGCTGATGCTGCGCACCGACGTGACACGCGAGCTCGAGAAGCTGCGCGACGCGGGCGAGATCGGCGCGCCGCTCGATGCCGAGGTCGACATTTATTGCGTTCCGGGCGAGTACGAGCGGCTCAACGCCTTGGGCGAGGAGCTGCGGTTCTTTTTCATCACCTCGCATGCCCGCGTGCACCGGCTGCAGGGCGGCCGGCCGCAAGGCGCCGCGCCGGCGGCGAACCTTGCCCGCGAGGGAGTCTGGGTGGCGGTCAAGCCAACGCAGGATGCCAAGTGCGTGCGCTGCTGGCAGCGCCGTCCGGACGTGGGTACACATCCCGCGCATCCGGAGCTCTGCGGGCGCTGCCTCACCAATGTCGAGGGGCCGGGCGAGGAGCGCAGGTTCGTATGAGCACGGCAGTCGGGAAGAGCGGCCTGTGGTGGCTGCCGGTGGCGGGGCTGGTGATCGCCCTCGACCAATGGACCAAGGCGCTGGTGGTCCGCTATATCACCTATCATGGGACGGTGCGCCTGCTGCCGGTGCTCGACCTGACGCTCACCTACAACCCGGGTGCGGCTTTCGACTTCCTTGCCGACGCCTCCGGCTGGCAGCGCTGGCTGTTCACGGGCCTGGCGCTCGTGGTCGCGGGCCTGATCGCGCTGTATCTGCGGGGGCTCGACGCGCGCCGCCAGGGATTGCTGTGTCTCGCGCTGTCGCTCATCATGGGCGGGGCGATCGGCAACCTCATCGACCGGGTGCGCATCGGTCATGTGGTGGATTTCGTGCTGGCGCACTGGCATGGCGCGTATTTCCCGGCGTTCAACGTGGCGGATTCCGCGATCACGGTGGGCGCGGTGCTGCTGTTCATCGATCTGTGGCGCGAGCGCGGCGAGCGAGCCCGATGAGGAGGACGAGATGCGAGTGCTGTTAGCCAACCCCCGCGGCTTTTGCGCCGGCGTGGATCGCGCCATCGACATCGTCGAGCGCGCCATCGACCTGTTTGGCGCGCCGATCTTCGTGCGCCACGAAGTGGTGCACAACCGCCACGTCGTCGACCGCTTGCGTGAGCGCGGAGCGGTGTTCGTCGAGGAGCTTCGCGACGTGCCGGCCGGGGCGACCGTGATCTTCTCCGCGCACGGCGTCTCGCACTCAGTGGAGAACGAGGCCCGGGAACGGGGCCTGAAGGTCTTCGACGCCACCTGCCCGCTGGTGACCAAGGTGCACATGGAGGTGCAGCGTTATGCGCGCGATGGCCGGGAGGTGATCCTCATCGGGCATGCGGGCCACCCGGAGGTGGAAGGGACCATGGGCCGCTTCGACACCTCCTTCGGCGGACGGATGGTTCTGGTCGGAAGCGTCGAGGAGGCGGACCGTCTGACGGTGGGCGATCCGGCCAATCTCGCGTTCGTGACCCAGACGACGCTGTCGGTGGACGACACCGCGGAGATCGTCGGCGCGCTGCGGCGGCGCTTCCCGCAGCTCGCCACGCCGCGCAAGGAAGATATCTGCTACGCGACGCAGAACCGCCAGGACGCGGTCAAGAAGCTGCTGAGCGAATGCGACATCCTGATCGTGGTCGGCTCGCGCTCGAGCTCGAACTCCAACCGCCTGCGCGAGCTCGCCGAGCGCTCCGGTGTTCCGGGCTACCTGGTCGACGGGCCGCAGGACCTCGAGCGCGAGTGGCTCGAGGGCCGGCACTGTGTGGGCCTGACGGCGGGCGCATCCGCTCCGGAGGTGCTGGTGCGCGCGGTGTTGGAACAGCTGCGCGCCTGGGGGGCGCAGGTGCCGCGGGAGGTGGCGGGCCGGGAGGAGAAGGTGACGTTCGGGCTGCCGAGGGAGCTCAGGCGCGAGGCGGACGGGTTGTAGCGAGGCTGCTCATGCGCGACTCGCGCGCCTGCGGCCCGAGTAGACGGATTTCTTGAGCTTCCAGCGCTTGTGAGACCAGGGCCAGTCGGCGGGGGCGGCGAGGATCTGCCGCTCGACCTGCCGCACGTAGCGCTCGGTGAGCTCGCCGGGCGCAAGGGATTCGCCCGGGGCCGACAGCGGCAGGAACTCCATTTCGTAAAAGCCGCGCTTCACCCGGCGCATGGCGATGAAGAACACCGGGAAGCGCGTGGCGCGGGAGATCTCCTCCGGGCCCATGTAGAAGGCGGTGTCGCGGTTCAAGAACCGCGTCCAGTGCTTGTGCTCGCTGGTGGTCGGCTCCTGGTCGGCGACCATGGCCACGGCGCGACTGACCTTGCCGCGTTTGATGATGTCGGCGAGCAGCTGCTTGGCGGGAATGAGGCGGCAGCCGAAGCGGCCGCGCACCTTCTTCATCTCCCGCTCGGCCCAGGGATCCACGAGCGGCTTGTAGGCGGCATCGAGCGGGTGTCCCAGCTCCAGGGAGAGCGCAAGCAGCATCCACTCCCAGTTGCACTGATGGGCCGCAGCGAGCAGCACCGGGCCCCCCGAGAGGTACGCGCGGGGCGCCTCGAGATTGACAATCCGTACACGGCGGCGGATTTCATCGGCCGGCATGGTTGCCGACTTGATGACCTCGACCAGCATGTCGGCGAAGCCCTGGTAGTAGTCGCGGCGCACCTGGCGCATGCGCCGCTCGTCCCAGTCCGGAAACGAGCGTGAGAGATTGCCGCGCACCACATCGTCGCGGTAGGGAAAGACGCGGAAGGCGAGCGAGCCCAGCAGATCCGCGATCCGGTACAGCAGGCCGAGCGGCAGGCGCGACAGCCACCGTACCCACCACACCGGGCGCGTTCCGGCGGGTGTGTCGGTCGTGGGAGAGTCGGGGGTCGATTCGGGCATCGGCGCATGGTAGCGGCCCCGGACGCGCAGTCAATCCCGGCCGCCGCATCCGGCGACCGGGGCGCTCGCTGGCCGGAGTGTTCGCGTTGCCGACAGGGCGGGTATCGCCCGCGGCGAGCGCCGCGGCGGCGCCGTTGTCGGCGCGGGCGCTCCCGGAAAAAGAATGAGCCGCGGTGACATGTCAGATTTGAAATGACATGACGTGACATGACAGGACGGAGCGCCGGTGTTTGGCGGCGCGCGCGTGCACGCAATTACCCTCCCTGCCGGATCGTCTGCGCCGTGCGCAATTGCAGGATGTTGCGCTGCGTCCGGGATGACGCTGTTTGGCGACAACGATCGGATTCCGGACGCGGGCGCAAGCAGGTAAGATGGACGCGAGGGAACAGAGGCGAGGCCGGCCATGCGGTGTGTTATAGAATTGCGACGCGATTCATGAGCTTCCCCGGCGAGGGTCGTTCTTCGCACCAGGGGCGCCGCGCCGCGCGCCGCATAGCGGTGTTGGACTTTCAGTTGCAGGATTGTCTGAGCCGGCTCGAGGTGGCTGAACGTGACCTCGAGATCATCCGCGCGGGGCTGGCGCACGTGCTGCGCAGCCGGCTGCCCGCCGCCGAGCGTCTGGCGCAAAGACGGCAGCCACCGTCGCCGCCCTCGCAGGCGGGCTGCCGACCTGCGCCGCAGCTCGGCGAGGAGTTGCGGCGCATCGAGCGGTTCCTCGCGCAACTGTTACTGTTCGCCGACGTCGATCGCAGGCGCATGACGGTGCGGTCCGTCGACCTGACGGCTTTGGCCGCGGCGGCCGTCGAGCGGCTGCGCTCGAGCGAGCCGCGGCCGGGAGTCGCCGTTCAAATCGCGGCGGGCATTCTGGTGGAGGCCGATGCGTATCTTTTCGGGACGCTGCTGACGGCGCTGATCGAGGACGCCTGGCGGCGCCTGCGACGTGGCAGGCAGGCGCAGGGCGGCATCCACGTCGGCTGGACGCAGATGGGATCCGATACGGTGTGCTTCGTGCGCGACAACGGCGAGGGCTTCGATCCCGGCGAGGCGCAGCGGCTGATCGGCCCCGGCGGGCGCACGAGCCGCGGCTCGCGCCGCTGGAGCGGTCTCGGACTGATTCTCGCCCGGCGCATCGTCGAGCGCCACGGCGGGCGCTTGTGGGTGGATGCGTGCCCCGAAATTGGCGCAACAGTGTACTTCACGGTGGCTCCCTCGGCGGTGGCGGCCGCGCGGGAGCCGGCGCGCGCGGCGGCCGGCTAGGTGTTTGTGCGGTTTTGGGGCGCGCAGCCTCGATTTGTTGTAGAGTTGGCCTTGCAGAAACACGATGCAACTTTGGGGGTTGTGGCAGCGATGTCACGGCGGATCTTTCCGGCCGCCGAAGAGTTGAACGGTCTGCTTGGGGCGCTGCTGTGTCTCAGGATGGGCAGCGGCAACCGTCTGCCGGGCTTCGCCGAGCCCATATTGATTTTTCTGGGGACTCGGGCGGAGCATCCGGTGAAGATGGGAGAGCTGCGCGAGCGGCTCGGACTCGGCCAGTCGCGCGCGAGCCGGCTGTGCGCCGCGCTCAAGCGAGCCGGTCTGGTGGAGATCACCACGGCCGCCGAGGATCGCAGGGCGTCCTGGGTGCAGCTGTCTCCGGCGGGGTGGGCACTCGTCGACGAGTGCACCAGCGCAATGCGCGCAGGGGAGTAGGCCGGCGAATCCATCCGCATACGGGTAAATTCGAATACGGATAAATCCGCTTCCGTAACGCCGGCCGCGTAACCGGCGCGATACGCACCAGCCCCATGGGCCGCTCTCATACGCACATGCCCAGCTGACCGATCCTGCGCCAGTGCCATTGGTGGCCGGTGACTTTCACCGTCATATCGGCATTGCGGATGTTGGCCAGCGCGAGCCCCGAGTGCAGCGCCGGGATGCCGAGCACGACGTAGTGGATGACGATCAGGATCGCGAACGGCACGCTCGCCGAGATCCATTGTTTCCGGCCGACCGGTTGGGTGAACGCGGAGGGGGAGGGGGGTTGCGGCGGCGGCTGTGCGCGCACGCGAGGTCCGCGCGGACAGGATCGCCAATGCGAGTGATTCTCAGTGCCGGCGCGCGCCGTGCGCGTAGGCCGCGAGCCAGCTCTGCGGCGGCAGACCGACCTCGACCGACCAGTGCCCATCGGGCTTGCGATAGAGCAGAGTCGGAGTGCCAGTGCCGCCGATGTCGCTCATGGCGTCCAGATGGGCCTTCAATACGGCGGCGATTGCGGGACTGATCGACTTCACGGGCGCGATGCCGCCGTGCTCGTCCGCCACGTCGAAGCGGTCTTCGTCGAGGCGCAGCGCCAGCCGCGGATGCGCCGCCGTCAGAATCGCGGCGGCCCGTGCCCGGCTCGTGGACTCGAGGAACCCGACCAACACCCAGCGCACCTGGAGCCGGCCGGCGCCGATCAGCGGCTCGGCCATGTGGTAGAAGCGGTAGCAGAAGCTGCAGTTGGGGTCGATGACCGCGTAGATCCTGGGCGCACCGGCCGGGCCTTCGGCAATCAGGTGGCCTGCCTGATCGAAGCGGCGGATCACGGCCCCCAGGTCCGGAGCGGGCGCGTAGCGAGCGCGGTATCCGGAGTTGAGATCGGTGTTCCCGGGCGAGATCAGCTCCCCGACGAAGAGGTAGCCTCGCTGGCCGTAGACCACGTCGGTCTGGTGCTTGTAGCGGACCACGTAGCCGGTGAGGCCCGGCACCGCAGTCGGAAAGCGGCTGAGGATTTTGATCTTGCCTGACCGGGCCAGCGTCTGAAGCGCCGGCGGCACCGGCAGGGTCGAGTCGCGCCGCGCCGGGGCGGCCGCGCAGACCGGAAGAGCCAGGGCAAGCGCGGCAAGAACGGCAAGCGTCCGACGCATGGCCGGAAAGAGGCGTGCGCGGCGCGCAGACTCAGAGTGCAACAGTGTGGACACGAGATCTCCGCGGGTCTCAAGGCTTCCCGGGTGAGCATTCGGCCGCAGCAGCGTGCAGGCCCGCCGAGCGCGCCGGGAAGGGCAGTCTACCCCAGCCCCCGCTCGCGGCTGGGGTCGGCCGTCTCCGATTGCCCCTCGTGCCGTCGGGGTCCGCTCAGCGATTCGAGGGCAGGCGCAGCTGGAAGCACGCGCCGCTCGGCGTATTGGGCTGATGCTCGAGGGTGCCGCCGTGGGCCCGCGCAATGGTGCGGCTGCTCGCGAGCCCCAGCCCCGTCCCGGCGGGCTTGGTCGTACAGAACGGGTCGAACAGCCGTTGGGCGATGGCCGGCGCGATACCCGGTCCGTTGTCGCAGACGAGGATGGTGATGTCGCCGTCCTCGGCGCGACGAGTGCTGACCAGCACTTCGCGCGAGGCTTCGGGCATCTCGGCAAGTGCCTCGAGCGCGTTGCGCACCAGGGCGAGCACGACCTGCTGGATCTGAGCGCGGTCGAGCACGATCCGGGGCAGATCGTCCGTGAGCTCGATGCGGCAGCGCGCCCGGTGATGCCGCGCGTCGGACTCGATCAGATCGGTGAGCTCGCGGATCAGGGAGTTGACGTCGGTTTGCTCGCCACGGGCCTCGCGGGCGCGGGTCAGGCCGCGCAGCCGGTTGATGATGTCACCGGCCCGTACCGCTTGGGCGGTGATCTGCCGCAGCGCGTCGCGGACCTCCTCGAGGTCCGCGTCCGGCAGCCCCAGCAGCCGCTCGCAGGCCTGCGCGTAGTTGGCTACGGCGGCGAGCGGCTGGTTGAGCTCGTGGGCGATGCCGGCGGCCATCTCACCGACGGCGGCCAGACGCGAGACGTGCAGCAGGCGGTCATGGAGCCGGCGGCTCTGGTCATTGAGTTTCGAAGGGTCAGCACTCATAGCGCCTCACCATTTGCTCCGACTGCGCAGGCAAGTCTCTAGGTATTTTCCCAAAACGTGACATGGAGCAGATTTCGGCGTCCACCGGCTGGATCGTGGCCGGGCGGCACGCTGTAGGTGCCGCCACCCGGGCCGGGAGCGAGTCCCGCTATAATCGCTCCCCTGGGACCTCCGGGGCGAAAGTGGCGGAACTGGTAGACGCGCTGGACTTAGGATCCAGTGGGGCAACCCGTGAGAGTTCGAGTCTCTTCTTTCGCACCAAAAGTTCACCCGCAGATCGTCACAATGTATTTTTGGACAAGTCAACCGCGGCAGAGTGCCCGAGCGGGTCGGGTGGTCGCCTGTCGCGCGCGCCAGCGGGCATGACCGGGGCTCCGCGGGCGGCCCTCCGCCGCCGGGACTCGCCGACGGCGCGCTTGGGGCGCTTGCGAGCGATGGCGGGGAGCGCACATGGCGCGTGCCAAGGGGGCGTCGCTGTGGCAAAATGCGCAGTCCCGCACGGCTGACATCTATAACTCGTTGAGTTTCCTGGAAGTTTGCGCTTTGCGCCCGGGTCGAGGCCGGATCTTTCCCCGCGCCGGCGGCTCGTGTGCGTCTTACAGTTTTGAGGTTTAGGAATGCAGGTTTCTTTGTCCACCCGCGGAGCTCTCGAGCGTCGGCTCGAGGTGGCCGTTTCCGCCGCAGAGGTGACCCAAGAGTTCGAGCAGCGGCTGAAGAAGGTCGCCCGCTCGGCGCGCCTGAAGGGCTTTCGCCCCGGCAAGGCGCCGCTTCCCGTGATACGCAAGCAGTTCGGCGAGCAGGTGCACGCCGAGGTCGTCGATCACCTGATCCGCAGCTCCCTCACCGAGGCGCTGCGGGAGCAGAATCTGACACCCGCGGGAGGGCCGCGAATCGAGCCGATTGCAGTGGCGCCGGGGGCGGACCTGAAGTACGCGGCCGTCTTCGAGGTGATGCCCGAGATCCAGGTCAAGACCCCCGAGGGGACCGAGATCTCGCGGCCGACCGCCGAGGTCACCGAGGCCGACGTGGATGCCATGATCGAGAGCATGCGCAGGCAGCGGCCCGTGTTCACCGAGGTCGACCGGGCGGCCCGGGACACCGACCGGGTGACCGTGGACTACACCGGCCTGATGGACGGCAAGCCCTTCGAAGGGGGTGAGGCCGAGGGCGTAGCCCTGGTGCTGGGCAGCCAGGAGACACGGCCCGAGCTGCAGGAGTCCCTCACCGGTGCCCGTGCGGGCGAGACCCGCGCGGTGACCGTGAGCTTTCCTGCCGATCTCGCCAACAAGACACTCGCCGGCAAGAGCGCGGAGCTCTCGGTCAGCGTCAAGCGTGTCGAGGAACACGCGCTTCCGGCCGTGGACGCGGAATTCTGCAAGGCGTTCGGGGTCGAAGACGGCGGTGTGGATGAGCTGCGTGCCGAGGTCCGCAAGAGCATGGAACGGGAGCTTGCCGATCTGATCCGCGGCCGCTTGCGCACGCAGGTGCTCGATGCGCTGCATGAGCAGAACCCGATCGACGTGCCGCGCGCGCTCATCGATGAGCAGGTCCAGCAGATGCAGCTCGATGCGGCACGCCAGATGGGCGTGCGCGATGTGTCGCAGCTTCCGCCGCGCGAGCCGTTCGAAGCTCCAGCGCGCAAGCGCGCCGCGCTGGGCCTGATCCTGGGGCAGATCATCCGGGCAGAGGGGCTGAAGGCCGATCCGCAGCAGGTCCAGGAGCGCCTCGAGGAGCTTTCGGCGGCCTACCCCAATCCGGAGGAGGCACGCGCGGCCTATCAGCGCAGCCCTGAGGCCATGCGGCAGATCGAATCGGCGGCGCTCGAGGAGCAGGTGATCGACTGGTTTCTGGCGCGCGCCAAGGTGACGGACACGTCGATGAGCTTTCAGGAAGTCACAGGATTTGGCCGTCAAGGCGAGGCGGCATAGCCCCCCCCCCGGCAGCCGTTCACCGCACGCGGCGAACGGCTGGCCGACTCTGAACCCAACGGCCTTGCGCCAGGCAGTGATGCCACTACGTAATGGCGGCAATCGTGGAGATCCGACCCATGAACGAACGTGCACTCAATCTCGTTCCCATCGTCGTAGAGCAGACTGCCCGCGGTGAGCGCTCGTACGACATCTACTCACGGCTGCTCAAGGAGCGGGTGGTGTTCGTCGTCGGCCAGATCGACGATTTTGTCGCCAACATCGTGGTGGCTCAGTTGCTGTTCCTCGAATCCGAGAACCCCGAGAAGGACATCGCGCTGTACATCAATTCGCCCGGCGGGGTGGTGAGCTCGGGGCTGGCGATCTACGACACCATGCAGTTCGTGAAGCCCGATGTCAGCACGATCTGCATCGGACAGGCGGCGAGCATGGGCTCGATCCTGCTCACGGGCGGAGCGGCCGGCAAGCGTTTCTGCCTGCCGCACGCGCGGGTCATGATCCATCAGCCCCTGGGTGGCGTCCAGGGCCAGGCGACCGACATGGAAATCCACGTGCGGGAGATTCTCGAGACGCGCGAGCGGCTGAACACGATCTATGCCAAGCACACCGGGCAGAGCGTCGAGCGCATCAAGCAGGATACGGACCGGGACCGGTTCATGGACTGGCAGGAGGCGGTGCGCTACGGCCTGATCGACAAGGTGCTCGAGAAGCGCGGAGATGGCGCGGTGCCTGGAAAATCGGCCTAGCCGTCCCCATCTGCACTTCAGGGTGCGCCGCGCGGCCGAGCTTCGCGGTTCCTGTGTCATTGCATGGATCGATGTGGCTCCTGCCTGAAGGCTGGAAAGTGCTCCTGGGCCGCTTCGAGTCGCTTGCGCGCGGACCTTTTCCGTCTTCTTTGCCGAAGACGTTTTCTCGACAACCTGTACGATCTCCTTGGATACTGTATATCACACCAGGCATTCCGCTCCCGGCGTAATCCAAAGTCCTTACTGCTTCCCCGGCGTGAACGCGGAAGCCTTCGCGCGTACAGCAAGAGTGAAGTCCGTCAAACAAATCCCGCTCAGACAACGATTTGGCCGCGCACCGGTGCTTTGCCTCGCGCCCGGAGCGCGTGCTATAAGAAAGACGTCACTTCCGGCGCACCGCGGGCTTTTGGACGCTGTGCACGACGTCTCCGGAATATGAAGGGTGCCATGCCTCTTGAGGGCTTTTTACAATGAGTGACGATTCCCGCGGCCGCCACGACGACGGCAAACTCCTCTATTGCTCGTTCTGCGGGAAGAGCCAGCATGAGGTACGCAAGCTCATCGCCGGCCCCTCGGTATTCGTGTGCGATGAGTGTGTCGAGCTCTGCAACGACATCATCCGGGAAGAGCTCGAGGATCGCGCCGAACGTGCACGGGACAAGCTGCCGAAGCCGCATGAGATCAAGAAGGTGCTCGATGAGTACGTGATCGGCCAGGAGCGGGCCAAGAAGGTGCTCTCGGTGGCGGTCTACAACCACTACAAGCGGCTGCAGACGCGCTCCGGCGGCGCGCGCTCCAAGGAAGATGTCGAGATCGCCAAGAGCAATATCCTGCTCATCGGTCCGACCGGGTGCGGCAAGACCCTGCTGGCCGAGACTCTGGCGCGGCTGCTCAACGTGCCTTTCACCATCGCCGATGCGACCACGCTCACCGAGGCGGGGTATGTCGGCGAGGATGTCGAGAACATCATCCAGAAGCTTCTGCAGAAATGCGACTACGACGTTGAGAAGGCGCAGACGGGCATTGTCTACATCGATGAGATCGACAAGATCTCGCGCAAGTCGGACAACCCGTCGATTACCCGCGATGTCTCCGGCGAGGGTGTGCAGCAGGCTCTGCTCAAGCTCATCGAGGGCACCATCGCCTCGGTGCCGCCACAGGGTGGACGCAAACATCCGCAGCAGGAGTTCCTCCAGGTGGACACGGGCAACATCCTGTTCATCTGCGGCGGGGCGTTCGCGGGCCTGGAGAAGATCATCCTCAATCGCACCCAGAAAAGCGGCATCGGCTTCACCTCCGACGTGCGCGCCGCCAGCGCGCGTCCGCACGGCAGCGATTTGTTCCACGACGTCGAGCCCGAGGACCTCATCAAGTATGGCTTGATCCCGGAGTTCGTCGGCAGGCTCCCCGTCGTGGCGACGCTCGATGAGCTCGATGAGGGCGCGCTGGTGTCGATCCTGACCCAGCCGAAGAACGCGCTCACCAAGCAGTACCGGCGGCTGTTCGAGATGGAAGGAGCCGAGCTCGAGTTCCGCGAGGATGCGCTGCGAGCGGTGGCACACCGCGCCATGCAGCGCAAAACCGGCGCGCGGGGTCTGCGCACCATACTTGAGACTGTGCTGCTCGACACCATGTACGACTTGCCGACGTTGCGCGATGTGGCCAAGGTGGTGGTGGACGAGACGGTGATTGAGGGAGCCACCCAGCCCTATGTCGTATATCGCTCAGAGGAAGGGCGTTCTGCGGGCACCGAGGAGCCGCGGCGGGCCGCCGGGCATTAAGATTGTCTTCCGCTGAGCGGCGCACGGTGATCCCGCGTGGCGCGGCGCAGCGGGCGCCGGGCCGTTCCGTTTCCCCGGGGTCCCTGCTTTGGCGCTGGCGGGTCTGAGAGGGCGCGCGGCGGGTGTGTAGAGTCTTGCGAAAGTCGCCGTGGAATGTTGGCACAGGGCAGCGGGCAAAGGGCCGCTGCCGAGCCTGCGGCAATCATCCAGGGTCTTGCGAAAATCGCCTCGGCGATTTTCGCCATTGATATAGAGAGAGTTCGAGCGTGTCTGAAACCAGCTCATCCCCCCAGCTACCGAGCCCCGCCCAACGAGGCGTACCCGTATTGCCGTTGAGGGACGTCGTCGTCTATCCACACATGGTGATCCCGCTGTTCGTCGGCCGGGAGAAATCCATCCAGGCGCTCGATGTGGCCATGCGCACCGACCGGCGCATCATGCTGGTCGCGCAGAAACAGGCCGACATCGACGATCCCAAGGCCGACGACCTGTACCGCGTCGGCACGGTGGCCACCATTCTGCAGCTGCTGAAGCTCCCCGACGGCACGGTCAAGGTGCTGGTCGAGGGGGTCGATCGGGCCCGTGTCGACCGCCTGACCGCGGGCGATTACTACTCGGCGGAGACCGAGCTGCTGCCCGATGCCGAGCCCTACGACGAGCGCGAGATGGACGTGATGGCGCGCTCGGTGATCTCGCAGTTCGAGCAGTACGTCAAGCTCAACAAGAAAGTTCCGCCGGAGGTGCTGACCGCGCTGGCGGGGATCGAGCAAGCCGGGCGCCTGGCCGACACGGTGGCTGCGCACATGTCGGTCAAGCTCGCCGAGAAGCAGAAGGTGCTCGAGATCCTCGACGTCAAAAAGCGCCTCGAGCACATTCTGGTCGCCATCGAGGGCGAGCTCGATGTGCTGCAGATCGAGAAGCGCATCCGCGGCCGGGTCAAGGCGCAGATGGAGAAGAGCCAGCGCGAGTACTACCTCAACGAGCAGATGAAGGCCATCCAGAAGGAGCTCGGCGAGATGGACGAGGGCGGCAACGAGCTTGCCGAGCTCGAGGGCAAGATCGCCCGCGCCGGCATGCCCAAGGAGGCGCGCGACAAGGCGAGCAGCGAGCTGAACAAGCTCAAGATGATGTCGCCGATGTCCGCCGAGGCGACGGTCGTGCGCAACTACATCGACTGGCTCGTGAAAGTGCCGTGGAAGAAGCGCACCAAGATTCTGAAGGACATCGCCCGGGCCGAGCAGGTGCTCGAGGAAGACCACTTCGGGCTCGAGAAGGTCAAGGAGCGCATCGTCGAATACCTGGCCGTGCAGCAACGGGTCGAGAAGCTCAAGGGGCCGATCCTGTGCCTGGTCGGTCCGCCGGGCGTGGGCAAGACCTCTCTAGGCCAGAGCATCGCGCGGGCCACCAACCGCAAGTTTGTGCGCATGTCCTTGGGCGGAGTGCGCGATGAGGCCGAGATCCGCGGGCACCGCCGGACCTACATCGGTTCTCTTCCGGGCAAGATCGTGCAGAACATGTCAAAGGCGGGCGTGCACAACCCGCTGTTCCTGCTCGACGAGGTCGACAAGATGTCGATGGACTTCCGCGGCGACCCCTCCTCGGCGCTGCTCGAGGTGCTCGACCCGGAGCAGAACTCCACTTTCAACGATCACTACCTCGAGGTCGACCTCGACCTCTCGGAAGTGATGTTCGTCTGCACGGCGAACAGCATGAACATCCCGGCTCCGCTTCTCGACCGCATGGAGGTGATCCGGCTCCCCGGCTACACCGAGGACGAGAAGATGAACATCGCGCGGCGCTACCTTGTGCCGAAGCAGATGAAGGGCAACGGACTGAAGGACGACGAGCTGAAGGTCTCCGACACCACTCTGCTCGACATCGTGCGCTACTACACGCGTGAGGCGGGTGTGCGCAACCTGGAGCGTGAGATCGCCAAGATCTGCCGCAAGGCCGTCAAGCAGATGCTGCTGCACAAGAAGGACGAGACGCAGGTGGTTGTCACACCGCGCAATCTCGACAAGTTCCTCGGCGTGCGCCGCTTCCGCTACGGCAAGGCCGAGGATGAGAACCGCGTCGGCCAGGTCACCGGACTCGCCTGGACCGAGGTCGGCGGCGAGCTGCTGAGCATCGAGGCGGCCGTGGTGCCGGGCAAGGGCAAGCTGCAGCACACCGGACAGCTGGGCGAGGTGATGCAGGAGTCGATCCAGGCCGCGATGACCGTGGTGCGCTCGCGTGCGCAGGTGCTCGGGCTCGAGCCGGAGTTTTACCAGAAGCACGATGTGCACCTGCACATCCCCGAGGGCGCGACGCCCAAGGACGGCCCGAGCGCGGGCATCGGCATGTGCACGGCGCTGGTCTCGGCGCTCACCCGGATCCCGGTGCGCTCGGATGTGGCCATGACCGGGGAGATCACGCTGCGAGGCGAAGTGCTGCCCATCGGAGGCCTGAAGGAGAAGCTCCTGGCCGCGCATCGCGGCGGCATCAAGACGGTGCTGATCCCGGATGAGAACCAGAAGGACCTGGTCGAGATTCCGGACAACATCAAGGGCAATCTCGAGATCAAGCCGGTCAAATGGATCGACGAGGTGCTGGCCTTGGCGCTTACCCAGCAGCCTGTGCCGCTGCCGCAGGCCTCATCGGCTCCGGCACCCGCACCGGCGGCGGTGGCGGAGACCGCGCGGCGCGGCCGGCGCAACGGGCGCAAGCAGATCGTTCCGGCGCATTAGTCCTGCGCGCAGCGCAGGACTGACGGGGCGGGCGAGGATGCCCGCCCCGTGCATGCAACGGCGCAGCGGGCGAAGGGCCGTCCGTTTCCCGGGGCGGCTGCCGTGGCGCTGGCGGGTCTCAGAGGCCCGCGGAAAAGTTGTAGGGTCTTGCGGGAATCGCCGTGGAATCCTGGCACGGCACAGCAGCCGACGGGCAGTTCCCGAGGCTGCGGAAAAGTTGTAGGGTCTTGCGGGAATCGCCGTGGAATCCTGGCACGGCGCAGCGGGCGACGGGCCGTCCCGAGCCCGCGGAAATCGTGTAGGGTGTTGCGGAAATCGCCTCGGCGATTTCCGCCAATAGAACAAGGGTGCTTAGCTCAGCTGGTAGAGCGTCGCCTTTACACGGCGAATGTCGGGGGTTCGAGCCCCTCAGCACCCACCACGCACACCGCCTCGTCTGCGAGAGTGGCCAGCCTTCCGCTAGAACCGCGCTCTTGCGCCCACGCGGTCTGCGCTCGACTGTATCGCCGGCGCTCGCGCCGGCTCGACCTGTCGGTCCGAGCGGCGTAGGATCAGCCGAGCCTGGGCAGAACACTTCAAAGCGTGCCGAGGCCGGCGGGCACGGCGTTCCGGTCCGCCACCCCTTAAGCGGCTGATCGCACAGGAGCCTCCCGCATGCGACGTACTCTCATTTTGTTGCTCGCTACCGCCGTGCTTGCGCCCGTGTCTTTCGCCGCGCGCGCGGCGACGAAGCACGGCGCCGCACCTGCCGCACCTGCCGCACCCAAGGCCAGGACCGTGATCACCCACGGCAGTGTGGTGATCGATGGCCGGCGCATCGCCTACACCGCGACGGCCGGCACGATCATTCTGCGCAACAAGGCGGGCAAGCCCGCGGCGAGCATGTTCTACGTCGCCTATACCAAGAACGGCGTCCACGATCCGGGCAAGCGCCCCGTGACCTTCGCGTACAACGGAGGTCCGGGCTTCGCTTCGGCGTTGGTTGACATCGGAGGTTTCGGGCCGCGCCGTCTCGATTGGCCCGCGCCCGGTCAGATCGAGGCCGAGCAACCGCCCTATCGCCTGGTGCCCAACCATTACAGCATCCTCAAATCCACCGACCTGGTGTTCATCGACGCGGTGGGCACCGGCTACAGCCGCATCGTCGGCGCCGGCAAGCCGGCGATGTTCTACGGCATCGGCGCCGATGCGCGCTCGTTCAGCCAGTTCATTCAGCGCTACGTGCGCAAGAACCACCGGTTTCAATCCCCGAAGTTCCTGTTGGGCGAGAGCTACGGCACCACGCGCTCGGCGGTATTGGCGCAGGACCTGGTGGGCAAGGGCGTCTATCTCGATGGGGTCATCCTGTGCTCGACGGTGCTGGACTTCCCGACGTTGAACTTCACGCCGGGTAACGACCTGCCCTACGAGCTGTACCTGCCCTCCTACGCGGCGGTGGCCTGGTATCACCATCGGGTCCAGCCGCGACAGCCGAGTCTGCCGGCCTTCGTGCAGCGGGTGGAGCACTTCGCCGGCGGCGCGTATGCGCAAGCGCTGTTCGAGGGCTCGGCGCTGCCGGCGGGCGAGAAGGCGCAGATCGCGGCACGGCTCGCCCGCTATACGGGGCTGCCGGCCGCGCTGTGGGAGCGGGCGGACCTGCGCATTCCGCTGTCGGTGTTCCAGCGGCGCCTGATGGGCACCGGCTCGAGCACCGGGCGCTTCGACGCACGCTTCACCACGCCGGAGCTGCAACCCCTGATCCAGGAGCAGGGCGACTCGGCCGCCGGTGCCGCCACCACCGCGATCTGGGGGGCGTTGAGCGCCGGCTTCGATGAGTACCTGCAGCGCGGGCTCGACTACCACAGCAAGCACCTGTATGTGCAAAGCAGCGCCGCGGCGTTCAAAGCCTGGAACTGGGGCCGCTACGAGCCGCCGCTCAGCGCGCTCGACCAGGGCGTGGGCACCAACGAGAGCGTGATGAGCGTCAAGAACGTGGCGCCGGCGCTCGCCCGGGCGATGAACAACGATCCCGGCATGCAGCTGATGCTCAACAACGGCTGGTTCGACATGGCCACGCCGTTCTTCGCCACCAACTACACGATCGCCCACATGGGTCTGCCGGCCTCGCTCGAGCACAACATCCACGAGTACTACTATCCCGTCGGGCACATGCTCTACCTCAACCGCGCCGTGCTGCCGCAGCTGGCGCACAACATCGACGCCTTTATCGCCGGCGCCAGCCAAAGCGGCTGACCGTGGCTGCGGCTCTTGCGTATCGACGGTGCCGGGGCGTGGGTGTACGAGCTGGATCATGAGCCAGCCGGAGCAATTCAGGGTCCAGCCCGGCGCGCGCGTGAAGCTCGCGGAGATCGACCCGGCGTTCAACGGACGCCACGGGAGCCACGAAGAGGCCGCTGCGGAGATCGAGCATTACCGCAAGCGGCTCTGGGAGCTGCAAGAGCTGCTTTTCGTCGAGCATGGACGCTCGCTGCTGATCTGCCTGCAGGCGATGGACACCGGCGGCAAGGACGGCGTCATCAATCACGTGCTCGGCGCCATGAATCCCCAGGGCTGCCGGGTGGCGCATTTCCGCCAGCCCTCGGCCGAAGAGGCCTCGCATGATTTCCTGTGGCGGGCGCATCGGGCGGCGCCGGCGCGCGGTGAGGTGGTCATCTTCAACCGCTCTCATTACGAGGACGTGCTCATCGTGCGCGTCCACGAGCTGGTGCCCAGGGAGGTCTGGTCGGCGCGCTATGAGCGCATCAACGAGTTCGAGCGCACGCTCGCCGACAACGGCACGCAGATCCTGAAGTTCTACCTGCACATCTCGAGCGAGGAGCAGCTGTCGCGCTTCAAGGACCGGCTCGACGATCCGACCAAGCACTGGAAGATCAGCGAGGCGGACTACTCCGAGCGCAAGCTCTGGCCGCAGTACATGGCCGCGTATGAGGAGGCCTTGTCGCGCTGCAGCACCGCTTACGCGCCGTGGTTCGTGATCCCGGCCAACCACAAGTGGTTTCGCAATCTCGCCGTGGCGCGCATCGCGGTCGAGCACCTCGAGGGGCTCGGCCTGGCCTATCCGAAGCCCACCGTCGATCTCGCACACATCCGGCGTGAGTATCACGCGGCCTCGAAGTAGCTCGAAGTAGTGCGATGGGCCGAAGGGGGACTCAGGCGAGCGGCGCGAGCAGCCGCTCGAGATCGCAGGAATTTTCGATGACGTCCGCCAGGTGATCGAGCGTCCGCTCCCGCGCCGCGGCGTGATCGATCGGCTGCGGCTCACTCAGGCCCGCCCAGCGCAGCAGCGCCGCGCACGCCGCGGGCTCTTCGAACATGCCGTGCAGGTAGGTGCCGAGGATGTGCCCGTCGGCCGACATCGCCCCATCGGACCCTCCCTCGTCGAGGCGTACGGCGGGCCGCTCGAGCGCCGGGCCGCAGCTGCGGCCCATGTGGATCTCGTAGCCGCGCGCGGGCGCATCGGTGAAGGTCAGCCGGCCGGTCACATTGCGCAGCCGCTTTCCGGGCAGGAGCGTCGTCGTGAGGTCGAGCCAGCCGAGGCCTGCGCTCTCGCCCGCCGCGCCCTCGACGCCCTCGGGATCGGCGATGCGCCGCCCCAGCATCTGCAGTCCGCCGCAGATTCCCATCACCCTGCCTCCGTAGCGCAGGTGCCGCTCGATGTACGCGGGCCAGCCGCGCGCGCGCAGCCAGTCGAGGTCGGCCCGCACCGCTTTCGAGCCGGGCAGGATGAGCAGATCCCCGGGGGGCGGAGGCTCGTCTCCGACATAACACAGCTCGACCTGCGGGTGCGCGGCAAGCGGCTCGAAGTCGGTGTGGTTCGCGATCTTCGGTGTCAGCGGAACGATGACGCGCAGTGCGGCGGTGTGCACGCCGCGCACGGCGGCGGGAGACAGCCGGCTCAGGCTGTCCTCCGCGTCCAGCCTGAGGTCGGCGAGGTAGGGCAAAACGCCGAACGAGGGCTTGCCGGTGTGGCCGGTGAGCCACTGAAGGCCCGGCTCGAGCAGCCGCGCGTCGCCGCGGAAGCGGTTGATGAGAAAGCCGGTCACCCGGGCGCGCTCGCTCTCGCTCAACAAGGCGAGCGTGCCGGCGATGTGCGCGAACACCCCGCCGCGCTCGATGTCGGCCACCAGCGCCACCGGGCAGTCGGCCGCCTCGGCGAATCCCATGTTGGCGATGTCGCCCTCGCGCAGGTTGATTTCCGCGGGCGAGCCGGCGCCCTCGACGACGATGGCATCGTAGGCCTCGCCCAGCCTGCGGTAGGAGGCGAGCACCGCCTCGAAGGCCTGAGGCTTGAAGCGGTGGAATTCGGCGGCGTCCATCTCGCCGACGGACTGACCGTGGATGATCACCTGTGCGCGCCGGTCGGTGCTCGGCTTGAGCAGCACCGGGTTCAGATCGACGGTGGGCGCGATGCCGGCCGCCTGCGCCTGCAGCGCTTGCGCGCGGCCGAGCTCGCCGCCGTCGACGCCCACGGCGCTGTTCAGCGCCATGTTCTGCGGCTTGAAGGGCGCCACGAGTACGCCGCGCCGCCGCAGGATGCGGCACAGGCCCGCGACCAGCGTGCTCTTGCCGGCGTCCGAGGCCGTGCCTTGGATCATGAGCGTGCGTGCGCTCAAGGACACGCCTCGCGGACCGCGGTCCGCAATGCCGTCTCCAGGCGCTGCCATTGCTCCTCGTCCCCCGGCAGGCCGAAGCGAACGCTCGCGGGGGCATCGAACAGCCGGCAGAGAATACCGTTGCGGGCGAGCTTCTCGTGAAGGCGCGCGGCATGCGCGGTCATCACCCATTGGAACAGCGCGCAGCCCCCGGCGGGCTCGAGCGCACATCTGCGCAGCAAGGTGGCGAGCCGCCCGGCATCGGCTCGCAGCCCCCTCCCCGTCTGGGCCTGCCACCACCCGTCGGCCAGCCCCTGGCTCGC